>Ga0163217_1119923_pt1 | contig 11065 bp, 12 predicted proteins | sample SynspAceP_FD_185933 | JGI IMG/M metagenome (GOLD analysis project Ga0163217, IMG submission 185933) | Saline lake microbial communities from Ace Lake in Antarctica - Synechococcus sp. Ace-P (PacBio error correction) | ecosystem: Environmental > Aquatic > Non-marine Saline and Alkaline > Saline ... | reverse complement strand
GGCCGACTGGCCAATTTTTCCGCAAGGATCAAGAGGCTTATCCAGCGCTCGCGCCCTCCCGCAGAGACGATAGCCAGCTCACCAAACTTCAGCGTGAGCAGTTGCCGCGAAGATCGATCAGCATAAGGCCGTGATGCAATAACTCTGGCCGAGTTTTCTCAGAAAAGATCCATCGTACCCAGCCTATTTGCGCTGCTCGCACATGAAGCAGACTCTACATCACAGAAAGACACGACCCACCGCACCACCATTCGCCTCTCTATGTACGTGCTCGAGGCCCTGCAGGGGCCTTAAGCCTTGCCTTCATGATGTCGCCCATGGCCGTCGCCCATACCTACCGGCGTAAGGTCATTTCGATTATCATCTCATGGACGAAGCCTCACAGCTGCGCGAAGAAGCCTTGGGCGCCATCTCGCGCGCAGCCAATTGGGTCTGGTCGAGACCCCAAGCAACGCCCCCCACCAGCTTCTTCTCACCCAGCGGGATGACACGAAGATTCTGACCTCTCTGGCGGCAGGATTCAGAGAAGTATTCTCGAAGCGGCAATGCCGCTGTTCAAGTTTGCGCGCCTGCCGCTGGCACTATCCGTCGCGTCACGAGTAGCCTAACTCGCCTGTTCCAATAAGGCGTTCTATGACCAGAATTGGTGTCACCGTCACCAAACCGCCAGTCGAACGAGTTCGGGTGAAGTTCGTGCGGGTACGCGCGCCGCTTTGTCGATCAGTCGCAATATTGAAGAGGCGAATGGTTGCCAGGCCATTCGAGCCCACCTGCTCCAACCGCCCCGAGAGGTCGCTTGGTGTCGTTGCCATGAACGTCCAAGCAGCGAGCATATCCAACCGCGCCCTGACAAACTGCCAAGCAAAATATGGCGTTGCAGGAGGCTTTCAGCCCGCAACGAAGAAAGCGACGAGCCGCCTTATTCACAGACCTGGAAAACGTGCAGGGTGATGAGCGTGACGTTATCTACATCTCCACAAGCCTACGGGCGATGGAGATTGCGGGCAGCGTGCCTCAGCGCTTGGCCCGAATTCACGGGCCCGCGGCGGGCTGGCGCCGTCATGTACGTCTTTTACCCGCTCCAAGAAGCGCATGCAGGTATTTGCGTCCTTCACGTCCGAGGACTCGTGTTGGCGACCGGCACCTCCAGCCGCGGCTTACTGGCCTCAGAGACTTTTTGCATTCGCCGTAGTCGCCCACATCCACACACCCAGGAAACAGGTAAAAAAGCCTGACAGCAACTTGAAGTGGCGTTATCGACGCGTGGGCGCTGGCTATCAGTGCGAGCCGCAAGGGCGTCGCGCTTTATTCATGACCTGCCGTACGCGACCCCGGCCAGCCGGCGCACCTTATGGGCATCGAGTCGACGGCGCGACCTCCACTCAGCCAAACTGCACGTGATCGCGACATTGCGCCAGAGTGTGCGGAACAGCTTGGCGGCAAATTTCGCCGCAATATGGTCCAGTGGACTGGTTTCGCAATTGCCAAGCTTCAGCTTGAAACCGTATTCTTCAGGAGCTCGCCCGCACTGCGTTACCGAGCCAAAAGGCGAGTAAGGCTGGAAAGGCCGAAGATGAGGTCAGTCAACAAGTTGCCGAGGAGCAACTGAGCACGCCGGCGGCATTACCCAGCAATCTGGCGTCAGCCTGCGCGAGAACGGCTTTATCTGGATCAGCAATTCATTCGTCCCTGCCTTGCCGAATACGCCTGATTCTACCGCCGGCTGCTTCGTCCCGCCATGCTCGAAGCCCTGTTGGAGTTCAAGCCGTGGGATCGCCAGCGAGCTTCAGCCAAATGTTGCCGGTTACCTGCGTGGAAAGAAACCGAGCCTGCTGAAGGGACGCTTTATTGATGATGTGCTCTCTTTGATGGTGCATTTACGGTAAGGCTATTCCACAAAAAAAAAAAAACAAAATTCCTCTTTTTTTGCCCCCGAATTCGGCAGTTGCCTGAAAGCAAGCTCATCACTTCATAGCCAGGTTTGGTAAAACTGCGGAGCCTCACCGGCAGAGGCCCGGCTTCGCGCGAAAACAGGCGTGCCCGGGTTTACTCACGACCTTGTAAGTTACACTGCTCCATTTGGCCGCGCACCCCCCTAAGGAGCAAAACGCTGAACACCGAAAAACCATTCCAGACCGCCGCTTTCCTGTGTCCATCGCAGACTACTGCGCGGCGACTTCAAGCAGTCCAGTACGGCCGCATTAATTCTTGCCGTTCACCCTTGCGCGGCGTATGGATCGTGCGTGGCTGCGCGACCAAAGGATTGAGGTGGTCAATCAGACACTTCGCGCAGGAGGTCGACCGACTCCGTGCGCGAGATGTTTCTGTTACGGCTCGGTCAGCAGTTCTCAATGGTTCCCGTGACTTCTCGGCGCCCTGTCCGACACCAGACCGGCCGCCGACCTGCATGAGCTAGTGCAGGCGTTCAAGCAAGACGCCAGCGAGATTTTTCGAACACCTTTCACTTTGAAGACTTCGTGCAGCACTGGAAAACCGCCACACCTGCTGTATCAGTAGTGCAGCGTTTGCCGTCGCCACCATTGGAGCCCGGATTCATCAGCAACTTCGAGGGCATTCATCTTTGAAGAGCTGATCCGCAAGTCGCGGAAACTCCAACGAAACCGCCGGGAGCACTTCACCCCGCGCGATATCGTGCACCTCACCACCTCCTTGAGTGATCACCGAGCAGGGGACCACCAAGCTCGCGCCCAACAGCAGCCGTCACCAATCTATGACCCAACCGCCGGCACGGTGGCTTTCCTCTGAGGGGCGATGAGTACATCCAGTCCATCTCGGAGAAAGGTCAGCGCTGTCGCGCACGGCCAGGAGCTGAACCCCGAGTCCTATGCCATCTGCAAGGCGGACATCTGCTGATCAAGGCCAGACGTGCCAGCATAAAGCCTCCGGCAACCACCCTGTCCAACATCAACGGCGCAAGCACTTCGACTTTATGCTCAGCAACCGCCTTCGGCGTGAATGGAAGAAGGTGCAGAAAGCAGATCAGCGAACGAGCCAACAACCAAAAGGCTTCGACGGCCGCTTCGCCCCGGTTTGCCGCGCGTGTTCCGATGGCTCGCTGCTGTTCCTCCTGCACTTGTCAGCAGATGCGTGACCCCGCGCACCGTGCCGCGCATCGCATCATCCTCAACGGCTCGCCGCTGTTTAACCGGCGCGCGGGTTGGTTGAGTCGGAGATTCGCCGCTACCTGCTGCAGAAGACCTGGTCGAAGCCATCGTCGCGTTGGCCCACCGACATGTTCTACAACACCGTATCGCCACCTTATGTGTGGATACTCAGTAACCACAAGCCGCTGACTCGCCAGGCAAGGGCAAAGGTTGATCGCGGCAGCCAAAACACGACGCCAAGATGCGCAAGTCGCTGGCAGCAAGCGCCAGTACATCCACCGAGGTATCAAATCAGCGAGCTGGTGCGTCTTTATGCAGCTTCGAGCAAACCGCACAGAGCAAAATCCTCCCCATCGACGCCTTCGGGCTACCGCGTATCCACCGTCGAAACGACCAACTGCGCCTGAACTTCCAAAAACCAGGCGCCGAGCGCCTACAAAGTGCTGGAGAAAAACCCTGCAGAAGTCGACAGTGCCGCAAACAGCAACAATTATGCCGCCCTGTACGCGATGGACGTCCCAGCAAAACGCATCGCAACAAGCGAGCAGTTCAGCAAGCTGTGAAAAAAAAAAGCACTCCACTGCACAGCGTCAGCCTCAGCGCACCGGAGCTAAAAGCCCTGATGAGCGCCACGAGCGAGCGCACCCCGAAGCGGATATCTGCACCAGCAAAGGCCAACCCGAAGCCGACGCCAGCCTGCGCGACAACGAGAAACGTACCGCTGGCGAATCGGTGTCGACTACTTCCAACGCGAAGTCATCCCACAGTGCAGGAGCACTGGATCGACGAAGCAAGACCGATGCAAACGCGACGTGGGTATCTGTCGCTTTTCGAGATTTCCTTAACGCCACTTCTACGTGTTCAGCCCGCCCGCTCGCTGGCCGAGAATCGACCGCGACCTGAAAGCCGCACCGACCGTATCAAAGCAGATGATTGAAGGACTGTCGGCATGACAAATTTGCCGGAGCAAATTGAACAATGGCGCAAGCCGTTGCCCGCAGGCGAGGGCATGAAAAAGCCCGAGTACGTTTCCAGCGTATCCGAATACAGAGATTCTGCGGGAGTGGGGCTGGGCGAGGTCCGCAGCATTGGTATTCAGCACTTCTCATAGGAGTGAAATGGCATCAGGACGGCCACACACGCGTACTATTGAGAGGGTAGTTACGGGTGTTCCTCTGCTCAGTGCAAAAAATGTTCAAATGCTTTGGAATCCAGTGAAGGAGCGAAAGCTTGATATCTGAGGCTGACTCGAAAAAGGATCGTTTTCACAATGGTTCCCAGCTGTTGGGGATTGTTGCTTACCATCGTTGGCACCGATTGGCCGGTCATGTGTTACACGGCTAACAGTCTCTTGCCTTTCAGCGCAGCGTTGTTCCTTCCGCCTGCACAAGCGCATTGCCCAGTATTTTCTTTTACTACTTGATCCACAAATCAAAATTCTTCAGAGCAGCTTGCGGCCGATTCCAAAAGTTCCAGCTCAGCAGCGTTCTATATGGGAGAAGTTGGATTGCTACTTCAGTAGTTTCCCCCGAATTTATCTGAACAAACCCCAAATCGCCCGCTTCTCGAACACGGAACCGCTTCGCATCGACGCGCTGATCGAAAGAACAGCAGCGCCTGATCGAACTGCTCGAAGGATAAAGCGGCCAGCCGTAATCTCTCCACTCCGTCCACCAAAGGCTCTGACCCACGCTGCGATGAAAAGACTCTGGCGTGGAGTGGCTGGGCGAGGGTACGCCGCGATTGGCCACGTAGCGCATTAAAAACACTTCATTTCTCCGGTGCCAGGCCTATCAAAACAGGACCATTTGGAAGTCACCTGAAACCGGAAGATATGAAGGAAGGTCCGTATTAAAGGTTTTAACCAGGCGCAGTGTATAGATGCTGACTTCAGTGCTGGGATAATTTTATTTCGGAGAGAAGTTCGGGGGAGCTCAGAGGTTTACTGCATTCCCAGGTGATGTATAGTACAACCAAGAGGACGATGGACGAGCCGCCATTTTGCCAATAACGCCGAAAGTCGGAAATCTCCCATCCTGTGCTTGCTCCGGACTTCAGTTAGAAAAATCCGAAGATCACTTCGTCATACCTTTGTCGCTCATTCAGAAAGTCACTGCTGAAAACGCAGCTTTCATTGAGAGCAATCAACCAACGATTGAGTTTATCTACTCGAGACGATGGCCCAACCTGATCATTCCTGTTCCCCCGATTACAGGAGCAAGGGCAATGCAGGCTTGTCTCGACGACTGTAATACGTTAAATCAGCTGCTTTAACCAGCGATGCAAATGGGAAAGCGTCAGGCTGCTCCAAAGAGCGCCGCTCCGCCCCTCATCTCGCGGCCGCCGTCAACCGGCCAGAAATCGACGTACCGCGCTGGGGCAGCACCGGCCAGCGGCGCCAACTCCTGGAATTAGTAGAAGAGGCCGTGTAATGGCGGACAGCAAGAGCGCAATTTCAGCAGGACATCATTCGACCCCTGCCGCCAAGGCTGGCTGGTCGGCACCGCCAGCGGTACGACCTCGCTACCGCGCTGTATACCGAAGATGGCTGGGCTACTTCAAGGAGGCCTGGGGCCGCAGCGTTGCGCCGTTGGCCTAAGCAGCAATGAAGCCGCAGCAAATTCAAGCTAGTACCTCTGCCGACGGCCAGCAAACTGCAAGTCCATGGAGCAACGACACCGTCTGCTGAGCCTGCAGCAATTGACTGAGCTGTTGGATCGAGATTAAGTCGTTAGTCCGCGCCACCTGAAAACATTTCTTGACAGCAACGAGTTGCAGTGCGAGCAGTTGTTGCAAAAAAGGGCAACCACTAAGGCTTGCTTAGTCGTTCGCCAGAAGGGGCGCCGGCAGGTGCGCTGGGGCGTGTCGCCAAGGTCACGCGAACTACCCCAGGCGCTGCGGTGCAAAATCGGTGCGCCAGCCGGCAGAATAATTCGTGAATATGAACACTTTTTGCGCTGAGCGACCTGACGCCATGGCATGAAAAAAACCTTTACAGCAATCTCATGCTGACCAATTTCCCAAGGAAACGCCGCCTGCGAATGGAAGGAATTAAGAACCTGCGCCATGCCCTGATGGTGCCGAGGGCAAGGAGGTGATCCAGGCTACCTGTCGGCCATCGCGAATATTGCAGGGGGGCAATCTGGGGTGATTGGTGGAGGACGCACGCTGCGCATGTGCGTATTCAGGACTTCAACAACCAGCACGATCCGATAACGTGCGCAACGCTTTGCTGTGGACGTTGCCGGCGCTGCATCGAAGGCTTCCGCGTCGAGTCCTTCATACAGACGGACACCGGCAAAACGGTGTGAGTTTTCCATATCCCAAGCCATCGGCGCGGATGGCGGTTTACGCCATGACAAAGCATTGGCAGCGTTGATGATTCCGCTTGGTGATGTGGGAAATGCGCCAGGAACGCCTAGAGGCCATTTTGCATTTAGCCGCTCGATGCGAGACTGTCTGCACAAAATTGTTCGAAGGCTGCAACGCTGAATGATTTAGACCCTGCCAGCGCTGGAACTTGCTCGCGAGAAATTTGCCGAGAAACCCCTAATGCGCTTTCGCCCAAACATTAGCGCTGGGACGTGGCCACCCTTTTCTCGCATTAAGCAAGATCAACCATCAGGGTGGGTACCCGCACGGCCCTGTTGCTACTCGGGCAAGCCTGAGGCCAGTCACTTCCTGCCGGCCACTGTGCGCAAATACCCTGAAACTGTGGGGAGAGCAGCTTTACGAGCACTTCGGCCGCCCCTTTTGCTGCCTCAGCACCACTAAGTGTGCATCGCACCGCAAACATCGGCGTACAAGCTCTTCCCGCAGAATCAGCTGCTGGCCGACGAGCGTCAGTAAGTACGGACACCCGCGGTAATTCTGGAGGCGCTGCAAAACTGTATCGCCCATCAGGACTAATCAGTTGCGTTCGCGCATTCTGTCACGAGCTGTAGACCCGGCTTGTGTTCGAGAACGCCGGTGGCTCTTCGAGGGAAGCCTGAGGATTACTTCAGCAGGGGAGGTGACCCGAGCCGCTCCGTAATCCCTGGCTGGTTCACCAGGTCAGCCTGAAGCATATCGATGACATGGTTTTGGTTATCAGCACCATTGACCCTATCGCAGCGCAAGCGCTACTTCCCGGTTGCCCGACTACGCAAAGTCGTCGCCAGACACAAGTTGTGCTGGAAATCTTACGCCCATGTGATCGAACGAAACTACACCCGGACTTTGCTGAACGACAAGACCTACCATTGAACACGGATTGTTGCTGGACCGTAGTACAGAAGAAGCTGTCGATCACAGACGATGCCGCGGCTCTGTTGCGCAAGCAGGGGCTGATCGAGGGGCGCAAACCCAAACTATACCCGGCCTGCGGAGATTGCCAAGGCGACCGGAAATAAAGCTGAGTACATACGCAATCGTGGCCTTTGATGATCCTATTACAAAGATCTGATTCACGGACTATCTGCGCAAGTTGTGTTTTCTGCCAGCCCTGATAGACTTGAAAGGCTTGTTTTAGACCAAGCTTTCCGATGCCCTTAGACGAGAAACAGGAAGCAAACAAAGTTTCGCAATCTTGCTGTACGCCATGGTCTAAACGTGACCAAACATTGAAAACAAGGCAGTCCGCAAAAAAAGTACTGGGTTTGGTGCGGCCGGATTTCAGGACAAGATTTAGACAAAGGTTCAGGACACAGCCAGCGCGGTTAAGCGCTACTGAATGAACCTGGGCGCAGGCGCCCCTGAAAGGAATAGCTTGGCAGACAGCAAAGGAAATACCGGTTTCAACAGGACATCATCGAAAGCCCTGGCCGCCCAAGGCTGCTGGTCGGCACCGCCAGCGGCTACGGACCGTCGTATCCGCGCTGTAAACCGAAATGTGCTCGGTTACTTCAAGACGCCTGCCAGACGTTTGGACAAGTTCGCCAGCCAACCCGAGCAACCCCGAAGACGTACTGGTGCAAAAGCTGGTGCGCGAGCTGGAGCAGAGCGGCACCCTGGATGTGCTGCGCCCATGGCTTTAAGCTGCCGGCGTAAAGGGGAGCTGTGCACTTTCAGCCCGACCACCGCATGAACCCGGACACCCTTCAAGCGTTACCCAGTGCAACGCCTGGCGCGGAGTGGCCGGAGTGTCCTATTCGCCGCGAGCGCGCGAGGCGGGTAGCCAAGCAGGGCTATAACCCACGGCTGGATCGGTGCTGTTCTCAACGCATCCCACCGCCACGCTGGAGCTGAAAAGCGAGTTCAAACAGTCGAGTGAAAAACGCCAAAGCCCAATACCCCAAGACCGCCCGGTGAAAACCCGCTCACGCCGCAAGCCCCGAGCCGCTGCTGACCTTCAAAACGCGGCGCGTGTCAAACTTGCCGTAGGCCAGAACGAGTTGCCGATGACACAAGCTGCGGGTAAAGACACCTTCTTCCTGCGTTCAAGACCTCGCAGCGGGAAGCGGCGCGGGCACCCCGATGCCCGAAGACGATAGCCAATACGCCACCAGCTACCTGTGCAGCGCGTGTTACAGCCTGATGCTGGTCAAGGGTTGGGCGCTACTTGCACCTCGAGAAAGAAAAACCAGCGAAGGCTTTACGCACCGTCGGTGACAAAGGAGACGATGATATTCCCGCGTTACCACCAATGCGAAGTGGTCACCAGTGATCAATACCACCCCGCGCCGAAGGGCAGGCAAGCGCTATTTATTCAGACAGCGCTGGCTCGGGCAAGTCAATTCCATCGATGGACCGCGCATCAACTGGCTTCCTGTACGACGATGCCGGCCAGCGCCTGTTCAAACTCGGTCATCGTGATACCGACCCGCACCGTGTTGATAAGCAGTTGCAGGACACCATCTCCAGTTCGAGCATGCCCAGGGCTGTGTTCAAGCAGTATTCAAACGTGAAACCAGCACCAGAGCAAGTCAGAAGCAGTTGGCCGAGGCGCTGGCCGAACAGACTCGCATCATCATCGTCACCATCCAGACCTTCCCGCCGCTTTCGATGCTCTGACAAGTATCCCAAAGCTGGCCAGCGGACGCTATGCGGTTTATCGCCGATTGAGCTCACTCCTCGGCAGACGAGCTTCATCGGCTAAGCAAGCTGAAACAGATTCTTGGCAGTATGCACCAGAAGGCGAAGAAGTCAGCGCGAAGAGCTCTGACGCCGCTGTGAACAGCCCGCCAGAACCCAATGAGCGGCATCAGCTACTACGCCTTTACCGCTACGCCCAAGCCAAGACTCTGGAAAGCCTGTTCGTCGCCCGGCTGACCCCGACGCTGCCGGCGACTCCAGCAACAAGCCGGAAGATTCACCTTACTCCATGTCCGCCAGGCCATCGAAGAGGGTTTATCCTCGACGTTGTCTAGCGCAACTACACCACCTACAGCACTGCCTGAAGATCGCTCACCCCAATGGAGAAGCGACGAACCAGGTGATAGCAAAGAAAAGCACGCATCAAACTGCCGCTGGGTTGCGCCTGTCACCCCTACAAAACATAGACAAAAAAGCGAATCATTTCGAGCACTTTCCGCGCCAACTATCCGTGTTTGTCGGTGGCCAGGCCAATAGGCCATGGTCAGTTGCCAGTAGCCGCCAGGAAGCGGTTGCGCTACCACGTTGGCGGTGAAGTCTATGTGCAGCAGATGGGTTACCAGGCAATTGTGCACCCACTGGTGGCATTCCTGGTAGCGTTTTACGAGACGGGATTCCGAGAGGAAGGACGGAAAAGCAGCAGCCTGCTCACGCCGGGCTGGAATTGGCCGCGATTAGCCAAGGCCTTCGATACCCAGGATTTCAATGTGATGATCGCGCCCAAACAAGTACCAGACAGCTTTGATCAAACCCAAGTTGTGCCGCCATGTATGTGGACAAGAAGCTTGCAAGGCGTGACTTGCGCTGCCAAACCCTCGCGCCTGGTAACCGCACCTTCGCGACAGCAAAGAAACTTCATCCTCGACTTCTCAAACGAGCCGCAGGAACATTCTCCCGACGCCTTTTTGCCGTATTTACACCAAGGCCAGCTGACCGATGGACCGACCCGCAGATATCTACGACTTGCAGGAAGAAAGCGATGCAGAAGGGATCTTTACTGCAGGAGTCGAAGGCGTTCGCCATGCCTTCTTTGACCCCAAGCGGCAGCGAGCAAGCTCAGCTTACATTACTGCACGCCTGCCAAGGAGCGTTGTTGCCAAGCGTTATGTCGTCAGCAAACGAATCACGACAGCATGCTGACTCAAAGCACTGCCGAAGCTAACGGGAGACAGCGCCAACGGCCTGAAAGAAAGCGATCACGCGTTGAAGGGAGCCGGCGAGCAGGATCGACCAGGCTGACCCTTTTCCGAAGAACCTGCAGAGCTTTGTTGCGTTTGTTAACAGAGTTTTCTCTCGCGATCGTCCCTATGGAAGACCCGCGAAGCTGAACAGGCTTTGCGGGTCTTTCGCAAAACCCACCTTTCATCCGCTTTTGCTTTTGCGCGTGGATCGCCTGCAAAAACAAGACCGACGTGGGACGTGGGGCCGAGCTGCCCACTTGAGCCACTACCGGCCTTGAGGCAAAGGCGTGCCGGAGGGCATCAGCTTGCGCCTGGGCCAAAGGGAGGATGGCGCTGATTTTACCAACCTTCAAGCCAGGCAGGCGATGTGGGCAGCGGTTAAACCCCATGGACCCCCCGATAAAAAGCGCCTGTACGGGGAAAATCAAAATTCGATGCGCGCTTTTTGGAAAAAAACGATATTCTTTTGTTGGCCGAAGGTTTAAAAAAAGGGCGACGAGGGGGAACCAAAAAGCTTCCCAAAAAAAGGTTGTTTTATTTTTCTCCTCCACCGTTTATAACAAAGCCCCAAGCGCAAAAAATTCAGGGTTTTTTCCGTTTTTCAGGGAAAGAGTTTTTATTGGGGGCCCCCCCAGGTGGGGAACAAACCACTCCAAAGTTTGAGCAAGTGATGCACGATCTCCTCTC
>Ga0163217_1117857_pt1 | contig 11065 bp, 13 predicted proteins | sample SynspAceP_FD_185933 | JGI IMG/M metagenome (GOLD analysis project Ga0163217, IMG submission 185933) | Saline lake microbial communities from Ace Lake in Antarctica - Synechococcus sp. Ace-P (PacBio error correction) | ecosystem: Environmental > Aquatic > Non-marine Saline and Alkaline > Saline ... | reverse complement strand
CAATGATCCGTCCTTCCCCATCGGAGGGCTGCCGGTCGGTGTGGGTTCTCTGCGCTAAGCAGGTTTCGAGAAAAGTGGTTCGGTGTATTTCGCCGATTGGGCGTTAGCCACGGTTCTCACGTTGAACCGGGCCTAACGTCCAACGGCTGATTGGGTTCGGACGCAATGAAATCCACCGATCCGTTTGACACGGGGTGTGGGGCGGTCGCGACGATGCGGTTGACGATGAAGCCGGTGAAGGTTTCGACACGAATGGAGTCGCCGAGTGTCAAGGCCCCCACCTCACCGCCCCACCTCACCTGGCCCCCACCTTACCTGCCCCCACCCGGTTTTGGCTTTGCGAACCGGAAAGGAAGTCCTCTCAGCCTTCCGACAGGGCGCGTCCGGCTAGGCGGCTGTCGATTTAATCGTTTTTCTGTGCCAGCAAAGATGAGCCCGATGGGCGTTTAGCCCGGTGCCGGTGTGATAACGGGGCTAACGCCCATCGGATAACTAAATCGACGGCCCGCGAGGGCGGGAACGTGCATGACGCGCCCACCACACGAATCACAAAATGAACGTCCTGTCGGAATAAGCGACAACGAACGCGTGAACTTCCCCAGGTGTTCCTGTTGCTGTTGACCGACGATGTCGAGCAATCAGGACTTTTTTTCAAGTCGTTTGGAGGCCTGTTTCGGAGGTGGCGTCCGAGCCGATCAGGTCAGCTGCGGGCGGTGCCCGATCGTATTCGGCGACCGATAAAATCGCAGTGAGGAAGTCACGAGCGATATCCGCAAGCGACCGTCTTCTGACCCCACGCTTGTTTGCGAAGTTCGATGTCGCGGTAGATCAGGGGTGCCGGATGTCGACACGAACTCGGGTGATGTCTTCGAACTCGCGGATCATCTGCGAAGCGGTCGATTGGCATTACCGCTCTTCCACGTCGCGAGATGCTTTTTGAGTTGTTTCATTCAGAACTTCGGTAGTGGACCAATTGACACCGCAAAAAGCTGGCCCACGCAAGCAGGAGGGAGACGAGGCCGAGCCGCGGCCAAAAACGCCATGGATCGGCCCCCGGACAGCCGATCGCGGCCGATGCGGCGTTCTCCTTCGGGGTTCGGAGGCCGACATCGGCAGGCCGCGAAGTTGGCCCAGTTTTCGGCACGGCAATCGGTTTGCTGGCAACCCACGCAAAACAACTCACCACCGCCCTTCGCTGCGGAAACCTCTTGGGGCGCCTTCGCATTGGGGAAGTCAGTCGGTCATCGAGAGAACCTAACGCTTATTCGAAAAGAAGGGATCAAATTGAAATGCTTGAAACGGGACGAAAACAGCCATCACGTGAGTCATCGAACGGGCGCACGCGGTTTTCGTTCAAATTTTGCAGCATCGACGGGTAGACGGCGGAACGGGCCGACAGACTACCATTTGAGGTGTGCTGAGGTTAACACGCCACCAGTTCGCTCCCGTCAATGTTCCAAACTGACCGGACATTTTTAAATGATTCGCGACACCACACAACGCGGCTATCGTTCGTCTCGCAACTCAAACGGATTTGGGTTCGCGCCACCCACGGTGAGTGGTTCTTCAGCAGACGCTAGGACCGGCCTTTGAAAAACGTCTCCTCGGATGACGTTGCCGGTGTTCGTTGGCATTCATGACGATGGGGAGTCGGGTGTGGAATTCCGAGATCGAATTTTTTTCGAAATGAATCGTTTTCTCGGGTTGGTCATCTACCAAAGGCAGGTTTCCGTGTCGCGATCCTAGCCAGACGGATTCTTTCCTCATGAAACGGGGAATTTTAGCTTTAACAGAATGTTTTTCCAATTGGAGACGCAATTCAAGTGGGCAGGAAGTGGGTGGTAAATTGATAGAGGAAGGAAATAATCTCCACAACTCGACTCGTTTTACGGTTTACGCGAACTAGACTCGCATCCCCCCCTGACAACTAACAAAAACATCGAGGAGCCTGACGGCATTCATCCCACGGCGAACAGGCCTCCGGTGGAATCCTTGATCCGCGTTCGCTGGCGAAAATTACAGATACACAACTTGAAGGAGTTTGATACTTTGTTCGATCGATGATGGATGATTTTGACGACTGTTTCGGGCAACAATACCGATGTCGTTTGCAGGTGGCTTCCGCAAACTCCCGTTGATGACAAACGAGGACGATACGGTGTTTGGAACGTTTGGCGACGTGGGTGACGGTCAGGTGCAACGGAGAGCCCCGACGAACTGATCCGATCGACGAATTCGGAAACCTGGTCGACGATCGGTGCGGATGTACTTGACGCAGATGGGCGAGATTCCCGTTGCTGACCGCCGCGAGGAAATCGAACGGCCCCAAACGGATCGAGGAAAAACCCGTCGTCGCTTCCGTACGAAATGCTCGAAAACCACTACGTGCTTCGTCCGGAAAGCCTACAAACGCTCAAGAGGTTTATCGCGGCCAGTTGCCGTTCGATTCGGACCGTCCAAGTTCAGTTGACCGATCGGCTCGAAAAGGAAAGATCGTCGGTCGGTTGCCACACAACCTCCCGCACCCTGCAAACCCTGCTCAACCGCAACCGTCACGACTGGAAAGTCGCGATGAGCAAGAGCACACCGCCACGTCGCCGCGGCCGAGCCTTTTTTTTGGGGGCGGGGGGGGGGGGCGCTTTTTTTCGCACGTCGTCGTCGCGCGCCGTTCGCCTGATCGAAGAACTCGGTCTGCGAAACCAACGGATCGGAAACCCGGATCGGGATGCTGGAGAAATTCTCTCGACGTCTCGATGACATCGATTTCGAAATCCGTAAACCAAAAACGTACAAACACGGTCGCGAGGTCCGCGAGCAACTCCTGCACGAACGTCGGCAAATCCTGACGGTGTCAAGAAAAACGCCACATCGCTGCGAAACCGCGTCGATATTGCTGGGCCGGTTTTATCCGAGTTTAACAAACAGGCTAAAGTGAACTCAGCGAAGGGAACCTGCGGCTCGTCGTTTCGATTCGCCAAAAAGTATCGCAACCGAGGTTGTCGTTCCTGGATTTGATCAGAGGGCAACGCGGGTTTGATGCGGGCAGTCGACAAATTTCGAGTACGGCCGTGGGTTCAATTTTTGCCTACGCGACCTGGTGGATTCGCAAGCGATTCACTCGCGCCGTGGCTGGTATCAAAGCGTACGATTCGGATCCCCGTTCCCATGGTCGAAAAACGATGAGGCCGCGTGCGGAAACGTCGTCCGACAATTGCTGCAGGAGCTCGTCGCGAACCCTCGATCGAGGAGGACCGCCATTGTCGCCGAAGTGCCATCGAAGAGGCACGGTCGTGTCCTCACGATGAGCGGTTCCGATCTCGTTGATCGACCGGTCGCAACAAGTGAGGACAGCCAATTCGTGACCTCACGCCGCGGTACCGCCGAGAGCCCGCAAATCGGCGCGACTCAAGAGATTGCTGCGTCAACGCATTACCGGTGTCCTGAATCGTTGTCTTACGCGGAACGTGGAGATCATAAACTGCGTTACGGTCTCGGTGGACGTTTACAGCTACACGCTCGAAGAGGTCGGACATATTTTCAAAGTCACCGGGAGCGGATTCGTCCAAATCCGAAGCAAGGCGGTCGCAACTGCAACAACCCAGCCGCAGCCAAGACCTTCGTCGGGGTTCCTCGATTAATGCCATCGATCGGAGAAGTTCTGCAGCAAGGTTGGCAGGGTTCATCAAGCCGGAAACGTCGGACGCGCCGATGCAATTGTTATCGCGGGCTTTCTGCGTCAGGTCCCGGACTCAGCCGAAAGCCTGGGTGTATTCTCGGGATCCGCCCAAATTCGACCTGCGCCGATTTTTCGGGCTCGGTCGATCCTAACCGACACGGATTAAGATCAAAAAGATTTTCCCCGATCGCGTGGAACACCTCGGCAACTCATCTGAGGAATGCAAGGCGAAATCGGACGAAGCCGGAAAAATGCTTCGCCAAAGCCTTAATGGCAACAACCGGGGTACCTCTCCGCACTCAAAAACCGGGGCACGGTTGTGGGTCTGGAACGGGCGACGTCGAAGCGCGGCTGCAGTGGTATACCCAAAGGGCTCGCGATTGATCCGAAACGCGGAACTGCATTCGCAACCTCGGTGTGATCTCTTGTTGATGGGCGACTACGCACGCGGTTTCGACGAATTCGATGCGATGCGAATATGCCCGGAGTCGGCCGGGGCCTCCGATCGCGGGCGGCGTTGGCAGGCCAGCGGCATCCACGTTCCGTTTGGACGGACAACCGCTGCACGACCAAAATCACTCTGATCTATTCCCGAACAGGGACTCGGCGATTGCGATTCATTTCGTCCGCCGTCGCCACAGCACTGAAAGCAAGCGGAGCGCCGTCATCGGCGTGTGCAGCGAACAACTCATTGCCGCTGTTTCGAAGACCGCCGCAGGATCGAACAATGGGTCGTCGATGTGCCGCCGCCCAAAGGCGGCGGCATCCTCGTCGCCGGAAATTGTTCGATGCTGCACGGCGTGTTTAACCAAGCCATTCTTACCAAGGTTCGTTCTCGAAATCCTCGATTGGACTTTATCGCCGACGGGAGATGTCTTTCGCGTCGCGAGTTTATTCGCGGCGAGTCGCAACGCTGCAGGTTTGCAACCATCGCGAGTTACCGGGGTACTTCGTGTTTGCCGATGCGCGATCGGGCGATGGGCCGACGGTTGACACAGAACGCCAACGAAATCCGGAAAAGACCGCGGGGTCATCCGCCAACCGAAAACCGTTTGATCGGGAACAATTGGCAAGGCAAACGCGGCTCCATGCCGATTTTATCGCAGCGTCCACCTCGACGTGTTTCGTCCGATTCATCGAATCGGGTGAATCGACATCGTCAACATGCGGTTCGGCCACGGAGTGGAACAACTTCGATCAAGTGAACTACGCCGGCGAGGTGATTCGCTTCCCGAGACACTCGATCAAACGACCGGGCAATTCGTTGCGATAGCATCCTAGCAAGGACACCTGCGCGAGTTGGCTGTCTCGGTGCAACGCGCTCGAGAGCTCGACCTAGCCGGTCGTAGTACTGTGAAGTCACGTATCGCCGCTGGATCCATACCGCTCGATCGCGCTTCACCTCAGCTCGGCCAATCTCTCGTGTCCGCACGAAACCTGTTTACTCGGGCCGCATCCCCGATTGGCGATGGTTGATGACGTGACGAGACCGCATCGTACCCCAACACCGTGCTGCAGTCGTCTCAAACCGCATTCGGCGAGTGGCTGAACGGTTCAAACGTATCAGATCGGTTGGTCTAAATACGGATCCCTCCCACTGATCGGCATCAAGGATCCGGTAGCTGATCGTGGTCGATGCTTTGTGCGAAAAAAACGGGTTTACGCCGAGTTGAACAAGGCACTTTTGACTCGACTGTATGCAAGCGAGATGAGTTTTTAGCCGGTCTTGGATTAACCCTCATTGAACGCTTCATTGACAAATCGTTGGAGGAGAACGATATTCGGTGAATACGCAAGGCTGGGAATTTTCCAGGGGCAGTTAAACCTTTTTCCCGGAGGGGAGGGAAATTTGGTGGGATTTCGTGGTACTTCGGGTGAGATCCAGCTTCTCTTCAGGTTGGCAACCCTTTTTTTTTGGATCTCCGCTAACATCGTCAGAAGGATGAGGTGGCGGGCAATGCGAAATGTGGGTGATCGCGGGACCCGTACCGATTCGTGCGGCAACAATGGCGGATCGCTGGCATCGCGCAGGGGCATCGCGGTCGGCTGGTACTGGGCAGTTACGCGGGTGATTCGGTGTACTCACTCGTCGGTGCTGTGGCTTTGCACGTCCGGTCGCGGTCGAAGAATGCGCCTCGGAGCGATTGGCGATGGGCTATTTCAACTACGGCAGTCACTCGGCCTTTGGTTTGCCGCAATTTCGCTTGAGCAACCGAAGCTGAACCCTTTTTGCGTCGATGAGTGGTCTTCGTCGCATGTGCATGAGTGCGTTTATTGCGCATTCGCTTATCATTTGCACAGGGCTCGTCCGTGGGGACTTTGAGGCAAACTTCCGCATTAGCCTTCTGAGCATGAGAGCTGTTGTTTCATGTTACTCCCCGGACGAGTCATTTTTTCAAATTGCAAGTTCGCATCCGTGACCAATTCACAACGCTAACTCGAGAGAACGCTACGCCGCCGGAGAGAGGCGAGCGAGGCGTGAAGATTGGTTGATGTCCATTAATGCGATTGTTTCGCGCGACTGGACAGGACGGAATACTATCCAGTCGTCGGTGCGGTCGTGTTATTCGATCACTTTCTTGCATAGCGTAACGGTCTTGAGCGATTATCGCACGGTTCTATCGGACGTTGTTCTCGCTTGCTGCGTCAAACGATTTCAATCGAGCTCGAAATTCGTGCATGAAATTGCTCGGCGAGCGGTTGCTCCAGTCGACAGCGCGTGATCGAGGACGAGAAGGCAAGCTCATTTGCCATGACGCTGCGCAGTTTCCAGCCAAACCGTGTCTTCGCACTATTCGCCAACCTGCCGAAAATTTCAAAAACCCAACAATCGTTCGCCACTCGTTGCGGTCGTGCGTGATTTATTTGAAATGGCCGAAACGATTCCGGCGGTTTGACGTTGGTTGAAGTATCGGAGCCAAAATTCGGCATCGTCGCCCGTTCTGTTCATCTCCAGCTCAACGAAAGAGGACGGGCGCAGTTTCTATTTCACTGAAAGAAACAGGAACGGTGCGACCGCTCCTGGTTTCGATTCGTACCTTCGTGCTCATTAACGCGAAAACAAGCGGTTTATTGAACTTGCCCTAATCCGTCGCGGAGGGGGTTTTCGGGCACATCACAAATTCCCCGCGATTGAATTTGTTTTGCGGAAGATCGAACCGCAAATGACACAATCCGGGAAAAACACGCGCGCAAAGGCATCAGCCGATCGGCTTGGTGTTTGCCAAGCCGAATGCCGATCTGGCTCGCACACGTTTGGACCAAGTGGCGTTGGTTACATCCTCTCATTATCATTGGGAGGAACGCCGCGGCCCCGGCGCCTTCGGAATTGCATGAATTCGCCTCTGAGCCTCCGCCCGCCGCGTGCTTTTGCAAAAAACGGCCCGGATTCAATGGGCAGGAGTCGCAATCGTGCTCGATCGCAGGTCGATGACGTGGGAAGGGTCGCGAGAAAGCGGCGGGGTACTGTCCATGGGCAATTTGCCGATTGCTGTTTCACTATTTAATAGGAGAGAGCACGCGGCCGAAATGCGGCATTCTGGACACCGTCGCGAAACGATGCACCCGACACAAACGACAAGCGAAAGACCACGTTGTTTCCTGGTTGACTCGGGTGGCCCAAACGATTTAGCGGCCACCGTTACTATCGCCATTCGAGTGGCAGGCCTGACAAACATCTTGATCGTTTTCGGACGGTTACGAGAATTCCCGGGATGTTCGGGTGGGTGCGGACCAGATCGTGTTTGCTTACCGCGAAGCGACTGTCGCCCTCGTTCCCACTCAATCGCCTTCATTCATGCCATCGTTCGCGGGGCTTCAGTGGTTTTCGACTTCGGCGGTTACGTGGCTCGACAGAGTTCGATGAAGCCGACCAATTGCCGCGCATTCCTTACGGATTCCGTTGGGTTCGTTTGCGTTGTGGTACTTGCAAGCGAGAATTTCGGTTGAGTTTGTGAAAATTCAGCGTCGAACCAATCGCGGCACCATTGCCAGATCGTGCCGCTGGGAGCGGGAGGGCGTGACGGCAGACGCGACAGGCTTGATGAAACTCGGCGCCAATCGGCATGATGTCCGTTTCGTAGGTTTCGCCAAGCAGGGTGGACTTGCGGCTTGGATGTTTCTTCGTCTTGGTCTTGGGTCTTGGTCTTCGTCTTCCGTTGGAAAAGCGTTTCTGCGCGTGTATTCCATTGGGATTCGGTTGGCGGGAAGCCTCTCGCGTTGAATGGTAGGATTACCGATTCTCTTCACGCTCAACTTGTCGAGCGGGGAAATCACAAATGACTAATTTTTTGTTTTGCCGCTTCGTTCCCAGTATATTCTTGGTAGTAAGGCAGCATCGGTTAAAACGGATGTCGTTCGGGTTCGTCTTCTTGGATAATCTCGTTCATTAAATCTCTGATGCGTGAAGCGGTTTGGGGTTTCCTTAATACTTTGTGGCGTTGCGGAATTGGATCTAGCACGTCGCGGCGTTCCCAAACAGGATCGTCCGGTTGCGGGTCAAAGAAAATGTACAGAGAAAAAACTGGGTAAGCATTTAGTGCGAGATCAAGTGACGCGAGATCCAAAAGATGACGGAGGTCGTTTTGTTGCAGAGCCCGGACGTTGGCCGCAGTCGCGACTAACGACGTGTGTTACAAGTAGCCAGTTACGACGTTTTGTGGACGACTGGGCTTGCGAACTTGCAATCGGGCACGTCGGGGGACTAGCGAAGCCGTTCGCTAACAAACACGGACACTGAAATCCGCTCGTTTCTAAACCGTCCTGCGACTGGCTGGTGAAGTCGAACTGCAAGTCTGGATGTACTTTGTCCATTCTCCTTGTCGATCTTCTTTCAGTGGTGTCTAAACGTTCGCGCTTGACACGGCAGTTTGCGAAACTGTTCTTGCCGGCTTCATGAGCGGGGTTCTCGTTTCTTGGCTGCCGACGAGACGACTGACGCGTTCAGCACGGCGGGTTTGGATTGACCGTAGGAGACGATGCGGGCATGGTCGAGTCCCGTGGTCGATGTGTTTTTGAAACTGCTCGCTCGATCCGCCGTCGGTGATCACCTGTCTCGGTTGCCGGAAGACGCCGCGAGCAGTGTTGAGATAGACGACCGCGGTTGCGGTTCGGGCTGCGCTTGCCACCGCGGCGGCTAGTGTGGTCTCGTATGCGCGTCGAGAACCAGTTTTGGCAAAGTTGGTCCATTTGGTCGGTGGGCTGGTTGCCGCAACGGTTCGCCGAAGCTCCGATAACTGCGGCGTTTTCCAAGCGGGACCGAACCGATCCAGTTTTCGTTTGGGGCAGAGATGTATTTTTCACCGTTTCGCTGGACAATTGTTCGCGAAACCCGGCTCGGGTGATTCTTCGTCGATTCCGGTGAGTCTTGAAACCAACGTCATGCTGTTGCCTCGGCGGCCATGTATATTTTGAAGCGGAGTTTTTTAACAACGCAAAGGATTTGAGGCATTGAACCCAAATCTGGCGACTTCACCTACCCCGATACACCGACGCCTGCCGGGCGAACCTTATTGGGTCGTCCAAGACAATTGCTCGCTGGGTGCGTATCCAGGGCGGCCCACCGAGGCAGAGGCATCTCGCACAATTGCAGTCTCTTTTGACGCGGCATGCGAACCTTCATCAATTTTGCAAGAAGAAGGGCGAGACGAAAAGTCTGGTCCAACGTTCGTTCGCTACCGGCGATCTTCGCGAATCGCGGCGAAGCGAGATGACACCATTCTCGCACCAGCGGGTTTCCATTCCTTGACGGCGGCCGGCGTCACGTCGGTCGATCGATGGCGATGGCATTTCTGGACGCGATCGAACCTGTCCGCTGGGGCGGAACCGGTCCGTCTACGTTCGCATTGCTTCGGCGCAGGGGCGAACCGGAACGGACGATCTGTTGCTTTGGGCTCCTGCGACATGGCGCATGTCGATCGCCGGGCAATGTTCTTTCCGTGCTGACGCGTTTGCGGCAAGCGGGACAAGGAGCGTGCGAGTTGGAAAGCTCCCGAAAAATGAAAAAACCAATGAATCATTCGATGCCTGAAAACTGGCCCGGAGTGGGACGGCGAGCCCCAGTACTTCCTGTTCGTTTCAGCAAAACCAATGGCGAAAGCCCGTACCGGGCCGAGCGAACTCTACCGAGAGCGACGATCGATTCTCAGTTCGTTCACGAGGCATTAGCGAGTGCGGCGGTGCAAAACAATTCGTTCCAGCGACATCGGGTGGGCAACGCCGGATTCTTTTGGTGATGGAGACAAAAACACCGACCAAACGAATCCTGGCCGACTTTCCCGGCGAATCGAAATTTCAAGCCGGTTGCCTGTATTGGGGGACATTTCTCCTTGACGATTACCAGTTCATGGATGACGAATTGGTGGAGATTGGTCAAGTCGGCAGTGGAGCCGATCAATCGCAGCGATAGTGCGGAGCTGAATTCGGTACCTAATCGGAACCCCAATTACGTGTCGGCGATCGCATTCGTTTGCTGACTGTTCCTCAGTGTGACTTGGCATCAGCGAGGAACGTTGAGGATTGCGGGCGAGCAAACTCGATAGGGGACTCGACGGCAAACGTCATCGAAAGAAATTTATCGCGAGCGATCCGTTCGTGACATTGAAAAACATCGACGAGGTTTGGGGGCCCCGGTTTGAGGGCCGGAGTTTCGAGGGAATCAGATGGGTACACTTATCATTCTTTTGAAAATTTCTCGATGGACGATTCGTTGGGAAGTTAACGATCAAGTTAATGGCATTCACTTTCTTTATTTCGATTCCGCAGGCCATTGGGAAGTAGGCGAACGGCTTCATTCAAGCGAAACTAGGGCGTGATGTGGCTTTGTGGTTCGATGCAAATGTTCAACGCGAATCAATTGGAAAACGAAGCTGGAACGCAGTTGGCGAAGCCAGTGGCTTGGGAGGGACCCTGCGAAGGAGGACGTTGGGCGGGACAGTTACTCCATTCCATCGATCGAAAGAGATTTCATTCTTTGGTTGGGAAGCAAAGACGCTCGGCTGGCCAATCGTTATTGCTGACAAAGCTGCGGGAGGCATGCGAAGGCGGACGATTTTTTGGAAAAACGCTTCCGGAATGTTGCTCGCGGAACGAAGGCTTACGGGCAAAAACCCCATTTGTTTGTTTTTGCTCCCGCCCTTCCCGGGGGCTGATACCGGAAGTTACTACGGGACTTTTACATTTTTTCGGATTTTTCTATCCCGGAAGAGGGCGAATTTCGGGCCACTCCTCGGGGAGGGCAATTCTTTCTCGATTCAAGGGAAATTAACCGGTTCACTTTTTTTGGCGAATCTTGGTTTCTTGCGTACGGGGCCCCGATGGGGGGACCATGGGAAAAAACCCCGCGTTTTCAATCGGGGCCCCAAAATCTTTTTTTTCTCTTTTTCCTTTTTG
>Ga0163217_1092466_pt1 | contig 11065 bp, 15 predicted proteins | sample SynspAceP_FD_185933 | JGI IMG/M metagenome (GOLD analysis project Ga0163217, IMG submission 185933) | Saline lake microbial communities from Ace Lake in Antarctica - Synechococcus sp. Ace-P (PacBio error correction) | ecosystem: Environmental > Aquatic > Non-marine Saline and Alkaline > Saline ... | reverse complement strand
AATCAGTCTTCTCAATCAGGTCTTCTCGATCAGTTCCTCCACGAAACACAACCCTGTTCCATACAACTTTGAGCAGCTCGCCACCTTCAACATCCCCATCGTGGTGCTGGCCATCGGCGCTGGCTCAACCAACGTGTGTCGCATTCTTCGAGCATTCAATATCCAGAACGGTCACCAGAGTGTCTGCTTGCTGCTGGCCGTGCGTCCATGGTTTTCACCGGGATCAAGTCGCTTCAACCTGGCAACCACGTGAACTTCCTGATGCCCTATTTGTGGTTGCGCCATTGGCCTGAACGCCGACATCAAGGACGTTGATCTCGAGGCGGCCGACCGTGTGGTGCTGGTGGCTCACCATCCTTTACATGATCTTCAGAACCTGACGGGGTAGGGTGGCCAGCCTGTTGGTCTCCAATCGCTGATCGGGCCGCTGGGGATCGGTTTCGTGCTGGGCGGCCACGGCACAGCCATTTCCTGGCCACGCGGTTCGCGGCCAGCCATGGCTTCACAATGCCCTGGAAATCGGCATTCGCCTGTGCCACCTTCGGTCTGGGCTGCGCCTCCTTTGATGGCGCCCGATCCGCTCGCCTGCTGATTCGTGCAAACAAGCTTCACCCCGTCTGCCCCAAGAATCCGCGGGAGTTATCGGAAGGCGAGGCCGAGTCGATCATCTATTATCAGCCTGCTGCGCACGCTGTTCTGGTTGAACGTTGAGCCTGGCCCTGGCGAGGGCTCCATGAAGCCTTACAAGCAGCCGGCCGCATCTGCCGTTGTTCGATGTGCACCTGTTTGCGCCATCCTGTCACCAACACGTTCCCCGCCTGGGACGATTTCAGTGGCCAGCAACAGCCGATCGCTGACGATCATCTCAGAGATTTCCCTTGGGCATTTTTCTACGATGTCGCTGATGAGTCTGCAACTTCTGGACGATCGCTGAACTTGCCGGGCGATTCTTTCACCATTCTTGCGGCACAGTTCGTAGTGGCTTTCCTTCTTCGCCATTGTTTTTGATCTCCGCTGTGATGGCCGCGACTACGAAGCTGCTGTTATCTGCTCAGGCTGACGGCGCATCTCCTCGGTTGCCACTCCACGCGATGGCCAACATGGCAGCTGGCCCAAGACCTACGGCCCGGCCCATCGCGCCTTCATCATCGTGCACTGGTTCTGGATTCTTCGGTGGATATCAGCAATGCTTTGGTGAATTCAGCGCTCCTCAACCTGCTTGCTGAATCAGCACTGCTAGGTTGTGCTGGGATTGAATCGCAAGTTGGCAGAAAAACAACCCATTGACCATCAAGATCGCATCAATGCTTCCCGTATCGGCAGACTGGGTTCCGCCGGGCGTTCGAAAATCGAAGGAATCGAGGGGGTCGGGCACAATGATCTGATCGAATTAAGATTACATTGCATTAACATGCTTCGCTATGACTCAACCACGGCCGCTTCAAAGGGGAGGTGTCGATCAGCGATGGCCGGCTGATCGTAATGTCCGCAGCATCCGCTTGACAGCGAGCCGCGATCCCCGCCAACTGAACTGGGGGATGTTGCGCTTGAAAATCGTTCTAGAGGCCACCGGCCTTTCCCACCGATGCCACGCCCGGCGCACATCGAGCAGGCTCAAAAAATGTGCTCTCCGCCCCATCAAAAAAGACGGCACGCCGATGTTCGTGATTGGGGTGAACCACAGCAGCTATGCGGCAAGATATCTCTTCCAACGCCCTCCTGCACCACCAACTGCCTGGGCCGACGTCCAAGGGCTGCATTTGACAACTTCGGCATCAAGGACGGGCTGCAATGACACCGTGCATGCCCACCACCTCCCAACCCAAAAAAAACGCGTGGATGGCCTGCGGCCGAAGACTGGCGGGTGCCGGGGGCAGGGCAGCAGAACATCATCCCTCTTCACAGGCGCTGCCAAGCGGTTGGCAAAGGTGATCCCTGCCCTCAACCGGCAAGCCACCGGGCATGGCCTTCCGGGTCCAACCCCCGATGTTTCGGTGGTGATCTCACCGTGAATCTGGAGGGCCCGCCAGCACGCACATCTAAAGCGGCGATGAAGTCGCCCTCAGAGGGCCCGATGGCGGGCATCCTCGGTTTTACACCGAAGACGCTGTGGTCTCCAGCGATTTTCTGGCGAAATCCTGCACCTCAATTTTGGGATGCCAATGCAGCATTGCCCTCACCGACACCTTTCGTCAAAGTGGTGGCCTGGTATGACATACGAGTGGGGCTATTTCCTGCAAATGCCTCACCTTGATCCGCCACATCGCCACGCCCACAGGGGGCCTTCAGGCCTGAACCGATTCGCATAAAGCGCTGGGAGATGGCGACTCGTCCAGCTCCAGCACGCGCCGGTGAAAAAAGTCCTGGTCGATTTTAGCGAAGCACGGCACTCGAACGAATCGACAGGAACGCCAGCAGGCGCGTGCCATCCACGCCGCCTCGAATCGTGTTTTCCTGTTGAAGCTGTGGGTGAGGACCTCCAGCTCACGAGCAACCTGGCCCAGGCTTGAGCTGTCTTCCGGCGCGGCCTCTCCCTCCCGGTAGCGCACCACCGCCTCCCTTCGATCAGCAACAGCAGCTCGAACGGCACGATCGCCCACTTCTTGTGATCAGCTCGCCGGCGGCATAGCTGCGCAGTTCGGAGCCTCCGCCAGGGATTCGAGCGTGTCACTTCTGGTGCGCCGGAAGAAATCACTGGCTGCAGGAAACACCCGTTCTTTCAAGATCGGGAGGAAGGCGCGCCCAGCTCAAGGCATTCGCGGCGCCCCTCTGCGACCCCTCCTTGGCCCCGGGGCTGAGCACCAGCGCCGGCGGCCTGCACTCACAGTGGGGAGAAGACAGGAAGCAGAAATGCAAGGGGCGCGGCTGCGCCCCGCTGGCCATTCGAGGCGGGCGATCAAGCAGGGCCGCCGCCGCCCGATCGTGCGGAGCGATCCTGCCCAGGCAGGCTTGTCGAGTGATCGAGCTGGCCTCCAGCGGGATCTCCAGGGAGCAGGCGGGGCCTCGGCCCGTGGCTGCTCAGAGCTGCCAGGGCGCTCGGTGCCAGACGCTCGCGCCAGGTTTTTCTGCTCCAAGCAACTCCAGCAGCACCAGGGGCGCAATCCGTTGCAGACGCTCGACCAGACCCGGCAGTTGCGGGTCCCCCTGCAGGCTTGATGAGGCCTCAAGAATCGCTGCCACGCTCAGTTCCTGCCGGGTGCGATGGATCGGCAAGCAGGGTGCCACGAACAAAGGCTTGCTGTGCCAGCGTTAGCGGCTGGTGCAAGGCGCGGAAGGGCCTCTACAAGGCGGGCAAGCGCTGCAGCAGCACGTCGGCCCTGGGGCCACACCCCGTGGGCTGGAGCATGCCAAGGATTGCCTTCCTGCTCCTGTGCCGTGATCGAAAATGGCGGCTTCAGGGAATCTCGTGCAGCAGGATCGGCCCGCCTGGGGCCTGCGGCCCTGCACAGGACAGCCGTCAATGATTGCGATAGCACTCACCCGGACCTGATCCTCGCTGCGCCCGCGCTGTCGGATCGAGCAGGCCGGATCCTCCCACCCCGAGTTCGTCCAAGAGTTGCTCATGTTCGGCATCGCAATGCCGAGCTCCCGGCGCCATTTGCCTGAGCACATCCAGGCTGCTGGAGACGTTCACTAAGCCCTCAGCCAGGGCGTTCTCGCACACGCCTTTGTAGCCTTCCTGCGCTTCTCACGGGGTGATCCAGCAGCACCTTGCGAGCACATTAGACTCATGGGTGTGTTGTTCAGATCCCGCAGTGCGTCCTCAAGGAACTGCCCAACGTTGAAAGCTTGCAGCCGCTCGAGTTGCTTGCGAAAGCGCTGGCCCAGATTCTCGCGGCCATAAAGATCGGGATCACGATTCCAGGCCCGGTATAACCCAGCGTGCTCAGCATCACAGCAGGCAGGATCAAGCAGCGCTTGAGAGCAGGCAGCAGCAGAATCGGGGGCCGACCGGAAAAGATAATAAAAAAAGACATGAAGATCCCGGAATGTGCAGAGACAGAACAAGCGATGCCGCACTGCAGGCTCTGGTCAGATACCAGAGTGAATCAGATTTGCAGGGAAGAATCGGAAGGATGCTTGCACGGTTGTGGTTTGTTTTCGGCGCCACGTTTTCTACCAGTGACCGATTCCGGATCCCCAGCCAGGTGCAGAGCCCCAGCACCAAGGGCACCGCCACGAGTCGTGGCAGTGTTGGAATCGGCTGACCAAACAGAAAAAGGCCCGGACTGAGCAGGTGGCGAAGTTGATCACTCTGGCGGATCCAGGCCCACTGAAAAATAAAAGCCCAGTTGGCCGCATAAAGGTAGTAATAGAGGAAATAAACCGATCACCGGCCCACGTAGCCATAACGATCAAAGCGCTGTGGTTGAGCCAGTGCTGCCCAATACATCCGTCGGCATCGATGTCGATGCAGGTGCTGCAGGCACGCAGGCGCTCTGCCTTCGAAAACCATCCGCTGCAGCACCGTACGCACATCGACTGGGTGATTCAACTGGGGCTCGCTGGTGTGGGCTTTTGCTTTGCCCAGCAATCCTGGTGTGGAGTAAAAACCCGCTTGCACTGGGCCATCGGCAGAAGTATTGCACCAGCCTTGCCGCCGAACAGATAGCCACCGTGATCGCAACCAGGCATTACGGAACAGCAACCAACCAGCCAGCACCAGTTCGATCGTCATTGAAAGAACAGCAGCCGCCGCAGAGACCGACGAACAACCAGCCGAATTTGCAAGCCGCCCGAAGTGACGGCAAGCCAGGAATCGGAGCACTTTTGGCCAGCTCCATCCGTTTCTGCCGCTCTTGGCGTGATCGCTCGAATTGCCTGTAAGCCAGCGCCGGGGATCTGGGAGGAAGGAAGGAGAGCGGGCAAACGGCGCCAAACTCGTGGCGAAGACCAAACAGAATGAAGACAGCCGAAGAACGATCCGCCCCAGAACAGCGTGGTTCCCAGGGATAGGCCGATCGACCGGCAGACACCCTGAACCTCAACGAGCCCCCAGACAACCGCAAGGGGCTCCAGGGATGGGTGGGTGCCGTCATGCCGCCGACCAGGGGTCATAGAAACAGCGAGCGATAATCAGAAGCAGCCGGCAGTCAGAAGAAAACCAGCGCACCAGTGGATCCGCGACTCCGCATCTGGTTCGCCATTGCCCGGCCAAAAGAGTGGGGCGAAGCTAACCGCTAGCGCAGATCTGAAGGACTGATCTGAGCGGGGTCAGGATTTGCACGCATCGCCGCAAGCCTCTCCTGGCAATCTGCCGCCATCAGCAGACCTGCCCGCCCAGAACACCCGCAGAAACCAAAGGTTCAGAGGGCCCACTGCCACCGCCCGGCCAGGCCACGGAATCCAAAACGCCGGAAGTAGCGCACCAGGCGCTGATGTTGTCGCTGTTTCATCCCGATCGCCAGCAGCTGGGCTCGGCGGCAGGGGTTTTCCTCCAGGGCCCAGGCAAATGGTGGCGCCCAGATCAGCCACCCCGACGATCCGGTCGTCGGAGCGCACCCGCAGGGTCGAGATGGATGGGCCAGAGGGTGCAAGAGCAAGGCACAGCCCCATTTAGACCTCACCGGCATGTAACTCCGCCGCCTTCCCCTGCCTCGGCACAGGCCACCCGACCCACGCAGGTCCCCAGACCCCCAGGGCACGGCCAACCTGGACGAAGGCGCAGACCGCGTGCCGCGGCCTAATCACGCTCGTATCTGGCGAGGCTGGGCAGGTTACCTCCTGGGGCAGGCTCGCTTCATTGCCGGTAACGCTCCACCGGCAGCCACGCGCCGAGCAGGGGGACGGTAACGAGTATGGGGAAGCGTTTCACCGCCAGGCGGACCGGCTCCAAGCTTCAGGGAGCGTGAGCCGTCGGGATCCATGGTGAGCAGCGCACCGCCCCGGCATCTGGTCGTAAGAAACGACTGGTTACGGTGCGCCAGCTGTGTTCGGCCCAGCTTGTCTACGGGGTCTTGCATCATGAATTCCCAGCCTGCTCCAGGCTCTGGCCCCGATGGTCGGCGGAGATACACCCCTGGCCGCCTCTGCCTCGTCCCATTTCACTCGGCCATGCCAGGTGGTAATAGTACGTGGAGAGCGCCACGCAGCAGTGCTGGCCCATCATCCGCCTAAGAAAGCTTCGTTCGAGTCTCCAGTCACGTCGAGCCAAGTGCTGCAGGGGCCCAAAGCCCGGCTCGTTGTCGGAAGCCGGTCCGGGTCGGCTCAGGCTCGGATACTGTCACGCTCAACACATGCAACAGGGGCCACGCATGGCATTTCGGCGCACAAGCCTCCTCAGCAGCTCAGCTCACGGCCCCAGCGAAATCCCGGCTGCCAATGCCGCGTTCCAGCGATGCAGAACCGCTATCCAGTCTGTGCCTGGCGATGGGCCGTCGCATCGGCTTCTTCGCGTATAGCAGGACTGTGCGTATTTGGAAGCGATCGAGATGCCCTTTAACGTTCGTCCAATTGATCGCCATAGTCGTCGCTTCTGCGGGCCAGCTCGGCTCGCCGCGTCGCAGCAGGTTCCTGGGATCGGACTGTCCAGCCCCGTGCATCTACCTCCAGGCTCTTCCTCAATCACCCAGGACCGGCCGGCGCTGTCGTGGGCCTTCCTAGCACCTCTTGGACACACCTTTTTTTTTGATCCTCTCCGAGTTGACACCTCTCAAAAAGCATCGCCAGCTTTGGACTCTCTGGAGTCCCTCACCTCGCCGTCCCACGCCAGGCAGCGCGCTTTCAGGGCCAGGCCGGGCGCGGATGCGCGTAGGGCAAGCGGCGAAAAACTCCACTAGCAACCGGAGCCTGCACTTACACCGCCTGGCTAGACGGCGAGCGTCTTTTGCAACGACACAGAGATCCGAACACACTCTCGGCGGGATTCTCCAACAACGCGTTACTCGCGGCACTCGGCCTACCAGTGAGGCGAAGAATTCTGGTATCGGTCCCACGATATAAAATGACCATCTACGAACCTGACCTTTTAGTTCCCAGTGGCCCTGGCCATCGAGGAATCCACCAGAACCTTTGAGCTCATCAGCTGCCAAGGATGTTCATCGAGGCGGATCGCAGCAAACCAGTTTACGAGCTGGACTGCTTTTGGATCATCCGCTCCTAAAGCCCTTGCGAACGATGTGTGTCTCTCCCCCGCCCCGCGCGCCAGGGATATTCTGGCGTGGGCGCTCGTCGAAGCGAGCAAACAGTCGGCGTTGCTGAATGGCCGATGCAGTGGGGCAGCTCACCCCTTCCACGTAGCTGGGCTGCTGGCGATCGCCAGCGGAGGGCAGAGCCCGCATTGCTATGGCAAAGCTTTGGCTGCCGGGCTCGAGCGGTGATTCAAGCGCCACGCGCTGGTTCAAAGACGAAAACACTCGCCCCGCCGCGCTCTGGCTCTCGGGCACCTCCCGGAGATAGCGAAGGATCCCCCCCTTTCAACTTGGTGCACCCCCGAATCCCTGCTGCTGGAAAAGATAGGCCGTGGGCCTTCTCACAACGGGATTCCGCGTGCAGAACAGGCAGCCGGGGGCTGGCGCGCCGCCACCAGAGCGTTGGAGACGCGCTCCAACCAGGCTTGTGGGAAAGGTCGCGGAATCTTTTGGGTGCGAGTGCCAGTAATTCGATTCCGCCTCCGTTGTATCAGATCTGTCCCCAGCTTCACCTCATAGGTGTTGCGTTTGGTGTCGATCACCAGTTAGTGATCTGAGGTCCGCGTCAGGTCGTCCCCACTGCTGCGGCGGAACGGCGCGTGTCTCCGTTGCGCCGGCTGATCTTCCGGCCGGCCCATGGTTGACGGATTTCAGCCTTGAATCCTCAGCTTCAAGCGGTGGAACCACTGCCGCTACCAAGCTGAATTGGCTCAAGATCGCCAGCGGGATCAAGGCGGCTATCGAGAAAAGCCACGGCAAGCCCATGTCTCAGCCCGCAGAGCGATTCCGTTTCACAGACCTACTCTCGGGCCTAGCTAACAGTGGTGTCTTTCAGCCAGCGGCCCGGCCGCCAGCGGCAGCATTCGGCGCGCGTCTGCGGAGCTCCGCCGGGCTCAGATAAGCTCACGAACGCATATCACCACGCATCCACACTAGGTGGTATCGCCGGAATCGTCTCACACCGGTGTTTGAGCGGTACTTCACGCTCATCGCCCGCCGCCGCCGAACAGGGCACGATCAGCCGCTCACATCGGGGGGTTGCCGTTTGTGAGCAGGTGTCGCCGTTTAAAAGAATCTAATCGGCCCCCGCCTGCAGGCAGAAGGATCTGGGCCTCACGGCTTGAGCTGTCGCGGCCGCGCTCAGGCGCAACCGCTGAAGGGCATCAGCATCCGTACGGTTGTCCACCATTTCACAGCTACTAGCGATCGAGCGGTTCCTGTGCTTCCAGTGTGCCCCACGCCACCAGGGCATTGATCGCACGCTTCTTCTCTGCTGTATTGGGGTTCTAGTGTTGGGCGATGCACCTGTCCAGAAGCCGGACCCGGTCTTGTTGTCGCTCTCGCCCATGCCGATGATCCGCCGCAGCTGGACACGGTTCAAAACACCGCCCGGCCGTCATCCCTGGCGAGGGTTTTCACGCTCCTGATAGGCTGCGCGTTGTTTTTCGATGACTCCTGTCGAGCTCCTTAGAACTCGGAGAATGTGACTGTTATCTGAGTGTGTGTTATAGGCTCGGTTGAGGCCACGGCAAGCCAGCCGGTTCGGCCTGCTTTGTCGGTGAGCATTTTGCCGGCTGTCTTGTACGCAGGGCCTCCATGACCCCACGGGGCCCCGCATCCCGGCCACCATGGCGTTGCATTGAGTTTATATCCTCGTCGAAGGTGGCACCATTCGCGAATGCCGCGCCATCAGCCCAGCCCGATGCAAAAGCGATGGGCGCCTGCGCCTTGGCAGCGGGGCGGGCCGCTCCAGGCACCGGCTCCCCGCAAGCCCGGCGACCGCTGACATCGGCGCTGTGGTGCATCGATTGGGGCATGTGGCGCAGCTTCTCCGCACCGCCGGTGTCTTGGGACGCTTCAGCAGGGAAGCCAGCTGGACCCGCTAGCCAGGACTTGCGGTCCACGGAGCACCTGCTATGCCTACCAGAGCATACTCCAGACAGGGATGTTTGCAGGCGGAGATCTTCGTATCTTTCCTTGCGGCTCCAGTGTGACGCAGCGGAACCGGAAGCTTCTGATCCGCCGATTAGTCGAGCTAGACATCGGGCCGGTAGTGGGCGGAGGAGTGAGCGATCCAAGCGGACGCTGGAATGAGGGAGTGGGGAGCGACCGGCGCAGGGCCGTGGCGTGGACACCGCCGAAGCGACGCTGGCAGGTTTATCTGAAATCGAGACATCAGGCTCTGCACCAGGGCATGCTCGTTGAAATCGGGCCAAGAGCAATCGTGTGATGTGGATTTCGGCGTAGCCAGCTGCCAGAGCAGAATTGCTATCCTTGTATTCACCACTGGTGCGGATTCAGCAGATTCACGGATCACCTCCCCGACCGTCTGCGCGTGGCCGGCGAAGGCGGCACTTCAATCAATCGCGCCTTGGATCGAGCTCACCCCCGCGCCAACCGCTTCGGGCCAGTCGCCGGGCCCCTTCGACCACTCCCTCCGGACCGCGCGTTAGTTGGGCAAAAGGACGTGAATGGATCCCCGTGTTGCGCGGCGTTGCGGGCCGTGGCAGGCTCAGTGATCAGTTTTTGCTGCAGGCCCGGCGGGAGCGCTCGAGATCGCCTTGAGTAGTCGAGGAACCGCAACATGGCCCGCGACTCCCCTCCAGCCCCGGCCAGAACCCGCTCCATACTTAGGTGTCATCAGAAAACTCAATACTCCCTCGCCCGTGCTCGATTGTCCATTCTCGGTGGAGTATTGCTAAGATGATATGCGTCCAGTGGCGCTGATCCCCAGTCACTGCAGAGCGCAGGTGCGTTTCAACGCCTCCACGCCTTCGCGGTCCCCATCACCCTTTGGGCAGAGTTTTCATCTGGCGTGCGTAGGTCCCCTCATGCGCTCCAACTGTTGCCTTCCTATGTATCCACCGCCCCACATGGCGGGCAGGCGGGCCGGGTCGAGCAGGGGCCGTAACGGCGCGATGCTTGCCGGGACGCCTGGATTCAGGTCAGTGTCGCCAGGACGACGACTTCATGCGCGGGATTCGGCGTGTCCTTGCGTTCATAGCTAAGCGCGGTGCTGTTCAGAAGGGGCACCTACCGATTCCATGTGTGTTTTTCTCTTGGTCTTAGCATGGTGTGCTTCGAGCTTTGGCATCGCCCTTCGCTGAGCAAGATCACGCAGCGGTACTGCTGGTTATTCTTGGTCTAGCCTCCACAGCGGCCCCTGATCGGTGTGCCCAAGCGACAGCGGTGTCCTGGTCTTCTTCGGAGATGGACATTGCACAGGCTCTACGGTCAAAAGCGCTCTTTGATGCCTTAACGCCGCCACACGGTAGGCGGTTAGCACCAATTAACGGTGCAATCCTCCCTGGCGCTCCACAGGGTAAGGATACAGCTCGCGCGCCAGGAGGATCGGGTGTTTGCCCTTACCAGACTTGTGCCCCCCGTCGTTCAGAGGCGTTTCGGCGGCAAAACAGGAGTTTTCAGTCAGCAATCGACGTGAGAGCACGGCTGGTTCCGAGCCTCGAACGCCGGGGAGTGATTGAGAAAATCCTTTAAATGAAGACGCAGATCTCAACTGCCGAATTCCAGAAGGATCAGTTTTCCTTCGCACCGCGGCGGTTCTTGGGGAAAGCGTCCGGCTGCTTCCAGTCAGCAGGGCAACCCCGAACCGGAGAGGCCTCGGAAAATCAGCGCGTTGGCTGCGAGTAAACACACCCAGCCGGCCAGTTGCCGACAGCTCCATCAAGCGCACTAGTGTCCCCCCTGCCAGAGGTGGGCCAGGGCCAGCTGCAGCCGAGCACCACCGCTTTCGAGCAGACGGTGGTTGATGGGCAAGTTTGGCAAATAAAAGTCTGTTGCTTGGAACCACCCCCACACCAAGTGCGCGACCAGGAAAACAGCCAGCGCGCAGCAGCCAGAGAGGCGCGGCTCCGCACCCCTACGCACATTGCAGCGACCCACTCCTGGAGGCAAGTATACGCGTAACACAGTTT
>Ga0163217_1070525_pt1 | contig 11065 bp, 19 predicted proteins | sample SynspAceP_FD_185933 | JGI IMG/M metagenome (GOLD analysis project Ga0163217, IMG submission 185933) | Saline lake microbial communities from Ace Lake in Antarctica - Synechococcus sp. Ace-P (PacBio error correction) | ecosystem: Environmental > Aquatic > Non-marine Saline and Alkaline > Saline ... | reverse complement strand
TGCCACTTGCGTTCGGCGATCTCGAGGGGTTTCACCCGGTTAACCCTGTAGGTGCGCGTCCAGACGCTGCCGCTGGCCGCGGCCGGGTCGCCGGCAGGCGCAGGTGGTGCCCGGTTTGGATCAGATCGGCGCTCTTGATGCTGTGAGCTGAGCCAGCCTGGAGGTGGACACGCCGTAGCGCTCGGCAATCTGGAGAGCGTTTCGCCCGGGTTTCACCACATGCCTTTCGGCCGCCAGGCGGGCAGGGCAACAGCAGGCGAGGACCAGGCGCGAGGGAACGTCGCATGGACAGTGTCAGAAGCATGCTCGGAACCTTTAAGGAGAACCGCACCATTGCCGCCAGAAAAAAAGCCGCCTGGCAGGGGTTCATCCCAGCAGCCGCTTGATCAGGCCGAGGCGGTCGCCGTAAATGGGCGGATTACGACGGCAGATCGAAGCCGGAAGGGGCGTCTCGAGCACGCTGCGAGGTGCTGAGAAGGTGTCGAAGCCGGCTTTGCCGTGGTTAGTTGCCATGCCGCTTGCGCCACGGCCTCCGAACGGGCAGTTTTCCGGCACCCCCACCTGCATGCACCACGTCGTTGAAGCAGGACCCTCCGAGCTCGTGCCGGCCAACAGGGGTCTCCTGGGCCGAGCAGGCTTTGGCTGAACAGATAACAGGGCCAGGGGTTTGGGGCGTCATTGCATGCGGCGATCGCCGGGCCAGCGAGGGGACACTCAGCACGGGCAGTAAGGGGCCGAACAGTTCGTCGGCATCAGCGGGTCGTCGGCCTGATCGCGGCAGCAGGGTGGGCGATGCGCAGGCTCTCGGGATCGCTCTTGGCCGCCGGGGGCCCCCAGGATTGGACCCCGTTGCTGGGCCCTCCGCAGGGCCGAGAGCCGCTCGAACTGGGCCCCGTTGACGATCCTGGCCAGAATCGGCGAACGCAGCGGCATCCGGGCCATAGGCCCGGCAGGATTCGCCTCAGGGCGCTGATCAGGGCCGGGCCCGCACCGCTTCTCTCCACCAAACAGGTGGTCGGGGGCGATTGCAGGTCTGGCCCGGCATTGAGGCCCTTCCCCCAGCGATTGCGCGGCGTCACGGCAGATCGCATCGCCTGGAGCACCACGCCGCTCTTGCACCCAGTTCCAGCCGTGACGGGTGAGGATGGCGGGCGGCGGCGGCCATCACCGCGACCGACCCGCCGCCGCCGGTGAAGAAGATGTTGGTCAAAGTGATCTCCAGCAGCTGGCCGGGCGGGTGTCGCCGTCGCGCTGTCCACCAACCGCCACGGCAAGCTGGATCGAGATGGCGGACCGGCCAGCTCGGCGATCAGGGCCGAGGGCGGCGGGGCGTGTCGGGAGGGCGTTGAGCACGGCTGTGTTCCCCGCCGCCAGCGCACTCACCAGGGCTGCATCGAGAGCGAGAACGGATGTCTTTCAGGGCCCGATTGATCAGCACGCAGCCCAGTGGCTCGGCTATCCAGCTGGCCCGGCCGGGGCGTTGGGAGAGCGGCAACGACACGTTGCGGGGCGCCATTCCAGGCGCCGCAGCCGCCGTTTGGGCCAGCTCAGCTCCGCCGCAACCCGCCCACAGCTGAAGTCAGGCCCTTCCCACCGGCGCTTGCCCAGGGTCGGCGGCGAGGGCGTCGAGGCACCGCCTGCTCATTGACTGTTCAGCAGCTCGGCCAATCCCCTCAAGTTGCTGGAGGCGCCAGGCCAGCGGAGCTGTGGTGCCCTGGCGCACCGCGTTCCGCGCAATGCGCTCCAGCGACAGCGCCAGAGCAGCACGGCGATGGGGCTGGGCTGCGCCGGTGCTGGAGAGGGTCATCGCTCAGGGGACGCTAGGGCTCGAACGTCAGTATGTCGTCTGCCCAGGCCACCGCAGGACGCTGCTGGCGGTTGGCTCCGCAGCAGGCAGAGGCCTGGGTCCGTCAGCATTCCTAACGTTGCGGTCGGGTTGGCTTGCTGGCCTATATGCACCCGAAACGGTTGCTCCTTGCTGGTGCAGGACGCTGGTGCCGCTGTTTGTTGCTGAGCAGCGCTGCCGGAGCCGCCCACGCTCGACAGGGCCGAGGCCCAAGCAGGATTGCTTTGACCCGCGCCCCTGTGCTCACACCCTTCACGCTTGGCGGACATGGCGCGGCAGGTGGCAGGGAGCACCTCCGGGGGAATCGATCACCAAGCTGGGCACTGAAATCCATGGTTTACGAGCCCACCCCAGCGATCTGGAGCGGGCCCAGACGCGCCGATTCTTGGTGCTTGAAAACGGCCTGCAGTCTCGAACTCTGGGGCCCGGCGTTTTCACCGCCGGTTTGCCCCGAGTTCAGGCCCGGGTCAGTTGAGCGAGCGATCGAGCCGATGCCGATCGCCTGAGGATGCTGGCTCCCCCCCCCCCCCCCCCCCCACCCCCCCCCCCCCCCCAGTACAAGGGCAAGCCCCCAATCCCCAGCCTGGATTGTCCCCGCAAGCTCGCTGAGAATCTAGTGGGAGAACATCGCAAGGCCTTCACCAAGCTCGATTCCCGCACCGCCGAGGCTTACCGCCGCAATTTGCCGAGGCCACCGCGCCCAGTTGCGCAGCCTCGGATCGCGGAACTCACGCCGCCTGTCGTCGAATCCCCCCCCGCGCGCGGGTGCTGGCACCTGCGAGGGAGGCCTTTTCCTATCTGGCCCGGATTACGGCCTGGAGGGGCCTTACTTGGCCGGTCAAGCGCGAATCCAGGGACCCCCAAACGCATGGCGCGTTGATCGCCTGAGTTGCGCGAGCGTGAGTGCCGGCCGGTGTTCTGTGAGAGCACGGTGAGCGACGAAGCCAGCGCCCAGGTGGCAAGGAGAAGATAGCGGCGCCCGTTTCGGCGGGTGTTCTTCGTGGATTCGCTTATCGGCCGCCGATGGCCGGCCCCCATCCCTGCTGGAGTGCAGCGTCAACAATGCGACAGACGCTGCTGGACGGCCCTTGGCGGGAGTTGATCCGATGAAGCCGATCTTGAGCGGAACCTGCCCCAGCGACGCATCAGCGTCCGCAACCTCAGCGTCGACTGATCACGGCCTCGTTGCGCTCCACGACGTCTCCCTGCCCAGGTTAGGCAGCAGCCTCTGCCGGGCTGGTGGGCATGAACGCGCTGCAATCGACGCTGTTCAAGGCGGTTGCATGGGTTTGGCCCCCTCCAGAAGGCTCAAGCAATCACCATCAATGGCGGCCGCTGCGGCAGGCGGCGCCGCAGCCAGGCCGTCGCCTTACGTGCCCCAGATGGAGAGCGTGGATTGGAATTCCCGGTGGAATGTGGGCAAAAGTGGGATGAGGGCCGCTAGGCGGGTATGAACCTGCTGCGCATCCCCGCCAAGCGACCACAGGGCTGTGCGCGAGGAGCCTGGAGCGGGTTGACTTCTCTGGCCCTTGCGCGATCGCCAGATCGGCGAACTCTCGGTGTCAGCGCAAGCGGTGCCTTTCCTCGCCCGGGCCCCTGCCAAGGTGCTGCGGTGATGCTGCTCGATGAACCGCTTCGCCGGGTCGACATCCGCACGAGAAACTGATGATCCAACTGTTTGAGCAGTTCCCGCGCTGAAGGCCGCCCTGCTGATTCTTCCACCCATGATTTCTCGCATTGGGCGAGCTCGTTATCCAGGTGGTGCTGATTCAACAAGGACCGTGGATGGCCTATGCGAAACCTCGGAAGTGTTCCACCGAGGAGACACTGGCGCGCACCTTCAGCACCACCGCTCCCCAGGCACCTGCTCCTGCGCTCAAGGTGGATTCAGGTTGGGGGACTCGTGATCACAGTGACATGCGCCGCCTGGCTGCTCGAACATTCCGCATGACTTCATGGTGCGGGCGCTGTTGGTTGAGCGCGTTGGTGGCGGGCGGTCTGTGGGCTGCCTCTCCTGCCTTCATGACCCTCAAGGGTTGCGGCCTGATGGGGGATGCCGTTTCCCACGCCGTGATTTGGCCCGGCGTGGTGATCGCCTATGGCCTCAAGGCTTCCCTTCGCGCTCGGTTGCTTTCGTTTTCGGGTGGTGGTCAGGTGGCGGTGATCGGTTTTGTCAAACAGATGACCCGGACAAGGAAGACACGGTGATCGGCCTGGTGCTTCCACCGGCTTCTTTGCCCTTGGCTTGGTCCTGGTGTCAAAATACGCAGCAACATTGAATCTCACCATATTCTCTTCGGCATGTGCTGGGAATCAGTGACTCCACATCCAGGCAAGACGGTGCTGATCAGCGCCGGTGGTTGCTGGTTGGTTGCTGATTGGTTGTTCCGCCGCGACCTGATCCTGTTTTGTTTTTTGACCCCCACCCACGCCCGCTCGATCAGGCATCAATACCGGCGTGCCTCCCATTACCTGCTGCTCTCGGTACTGTCCTTAGCGCCGGTCGCGGTCGCAGGACCGTGGGGCATCATCCTGGTGGTGGCCATGCTCGTCACGCCGGGGGCTACAGCCCACTGCTCACCGATCGCTTTGACCGCATGGTTTGGATTTGCGTGGGCTGGCGATGCTCTCGGAGCCTCGTGGGCATCTACTGGAGTACTGGACATGGATGCCTCCACCGCCGGCTGCATCGTGCTCACCCAGACCGGCCTGTTTCGTGCTCAGTTTTCTGTTTGCACCCCGCCATGGCGTGCTGGCCCAGCAGCGCCGCTGAATGGTTTTACTGTAGAAGTTGGCTTTGGCCTGTATCAGGGCGCCCAAACAACTTGCCTACAAGTTGTGATCCTGATAGCGCCCTTGCAACGTTGAAAAGCCCTTGAACGAAGAAATTGAACTCGTGACCTCTCCCTTACCAAGGGAGTGCTCTACCGCTGAGCTACAAGGCATGTGGCAGGTTGGCCTGGTGGATTGAACCAACGTAGGCGAAGCCAGCGGATTTACAGTCCGGCCCCCATTAACCACTGGCACCGACCCGCACCACACCTCGTCAAGTACCAAGGCCAACCTCCCCATGCATTTTGCTCGTGCTGCACGGCCCAATCTCAACCTGCTGGCGCCGTGAGCCCGGTCTTTTATGCACCACCAGCCCTGAGCAGATCAATCAGGGCCTGCGGAGCGGGCGCGGCGCTGGGGGTCACACTCAGATGCTTTCAGAGCAACCATGAGGGCGAACTGGTGGACCGGAAGTCCAGCAGGCCCGCTGGTTCAGAGCGCCGGCATCTTGATCAATGCCGGCGCCTACACCACCACGCGATCGCCCTGCGTGATGCCCTGCTGCGTCTCCCTGCCCTTCGGGAACCTGCACCTCAGCAACACCCATTGCGGGAGCCGTTCCGGACCACACCTCCACCCTGCGGCTGTGGCCGGTGGGTTTGATCTGCGGCTTTGGCCCACCAGCTAACCGCCTCGCCTAGGACGGCCTGGTCTGGACCACCTGCGCGCAGCTTGATGAACGAAGCCACTGTGAGGACTGAAGCAAACTGTTGTGTCAGCTCTTCGGGGTGAGGTGCGCTGTTGCTGACCAGCAGCGGCGCCTGGCTGCAGCAGGCCCTGGCCCATCCCGCTGATCTGCTTGATCGATCACGCCACTGCGAGCGCAAGCGGCTTGGTGTGGCCCTGCAGCTGATGTTCCGCTACCCCTGCGATCCGGCCCCTTGGCGCGGTGCTCAGCCCCCTGGCCCGCGAAGGAGCTGGAGCATTTCGAGCGGGTGGCTGGGCCCTGTTGGCAGCGCCGTGGCATTTCCCCTGCCGTCCGCTGGCGCCGCCGCCCTTACGGCGGCCGCCTTTGGCCAAGTTGGTGCGCCGCAGGAGCGGGGCGCATGCTTCGACAGCTTTTCTGGTGGCCGGCTTGTCGAGGCCGCAGCCACGAGGCCCTCCGCCCTGCTGGCCGCCCATTGCCCCGACGCCGAATGGCCGCGCTCTACGGCGGACCTGCTGGCTAGCGAGGCCCCGTCACTTCGGCTCTATTGGGTTGCTGTTTGCGAAGCGCCGCTGGCCCCGCGATCGGCCGTGATCGAGCGGCTCGAGCAGCTGGCGGCGAGGAGTCGCGCTGCTGGTGGATCTGCACCCCCGCCGCGCCTGCACGCTGAAATTCTTGCTCGAATGAACAGCTCAGTTCAGGCGAAGCAGCGCGGAAACGCTCGGCGATCGGTCGCCGGTGAAGTTGGCCACCCAGCCGGCGGGTTGTTGAAGAGCGCCAGGGGCGGTGAAGCGGGGGGAACTGCCATGTCGAACCAGTGGCGGGGCTGCCGGCCGGCACGCGGATCAGGTTCGTCGCGCCTCCGCAGCAGCAACCAGCAGCACCTCCTCCCCCAGATGCAGGCAGAACAGCCCACGGCCTTCCACGAAAAAAAGCGCACTCCGTTCTTCGCTGTGCGGTGTGCTCGGCAGGAAACTTCTGGCGCAGGGCCGCGCGCTCCGGGTGGTCGGGGACCAGGCGAGATCGGTCCACCGTGGGGTAGTCGCCCTGGGCTGCAGCGCGGGGCAACCTCGTGGCATAGGCCCAGGATCGCGTGGCATCGGCATCGGCGCCAGCTCGACCTGTGGCAGCCAGCGCTCAAAGCCGATGGCCCGGGCTGCCAGTTCAGCGGCGATCACGGCCCCGTCGTCGCTTCCAGTTGGGCGGGGCCAACGCCAAGGCCATGCCATTCCCAGCGGGGATGCAGGCGGCGGTAGATCTGCAAAAACGGCTTCAAGGGTCACTTTTTTTTTCGCGGGGGGGCTGGGTTGGAAAAACCCCCCCCGGGGGGGGCGGGGTGGGCAGGACAATCAGCAAGTTTAGAACATGCGAAGAGAACAAGGCGTTGAGCGAAAGCCTTCGAGCGCAGGCGGAATGGCCCCTGAGTCGCACTGGTCCGTCGCTGGATTCTGCCACTGGTCACAGCGCCCTGGCTGGTGGGGTGGGCCCGGCGATCCCGAACTGCTTTCACGTGGCGGCGGTGCGCGCGATCCGGCTGCGGAGTGGTCGCCTATCCGCGGGGGGCGAGGCGGCGACGAATGGCCGCGGCGATCGCGGCGCCCTGGGCTGACGCCGCAGCATGACCTGCTATTGCCGGTGCTGTTCCCGATGGTGGCGCCGATGCGCGCGTCGGTCTGGGCTGGCGAAGCGGCGGCCGATCGGCTGGCGGCGGAGGTGGCCGCCGGCCGGCGGGTGGTGTTGCTCTGTGAGGGGGATGTGTCGCTAGTTTGCCAGCGCCTCCTATGCCCTGCTGGCCCTGCGGAGCGTCACCCCAACTGTCCGCTGGTCGGGTGATTTCCCGGCCAATCACCGCGCGGGCGCGCGGCGCGGCGGCCCATTGGCCCCTGGCCCTGCAGCCAGCGGGGCTGTTGGTGCGAACCACACCGGTCAGCCCGAGGCCTTAGAAGCCCTGCATCGATCAGCTGCAGGAGCCACCGCCGGAGCAGCGCGCCAATCTGGTGCTGCTCAAGCTCGGCCGGCGCTGGTCGCTGGGTGGAGGCCGCTGCTGGCCCGCCGCCAGCTTGTGGCGGGGCTGCCAGCTGGCCCAGCGCCTTGGGCTGGCCGATGAGCTGGTGGCAGCGCGAGCAGTGCCGGCCGCCGAGCAGCCCTTACTTCTCCCTCTGCTGCATCCGCCGGCTGGCCAAGGTGCTCCCCTGATGGCACGGCCAGGCTTGCTCTCCCCATCGCCAGCCCGCCGCCATGACCCGATCGATGTGTTCTTCCCTGCTCCATCGGTGCTATGAATTTTCCTGTTTGTTCTATTCAGTGGTGGGGCCACGATCCGGCTGGGAATCCTGCGCGGCAGGAGCGGCGGGCTTGAGATTCACCCCCTGCCCGCCAGCGGTCCGGGGTGGAGCATGCCGACCACGGCCGCTGAGGTTGGCTGGTGCGGTGGGGGCCGGGTGTTGATCGGCCCCTGATTCATTCGTTTCTCAGCGGTCACCTTCGTCAGCCATGCCGTCAATCTTCCCCGCTTGGCGCTTTGTTGTTGCTGGTCTGTGCCGGCACCTTTCGCGAGTTGCTGGCGCTCTGGAGGGTGCGGCTGCGGCGCTGCGGCCGCTTCGCTTGCTCACCTGGGCCGGCCTGCTGGCGCTGGGCAGCCAGCCCGAGGTCTTGGCGCCAGGCCGACAACCCGTTCCGCGGGGCCTTTGGAGTTCCCATACTGGAAGCGGCATGTTGCTGCATGGGCCTGTTGCTGTTTTCGATGGCGCGCGGGGCCGGAGATCATCGCCTCGCTGCGCTTCCGGCGCCTGCATGTGAGCGCCAACCGTGGTGGCCCGTGCTGCTGGCGGTGCAGGCGATCACCGGCAGCCGCGGATTGCTGGGCCTGCCCTTGAGCCGCAGCGGATCGGTTCAGGGCAGCTCAGCGCCGCCCCATCCTTTCCCCAGACCCGCCTCCTGAGCAGGGCAGCGCCTCGGCCAGGTTCAGGCGCCCACAATCAAGCTGACGGGCGCGAGCTGCGCCGCGCGCCAGGCAAAGCCCTGGGCAGGTCAGCCGCGAGATGTTTGCGGGCGATCAGGCAGGCCTTGTCGCCCCTGGCCATTCCACCCAGGGACCGTGAGCTGCTCGGCCGCCAGCTGCAGTCGATGCGTGCTGGGGGATTCGGCGGAACGGCACGCCGCTAGGGCCGCATCGATCGCCCTCCAGGGCAGGGGGCACCGAGGCTGCCCCGGCCCACCATCACCCCATCGGGCGCCGGTTGATCGCCAGTGCAGGCGAGCGCCCCGCTCCGGAACGGCGTCACATCGCCGTTCGGCGATCACCGGAGATGCGCAGGGCCCGCTCACCGCCGGGCGATCGCGCCCCAGTCGGCCTCGCCGCTTAAGCCCTTGCCTCCCGGGTGCGGCCGTGCAGGGTCAGGCCTGGGCACCAGCAGTTCTCCAGGGCCAGGGCAAAGCCCAGCGGATGCGGCGCTGCTGGCCGCACCAGCCCAGCCGCGTTTTGACCGTGAACCGGGAATCCGCACCGCCCGCTCCGCCGCCACGATCCGCTGGGCCAGCTCCGGATCGCCGCAGCAGGCCACTGCCGCCCCCTGCGGGCGATCTTTGCGCACCGGGCAAGCCCATGTTTTGATTGTCGATCAGGAAGGCACCGGCGGCTTCGGCCCGCCCGCGCCGCTTCGGCCATCGCCGCCGGACGGTGCATTCAAAGATTTGCCACCGCGGATCGGGCCGGTTTCGCCAGCCTAAGTCCTCAGAACTTTTCGGCCGCCATGCCGCGCTCCAGGCTGGTGGCGTGAACCATCTCGGGTAACAGCCAGGGCCTCGGCGCCAACGCCGTACCAGGGAGCGGAAGATCCTGTCGCTCACACCCGCCAGCGGCGATGAAACCACGCGGCAATCGAGCTGGCGGGCTTACGCCCCGGCCCCGGCCAGCGCAGTGGAGGGGTCAGCATGGCTTTCAGCAGCGGCAGCCTCGAATGCATTCCGATTACCTCCCGCTCAAGCCGCCGACCTGCTTGCGGCGATCCTCGACGACGGTTCAGCGATCGTTCGTCTGTGAATTGGTCTGCAACGGCTGGCTTACCGGCCCGAGTCGGGCGGCCAGCCCTGAGTGCCGGTCCCAGACCAGGGTGGGCCGAGGCCTATCCGCTGGCCCCGGAGCTGATCGCGAGCGTCCCCGCCAGCGTCAGGCTCACCCGCTCGATCGCGGGCGCCCTACAAGGCAATTGCTTAAGGAGCAGCTGGATTTCGTGGCTAACCGGATCGGTGAGCTCCATCCCCGCCGCACCCGCCGGGCACGCGGTGAACTGGTTGCTGCCTGGCTGGCTGGTGGGCGAGCCGCTGGCCGCAGAACGGGGCGCTTCCGAGCAGCCCGGCGCGTTCTGTATGTCAAGAGTAGCCGGTTTTGGTTTGAGATAAGTATTTTTGGCGCTCCCAGTCGTTCGCCATTAATCGGCCGCCCCAATGTGGGCAGTCCACCTTTCGTCAACAGCGCTCTGCCGCAGCCGCAGAAGCCATCGTTCCATGGACCAAGCCCGGGGTCACCGGGACCGCACCTACCAAGAAGGCTTTCTGGGAGATCGCACCTTCCGGGTGTCGATTACGGGCGGTCTGAGTCTTTGCGACGACAGCGAATTTCTGCCGGAAAATCCGCCAGCAGCCCAACCTGGCCATGGCCGAGCGGCACGTCCGCCGTTGGTGGTGTCGATGGTCAGCAAGGGGCTCACTGCCGCCGATCAGGTCCATCGCTGACATGGTTGCGGGCCGAAGCTGTGCCCGGCTGCGGCAGTTTCAACAAGTGTGATCGCCCGACCCAGGGTCTGGCCATGGCGCTGACTTCTGGGGGCTCGGCCTGGGCGAACCCCACCCCCGTCTCGGCGATTCACGGGGCGGCAACCGGCGATCTGCTCGATCAAAGCTGATTGGGCTTCCTGCCCCCCCACGACGAGCTCGGAGGCGAGGAGCCATCAAATTGGCGATCATCGGCCGCCGAATGGGGCAAGTCGAGCTTGCTCAATGCGATCTGCGGCGGCCCAGGGCGATCGTCAGCCCGAATCCGTTCGCACCACCCGCGACACGATCGGGACCGACGATCGAAGCACGCGAAGGGCAAAACCTGAAAACTGCTTGACACCGCCGGCATTCGCCGTCGCGCAGTGTCAGCTACGCCCGAATACTTCGGCATCACCCGCAGCTTCAAGGCGGTGGAACCCGCGCGGATGTCTTGATGTGCTTGGTGATTCGAGCCTCGACGGCGTCAGCCGAGCAGATTCAGCCGCGTTGCCGGGCGCATCCGAGGCAAGACGGCGCCGGCGCCTGCGTGGTGGTGGTCCAACAAGTGGGAACGCCATCGAAAAAAAAAGACAGCCACACCATGCCGGCGATGGGAGAAGGAGCTGCGCGCCAAAGCTCTATTTCCTCGATTGGGCGCCGATGCTGGTTCACCTCCGCCGCTTTCAGCGGCCAGCGGGTGGGAGAGGCCACTTTTTGGCCTTGGCCCCTGCTTGGGCGGTGGAGCAGCACCCGGCGTCGCGTTCACCACCCTCGGTGGTTGAACGGAAGTGCTGCAAGGAGGCGCTGAGCTGGCGCTCGCCCCCACCAAGCCGGGCGGGGCGGGCGCCAGGACGCCTTCGTACTTTACGGGGCCACCCAGGTGGGCCCACCGGGGCCCCCCCAGGCCTTTCCACCCGCTGTTCGTGGAAAAATTGGATCGGAAAAAGGGCTTAATTCCTTTCCTCTTTTCCCCTTTTTGGTTTCTG
>Ga0163217_1053787_pt1 | contig 11065 bp, 9 predicted proteins | sample SynspAceP_FD_185933 | JGI IMG/M metagenome (GOLD analysis project Ga0163217, IMG submission 185933) | Saline lake microbial communities from Ace Lake in Antarctica - Synechococcus sp. Ace-P (PacBio error correction) | ecosystem: Environmental > Aquatic > Non-marine Saline and Alkaline > Saline ... | reverse complement strand
TACCGAGCGCAATGAATGACTTTATCAAAACACTCGGGAAGATGATCTGATCTTTTCGCACGCTCAGAATTAACAGTTTGAAGCTCTAAAAGGATCTGAAACCGGACCGTTATGTGAGAAGGAATCTAGCATGAATTTTTCATGAAGAGAATCATGCATTGACAACTTGCTAGCAGAAAAGAAACCCAAGTAGAAGTGGGGCGTGCACAGAGCTTTTCGTTCAGATCACCTTAGTTGATACGGACAAAGTAGAATTCCTGAAAAATATAGCTACCCATTGGAGAGAAATTGATAAGGATTACCCTCTCAAAGGTTTTCCACGTGGAAACATGGGTTTTCTTTTTGATGTCCCAAACGTCCAAACCGTAGTTTACAGTCAGGTCATTGAAAAATTATGACCAAAGACAAACACAGGTAAAGGCTGGGATTAAAGCGGAAGAGCATTTCAGGGAAGTTCCAGACCCAGCCAATAATATGTTGGTTTGAGGATATTGATAGCACTTTTAGATGCATGTAGCAAGGACACAATCAACTTCTATCGTCAATTGTTCATTATCAACGTAAGTCGTGCTCAAAAAGAGCATTTACAAGGGGTTTGTAATTTTGTTGAATCCTCCTTGTTTCAGCATGGAATTCTGGCAAACAAAAAATTCCTATACATCAAACTTGAATTGTTTAGGACACTCTCCTTCTTTCAATACCGCAGAAACTTGAAAGACGACTACTTCCAAACTACTTCAGATTGTGCCTTGTGTTTTTTCTTAAAAAGAATCCCGATCAAGGATGAAAAAGCACTTTTCAAATCCGCTCAAGACGACAAGGAGTTCCCGTAAAAAAAGACCCAGCGCGAATTTGCCGATGCCAATGCAAGCCGATCAAATAGAAACAAATTCGGCTTAGGCCCTTCCGCTCTTGGGAAATCCTTCTTCATGATATGCACTGATTCGAGCAAATTTGTTATGTGGAACAAAAAAGCCTGAGCCTAAATGGCTTATGGATGTGGTAATCGTAAGATACTGGACATTCCTATTCGCGATGTTTATGCCAAATATATTACTAATGGTAAATACATAACCTTAGACAGAGGAAAATCCCAGAACGACCCAATCCTTTGTCTATCACTGAAGAAGAATATAACTGCGAGAGAAAGGACTACTCCTTACCCTTTGTTTTCCCTCTTTTGGAAAAAACAGCTCTGAAGTTTTTCCCAGTTCCGCAAGTAGAGGCAGACGTGATTGCTAATACCATCTCGGGATATTATTCCTCTTTTTTTTCTACGAGAGTAGTATAGATAAGGGCTGCTTCAATAGCTTTTATGAATTCGCTCTTTGAAAAGATTCCCGACATCAATTAGGCATGAGAAATCGGTTTTTGAACTGAATGAATTCGAATTTGTACTCAAAAATTCTATAGGGGAGGGAATTTGAAAACACTTCTTAAACGAGGCCGCTTGACACTCCCTGTTACCGAATCCTTTGGTGGTCCTTTGAAATTTGATAGCATCAAGGAGCATGAAGGTGACTTTTCCGATTGTAACTCATAAATCATGGATGTATTCATCCAAAAAATGAAGGTTCGAACCAATTGACCGGGCCCTGATCATCGAAGAAGCGATGAAAGACCAATTGCCTCACCCATCATGGCAGATTATATACTTTATCGCTCTTACACGCGGTTACGAAAATTTTGGGGAGAGGCTAATCGTAGTGGACTCAGGGAGCTGGGGATATTATACGGAAATGCTGTGGTTAAGGATACGTATAATCAACAATTCCGATCGATATTATGCCGATCAGACAAAATTCACAAGGACAATTATACAGTAGCATAATCCCTTCTGCTATCCATCCAATGAGGACTGAGCGGAGAAAGATTTTTACTATTACCAACTCGGGGGGATTTTTTTTTTTTAATAAATTTTTTTTTCAATGGGGGAGAAAAACCGGGTTAGGGGGGGGGGGGGGGAAGGTTCAAAGAATCCTATATTAAGACGTTGGATCTACAGGAGAATGTCTATTTGGAGTGGGAAGTGTCCCTACACCAATACCTCACTATACTACAGAAAAAAGCCTGAGAAATCACTATAGAAATTTAATATACCAAGGCCTTTGGCGGACCATCAGAAAGGGACTGGGATGCTTTTGTCGAGAATTTTAAGTCCTCCATATCTTTCTCTACACGGCTTTTTTGGAGAGTTAAACAAACACGGAGCCCCTTAGAGAACACTGATTTCCACTTATAACCTACGCTATTTTGAAATGCTTCCTATTACTTCTTATTACTTACCCGGTCGGATCGTCCTTTGACAGGCCAAATATAGTGGGACGTTTGCCGTTTCACAGGTTTGGCCACCAGCCGCGCCACTCTGCCGTATATCAAATTCCCATCTGAGGTGGACCAATGAAAGACCCTGATCGAACGGGGTCAGTTGGCGATAATCGGGAAACCAACCATTGTCAATTCCGATGCGGACCAAAATCTATAAAGGGGACTTTCGGAAGTAAGCTCCATTCTGACCAACCTTTCTAACGTGCAGGAAATAGCAGAATGGCAACGGGCCATTTCGGAGATTTCTAAACGAGGTTACAGGACTTAGCTGGGAAACCCAGCATTGCTTCTGTTTTGCCGAAAGAAATGCCACGATGTTTCAGCAACGGCTATTCCTTGGCTTGGAGGTCAGCTCTTTTTTTGAAGGGAAGGAGAAAGCGAACCTCATGACGCAGGAGAAAAGGTTCCAAGTTGAATCAACCAGATTTTGACTGAAATGGTGATCCTGAGGATCCGTTATTACCTATGGAATTGTAATCGCTCCATGTATTTTGCCCAGGATGATAAGGTTTTATCAAAGGCTGATTGGTCCCTTTCAGAGGTTACATCAACGTAGATATTCAGGCTTGCGCAGGATACCTAGAAAAGCCAAACGCTATAATCATGAAAGCATTTATATAGCCTTTTCTTATCATTTTTTCGCAAACATAGGGATTAGTGCATTGCACAGTGTTAATGTTGCACTTTCTTACACCAGCTAGTCGAAAGAATTAAAATCTGAATACAACCTTCAAAAGAGGCAAAAGCAAGTCATGGGAAAGAATGCTATCAATGAAGAGGTGAAATAATAGCTCCTGGTTCAATTCCGGTCAGAAAAAATACCGAAACTGTACAGGAAGGCGATTTGCCCAAACTATCATCGTACATAGATGCCATCGGCGATTGGAAAGCTACAGCACAACCCTTGAGTAATTCAATCATAGGAAGTACCAACAGCAGATTCTTATTCGTACTTGCAGACAAGGATCCGACACTTCTGCCTTTCGCAATTGAAACAGAAAAGCATTTTTCGTCGAGAGATCTTATTCACTTTTGAAGTATCTCATGTGTATCGGCAAAGTATCGGGTTGTTAATTCAACATGAAGGTATCGGAAAAGAAGGGATTCTTTTCAGCACTCATTGACGGGAGCTGAGAGAAATCAAACGGATCTTCCGTATACAGCATCCAAATCGCACAACATCATCTTGAAAGGAAAGTTATGGTGTCAATCACTTATTCTCAATTAATGTGACTACTGAAATGACCTTAGTGGAAGAAAATCATTTCAAAATGCCAAAACCCTCACGCAAATGAAATCGAGCATTACTCCAAAAGTCAACACTGCGATGTTATAATGCATGCGAGATTCCATATGGCCTTTAAAAATCCAATTATAATCATAGGAAAAAGCTCATTTTCTTTTTTGCTGTTTCTCAATCTCACTTCAGGGCCTATTTCCCAGACAATGGTATTTGACAAAAAACCATTTACGATTGTCAATGCAATGCCGCGTATGAGAAATGTCAGCGAAATAGGTTATCACCAAAAACGCTGGATGTTCATCAAACAGAACACCGAAATAAACATTCATTGTCAATTCATCTAGCCTGGCAATGGTGCAGACGATGTCGTCAACTCTCTGACTCAAGTGAAATGAAGGATTATAAAGATGCCCATTCAGTAAAGAATGATTGCTGAAACTGTCCTGGACATCAGTCGGTTCATCTGAAGCATTCAAATTGGCGGCTGACAAATCAGGTCCCTTTTTCTCTTTACTGAAGAAAGAATATATACCACACAGGCTAAAACCAGAGAGCATTAAAGCTTGTCACCTGAAGTATCGAGCCTGATCCTTAAAGAAGGCGATAAACATGAATTGAATCAATACAATTGTAGGCACGAAGCTTCTCAATACGATCAGAAGAATTACAGGTAATCCTCGCCTTGGTTATTTATCAGCTAGGAACAGCATCTATTGGGCAAAGACCAATGGAGTAATTAGATTCTCTTAACCTTACAATCCTATGTCAATAAGGATTTACGGATTGAATCAACGAAATAGTCATTAAACAGAAAATCCTAACTCACTGAGCTCTCACTAGGCATTTTCCAATCCTCTTTTTTATTAGTATTTCTCTAGAAGGGGCAAACGCTTATTAATGATAAGGCAATTGAGCCCAACAGGAAAGAATGGTTGTTTTTAACAATGGGATGAGGATCAAATTTCTATCCAGACCCAAAGAATTTTCTCGGGATTCCGACTAATCCTTATTTTTGGTATTCAACCTGGCATTGCATCCCAATTATCCAGAATTGGATAGAAGGACCTTTGTTCTTCCTAGAGGAGAAACCAGACCAAAGGTGGGTTTGGCGGCCGCGATGCAGATTTTTTTCCAACTATTATAAACAGCTATTCAGATACAGTTAAGGAATTTGGCAAATGCGGAAAATAGCTCGGATTTCGGGAGCACTTTCTGCAAAACAGATCGCCTTTAATCAGCTCTATTATAAAAAGGGAGCTCAAACTTTGGAAGACCCTGCTTCAAGTGCTTTTCAGGGAATTCCACCAGAGGTAGTTTCCTACATGACCGACCATGCGTTCATATCCAATGGCTATCTAAACAAATGGCTTCACTTTCTGAGCGGTACGACTTTTGCCGAACAGCTCTTAAGACATGGAAAGGGGGCAGCGAATTCTAATGTATTTCACAGAGATCATGCTCGAAATGAGATTTGCTTAGAAAATGGCACATACAAGCTGGAGTTTATCTCTCCAATTGCTTGCCTTCCGAAAGCTTGAATCAGCGAAAAACCAAATGAGGAATTGTTTTTCAACACAACTGATTGAAGAGGAATAAGCGAAGAGAATTTGCTGAACAAAAAACTCAGGTTTCCAAATGAAATCGAGCATAACTCTTTCGACCACACACCCTGGTATGATTATAACCGTATCGGAGAGTCTCCCGAAGAAAAAATCGGGATAGGCTATGTGGCTCTTAAAGACAAATTATAAGCACATGAAAAAAGCTAATTCAAATACCTATCTGTTTCCTTGGATTGCGCCTTTCGCTGGATTTGGACAATCTGTTACCATGACGAATACAAAGAGACAATCAGCTATTTGCAGGGAAAAACAGCATTTTACGACAGAGCTAATGACCTTTATTGAGGAAATGAGAGATTATGTTTTGCTCATGCTGATCCTTTTATCAGAGACGCCGCAGACCTTGGCATGTATTTTTCATGCTGATTTTTTTCAGTCTGGAAATGTTACCGAGATGATGGCAGGTGATAGAACTTAAATCAATTGCCTCTATTAGACCTTTCGGTTGGTTTATTCTGCTCATGTTGGGCCTATTTTCTGCCAGATCATTCGCTTTTCTACGGATTTTGGTGCGGCAAGAACAGAAGCGGCTTTTTGGAAACTCAGGAACGACACAAACAATGCCTTAAGGTTAAAGATCGTTGCTGGCTGTATTATGGCTAGAAATTGGCCGATTCAGGCTGGTGGAATACCAAGCATTCACTGAAATGGCATCAGACCAAGCCCAAGACGCAGATGAAGATTGGGACTGTGATTTGTGGACGGGGTGAGGTATTCTTTTCAGATCAAGTCCTTGGTCCATCATGGCAATGCGGAATCGGATGCCAAACTAGTATTACAAGTGCTTGCCCCCAGATTCATAGGAATGTTAGGCAATATGGATTCTTAGGGTTTGTGTCTATATCGATTTTTCATTGATCCAGATTTATCTAATTTCTACAGTTTTGGTAAATACTTGGCCCATTTCTCCGTCCCGTCGCGAGTATTCTCCCCGCTTTTTCGGGATGCTTTTACCACATGGATTGCTCGATTTTGCCGTGTCGCGTCAATCTATATTGTGGGAGTTGTTTCTGATTCTTATTATCACCGGAAGCTTCAGGCAATTTAGCTCTTAAGTTGAAATTGACAAATACGAATTTTCTACTTTCTACAAGGAGGAGGAGTGGAAGGACTGGAAAAGATGCATGGTTAGCCTCAATGGATTCCTGAGGTTTCGGGCAGTGGCAATCGTTGAGCATTTTTTGTCAGCGCAATTGCCATCATGGACTGTGCCTTTTCCATATCCACTTTGGCATTCAGTATTCTAACATCGGGTAATTTTCAATCAGCGCAACTTACTGCAGTAAGAATGAGTTCTTCTGCATCCAAAGTTCCATAATCCAGAGCAAACTAATCTAACTATGATCTATCAAAAACATCGAATCGAAATCAGGGTTGCAACCGTTCTTTTCCTTAGGGCAGGTTTTCTGAACTTCCATCATTATTTTGTGGATTTGTTTCACCTATGCTTAATCAACAGGTTAACAAGTGCGAGACAGTCCATCTATATACTGGGGACAAATGACATTCCCATTATGGCGAAAACAAACCAAATTTGCAAATGAATAGGCCAGGCCGGAAATTACCGAAGCGGTTGGTGGATTTCGTTTCATAGCTTCTTTTTCAAACCTTACTCCAGGACGATCAAACATATTGAATATCGATGTCGAAGGGCCAATGTTTTTTGTAGATGAAACAGGGGTGGGGCAGTACAACAACCTGAAGGAAAGCGGCTATTTCATTCCATGTCTTTCGTTCACTCAAGGCTCAGTGCCTGAGCTCCAAACGGATTCCATTGTAATTTGGACAAAAACAGATTCCGCTAATTACGCGAAAACAAAGGATTGACCGCAAAGTGCTACCATTCACAAGGTCGGATTTCATTAACTGAGGGGAATGATCGATATCCCAAGAGTGAGAACAACAGCCATTGGGGTATTGATCACCAATTGGAAAACAATAGAAAATAAAGACCTATCTAATGCTCGAAAAAACCACATTCTAGCGAGAAGAATACTACCGATATTCCAAGAACTCAAAAAAGCGTTCTCCCTTACGTCGAGATAGCTATAATTAAGGCCAAAGTTCTATATGGCATTGGCATTTGCTAAACATTTTTTCGCATCATGATCCTACTTGATCGTGTCTCTTTATCCTGACGTTTTTTTGTGTTCATAACCGGCTTTAGCAATCACTCTGAAAACTTCAAAAAAAGAACTTTTATGCTATTCCGGAAGGATTAGGCGGTGGAATTTCAGCCTACAGACTCATCATCTCAGAGCGGTAATAATGGTCGAGCTAAAAGCAGAGATCAAGGATCTTATCCACAGCATCCATTTCAGAGGAAGATTCCACATACCTAGGAAAGCAATCGAGCAATTGCAATACTTCAATAACACCTTAAATGAGATGAAATCGGAACATGGCTCAGCGTCACGCAAGGAGTGATTAAAACACATGTGAGATTCCTTCCCAATTAGCTATCGGGATTACAATTAAAAAAATCAAATTATATACAGATGAAAACTTGACTTCAAACCAGCCGAAATATGTTCTGACCTAATTTATTAATGCTTCCTTTTTGTGGCTTTGCTGTTTTACGGCTATAAATCATTCAGCATAAGGATGGCCCAACGGAATCCAGAGAGGGGACTTAGTGGTATCCAATCGCAGGTAGGAAAGGTTTCTGCAACGATCCAGAATAAAAAGATCGATTCCAAAATGAGATGCTTCTAGGAACCTACAGGCGAGCAACATGGATGGCTATACAGCGATCAAGGGGAATTGAATTAGATGTTGAGGAGTCCGCAGATCCAAAGTTCTTTACAACGAGGATGGAAAAATGGCTGTTGGACTCTATCGACAATGCCCTGAAACTCAGGTTTTATTCAGGTCATCGAAAACTCACCCAGTCCGATTCCTGCATTGACCCAAGCCACTCCTAGACAACATAGCTATTTCTAATGAGATGAAGGTGTTAAAGGCGAGCAATCAATTGTGAGGGGCGAATAAAAACGCAAAAACATCCAATAAATATTGAAGATCCGCATGGATTTGTTCAAGGCGCAAATGGGCCGTATTAGAACTCCCAAATCCAAGCGAATGACCCAGCCTTGGAGAGGAGCTACAAGCAAAAGGAAAAGAAAGTTTTGGTTACAGTAAGGGACAAAACACAAAAAGGGCAGCGTTTACCGAGTTCAAAAATCCGACGGCAGCGGCTCTATGTTCAATTAGGTCACATGAGAGAAAAGGAAAGTTCATCGAGGCAAATCATCAGATCAGGTATCAAAAAACGGACATTGGAGCTAGATTGAGAATTCGCCTTTTGGAATGATATACTAATCGGAAAATGCCATAGCAGTAAAGGCACCTATCTCTATGCGTGATTTCGTGGATATGAATCCCAGCGAGTTAAAACTGACCATTTCTTCCGTGATGGCTGGATGACAAGATATATTCAATCGAGCTCTCAATCTATGATGTGGATGGCATGAAGGGAACTTTATGTACCTGCCAGCTGCCTTTAGGAGAATTTTCCAGAAGAACTCGGGGGAAATGCTACGGTGGGAATGAATCTGACCATGCAAGCAAATTCGGATGGCATGAGCCAGCTGTATATGTCGGCCACTTCCAAAAAATGTTTACCTTTCAACCCTCCCAAAGCCTTCCAAAACTAATCAAAAAGAACAAGGCAATATCAAATATGGAACTCTGTTTATTTAATAGATGCCAACGGTTGCAGGAAAACGGGAAAATTGATCCCAAAATCCAAATTGATTAAAAACATGAAATATCTAACCATAAATTATTCCTTCTCTTTGGGTCGTTATACCATTTCGGCAATGTCCCACAAAATGGAACACTGTTGAAAAAGTCAGCTTCCCTAAGATCTACATAGACGAAGGATATTTCCCTCATTTCCTTTCTTCCAGAAACCTATCCAGTATTAGTATATTTCTACCGAATAATATGATTGGGGATTATCCCATTGGAGGAATGTGTTTCGGTTGAAGGCCGTCGGCGATAGTGTCAACAACTTGAACGGATATTTTAACAAATCACTTTGGAGTTGTAACCATTCATAGCGACAAAATTTATAGCCCAGTTGATCCTTGGTATGCGGCATGACGAAACGCCAGCTAAAAACCCAAGATTGAAATATTGCCATCAATACAGTCCACTGGAGGTTGCGAAAAAATTCCCAATGAGCGATCAGGAACTTCGCTATTTTTCGATTGAGGCATTCAAAGGCGAAAAGCAGAACATCGTACAAAACAGAATACGGAGTCACAGTCAGGGTTAATAACATTTATACAGTTGATTGATTATTATTTTTTCTAGACATATCATACAAAACAAAGACAAACCCTAAAAGTTTGATTTAGACCAGCCTCAGGTTCAAGATGAGGATAGCAGAATAACGGAAGGCTACCAATTACAATCATCGAAATAGACCTGAATACCAAACTTTTCACTCCCCGAACTTTGAGAAAGAAAACCGAAAATATCTATGTGTTCAAACAAATTCACTTTCCCCAATCTAAGGTGTTTTACCATCGAATTGGCGGAATCTTCAGATTAGTGGAAGGGAACAACTCACCTTTAGAGGTCAACTATTCGGATCTTTTTAATGCAGAATACATTGTTGAAAGGGATGTGATTTTTCGATTGCTTTTCCTGTCGGGTTTATCATGTTACAAGCCAAAACAAGAATCTTTTTTTTTAGTTTTCAAAGAGATATGAGTCAACAAAATAGCCTAATTATGGGATTCTCGTTTGCTATAACACCAAGCACAATACGCAGCATGAGATTTTGCTGATTTCCAAAGCAACAATGAGAATCACTATCACAAATGCATTAGTTGGGTTTGGGGGTTCAAGGCCTTCTTTTTAAATCCCGCTAATACAGCCTTACGGCTATTTTTCGGAAAGCAGCTATAGGTTTTGATTTTGAAAGATTCATTGCCGCACCTCATGCCGGGTTGAAAACTTTCACAGGCGTTAAAAAGAGTATTGACCTTTTTATCGGACAAAATCAAGTTTTGCTATGGGCACCTTCATACCAGAGATGGAGGATCATGGCATTTGGAGGAGTAAGATTTCCACTCAATTAAAGCTTTAGCCAATGAATGAGAGAGAATTAAAGGAGTCTTCACGGGACATTTCCAATTCATCGTTTTACCTGATGGTTTTCATGGACATGTCTAATGTTCTTGTTTTGCCCCCACCAGCTGATGAGTTGGAAGGGACGCGGAAAGCATCTTGCGCTCATCTTTCAATAAATTCTGTAAGCTGTGAGTAGTGTACAAAACTGGTGTTTGGCTGGGAAAGATGGCCATTTTGTATTGCAATAAGCACTTTTCGGCCTTACGTACAGCTTCCAGAAAGAATTTGGATCTAAAGCCAAAAAATCCAAATCATTTTCTTCCCTTAGCCGTCGTCTTATTCTCTGATTTAGGTCGGCTCTATTGCTTACACTTTAGAAAATTTCTTAACAAATGTGACGATTATACTTCCTCCATTGAAGATTTGGCTATATGCTGAGTACATTTCTTGGCGCTGTATGATCCATACCTCCTTTGGATTATGTCGTCTAAAATGTCAAATCAGGTTGGGCAAGAGAGAGTAGACTCTAGCGGGACGGAAGGCCTGAGTCTTCTCATGCAGGATTAGAAAAAAATGGAGTATCCTATTCGGTCAATTCCTATTGGAAATTCTTTGATTACAATGCGGGTTTAAGGATGGATCAGAACTTAGTGGAATCCTTTTCCAGAGGGACTTTTGTAATCGGAACCCAGGTTCCGGCAAGTCATTCGGGGGTGATCATCCCTTTATCCGTCAGATGATCGGCAAGGGTTTCACAGCTGTTCTATATTGATTTCAAAATTCCAGA
>Ga0163217_1047118_pt1 | contig 11065 bp, 10 predicted proteins | sample SynspAceP_FD_185933 | JGI IMG/M metagenome (GOLD analysis project Ga0163217, IMG submission 185933) | Saline lake microbial communities from Ace Lake in Antarctica - Synechococcus sp. Ace-P (PacBio error correction) | ecosystem: Environmental > Aquatic > Non-marine Saline and Alkaline > Saline ... | reverse complement strand
ACTCATCGGATCCACATTCCTACGCTTGAGTCGCTGCTCTACCGGAGGGCAACGTTTCGAACGATCACAGATCCTCATCGCGGACAAGCGTGCGCAAGGTCAGGAAAAAGGGAAATCAGTAAACCCCCGCGACCAAGGGCCGGTTCGGGTGTTCCACGAGGTAACTTCTTCGGACGCGTGCCCTGGAAACGATCTGCAAGGGAAAGACATGGAATTTGAAACAACCAGCCCTCCCCTGGGAACTCGCCATTGAGATCGCGATTTCGGGCCCCGTAACGACGAGTTTATCGGTTTTGGACCGCGATTAACCAACCGTAAACTCACCCCGGCCGAAGACTGTTAGCAGTACAAACCCACGCGTAAGCGAGTGAGGCAACAGGTCACTCGCTAACGCGTCGGGCTTGTTATTCATGCTTACGGTGACCGTAATCCGACTCTGCAACAGTCTCCTCCGACGCGGGAGGGGAAGAAAAACCCGTGCTGACGATGGATTACGGCCGTTGGCACCGCCCGCTACCCAACGCGAATCGCTCCGCGATGGAAGAACGACGGCCAAAACCTACTTCAAAAATCATCCAGTCGAACAGATCTCGAACTCGCATTCTCCGAATCACCCGTTCTTTACCAAGTCGGATTGCGCGGAATCGGAAACGGCCTCGTCGCTGGAGGTCGCCGCGGACACCGGCGCAGGACTGCCGGGGCGGATCGATCGCAATGTTCCCGGACGGCCTCGTTCGAATTTTTTGCCCCACTCGTCGATTTTTACTGTCCGTTAGTCGGAGTCGCGGACGAATCTCCATCTTCGCCCTTGGCCTTGCTCCGGGATTCGAAGGCGAACTTTCAAATCGACCGTGTTCCTCGTACCCGAACACCACGTTGACCCTGGCCCCCGGCGGCCAGTCTCGCGGCAGTCCCACGGACACGCACCGACCGTCGACGTTCGAATGGTTGCCGCTGGCGTCGCCCCTCTCGACAATGTTCACCATCACCGTGCGTTGATTGTCTTCGGCCGGTCGTGAACGCGGCGGCCTTTCTTCGCGGGCAAAGCAGTGTTGCGGGGCAACAGGACTTCGTGCGATGGCATCCGGTTCTGTTTCTTCTAATCCGATCACGCCGAGGTCATGCGAATTGACGTTGGTGGATCTCGACATCCGCCTTGGCCTCTCTAGCCGATCCGGTGCCACCCCGACCGACACCATGCAGGCACGTTGCCGGTTTTTCCCTGCCTTCGTTTTGCGGATAAATAAATGGGCGTGCAAGATCGCCGGCGCCCATGGGCGATCGCTCGTCGACCGCGAGACTTGCGATCGACCCTGCATCCGCTCTCGGTTCGAGCACTCGATGGATTGGCGGCATGCGTGTGAACGCCGACAACGAATGCGCTCAGGTGGTCCATTTTAATCCAGCGTCCCGGATGACTTTCGAGTCGTGAAACGAGTGCGATCGCAAAACTCGCGGTCATTTCGTTGAACGAGCGACGCGAATAACAGCACACTGATGGAATGACCGCGTCTCGAATGAATCTTCCACGTCGTCGCGGGTCGACAGTGGAATCGTTTCGCGTCTTCGGCCTCACGCAAACAATCGATTTGTTCGCCCCTTCGCGTTCTGCCCGGGTCGAGCAGTACTCGTTGATAGAACGCGTCGGTTAATGTGGGTGACGATTTTTTGATCCCATCGATCCCGCCGAGTTGAAAATCGCCGTCCGGTTGCGATGACGCGGAATCGGTTTCGGCTCGATCCGTACACCGACACGTCGAAGGGTTGCCCCCGCCGAGATCATAAACCAGGCATCGTCTCGGGTTTCTTCGACGCGGCGCTGGGATCGAGGAACCCTTCCTTCGACCCGAAACGCGATCGCCGCGGCGGTGGGTTCGTTGATGATATCGAGCACGTTCAGACCGGCGAGTCGTCCGCGTCTTGGGTTCGCCGGGCGTTTCGGTTCACTGTAAAATACGCGGCACCGTGATCACGGCTCCTTGACCGGGCCCGACTTTCCACTGGGCGTCGGATTTGAGTTTTTCCAGCACGAAGCGATTGCGATCATTCGGGCGGATAGCTTTCGCCTTCGAAACTGTTTCCAAAACAACGGTTTTGCCCATCTCGCGTTTGACGCACCGGGCGATCATCTCGGGCGAAACGATGGCGGCTTGACCCGCCTCCTTGCCGACGACGAAACACGCTCTTTTCAAATAACACGACGCTCAGGGGTGATCGGGTCACCGTCGACGTTGAGCAACGTTCGCGGCACGCCCTTTGGCGTCGACCTGGAGCGACCACAACTGAACGTTTCGGCCGAGGATCGATGCCCAAGGTGCAGAGTGATTCGTTTGGGGCGGTTCGCTCGATGGTAAAAGATCGGAGAGGTCGATACTATTCTGGTCCATTCATTGCGAAATACATCGTGAGTTCGCATAGTCGTGCAAAGATCGGTGTAAAGGATCGACCCGCGACAAGATCTTATGGGCCATGATCGTTTGGGTGTCCGTTGCGTTCATCCCACAAGAAAAAAATACTGGCGTTCGCGGCAGCCGAATCATACAGACGCCGTCGCGGCGAAGCATGCCAGCATCAACGGGCTCGTCTCGCGTTTTCAATAAGAAAATCGTGTTCGGCTTGGCTCCGCACGACCACCAACCGGCCACCGTTAATTTCAATGCGGTCTTCACCGCCTCATTTCGAATCGGACTTGTTTGTCTGAGAATAAATACCAATTTCCGTCATAGTGGATTCGGCGTTGGCGGGTTGCACCCGGTGGCGGTTTGGGTTCTCGTCGATCCACGTTCGGGCCGTTCGTGCGGCCGATTCTCGTTCGTGATTGGATTGCGTACTGATCCTAAACGGCGAGCGCGCGGCGGCTTTAGCTCAACCCGCTCAGGACCACGGGTGATCGCCTCGCGGTACCAGTACACGGCACGCTCTGGCCGCCGCGAATCAGCACCGGAATCGTCTTTTGCGTTGCCAGAGCGATTCTCCACCCACCGGTCTGCCATCTCGCTGCACTGGTTCGCCAAAGTGGGGGCCCTGCAGATCCGCCGCCGCGAGGGTTGCGAGAGTTTCGTGTTCTCGGCGTCGCGAAGACGCGGCAGGCCCTCGTTCATTTGCATTTACCGAAAACATAGCAATCGACCGAGGTACTCGCTGGCGCCGGCGTGCCCCGTTCGCTCTCAGTCTCTGCGAGCTGGCTTCCACCTTCGGTTGCACTTCTTTCCAAATAATGCGGCTTCTAATGCGAACAAGCTTCCGGGGCCATTCTGAACATATTTTAAAATCGGCCCGCGAGTTTTTATGGGCTTTGCAAAGTTCGATCGCGGCAACGTATTCCTCCCGGCGGATGCCTCGGCGATCATCGGGACTCGCGCGGTCGGCGGCAGCGACCTGCGTCGGGAGGGGCCGAAACGTTGTGGGCATGAGTTGCGTAGCCGCCCGTCGCACGATCTTCGAACAGGTCCACGTTCAAACCGAGACTCCAACAGTCCATCACGGCCCGCATCCGCCCCGGTTGCAGTCATGGTAGCGGTTGAAAATTACTTGCTGAGCCATTTGCCAAAAAGAACATATTGCTTCGCCCGCACTGCTGGAGTTCATCGCGAGTTTGAAAAAAAAAAACCGTTGGCAACGTGTTGTCGAATCGTGAGGGAAGATTTTCGCGTTCAAGGGATTTGCGACGCGAACCCTTTTCTTTGATCGATCGAGTGGCGCTTCGAGTTGGTTTCCTCTGGCACCGGCAAACCGAGGGCCCGTATGTAGGAATCGGCCATCAGCGAGTTGTCTGTTATCGCCCGGTTGCCTGCGTTCGCGTCCTATCGCGGCGAACGAATCCAAACGCTCTTGCTCCGCCGAAGATGCCGCATGCTCGCACCGGGGGTGGAACTGTTGTGAACCGGTAACGCGGACGCGTCTGACTGGCGGGAGACTGAATAAGTACTGTCGAGTTTCGCCGCTCGAACGCTCCCAACTGCGGCGTTTGAGAATTCAAAGCGGAAAACCGCGATCGAAGGTCGCCCGGGTTGATGGGTTACTCGGCGAGAGTGTTTCCAGGAAAGTCTTTTTGGGACATCGCCGTTGCGGACACCCGACAGTCGAACATCCCGATTTCCACGCTATGGCCAGGCTCAAAAGGCTTGGAACACGATCGGCATCAAACCACCGGCAGCGGGCTGAAACTCGTTTACAGTTGACGGGTCCCGATCGAATCACCGGCGACCGGATTGCGAAACGCCTGCTTATCGGTTGCCGGTTGGCTCGGGGGAGGGGATCCGCAAATGGGCAGGTATCGGCCGCCCGCAGCTCGTTGTCGTATTGCGTTTTGGAACCCGGGTTCAGCAATTGCAACCGAGCCGACGAGAAGCTCGTTGAGTAATGCTCGGCCGCCGCAGCTGTGCTCCCGTTGCAGCACCCCTGCAAATACGACATTCTGCGTGTTCCAGCCGCATCAATCACATCGCGATCACTTCGAACGCATCGATCCGAGCAACCGCGTACGCCGTCGGCGGTGGTCACGCGGGGAAATGCCCAGCAATTTATGATGCGCGCGTAGGATGCGTTGGGTCAGGGAACCGTCGCTTCATGCGAGACCCTCGCCAGGCCGTTGTCATGCTGAGCATCAAATTAGAGGGGCCGCATGAAAGTTCTTACGTCATTGGAAAGATGACCTCATGGTACCGTTTTTCCAGCGATTTTGGCAGGGGCAGTTCGGACGGCCGGAAATCTCTACCAACCCAACGCCGACTGGTTATCTGACGGCTCCGCTCGTCTTGTGTGGATTTCCATTGTAGCCGGAACGACCTGGGGACGTTCGATTCAATAAGTGAGTAGGCTCAGCCCCCAAGCCTGAACGACGGAGTCTTTGCTACTACGGTGCGCGAGCGGCGAATCCGCGCCGCGGAGGTTCCAATCGATGCTCGCTTCGAGCGAGGCGACCATCAAATCGGCCAAAAACGCTGATTCTGTTGAGTCGCAAGTTTGGCCCGAATACGCTTCGATCGCTTGCGGTAGTGCGTCGGCAGATCACGGCTGATCTGTTGCAACGATGTCCTGACGTTCGCGGGAGGCAAGAATGCCCCCATCCATCTTTGTCTGCAATATTCTTTCGCTCGACATCCCCCTCTCCGTTCGCGCGGCGATCCGGCTGTCGTCCATTCGGCTGGGATGGCCGCCGCTCTTGCCGCCACCCTGCTGCCGAGTTTTGGTTGTTGCTGTTGTTGTTGTTTGTTGTTGTTGTTGTTGCTGCTGTTGCTGTGTGTTCTTCGATCTTGTCGATCAGTTTGGACAGCTTGTCGAATGATCTCTTGCTTCACGTGTTTCGTCGGTTCATCGGCACGCCAAGATCGAGCCGGCGGGTGACGTCCGTCATTCAGCCGCGAGATTTCATTCAAGGGAATCCTGATTGAGCGGTTGGATATCGGCGATCATCATTTCCGCAATGTCGGGCAACCGGATCGGAAATTTCGTCTTGTGTTGCACAAAGCGTTCGCAGATCCCGAGGCGGCCTCTTTCGTCTTCAGCAACGAGTGATAGCACACGCCGCAGATAGAACAACAACGAAGCCGCATCGGGCGCGGAACTCCGGATCGGACCTCGGAAAAATCGGCAAAGCCTCATCATAGAACGGCACGCACGAGTTCGCGACCGAGTCCAGGTTTCGCACGCCCGCTCGTATTCCGGCGCAGTCGATTTCCATGCTCGCGTAGTCCGGACCGCTGGGGGTCGAGAGGAGGGACAAACTCCAGCAAAGACTGTCGGCGCGGCTCGAGGCATCTCCCAGCGACGGGTTTGGATTGGGCTGGCGGTCCGCGCGGACCCATGCGTTGAGCGGCTCGGCGTTTCTTCTTGGCGTACGTCGCTCAGGAAATTGGTCCGACGCCGATCGTGATCTGTGCGACATTCCCGATCGTGTCCAGCGTGCTGCGGAGCCAAACTGGACATTCCCCTCGGCATCAGGCGGACTCCAATCGGCGTCCTTGGCGAGCGAATCCTCGTTCTCAACGGCGTTGCTGGTTGCCGAGTTGCGGTTGCAAAGGACTCGGCGTTCCTGTTCGGGGATCAACGACTCCGGCGGCATTCGTCTGCTCGGCATACGTTGCTCGGGCATGCGGTTGGTCGGGTGCTTCTCCCTGCAATGCTGGTTTCTCGGGCGGAGTTGTCGTCCGGTTCGCAAAACGCGGACGCCGCGCAGGCCCCGACATCCAGCGCCGCCACGAAGCCCATTCCGAGTCGGTTCGACGGCGACGAGTGGCGGCAAGACACGGGCAGGGTGGAGCGCGAAGACCGACGAGCGTGGGCCGCCATGGCAGGCATGGCGCGGCTCAAATCCGAATCGCATCATCGCTCTCCTAAAAAAAGACAGATCTATCGGTTCGTTTGGTGGACCAAATCAACGGGTGATTTGAACAACCGATCTTGTCGCTGGCGAGGTTTCGCAACCAGCGGCAGGACTTCTTCGCCGTGGTGAGGACCTCGGCTCCATTATCCACATCAAGCAAAATTACCCCGTATCGTTCGCGTCGTTCCTTGAATCGGATTTCATCGTCCGAATCAACCTTTAGCTCAGCGAGCGATTGTACAAGCGTTCCTTCTTGTGAACCTGGCCGGAGGGTTTGCCCCCTGCCTCTGTTGTTCTGTTGCTGCTGTTTCTTCCATGTCCCGTTGGGCCTTGGCAAACGGGCGGAAACTCACTCCTCCAACGCCGCAAAATATCGTTTTGAAACCCTTGGTCACCATGTCATCTTGGATTGACGAGTCGCTGGCGACCCGTGGGTGTCTCACGGAAGCTGAGAATTCAACCTCCGGAACGCGACACTCGAGCCTTCCTCGCGTAGCACAGCATTCGCCCGGTCGGCCTGAGCGTGATCTTTTGCTCTTCGAACGACAAATCACCGGCTTTCAAATCCGTCGTCGTCACGCTGGGGGATGCCGGCGTTTTGGGCGAGTTGCCACGGGTCGCGTTCGAGCACGGCGGACTTGGCATAACGGCCATCTTTCGCAATCGCGATTCGAGTTTGGCGACGGTTCGCGTTGAATCTATTCCTCACGAAGTTGACGGAAGGATCTTTTCGAGTTTATCGATCGCTTTTCGGAAGCTTCTTTCCTCGGCTTGACGCTGCTTCTCGGTCGCCTCGCCGCGTTTCTCTTCCTTGAGTTTTTTCTTGCGCACTCCTTCATCTGCTCGATCCGCTTTTTCGAGCTGCGACTGAGCCTCTTGCTCAGAGTGATTTGGGTTGTGACTCCGGATTTTCTCTCCGTCCTGGTTCTCTCCGTCCTGTTCTCTCCGTCCGGCTTCTCTCCGTCCTGCTTCTCTCCGTTCCTGTTTCTCTCCGTCCTGTTTCTCTCCGTCCTGTTTCCTCTCCAGTCCTGTTCTCTCGTCCTGCTTCTCTCCGTCCTGTTTCTCTCCGTCTTGTTTCTCTCCGTCTTGTTTCTCTCCGTCTTGTTTCTCTCCCGTCTTGTTTCTCTCCGTCTTGTTCTCCTCTCCGTCTTGTTTCTCTCCGTCTTGTTTTCTCTCCGTCTGGTTCTTTCTCCGTTCCTGTTTCTCTCCTCCTGTTTCTCTCCGTTCTGTTTCTCTCCGGTTCTTGTTTCTCGCCATTCTCCGACTTCATCGTCCTCACGGAGTTCGTCGCTAAGGTTCAGCCTTGGAAATTTCCCTCTTGCTCCCATTGAGAACCTCTTCCAGCTCGACGCCGTTTTCAGTCTGCGCCCGAAACGCGGCGTCGTTGCGTTTCGGTCAACGAAGTTGTTTGATGATCTCTGCGATTCGTTTCTTCTCGTCCGCGAATTTCTTGAGCTTCGGTCGTTCGCTGAGTAACAGCTTGAGCCAAAACCCTCGAGGTCCGGTTGGTCGCTACTTTTTGATTTGTCGACAGCTGGATAACTGGCGCTGGCGAGCAGTTGTCGGCTGGCGCCGCGGAGTTTCATCTAACAAACAAACCGTTCACGAGATTGTCGGGACACCCGTTGAGCAACGGGCCCGTTCGGATTCTCGCGTGCTTCGACGTCAGACAATTCGCAACAGCAACCTCTTCGAAGTCGTGCGTAGCGGGCGCCGACGCTGGATTGTTATTCACCAAACGGAATCGGTCTTGCTCGCCGCTTCTTGGCCGAGGCGACCGATTCCGCACGAAGAACCTGGGCCGAGGCTCATCCGAGGATGACGAAACACCAAGGCGAACAACGAGAACGAATGACGGTGCGTTGGAGTGCATTGACGGCAGGGTCAGGGGGTGAATCGAAATCGAAATCCGGAGCGGCGTCGGCAGGGTTAAAATGGACGCGTGCCAAGGCGTGAAACAGTTTAGCTTACTATTGGAACAGATCAAGCACAACGTTTTGGTGGGTTCGTCCTCGGTTTCTTCCCAATAAACTTTCTTTGATCTTGGATCAACCGCGCATCAGGTCCAAGATCTCATTGGAAACTCTCCAAGTCACATTTTATCGAGCCACGGCGGAGAGTTGCAGCAAATGCTGTTCGTTCGTAGCAACGGCTCTTCGGGACGGGCTGATTCGCATTTGCAGGGCGGCGGTTGTCGTCTGTAATCGGCGTTCGTTACTCGCCTCCATCGTTCGGCCTCATCGCTGGATTCCTTCACCGGTTCATGAGAATCCGTTCGAGCTCCACAATTTGACGTCGCAGAGCGTGGGAAAGGTTCCTCGACGACGGACGCGAGCGGCGTGGCGGACACCTGCGTCGAGTCGTTCACGTCGGTCGGACCGAGTCCGATCCGGTTGTGACCATTTCGAGCAGCATGTCATCCAATCGGCCACGAGCCCGGCGAGTTCGTCGGTCGATTGGCGGCTTGCAATTCGGTTGGCGGATGCGGAGTTGGATCGCTGGCGGGTCGGAAATCGTCGCGCATCGCAGAATCCTCCTCGTCGCTTGACTCGGTCGGATTCTCGTGGGGCATCCACCTTTCGTTTTTCGAGCGTTCGTCTGTTTTCGAGCACCTCGCCCCGCTTCGCTGGATTGCCGTCAGACTTGTCGCAAACCGACCGCGTCTCATCGATCGCCTCCTCTAATCGGGATCGGAATTCGAGTTTCGCCGTCGTCGAGGGTGGCGAGCAAAGGTCTCCGGTGTGACGACCTGCAAATCGGATCAGTTCGCTCTGGGTGATGTGCTCGGCGGCGAGGTTGGAATCGATTCCCGCGCCGTCGCGCCCGACAGTCACGCTGCCGCCCGCTGCGACCTGGGGCAAAACGGATTGACGGCGAGTTCTCGCAGGTCGATTGTAAACTCGGATTTGGCCTTCGCGGTCGAGAACAACGGCGTGGCGAGTGTTCTTGGTCGGTGATTCGTTACCCGATTTCAAATGCCGGTTTCCCCCGTTTCCAATCGCCGGTGATTTCGCGTCATGGAAACCGTCATGGAACTCGACGCCGTAATCGTCCGTCGCGATAAATCGAGAGAACTGGCAAGATCGCGATCGCGTGAATCGGGGACCCGATGCGGTCAATCGCATACTCGTCTCGGGGACTTTCGTCACGGACGACGCCGATGAAAATAGCGATAAAGCGGCCTGGCAGAAATGTCCGTCCGCATCCCTCGGGCACGGACTCGGATCGAGGGGCCTCGCGGACATCATTTGAGGACGCAGTGTGAAGCTCATCGCGTCGTCGGCAATCTCCGGCGACGAAGCGCTTGAGTGGTTTTGGAATCGTTGTCGTCAGAACAGTATCTCTGTAGCTGTATCGGCGCGGCCACGTCGACCGCGGCGAGCGGGGAACTGGCCCGCCCGACCAGTGTCAATGAACTGCCTTTCGCGAATCGACACCGGCTGTGTGCCCCTGGTAGTTTAGTTGTTGGATCGAATTCACTGCCTTCAGAAACACTGTTTTCCGCTCGAAACCAATCGCAGGATAGATCGGATACGGACCTTCATTCGCAGTCGGCGGATCGTGTGTGCGATGCGTAGTCGCGGCCCTCGATCCGGTTAGTTCGCTAACCGATCGTCGAGTCCGCGAATGGTGAGTGAAAAAACCGATTTGCGAGAGCGACGTCAGCGGCGGCCCGTCCAACACGAACGATTGGTATCCGTCGACGACGCGTCCGACGCGGCGGAGATTGTCTGTGCCCGCGGTTTACCTTCGTCATCGGCATAAAAACGTACACAGGTCGGGGATTTGAGGCCCGAACGTCTTCGGCCGGCTAGCGCGGATTCGCAGCGTCGCGTTACTGCCCGCGGTGCCGAAATCGCACGATCGCTGTCGCGTAAACTCGACCTAATCGGTCGCTCCTTCGTCGGTTTTCCAACGCCGAGATGATCGGGACTTCCACCCGATCATTTCGAGCTGCGCCTGACGCGCCAGGGCGAGGAGTCCGGAAGCAAGCAGCGGGCAACCCGAGGCTTGGAGCCGCTCGGGCGATACTTGGTCTGGCGGGGCTGTGGATTCGCCATGTCGCGAGCAGGCGAGCACGAGCGGCACGACGAGCGTGAAGTTTTTGCCGAATCGGCTCGGGACGAAAAAATACGTTTCAAATCAACACGCTCAATCTGCCCGCCGATTTCCTGCGTTGACTTGGCGCTAGGGAAACGTATCTGCTGCAGTCGCCCTCGCGGGGGGTCGCCGAGTTTGTACGGCTTGACGAGCGCCGCGCTGTTGATCTCAGGATGATGACGCTCGATAACAACGCTAACGTATGGTCTGCTTGGGTAAATTCTCGCCGTGTTTATCCTAGTATGAGAGATTAGATCTGCTGCCGAGATCGCAACCCCCCGCGACGATCAATATGTCTATCAAAAACAACGGTCCGGGCCGAGCGAGGGCATCTCACTTGCCCGCCGATCCGAACGGGGAGGTAATCGGACGTAAAAAAAAGATCCCAAAATACCGCCGGCCGCCGCCGATCACCGGCGATCACCGCTAAACATGACGGAATCCCCAGGACGAGATTGGTGTAGCGGTCTGGATCCTGAAAGCCGCCAAGCGGGCGAGAAGGCTGATTGGATCGAGAGTCGGGCATAAAGCGTTGTTGTGGAAGAATATGGAAATACGCAGTCTGGCGTGGAAAACTGCCAATCCGGATTTTTAATCGCGGCTCGGGCGAATGGTCGAGCCATGGGATCTTCTCTGGCT
>Ga0163217_1037301_pt1 | contig 11065 bp, 8 predicted proteins | sample SynspAceP_FD_185933 | JGI IMG/M metagenome (GOLD analysis project Ga0163217, IMG submission 185933) | Saline lake microbial communities from Ace Lake in Antarctica - Synechococcus sp. Ace-P (PacBio error correction) | ecosystem: Environmental > Aquatic > Non-marine Saline and Alkaline > Saline ... | reverse complement strand
GTTTGCTGGCCTGTTACAACCCCTGTAACAGGACCCCAATGTATTTAGCGACTGTCGGCAGCACGACGTAGAATCTTTAAGATTTTGTTTAGAGCTATAATCGCCTTATATGGATTTCTCTCGTCTCATGTATCATCTCGGCCAGGTCTCGATTCCTGGCTGCAGTCTCTAGCTGAGATCGTCTTGCTGCTCTCGCTTTACTACTACTTTCAGTGATCGTTAATGTTACGCCGTGCATAAAAGTGTAGTTAGCGCTGCGGCACATGTCGCGCAAATCGGACTCACTCACTACTTATAAGTGAGCCGGGTACACCGACACTCTCCCTCGCGGTTTCGCCCGCTATCATCTCTATATTGCGTTAACCAGTCTTTTTTAGCCATCGAGTTCGCAGTGAAGAGCTTTTTTCGAGCTAGGAATTTTGTCTGTTCGCATAATTGCGTATGTGCAGAAAGACGAGAAGACACCGTGCGTGGTAGCACGCATTGCGCGTGAGAAAACGTCACGTAAGACCGTTGGCGCTGATACGTGCCGCAGAGCCACAGTATCTGGATGACACTATAGCCTTCCGTTCCACTCGTTCCTTGAACACCAGGGACATTTCTTTTTAAACTGTGCTTTTTCCACCTTGGATGAAGGACGCGGCTCTAGCCAACAGAAATTTGTATTGGCGAACACACCGCAAAATACCGTACGAACGCAATCAATTGTTGTCTAATATTTCAGGGAATGAGCTTCGGCGCCTTGTCTAAGCCGCGGTTCAAGGCCTATCGCAAAAGGGGCCCCGTTAAAGGCGGGTATTTGGATGAATACAGTGAGGGTGGGATTTATCGCCTTATCATCTTGAAGGCGGCTGTGATCTTGTTTTTCAGATGTGGTACTGCTAAATACGGTAGTACGAATCATCGAAGGGGCATAAGATGACACAAATTGGTGAGCTCTAATCATTGAAACATGTTGCGAATGTTCGAAATTTAAAATGAGCCCAAGGGGCTAAAGCCTGGTAACAGGTGGAATGCTCCCGGTGCCAAAAGGTAAACAGAAGAATGGCTCATACTCGTGGAATACCTGCTGGTGCTGAATCCATTAGCCCCAAAATGGTCATTCCAGAATAAAAACCATCATGACTTATTAAATATGATCCACCATTTCGTCAAGTTACGTCAAGCCGTTGGCTTCAATGGTGGTTGGGCACTTAACCATCTTTTTGAAAACCCTATGTGATGGTTAGTGCATAAAAAAGGCATCGATTATTGTCCAGATTATTATCACCATCGACCAGTTCTGAGGGCGGAAACAGGCGCGGCACTCAGCCGTTAATGTTATGGTTGGCATGCAATTTACGTGAAGTGTTACGACTGTCGTAACATTGTGACGTCTTATGGCTTGCGCCGTTATATGAAAAATCATTGCATCAGGCAATTTTGATTGTGGCCGGGCAAAGGCGGCTTGGGCGTGAGCCCTGGCAGGATTATTGTGGTGACCCGCACGAGGATTTTGTGTTTTCGCTTGGCTGTATCAAGCGCTGCAATGCAATAAAATACCTGTCCGACTGGGATTTACGACCACACAATCTGATTTACAGCGGCATGGCTGGATGTGGCGGTGGAAAAATCCTGAACGGAGTGGCGAATTCACGCGGCAGAGCTATCTGCATGGTATTGGCATGATGCACACTTCTTGTGTTTAAAGAAGCCAAGAGAAACTGACTCGATCTATGTTCCTATTATTGAAATCAAAAGTCGTTTCTTAATTTATTGTTCAGACAAAATCCCAGTGGCCCGAACGTTACCGACTGAGTTTTATAATATACTGGAATTCCAAGAAGCGGACGACCATGAAGATTCGTTTGCAGTAAAAAATATATATGGCGATAGAACGTGCAATGGTTTCCGGGTTGGCTAAAAAGTGTTTTCAATCGTCATTTTTTTCTTCCTTAATTTGCCTAAAGTATATGGCTCCGATTAGTAGGGAGGCTCGTATTTACTTTTAGTCTGGTGTGCTGTATTTTTTAACCTCTAATTGCTGCTAGGAGTCCTAATGTCTGCCTTATCTTTCATTACGCTTTTCATGTCACTTCGTTAGAGAAAACTCGCCTGTCTTTTTATACGCAAGTTTTAGGTCTGGTGCAGGGGCGAGTACCCCGAAACGGGATCGATTGATTAGGTCATCAGTTGTCTTTGCATTCTGGATGTAACTAAGTCCGGACAACGAAAGACGGGTTCGAGGTAGGTTGATCATCTTGTTTCTATGCCAACATTTCGGTTGATTTTTGCCTCTGGATGAGTGGCAAAAAGTAGCGCAAAGCGGTCTAACCCGAAACGATGTGGCTTTCTTGAGCTTGCTCCCAAGTGTGCGTTATTGAGGGGCTGCCCGTGAGCACATGGACGATGTTTCTTTAAAGACCCAAGTAGGTAATGCCGATTGAGTTAAAATGGCCTTTAGAAACCTATCTCAGGTGTACGAAAAATGATCCCTTTTGTGAGGCCGTATTATCCGCATAGAAACAAAGAGGCTTGGATTAAAACCTTATCAGTCGCCATGCCGATGAAGAATATTACCTTTTTTCAGATTGACGGCCAGGCGCAAAAAAAACAGCTTGATGTGCATGTGAGCTATTGTTGCCAAATTCCTGCATCCTACAAGAACCTGCTAGCACTCCCTGCTTTAAAGTGGTTCACAGTATGTGGGCAGGGGTTGAACGTTATGATGAATGAGTTATCTTCACGCCTTTTTTCAATTGTGGCGATTGATTGATCCGATTTGGCGAAAACCATGATGTCGGAAGCCGCGTGCTTGGCTTGGGACGGCTATTTCTCTCTCGTGATATGCCAGCGTATGCAAAAACAACAAGCCTAGACAGTCATGGCTGCAGCGATCTATGGTTCCGCGCACAAGACCGTTCGAATTGGTGGTGTTGGGGGCTGGGGGAATGAGGTAAAGTGGTGTCAACGTAATGGCACAGAATGGTTTCTCTGTCTCAGGAATGGAACGGAGCTGCCAAGAACAATTAGACCGGCATATACGTGTTTTCATGGTGACGATGGGCTGACGGCGTTATTAGGGTCAAAGTGATATCTGGTGTGTCTGTTGCTTTGACAAATGGAAACGACAAAGGTTTTTGAATCAACAAACCTTATCGCGATTGCCAGAGGTTGCAAGGCTGATTAACTTTGCCGGGGTCTATAGTTGATGATGACGCACTTGTTATGCTGGGATGAAAATCATATAGATCCATGCGGTGGGATGTTTTTCTGCGGCAGGGAGCCATTAGCCCGTCAATCATGCTACTATTGGCAAAACGGCTTCTGTGAACAGCTTGCCGTCATATTTCTGCCAACCCACCCTGTTAGGCTAGTGACATCGTTGCGAGTAATATAAAAACTTTTCGATTAACGGTGTTATCCTCCTGCTGTCGACCCTGTTCGGGGTTATTAATTCTAGTTTAAGCGCGTAATTTGTTGTGTAAAAAGATAAAAAATGGGAGCCAGCTGATGCACGATTGTATCCTTTGAATACAGTCAAAATTTAGAGCAAGAGCACAGTTGACCTATACTGGAAGCAATAAAAGGCTGCTTGTATTGCGTCCGCTATTTTTCCGGTTGGAGAACATTAAACTTCGTAGTGTCCCTATAAAAAGCTTTCATAAGTTGGGCATGAAGATCTTTTATACTGTGACCATTTAAGAATGTGTCTGGGCGCCACTTGCGAACAAAAAGCGACTTCTCATTTAGTTTTAGGAGTCGTTAACAAAATTTCATTTAAAAGATGTTAGTTTTTAAGTTGAAGGTGTGATATGGATTCGTGATTACCTACCGCTAAAAAAGTGATTCATTCTGAATAATTATGCAAATATTCTCGTCAAAAAAAGGTTTACATAATGAAAGCGGACCATGTGGCTCCATGTTACTTCATCCAAAGTTTGCCTTTTTGGCGGCCTCAAGTTGAATTCTTGAAGTAGACCGATATGGTCAAAGGCGGAGAACTGATAAACCGAGCTCGTTGCGTGAGGAAAGGGATTGAACCTTACTCACCTGAACGAGCAGAAGGCCAGAGTCGATTGCCAAAAACGTGCTAAAGAGGGCCAATGGGTTATTCTTCAACAAAAGGGAGACAGAGGAAACGGCTACGGTAAATTAATCCGCTTTGTTATGACACCTCATAAAGCCGAATTATATATTTTACCGTTTGCGTATACTTCCAACCCAAATGATCGTGCTTTTTTAGGCGAAGATAGTGACTCGAAAAGTTTGCAAAGTGTTGAGTTTAAATTTCAAGCCTGAGTGTGGAAGTTTCCCGTTGCTTTGACGTGTTGAGGCGAAATAGCAGTGGTATGGTTTGCCTATACCAGCAACCCTATGGCAGCGTATAACAGCCAATATTTCCGCCCCTTTTTCGTGTACCAATCATGAAGCTGAAGTCTTTATCGTTTACGAAGCCGAGCATGGTCTGGTTGGGCATTAAACCCGGAATACGTATTCATACGGTTTTAATCACCAATCGAATGCCATCAGGGGATTTTAATCCCGCTCTTTGGAACATCGATTCTACGTAGATCTTTTTGTTGAGACAGGTGAGACCGCGTTCCTATAAAGCCTTTGGTACGAATCTTCTGAAGTTCAAAAGTAGATGACATCCTAATATCGAAAAGTTATTTCGGGTTATGGTGAGTTGAATCTTGTGATACACGTTTTATTGATGATTGTACAGCATTGACATCATGCTGCGAAAATACCTTAAGTCGTCGGATAATAGAGGCGCACTTCAAGTTGGTTTTAAATTTCCTCTAGGGGGAAACACGGGGCTACATCAATATTTTAATGGCTATGGTCAATCTCTATTGGACTATAACCATCAGCTCCAATCCCTGGTATTGGAATTATGCTGGACCAACTGGCGTGTAGTTCGAAGGGCTTTATCGTGTCCATAGAATTTATTAGTGTTCAATTAAATGTCATGATTTCGTCATTTTTTGCTTTTAAGGGGGTATCAATCTAACTTAGGGAGCTACCCATGAAATTGACGTTTTTACCTGTTTGTAACAAGTTTTAGCCGCACTATACCATTACTTAACCGCCTTCTCGGTGGTGAAATGGGTTAAAAAAGATGAGGCAAAGCCGGTGGCTGAAGCTGTGTCTTGATAATTGAAGACTTGTACGAGTTCACCATGATTGGCGCGGGATTATTATTTATTGCATTGATCGTGCTGTCTATGAAGATTTCTACAAGTTGGTGAAACCTTCATATTTCGCAAAGGTTGTATTGGTGCAGGCCAAAGCGCCGATTGGAGTTTGGTTAAACGAGTGCGGATGAAAGAAAATGGGTCGGGCATAGGCCTTCAGTACGATATGGTGACGGATGCGTGCATTGGACGCGGGCGACACCTGTGTGATCGTTGAAATGCGAATAGACGGCCGAATTTTATTGTTTGCTGGCTCCTTTACAGAAAATGAATAGCGCGCGGATTGTTGGTGAAGTGGCCTCTGCGTTATACGGTTATCGGATCTGCCAAAATAGGCGAGACCGTTGTGTATGCTTTGAACAACAGCATCCCAAAAAGTTAAGCACTGAAACGATGATCGCGGTTATTTCAAAAGGAACAATCTCTCTCTTTTTCCTCCTCCTCCGATAGAGATTTCATTTTATGCCCAATACGCGTCATCCAGAAACTTTTATTGCTGTTGTTCAAGCATAACAACGTCCGCCTTTTGCCGCACGTCAATCTTACGCAGAGCACGGTCACCAACGAATGCCCGCGCATCACTTGTAAAGACCCAAAAACATAGATTCGGCCGTCTATTCGCATTCATCATAAAAAGGTGTCTGGCGCGGTCCAACTGCACGCACGTCACGTACGTGACTATTGCGCGATATTCGTATCCGCATCGTAAACCAATTACAATCGTTTACCCTGGGCCTGCACAATACGAACTTTGCGATTGAAGTTTCACCAACTTGTTAAGAACTCTTCATAGACAGCACGATCATCAAAAATATAAATCGGCCATCAGGTGAACCTCGTACAAGTCTTCATTATCAAAGGACAACAGCTCAGGCCACCGGCTTTGCCTCATCTTTTTTTAACATTTCACCCACCACAGGCGGTTAGTAAGTAAGTGTGCGACTAAACTTTGTACCAACAGGTAAAAAACGTCAATATTCATGGTGTAGCTCCTAAGTTAGATTTGATACCACCTTAAAAGCAAAAAATTGACGAATTCATGACATTTAATGACACAAAAATTCTATGGACACGATAAAAGCCTTCGAACTACAGCCAGTGTTGGGTTCAGCATAATTCCATACCAAGGATTGAGTCTGATGGTTATAGTCCATATAGAAGAGATTGCCATAGCCATTAAAATATTGAAGTAGCCCCGTGTTTTCCCCCATAGAGGAAAATTAAAACAACTTTGAAGTGCGCCTCTATTATCCGACGTACTTAAGGTTATTTCGCAGCATGATGTCAATGCTGTAATCATCAAATAACGTGTATCACATTCAACTCACCATAACCGAAATACTTTTCGATATTAGGATTGTCATCTACTTTTGAACTTTCAGAGATTCGATACGCAAGGCTTAATAGGAGAACGCGGTATCACCTGTCTCAACAAAATCTACGTTAGAATCGATTCCAAGAGCGGGATAAAGCCCTGCATGGCCCTTCGATTGTGATTAAAACCGTATGAACGTATTTTCCGGTTTAATGCCCAAAAACCCATGCTTCGGCTTCGTACGATAAAGACTTCAGGCCTCATGATATGGTATTCACGAAAGGGGCGGAAAAATATGCTTGTTATAACGCCTGCCAATAGGCTTGCTGGGTTAGGCAACATTAAACTGCATTTCGCCCAACCACGTCATAAGCAACGGAAAACTTCACACTAGCTGAAATTTAACCTCAACACTTTGCAAACTGTCCGAGTCCACTATCTTCGCTAAAAAAGCACGATCATTTGGGTTTGGAGGGTATACGCAACGGTAAAAATAATTCGGCTTATGAGTGTCATAACAAACGGGATATATTTACGGTAGCCGTTTCTCTGGTCTTCCCTTTGTTGAAATAACCATTGGCCTCTTTAGCACGTTTTTTGCAATTCGACTCCTTCCCTGTATTTCCCGTTTTTTTTCTTATTTTTCCGTCCCCCTTTCCCGGGGGGTTTTTTCGCTATTCGTTTATGGCACTTCTGGTCTTAGGTGAGTAAGGTTCATCCTTTTCCTTCCACCGCAACGAGCTCGTTATCAGTCTCGCCTTTGACCTTATCGTCTACTTCAGGAAGATTCAACTTGAGCCAAGCAACTTGGAAGAAGGTAACGATTGAGCACATGGTCGCTTTCATTATGTAAAAACCTTTTTTGACAGAATATTGCCATTAATTATTCAAGGAATGAATCACTTTTTTAGCGTAGGTACACGATCCATATCACACACTTCAACTGAAAAACTAAACATTCTTTTCAATGAAAAATTTTTGTTAACGACTCTTAAACAAATGAGAAAGCGCTTTTTGTTCGAAGTGCGCCAGAACAACATTCTTTAATGTCACATGTTATAAAAGCATCTTCATGCCCACCGCGTTATGAAGCTTTTTATAGGGACACTACGAAGTTTAATGTCTTCCACACGAAAAAATAGCGGACGCAATACAAGGCACCTTTTATTGCTTTCCAGTATGTCAACTGGTGGTACTATTTGCTCTAAATTATTGGACTGTATTCAAGAGATACATGTGGCATAGCTGGCTCCCATTTTTTATAATTTTTACACACAATTACAGCCGCTTAACACTTAAGAATTAAATAAACCCCGAACCAGGGTCCGGACAGCAGGAGGTATAACACCCGTTAATCGAAAGTTTTTTATATTACTCGCAACGATGTCACTAGCACTAACAGGGTGGGTTGGTGCAGAAAATATGCGGGCAAGACTGTCACAGAGCGGTTTTGCCAAGTATAGATGATTGACGGGCAAATGCTCCTGCATGGAAAACATCCAACACCGCATATCTATATGATTTTTCATCCAGCATAACATAGTTAAAAAGCGTCATCACAATAATAGAACCCACGAGGCAAAGTTAATCAGCTTGCACCCTCTCAGTCGCGATTAAGGTTTGTTCGATTCATAAAACCTTTCGCTTTCCATTGTCAAAGGCAACAGACACACCCAGGGAATATCACTTTGACCTAATAACGCCTGTCAGCCATCGTCACCAATGAAACACGTTATGCCGTTCTATTTTCTTGGCAACGTCCGGCTCCATTCCTGAGACAGAGAAAAACCTATTCTGCATGCCAAACGTTGAGCACTCACTTTACCAATTCCCCCAGCCCCAAACACACCAATTCGACGGTCTTGTGCAGCGGAACCATAGATCGCTGCAGCCATGACTGTCAGCTTGTTGTTTGCATACGCTGGCATATCACGATGAAGAATAGCGTCAAGCCAGCACCGCTTCCACATGGTTTTCGCCAAATCCGGATCAATCAAATCGCCACATGTGAAAAAGGCGTGAAGATAACTCATTCATCATACGTTCAAACCCCTGCCACATACTGTGAACCCACTTTAAAGGCAGGGGTCTAGCAGGTCTTGAGGATTCAGGATTGGCAAACAATAGCCACATCCACCACAGCTGTTTTTGCGCTGCCGGTCAAATCTGAAAAAGGATAATATTACTTCATCGGGCATGGCGACTGATAGGTTTAATCCAAGCATCTTGTTTAGCGGATCAATACGGCTCACAAAAGGGATCATTTTTCGTAACACCTGTAGATAGGTTTAAAAGCCTTTTTAAACTCAATGGCATTCCACTTGGGTCTTTAAAGGAACATCGTCCATTGCTCACCGGGCAAGCCCCGGTCCAAACGCCACACTTGAGCAGCTCAAAAGCCACATTTCGTTTTCGGTTAAGGACGCTTTGCTACTTTTTGCCACTCATCCAGAGCAAAATCAACCGAAATGTGGCATAGAAAACAAGATGAATCACCTACCTCGACCCGTCTTCGTTGTCGCGACTTGGTACACCCAGATGCAAAGAACAACTTGATGGAACCATAAAAAATAAAAATTCGATCCACGTTTCAGGTACTCGCCCTCAACAACAACCTAAAACTTGCGCTATAAAAAGCGCAGTTTCTTCTAACGAAGTGAGCATGAAAAGCGTAAGAATAAGGCAGGGACATTAGGACTTCCTAGGCAGCAAATGAGTTTTAAAAATTACAGCACACAGACTAAAAGTAAAATACGAGATCCTACTATGGAGCCATTAGTTAACTTAGCATTTAGGAGAAAAAATGGACGATTGAAACACTTTTAGCCCAACCGGAACCATTGCACGTTTCTATCGCCAGAATACTTTTTTACTGCAAAACGAATCTTCCATGGTCGCCGCTTCTTTGGAATTCAGTTCATATTAATAAACTCAGGTCGTACGTTCGGCACTGGATTTATGTCTGAAAATAAATTAGAACGACTTTTGATTTTCAATACATACGAACATGAGATCGAGTCAGTTCTCTTGGCTTCGTTTAACACCCCACAAAGAGTGTGCAATCATGCCAATACCATGAATAGCTCTGCCGCGTAATTCGCCACCCGTTCATGATTTTTCAGCGCCACTAAGCCCCGCTGTAAATCAGGAATTGCTGTGTCGTAATCCCAGTCGGACAGAGTATTTTATATGCATTGCAGCGCCTTGACATACAAGACCAAGACGAAAAACAAGAATCCATTCGTGCAGGTCACCACAAAGTCTGCGGCCCGCGCTCAACGCCCAAGCCGCCTTGCCGGCACAATCAACCTTTGCCTGATGCAATGATTTTAATATAACGGCGCAAGCCATAAGACGTCACAACTGTTTACGACAGTCGGTAAACTTTCACGTAATTGCATGCCAACTAATCATTAACGGGCTGGAGGGCTGCCGCGCCTGTTCGCCATCAGAACTGTGATGGTGATAAAAATTGGACAATAATCGATGCCTTTTTTTATGCACTAACTCACATTAGGGTTTCAAAAAAATGTTAAGTCGCCACCACCATTTGAAGCCAACGCGGGCTTAGACGTAACTTGACGAACATTGGTGGATCGATATTTAATAAGTCATCGATGGATTTTATATCTGATGACCATTTGGGCTAAATGGAGTCATGACTCAACAAGAAAAACAGCAGGGTATTCCACGAGTATGAGCAATTTCCTTCTGTTACTTTTTGCACCGGGGGAAAGCATTCCACCTTTACCAGGCTTAGCCCCTTGGCTCATTTTAATTTCGAACATTCGCCACATTTTCATGATTAGCAAGGCCTCACCAATTTTAGTGTCATCTAAAATGCCTTTGAGATTTCGTACACCGTATTGCAGTACCAATCTGAAAAACAAGATTCACAGCGCCTTCAAGATTGATAAGGCGATAATCCACCCTCACCTGTATTCATCCAAATACCCGCTTACGGGCCCCTTTTGATAAGCTTGAACCCGCGGGCTTAGACAACGCGCCCGAAGCTCATTCCTGAAAATATTAAACAACAGATTGCGTATCGGTACGTATTTTTGCGGTGTGTTCGCAATACAAACTTCTTGGGCTGGCCGCGTCTTCATCCAAGGTTGGAAAAGCACAGTTTAAAGAAAATGTCTCCCGGTGTTTCAAGAGACGAGTGGAACCGAAGGCAATGAGTCGGTTCTACTTTAGCGGCCACGATAGGCCCATGACCGTTCAGCTCGGTCAAACGGTCTTTTCTTCTCGATCCCATTGCGAAAAAATATTGGCGAAAAAATTTTCACCTAGACTGTTTCAAAAAAGATAACGAAAGCGGCCAACGCGGGATATTCCGTTCTTATAGTATGAGTGCGTTTGATTGCGAATCGACCCCATACATTACCGCCAAACAAAAAATTAAGGTGAGAAGAGTAAAAAAAACAAATAACAAAGCCCCAATGACATGGTTAGCGTTGCTAATGATGATCAAAAAATCCATGTTCTAGACCTAAGGTTAAATAAAAAATCAGCTCGTTTAGTACGCTAAAAATCTGCTTCAACCGTGGTTGAATCAATTGAACAA
>Ga0163217_1118711_pt1 | contig 11066 bp, 6 predicted proteins | sample SynspAceP_FD_185933 | JGI IMG/M metagenome (GOLD analysis project Ga0163217, IMG submission 185933) | Saline lake microbial communities from Ace Lake in Antarctica - Synechococcus sp. Ace-P (PacBio error correction) | ecosystem: Environmental > Aquatic > Non-marine Saline and Alkaline > Saline ... | reverse complement strand
CATGATCAGTCCGCTGCGGCCCTCACCAGCAGATCGGTGGGGCATCGCCCCGCCACCTGCCGCATTCAGGCTCGGCGGTCGCCGCAACAGCTGAAAGCAAGAATCCGGCAACAGGCCGAAAAAAAGGCGCCGAGCCAGGCCAGCACCCAGCGCAGGGCCCCCCAGGTTCGTGACCCTGATCCAGCAAACCCAGCAGGCAGCAGGTCGGACGCCCAGCCAGCGGTGGCAGCGCCGGAGATTTCAGAAACAACAGCAGGGAATCAGCGGTCCACCATGGGTTGGTCTGGGCTGGACCGCTTGCTCAGAAGGCATTGCAGCATGGCGATTCCGGTCTCGATTTGCCTTGCTCGACTTTCCATACCGTTTGCCCGACGGCCGGCCCGCGTCCCATGCGTGAACCCCGCCAGCGCCTACCTGCACATTTCCCCTCCTGTCAGCGCGCTGCTTCTATTGCGACTCGCGGTGGTGTCCCCTGCGGAGAACAAAAGCCGACGGCGCCCATCCAATCGATCGCCGCCTTACCTTCCGTGCCTTGCACTGGGAGATCAGCAGTGCCCCTTTCAGGGCCCCGCCCCTCCCCACGTGTACCTGGGGCGGTGGCACCCCCTTCCTTGCTCACCCCGGAGCAGATCGGCGCCTTGCTCAGCCGCCTGGACTGCCAGTTCGCCTTGCTGCCGGTGCGGAGATCAGCCATGGAAATGGACCCGGCCAGTTTCGAATCAGCGCCAGCCTCACCGGCGTCTTGGCCGCGGGCGTCAACGCGTCAGCCTGGGGGGGCAGAGCTTCGATGACGCCGGTGCTGGAGGAAACGCTGGGGCCGCCGCCACCGGCGCGCCGACCTGCTTAGAACCGCCGGCTGGCTGGCCCAGGCGCAGCGGGCAGGGGTCCTGGGCGCTGGAGCTCGACTGATCCCAGGGCTTGCTCCCAACAGGACCTGAACCACTGGCACCAACCAAGCTGCGCCAGGCCGTGGCCGTTGAGCCCCCCACCTTCGATCTACGACCGGATCGTCGAAACCCGGACCGTGTTCGCCTGGCGCCAAAAGCGTGGCGCTTGCCACTTGCCCGATTCCGACCTCCGGCGACTGACCTGATGGCACTCACCTCACGAGCGGCTGAAGGCGGGCGGGCTACGGCCCACTACGAAATCTCCAATTACGCAGGCCGGCCAATGTTTCACGCCACACCGGGTGTATGGAGCGGGCAGGCTGGTGGGTTCGGGCTGGGATGCACCTCGGCCCCCTACGGACCGGCGATATGGCCAGGCCCGAACCCGGGCCGCCTATGGGAATGCTGAGCGGAAAGCAACCAACCGAGCAACCAGCCAGGCCGAGCCGGGCCCGAACGCCAGGCCTCACGCTGAGAGAGCGCCTTCTGAGCTAGTCTACGTTTGATGAGCTGTTGATGTGGGCGCTGCGCCGGCGCGAAGGAAGGTGGCGAGGCAGATTTAGCTGATCGACTAACGGCCTCAGGCCGCCCGCGCACTGGCCTCGCTGCGGCAGCGCTGCAGGCCGTTTCCTGGAAGAGGGCCTGCTGCTGATTGAGAGGGGACCGCTGGCGCCTCAGTGACCCGACTGGCCTGGCCCTCAGCAATGCTGCGGTTGACTGCGGAGTTGCTGGGCTGCGTGGGTTGAGCGTTCTGGGCCCGCACCCACTCTGAAGCGCCTCGATCGCAACCACGACCATCGATCAGGGCCGGGCTGACGGAGGCTGGCGGCTGCACGAGCCCGAGCAATTCGGCGGTCACCGCACCTGCCGTCGCAGTCGTCACCGGCTCCGATGCCGATCACCGGGATTCGCCAACGGCCGGCCGCCAGCCGGCCGCCAACTCCGCAGCACATGTTCGAGACCAGGGCGAAGCAGCCCGCCGCCTGAGGATCTCGGCCTGGGCAGCCACAAGCGCTCTGGCTGATCGGGTCGTTGGCCTGGCGCCGATAGCCGAACCGAGCACCGACTGGGGAGTCAAGCGAGGTGCCCCCATACACCGGGATGCCACTACGCACCAGGCGATCAACCACCACAAAGGCGTTTCCGGTTCAGCCCCCTCCAGACTGTCACGGGCCGCCGCGCCGTCTCCTTAAAGAACCCTTCCGGGCGCCGCCCAGTCCTGATTCAGGCCGCCGCACTGTAGCTCAGGGGAAAGGGGGCCCAAAAGGGGGGGGGGGGGATCCGCAGATCAGCAGGGGTTGCTGACCGGGCCTCGGCTTTCAGGCCCCGGGCCACGGGCGCGGGGATGTGCGTGAATCATCTCGGCGAGATCGTCACCGGCAGGGTGGTGGGTGGACCCAGCGCCAACATCGCCAGCGAATCACCACAAGCCAGACGCCTCAGCGCGCTGCCTCCTCCACCCAGGCCGTCCAGAGAGAGCGCATCCCAGGGCGGTTCAGCAGCCGGATCGGTTGCCCCGCCTGTTTGCGCTCGATTGAGATCACCGGGACGATCGGCACGGACACAGGGCTTTCTAATTCAGGCTTGCTATCATCGCTTCGACTCGGACCGATTTTGCGGCCGGGACGCCCAAATCTGGTCAGAACCGGAAGGGAGCAAGCACAACGGGATAGCTCCAGGGCAGGCGTTCGGCTCGGGTCACCCCTTTTTTGCACTTGGCTGACTATCAGACGTTGAACCTTGACAGGTCAATCATGTGGGCATGCCAACGGCAAAGGCCAACGAAAATCCAGCCGACCACAACGCAGCTGCACCGGTCAGCAGGTAGGGGAAATGGCCGGCCCGAACTCCGGGTCACTTCGTCCTCGGTGCGGTCTGGGCGGTTCAGCAGAGAAGGAGGGATCTTGGCACCCCGTTGACGCCGGGCGGAGTTGGTCAGAGCAGGCAGGCTTGCGGGCTGGCGAAATGGAGGTGACGTATGTCTCGCGTGCCTAGTAGGCAATGCCACTTTTCAAAAGCCGGTGGGGCAATCACGGTGACTGTGAATCTCACCTTCGAGCTTTTCACCAACCCACGCAGCCAAACAATGATGTGGCATCGGGAATCAACCAGTCGTAGATGACCTCGGCGGCATTGGTCATGTCCTCCAGAGGGTCATGTCTATGCCACCCGCTGCACGATTGATCACGCAGCCCTTGGCCCCATCGATTCTGCTGATTTCAGCAGCGGGCTGCTTCATCGCGGCCTGGGGCCGCTTTCGGTGGCACGGGAGGCGGCCTGAACCCACGCCAATGCACAGGCAGGGCTGTGCCGGGCCATCGGTTCATCCACCGAACGCAACATCGGCAAAGTTTCAACCTTTGACCAGCCGGTTGGGAGTTGATGTCACTGATTGCCCTTCACACCCTGACGCTCACACGTCGTCGGCGGCGCGGAAACCTTCTGGCAGAGGCGAACGGGCGATTTCGGCATCACGCAGGCCGGTCATTGGGGATGACGATTCAGTGTGTCGACATGCTCAGCCAGCCTTGGCAATGCCTTCCTTTCCGCCTGCTTCTTGGCGCATTGCGGCCCCTCGAAGCTGAACGGCTTAGGTGACGATGCCAACGTGAGGGCGCACGCCACTCCTGGACTTCGAGCGCAGAGATCGGTGCCCGCTCCTGTGCCGCTGCCGCACCCATTTCCGGCGGCAATAAGACCAGATCAGGCCCTCAAGCGCCGCCAGCAATTCGGGCGCGATTCTCCGGCCGCCTTCTGGCCGATCACGGGTTGCCACCGGCTCCAAGCCCCGGGCAATTCTGGCCCAACTGACACGCTTCTGGGGACGCCGGACTTTGCAGCAAGCGCCTGAGCATCAGGTGTGAGAAACCCTTGTAGCCCACCCCTTCGAGATCGGAGCGGATCATTCCGGTTGACCGCGTTACTGCCGCCCGGGCCCGCCGACCACCCGACACTTCCGAATCCGCGCGTCTGGCTAGGTTCACGATGCCGTTGCTGCTGGGAGAAGGGAGTGGGAGGGTGTGGTCACGGAAAAGTGCAGAGAAATCTGGCGTAAGTGGAGGTTGTATTGGCGTAGAGTTGCAGGCTCCACGAAAACCCTCATCCATTCGGCCATTCGGCAGCATTATGTTCTGCCAAACGTGAAAACCCATCTGTTTTAAACGATCACTTTTTGCTTGGGAAGCCTGATTCGAGAACAGATGACCGGTCAATTGGTCCCGGCGCGTAACGGTTCCGGTGGAACCCTTGCAGCCTCTTGGCGGGGGCAAGCCGGCAGGCCCAGTTCCGGCTTGTTCGGGGATCACTCAGACAATCGATTGATGGTTTCGGCCCTTTGAAGTTGCCTGGCAGCTCCCGTGAGGTGATTGCATCAGCTCAAGGCGACGCAGGAGCTGGGCATCAGGGCCGGGCCCAATCTCACCTGGCCCAGCGGCCTTGGTCCGCAGCAAAACGATGGCCATCGGCTCGAAAACGGAATCTCTTGCAGTGGGCTGCCCGGCTGTTGCGCCGCATCCCGGAATCTGGGCCAACGCCAGGGGACTGTGCCACTCATGCCAGCAGCACGGACCATCGGGCTAGGCGGGACTGGTCCTTGGTGAGCGGGCGACCTGCTTGGTGGCTAGGCTCCATCCCCCCCCCCAAATTGCCAGACGACGACCGTAGCCCCGCTCAAGACCAGCGCCCTTCCCGCTGCGCCCGTGCGGACGGCCTGCGGTTCGACCAGATCGTCCGCACCGAGGAGGCAGCACAGGCCGCTCAACCTCGACGTTCTCCACGGCAGCCGCCGCCGCCAGCCTCTGCTGCAACTGCTTGGGTTTGCGAGGTATTGAGCAGCAGGACGGGGAATTGCAGAGCAGCGGCCTCAACCACCTTGATCACGGCTCACCTGCTGAGCTGCCGATCACGTTCACCTGCTCAGGACCGCGGGCAGGCTCCGCCATGGCGGAGTAGTCCGTAGCCGAGACCGCCGCACAGGCCGAAAAGAGGGCCAAATTCTCCAGAGGTTGTTGAGCCGCTCCGGCGGCGCTTGATCGCGCAGCGCGCCTTTGCGCTCCACACCGGGAGCTAGGGGACTTTGGGGCGGTTGGGGGGACTTTGGAGGACGTTGGACTCACAGCTCAACACTGGAGGCGCGCCATCAGAATCATCCATCCAGCGCGTGCCGTCGGCATCGGAGAAATCCGATCCCTTCTGTATCGCCATTGCCAGACCAGGCGCAGCGGCAAACTGCCCCTGGCTTTCTTCGGTGAGCGCGCGTCACCGGAAGCGAGGGCCATCAACTTCCAGCAATTCGAGCTTTGCTGATCACAAACTGCCCTTGGGGCGTTGAAGCGGCCGGCCTCGAAAGCTGCTCCAGGTGAGCACGCCAATACGAGCAGCCGGGCGGCGCCGCAGCCTTCAAGTTTGGGCGAGCTTCCAAGGCCTTTCAGCCAGCAGCGGAAACAGGCCGCTGCCTGCGCGCGCTCCACCAGCCAGGGCGGTGCAGCATCCACTAAAGACCACAGCAGGGGCAACCAGAGCAAGCCGGATCATGGCGCCAAACGCCTCTTCAACATGCGCGAACCCATAGTCTCCCGCCGCCCGACCAACTGGATGCACCAGATCCCACAACGTGATTACACGCGTTGGGCCTCCCAACAGCATCAGGCACCATGCCTGGTGCGGATGAAGGCCCGGCAGCGTGGCTTGAATTTCGTTCACCAGAGGTTCACGCTTGTCATCGTAAAAAAAGTTCGAACCCTGGCCAGCCCCGCCGCCGCCACCGCCTGGCCAGGCCCGGATTCGGCCAGTCGTTGCAGTTCGCCTGAATTTCCAGCGGGCAAGCGGGCTGGGATCAGCGTGCGGCTCAAAGGCCAAGCGGTGTATTTTGGTTCTGTAGTCGTACCAGTCGGCCTCGAAGCAGATTCACCCACACGACGCTTGCCACGTTGCTTTGCGGCGCCTGGCCCGCTCCGCGCGCACCGCACATCGAAGTTCCCGCGCCGATTACCCCCTTGCTTCCACCACCAGACGGGGATCGAAGCGGGGCCGCCTCTCGGCAGGGCCCTCCAGCAGGGAGCGGCGGTCTGTGGCGCTTGCCTGATTTCCACGAGTAGCCCAGGGTTGGCCGGCTTGACGAACAGGGAATAGCGAGTGTACGCTCCAGGCCTGCCAGCAGACTGTTCAGGTCGGCCTCAAGCTCAGCGCCTGAACCGCCGCTAGGGGACCTGGGGTAATTCCGGCGGCGGCGAAGGCGGCCTTCATCGCCTGCTTGTCCATGCCCACCCGCCGAGCCGAAGCACCCCGGGCCCAGAACGGCACCTGCATCACTTGGAACAGGCCCTGATCGTGCCGTCTTCGCCATTGGGCCATGCAGCACACGGAAACCAGGACCTCCACATCCAGCGCTCCCTCGGGGAGCCCCCTGGGAAGCCATCCTTGGCGGAGCCGCCGGAGATCGGCAGCCGTGGCGGCACGCCCTGGCCAGACCCACCTCGGCAAGGCGGGAAGGGCCACCAATCAGGCCCGCTGGTCGATGTAATAAGGCTTCACCCTCATAGCGCGCGGCATCTGGGGCCGCTGCGCAGGCGCCGATCACGGTCTGGATCGCCGATCGGGACGACACGGCAATGCTCACCTGGAGACACCCCGAAACACCAAGCCAGCAGCGGGGTGGAAGCGGGCATACGCAGGGAAGGGCCGATTCGGCGCCAACGTATCAGCGATCAGGGGTAATCTTGCCCAGGGGCAGGGCTCAGCGCACGGACCAGGCCGCTGAGCGAGAAAGCCCGCACCGACTCGATCTGGACCCATCACCCGATCACCGGCTTGGTAGATCTTTTCCCGCCTGTTTGAGTTGCCGCGGAAGAAAGGTGAGCCGGTTGGTGCGGTCCGGCCCACAGCTGGGAGGGATCGCGGGGTTGCTCCCTCCACCAGCACTCCTCGCGGCCCCGGGCCCAGGTAACGGCCCACTTGCGCCGGCGGGCTTCACTCTCCACCAGGGCAGTGAGCTGCTGGAGCCGCTCCACCTTGACGGCCTTCCACTCACCTTGTCCTGGCCAGCGTGGCGGCAGGCGGTGTTGGGGCGCGGCGAGTTAGGCCGGCGGTGTTTGAGCAGTCGAGCCGAATCTCCTCCACCAGGTCCATGGTGGCGCGAGAAACTGGCCTCGGAATTCGCCCGGGAAAGCCCACAAATCGCGGTCCGGCACCTTGATCGGCCGATCGAGGCATCTGTGGCGGATGCGCTCGATGATCCGCTATGTAAGCAGGCTGACGCTGTAAGCCGCGCCGCCATTGCCTCTGAGCAGGGCGTCTCGCCGCTCTGAAAAGGGATGTGAAAGTGTTCGGCACACCTTGGCTCAGCGAGGCGCAGTGCAGTCGAGCAGCCGTTCGGTGAAGGTAGCGGGGTGGTTGGTGGCGAGCGGATTGCGCTCGATCCCTTCACGTCGTTGAAGAGATGGAGCAGCGTTCGGGAGCGTTTGTGCTGACGCCGAGCCTCGAGCAGTGATTGCCGGGCAAGTCACGACCGTAGGCAATCAATGTTCTGGCCAGCAGGGTTGATTTCGCGGTAAGGCCCCGACCGCCAGGGCTTCGATCTTCCTGGCGGATCGTTCTCGGAGGGGTTCGCGACTGCTTCCTGACCGCACCGGCCGGCACAACGCAATAGGTGCGCGGCTCGTTGCAGCCGGGTAGATCAACATTCACCCCAACCGCAGACCGCGCGTGTCCGCGGCGGGCCGTTGGATGTCTTTCAAGGATGTGATCTCGCCGGTGGCCACCACCTGCTTGACCGTCTTCCACCTGCTCCAGCAAGATGCCCAGGCGGTTTGGCTTACCCGGTGCTGGGGCCCCAATGACCAGATCCAGTTCGAGGCACCCGCCGCAGCAGCATCTCACCGCTCCTGCTGGGCCACGCAGCCGGCCACCACGAGGGTGAGATTGGGATTGAGGCGTTTGCGCTGGGCCTGGCGGCCCAGAGTAGCTGTAGGACTTCTGCTCAGCGTTTGTCTGCGGATCGTGCAGGTTGTTGTTAGAGCACCAGTTCAGCGCTGTGCTCATGCGTTCCCAGGGCATAACACCCATTGGTTTCGAGAATCCCGGCCATCCGCTCGGAATCCGCCTTGTATCATACTGGCAGCCCGGAACGGTGGTATCCAATAGCTGCCCCCGGCGGCGTCAGGTCGGTGTCATCCTCCAGTCTCAACCACGGCAAAAACCTGGGTCCATTGCAAGGGCGCCTGCAGCGATTTTCGCTCATCAAAGACGTGCCGGGGCGATCCAGTCGCGGCACGGACCGCTTTCGGTCGAACGCCTGCTGGTGGAGGTAGGACACGGGGGCCTGATCGGCCAGGGCGAAAACCACGGCGGGAGCTTCGAACAGGTCATCGTCACTTCAGCACTGACGCCGTGGCCGAGAAGGCTGGAGCGGGTTGCTGCCCAGCTGGAGGCCTGGGTGCCAACGGCACAGCCCAGGGGATCCCTCAGCCTGCAAGCGCTGGAAGCCCCTGCTGGCCAACCCTCTCGCCACCGCCCGCTGTGGCCTGGATCGGGCCCTGCACGGAACTGGTGGGCAAGACGCCTCTTAGCAGCCGCTTCTGGGCGGCTCTGGGACTTGCGACGCCAGGCCTGCAGTTCCCACAGCATCACCCTCGCCTCGGCTCCACAGAACGGTGCTCGCCAGGCTGGAAGCGTTGGGCCAGCAGCTGGCGGTCACTCCGATTCGCATCCAAATTGAAACTGGGCAGCCCCGACGGTCCAGGCCATGACCCGGCCCTGGTTGCGCACAGTTGGGCCAGGCCCTGCGGGGCCGATGGCCGGCAGCCAGGCCGAGCCTCCAGGTGGATGCCAATGGCGGCTGGGACCTGCGCCACCGCCTGTCAAGCTTGATTCCCTGGCTGGCCGAGCAAGGGGTGGTTGCTGGGGGAGCACCGCTGCCCGCCCTGGCCGATCGGACGCTGACCACTTGACCGGCTCGCACGCCCTTGACACCCCACTGCCGATCCGCTTGGTGGCCGATGAGCGTGATGCTGGGGACCTGGGCCCGATCTGCGCGGCTGGCTCCCCCATGTGAGATGGGGTGAACATTCAAAGTGCTCAAACCGGCGGGCTGCGTGAGCCGTGCTGATGGCCCAGACGGCCGCAGGCTGGTCCGATTCTGATTGCTGGGCTGTATTCCACAGCGACCCTTCTCAATGGACGCGCGGCCCCAGTTGCTGCCCCTGGTGCGCTGGACCGGATCTCGACAGCCATCTCAACTGATCAACGCCGCTTCGAGGGGAACCCGATCGCTGCGGCGGACCTGTGCAGCCTTTCCGCTGCGCCCGGCCTTGGGCGTGATCGCCTCAGCGCGGATGCTGAAGCGCCACAGGCGCCGAGTTCGTAGCTGCTTGCTGCACGGGGGGCCTCGACAACCTTCCGGCAAGACCGGCCTGGCCATGGGTGCGACCGGCCGGGGCCGATCGTGGCGGTGGTGGATCCGGACGCCATGCCGGCGGAGCCTGGAGGCGATTCACCGATCCGGCGGTCCGGTGCCCGTGGTGGGCGATCGTTGCGCTCTTCCCTTCGCCTATGGGCCACCAGGGTGGCGGTGGTTGGGCCTTGCCCCTTCCGGTGGCCTTTGCCAGCCGGGCTCCGCAACGGAACCTGCTGGTCAGCCCTCGACGCCGGCCTTGTCGGTGGCCAGCAGGACCTGCACACCCCGCCTTGGCGACGACCTGACTGCGGCACAATGCCAGGCCGGGATTCGGTGATCTAGGGATTCTGCGCAAGGAAACCGCCGGGTCTGAGGTGGCCAGCGGCCAGGCCGCTGGCTGGGGCGGCGCAGGCGGGATCCTCACCGCTGGTGGAACCGACGATGGCCGTGGCAAAATGAGCGCCTGCCTTGAAGCTGGTGCCGCAGCGAGGCGCCAGGGTTGCGGGCAGCCCGTTCGTCGGCCACAGGCACGCAGGCTCCTGATAAGCGGAGCCCGGACGTGCCCCTCGATGCCGGTCCGGGTCGACTACGCCGCTGGCGCCTGGAGCAGGCGGTGACTGCAGGCCGCCGCAGGGGAGGCCGGCCCAACGCCCACCTTGTTCGTGGAAGGCCGGGTTCGCTCTGCCATCCCGCCTCCAGCGCCAGCCTTTGCCCCTGAATCCGCGGGTGCCCAGCCCACCGGCTTCCTGCTGGTGCAACCGGGGCGGGCCAGGACCCAGTCAAAGAACCCATCCGAGCATTCCCCTGGCGCCCTTAGCCGAAGCTGATCGCCACATCGAGCCAGCTGGCCACCCTTGCCGATCGGACCCAGCCAGCCCGGCTCCGCAGGTGCGCGGCCGTGGCAACTGAAACACGGCGCTGCTCAGCGGAAGCGAAGGCCAGAGCCAGGCCGCCGCCATCGAGACGGAAAACCGGGATGACCTGCGGCCGATCCGGTTGAGAGCTCCGCAGCAAGACCGATCGGCTGCTGGAAGCGATTTAAGGGCGAGCGGCGAAGGGGATTCGAACCCCCCGTATGGCGGCACCACAAGGCCGCTTGCCTTAACCACTTGGCGGACGCCCCGCCTGGGTCTTTGCCAATGTATCAAGCAGCCTTGCCCCGCCTGACTTTTGCCCGTGCCGCCCATCCCCATGACGATTCCGATGGGAAACGTTGGCCAATCGCCGCTGCGAGGTCTCGGGGTGGGCGCCTTGGCCTGGCCTTTCACCATCCAGGGTCGCGCCGAATTTTGAAGACTTTGGCTTTCCCGAAAGCTGGTCGAGAGGAGGGCGATTTGGCGAGGTCTGCCGGGCCCCGATGGCCTACCGGGCCACCGCTAAGGCTTGTGTCAAGAATTGCCCGGAGCTTGATTCCGTGAGCCAACGCCAGACTTGCTCGGAAGCCTGGGCTTGGGGCAGAAGCAGCCGGCGCCCAGAACTTGTCCGGGGCTTGTTTCAGCCTCTTACCGCAACAAAAGCGGATTGGGCGGGCCGTCCTGCTTGCCCTTCCTCCAGGCCTTCCCCCACCTAACCCACGGCCCTTCACTTGGGCGGGGGGGCAGGGCCCAATCGTGAATTACCTTGAGGACATTTCCAGTGGGACGCCAAAAACGGAAACCTCCTCCCCGGGGGGGGCAAATATCCCTAAATCCAGGGGCTGGGCAGCACAGGCGGGGCCGATGACGGGGACCCCCCCCCCCCGACGTTTGTTGAAAAAAACCAGCCTTCCCCTCTTTTTTGTTTGGTGG
>Ga0163217_1075018_pt1 | contig 11067 bp, 19 predicted proteins | sample SynspAceP_FD_185933 | JGI IMG/M metagenome (GOLD analysis project Ga0163217, IMG submission 185933) | Saline lake microbial communities from Ace Lake in Antarctica - Synechococcus sp. Ace-P (PacBio error correction) | ecosystem: Environmental > Aquatic > Non-marine Saline and Alkaline > Saline ... | reverse complement strand
TGCCGCGATCAAAGGTCACCTGGTAGATCACGCGTGGCGCGTACGATCAGGTCAAGGTGGTATTCCCGTCCACCGCTCGCTGCACCCGATATTTCACATGTTTGCAGCAGCCCAAGGAGCCGCGGCGGGAAGGCGAAGCCCATGGCTTGTGGTTTTCGGCTCAAACTTCGCGCGCATCGGAGGCTGCAACTTGTTGAGTGCTTCGCGCAGATTCGGAGGTATTGATCCGGCGTCGTGGGGAACAGCGCAGAACACCATCGCGGCTTGGCTCGGCATACCGGCAGCGCATTGGCGCCGATTCGCCCAGGAGGGTGATGTATTCGCCCACGGCATCCCACCGCCTTGATCGGGCCGACAGTTAGCCACTTCACCGCATTGCAGCTCTCCCCCTGCGCTGTTGGGCGTCACCCCCACTAGGTCGGCGTTCGAGCTGGTTTGCTGGCCATCGCGCCACCTTGTCCTTGCGAGCGACCGGCCATGTCACCCGATGTACACGATCACGCCGCGGTAGGTCGTCCCGTACATGGAGTCGAAGATCGGGCACTCAACGGCTGCAGGAGACGATCCGGCGGCGGCGGCCACCGATCCACACGCATGCAGGGATGGCTGCACCCCAGGCTCGGTCTTGGCGGAACAGGCGAATGGCGTTATGGTGTCGAGGCGATGATCGGCTTCGATCTACTCGCGATGCGGCTGGATCGGCGCCGGGAGTCGATTGTTGGCCCGGATATCTCCAGATCGTTCTCAGCGCCCAGTTACCGTTTGCTCCTGGGATACGAGTTACATGGTCTTGCGCGTCCCACCTATCTGCGTAGCTCCTTGGTGATCTCTCTACGCTAATTCACACTTCTTCATACTCGCGTGCACATCCCTCCGATTGCCCCTCGCAGCGTAGCTCATCGCGATTGCGGCTGATTTGCGTAGTATAGTCTATGATGACTACAGCTTAATAGATTGTCAGGATAGTACGTGTGATGATAGATGATGATAAATGGACCGGCGTTTCGTCGGTTGGATGTAATTTTCGCATCGGCGCTGAACTCCATGCGCGCCGCCGGGAGCTTGATCGTGATCCCCCGTTCGCGCTCCAGTTCCTGTTGTCGGAGGACAAAGGGCCTGCACTGTTCCCGCGCCGCACGTGCGGTTTCTGACAGACGATCGGCCAGCGTCGAGCTTGCCGTGGTCGATTGGGCAATGATGCAAGAATTGCAGGGTCCGAGAGAATACGGCGGGACGTCGGTCATCGCGTTGGGAAAGCCCGTCAGGCGAGCGTGGATCCTCCTAGAAATCGGGCGACAAGCCGCAAAGCATTCCTCTCGATTCAACTAAGCTAGAGCGTGTCATACGTCGGCGCCATGCGCTTTCAGCACGCCCAAAACACGCAGGCAAGCCTCCGCAGAGGAACGTGCACAACCAAGACAGCTCTCCGCCTGTCGGGGGTGGAGCCGGTCAGGCGGTGGTGATCGCCAGGCTGGTGTTCCCATCGCCAACTGTCCATTCAGGCCAAGCTCCGGCCCCGTCGCGCTCTAGGGGCGATGCGCGGGTAAAGAGTCACCATGGCGGACTACGACTCGATCGCACCCTGGACGACTGCTTCACGTTCTGCAGTGCGATCGCCCCTTTGATCCATGGCCCGGTGCTCCTCGACACGCAACCTGGTGACTTCTGTGGATCGCAGCACAACCCCAGTTGCCCAGGCTGCGTCGGCCTGATCCGCGGACCCTGGAGGAACGAGTTATTGTCAGCCAGTTTCGCCTCTGGACTGCGCGATCAAAGCCTCGTGGGGCGGCTGGAGTGGACTGGCCAAGCTTGAACGCACATCTCCGCCCAGGTCCGTGGCGTCGGCACATCGCAACAGCACCTGCTGCTCGTGGCCGATTGGAACCAGCCCCGTTGCTCCGATCCTTTGATGTGCTGGTGGCCCAGGCCGCAGGATACCCTTAGTGTCTGCTCCGGCCATATCGCCAGCTCGCGGTCCTACGGACGACGCGTGACGTTTTTGAACAGCTGACTCCATGGAACCGGATCGCAGGCGACCTCCAGGCGGCCTCCCCTTTACTCAAACCACACCTGCGAATTCTGTTGATGATGTCCGAATAACTAAATTGCCACACAGACAAACCACCCTTCCAGAGACATAGCGTTGAGCGGGCGATCAGCGAACCCAGGGCCCTCACCATACCCAACGGGAGCGTCGTGCTCGGATCGCAGCTGCGGCCGTACCTGATGGCCGATGGCGGCAATGTCGAGATCGTCGAGATCGCGGTGCCGATCGTCAAGGTGCGTCTCCAGGTGCCTGCGGCTCCTGCCCAGCAGCACCTGACCCTTGAAGATGGGGCATCGAGCGCAAGCTGCCGGTGATCGATCCCGAACTGTGGAGGCGAAGTGGTTCAAGTGCTTCTGAGGGCCCTGCGGCGACGTGATCACGGCCAGCTTCGATGAGGGCTGGGTTAAAGGGTTCTGCCCAAGAAAACCTGGCCCACTGAGCCGTAGGCTTCCCACACTTGCCCTGATTGGCTGTGGCTGACCTGCGCTTGGTTTGGCGCGTACGCCGACTGATGTTACGAGCACAGCTCGGCCCCGCGGCTTGAAGCTCGATTCACCGCCCTGCGATTATCGCGCCAGGAGCGGGATCGTTGGCGAGCACACGCAGCAGTTCCAGCCCGGGGCAAGGGGTGCGTCAGGTGGGGAGAGGCTGATTCGCTCCGGCGAAAGCGCCCACGCCCGGAGGTGCAGCGCTGCGCGACCAGGCGGCACCCTTCACAGCAGGTTGGGGGTGCGTTTGAAGAAGAGTCGAGAGAGCCTCGAAAACCCGCGTGCTGTCCGCGACAAAACTGTCGCTTTCCCAATCTACCTGCGCCACTGCCCGGGTGGAACGATCGAGGCCGGCAACATGCCGAGAGTGCGTCGTCCAGGGAACGCCCGCCAGGCGGAGGGCCTGCAGGGCCTGCAGTCGCGAAAGGCTGGGCCTGATCGCAGCGACGCGCTCGGTGCGGATTGCCCAGAAGCCGCTGTTTGTCACCCTGCTGCGGCCGCTTCGCCTGATAGAGGGCGCCCTGATCAAGCCTGAGCTCGACCTGCACGGCCGGCGCGGGCACGGGAGGTGATGCCGCCGATCTGGTGACAGCGCAGCTGATGGGCGTCCGGCCAGCTGCCGAAATCTCGCCGAAGAAAAGATTGCGCTGCCGCCGACGACGACTTACTGGCTGATCGCCCACGCCGAGTGCGCATCCCTCGTTCCACCGCGGACGAGCTGATCACGGGTGACCGACAACTGCTCGCTCAAAATTACGGCGCTTAACCCCCTGCTCTACGGCGCCTGAGCGCGGGTACACTACCGCCCGTGACGAAGATGCAGCCTTCTTATTCTGGTCGTAATGTATCTTATATCGTCGCTCGTGCACAGAGATCATATCCAACAAATCTGCAGAGCTCGTCCGCTACGTTACTATACCACCGGAAATTGTACTGTGTTTCTGCCGGCCGCCAGAGGTTCGCATACGAGGGCCGCCACGCCGCAGCGTCCTACACACCGACGCGGTCTGCATATAGCGTGTGGTCATACGGCCATCTCCGTCACGTGCGACGCGTAGCGCTCATCAGCCCTTATGCATACATCCACTCCCGTGAACTCGCGTAGTCTACTTCAATGCTCCTTCCAGCGTGCTGGTCGCTGCTCCTGGTCGCTGCCGGCTGCGCTGCGTGACATCGATACTGCTATATTCCTACGTCCCTCTCCGCCTCTAGTATGCCGGCGTATCTCCGCGGCTCCGCACCTCCGTTTATCTGGCGGTGTGGCCATGCCGGCGCCTGCGGCCATTATCGGGATATGCTCGCAGCAGGCAGCTCAATTTGCATGCGTGACTTCGGCCACCGTCGCCATCCGCCAGACGTAGATGGCGAAGAGACGCGCCTGCTCCACACCCTCAACGGTCTGCCACGGTCCTGGCGGTTGGGGCCACTGATGGCGGCCCTGCTCGAAACGGACAGCAAGCGCATGCAGCGTTCCTGTCTGCGAGGCGCTCGGTTCGCCCTACAATGGGCTGTGACCTGCCCGTTTGCGAAACTGAACCAGTCTTTTTACGGCCTCCCCACACCCTACCCAACCGCCTTCAGCCCGGCCGGCAGGGCGGCGCCCCTTCTGCCCTCCACCAGATCCCACGAGGGCACTTCGCGTTCACGGTCTGGACTAAATGGCACTTGTTCTTTCAGCCTCTGGCGATCCTGCCGGCCCTGAATCGTTGTCGGCATGGAGGCTGGGCCACTTTCTTTGCCCGGCCACCTGGCAGGTGCATCCGCCGTCAGCGGTATTGCGATCGGCTTCCGGTCCATCGGTGCTGTCAGAGCGGTCCAGATCCGGCTGATCTCGAACTACTCTATACGTTGACATGCTCTCAGCCGGCCGTGCTCGGCCCGATCTCATCTCCTAAAGCAACTCTCGTCTCGTTAAGTCGCTCCTCATATACTCTCAGCTCCCGAGGCACCAGCGGCGTGACGCCTCCTACATGATGACGGGACTCAGACACCTGAATCCTGGTCAGTCATCATATGACTTGACTTGTGTGATGGTAGTCTTAACGCTGTAGTCGTGTCACGTAATTCCAGGACTCAGCAGGCTCTCGAATCATAGCTTTCGCGGCGCGCGCTTTACATAACATGATGTACTCGACTAGCATGTGCTCATTGAAATACTAAGCTATAGCTCTCTACTACGCTTCGGCGCTGCGTCTGAGACGCATAGTAGATCTCGGCTTACTAATCGGCGTCGTGGCCTCGAAATCGTCAAACTACAGTGGCGTTCTCGAGCCACCTCGCTCAACATGCTCGCTCGTGTTACCAGCGAGCAAGTATCGCGCTCTCTAGAAAGCTGCTCCCTCGGCTCTTAGTCTTCACTAGTCGTCAGGCGCGCAGATCGGCTGTCTCACACAACGTGCGCTATGGTCGTAGTCGATATTACCTACTCATAACCGTCAGCTCTCGCCGTACGGTCTATACCTTGTGCTCCTCGGATACTCAGTAGCTTCATACGTGATTCGTAGAGTACGTTCCTGCGCAGAGTTGCGATCCGTCTCTCATCAGCTAGCTTATCGTCGTAGTCGTCGGTCGGCCTGGTCGGCGATATCAAGGGGCTCGTCACCGATCATTCCAGTGCGTCTGATCCTCTCCCCGCCGTAATGCCACTTTGGTGCGCCGACGCCACTCCCGCGTGGACGGCAAAGACACTCACGCTAACTACCCCCCCGACACGACGGCATCGCCGCATCGGCGCCAGCTTGCAGCCAATGCGCAGCGAGGCTTCCGCCCCCCACTGGGGCCCAGCTGGAGTAGATCGACGCAGACCAACCGCATCTTCGCCAGCTCACCGGCCGCACATCGATGGCTTCGTGCCCTGGTCACCGCTTCAGTGAACGGCTCCGCAGATGATCGGGGCCGTCAGATCGTTGAAGATGGGCGCCGCGCCACCCGCCTCAATTTAAGAGTGACGCTACTCCTTCAGCCTAGAACCGCACCTATACAAATGATCCAAGCAGCAGCCTCTCTACTGTTCACAGCCTGATCTCCGCATCACCCTGGCCAGTATATCATTTCTACGTCGCTAGAACGCTGGCTTGTGATGGCGGTCCAGTTCCTGCTGCTGATGATTGAGGGGCCACCACGGCTGATAGGTCCGCAGAACGATTAGCTCCTACTTAGTACATAGCATATAGTCATCACTCGAACTCTGCAGCTATACATATCTCTCTCTGGGATGCTATACGTGCTTCTAGCGCTAAGAAAGTGAACGTTATGCGGCTCTATAGCTGTGTATATCACCAAGCCAGGCTCTCGAGCATTTTATACGTGCATGCTCAATCGAATTCTCAGCCGCTGACGGCCGCTGACGTAATCAGGTCTCCTCGTGCTATATAGTGTGTGCGCAGCGAAAGTGCGGGCTCCCTTCGATCCTGGCCCGGCTTGGTGAGCTCTAATACCCTGAGGCCACCCTGTTCTGCTGGAACTGGCGCACCCCCTGGGAGCTGCTGGGTGGTGCCACGATTGCTTCTCGGCCCAGTGCCTGACATGAGGGTTCAATCGGCGTACCCGCCTGTTCGGAAGCGCTTTCGCCCCGGTTGCCCCGGGGAGGCGCCCCGTCAACGAATCACCACGAGTGCCCCAGCACCCGACCGCCAGAGCATACGAACGGAAATTTATGTAACACCCAATATACGAGCGGACCCTTGTTTGTATAAGCCGGCTTGCAATACTCATTTGTCTCGCCAAATCCGACCAGCAAGTGTGCGACCAAAAAAAACACCATTGTTTTAAGGGACGCGAGCCACATCCGCCCCTGAGCCTAGTCTCTTGCATAGCGATTTACTGGTGCACTTGATTTTGGAATGTAAATGAAATCTCTTGATGCGTTTTTCTGGTGGCCCCCAATCCAACCCAGAACCCCCCAATTGTTGTGCTTCTTCTTTGCCTAATACCACAGATTCATTTTTTCCACTCCCCCTCCTCGGTGGCCTCGAATTCTCTCAGAATCAACACAGGCTGCTGCGGTATTTGAATAAATTGGACGCCCCGGCTGTCTTTAGTAGCCGAGCTTTTGTTGGTGTTGCTGCGGCAGACATTGTAATTGATTGGCGTCGGGCACGAGGATAGAATTCGATAATCCCGTCCCGCGCATACCAATGTGTTTTATGGTCCTGATGCACCCAATGTGCCCATTTCACAGTGTATTAGAAGAGGCTTCATCCTTTATAACATTTCCCAAACCTAGCCCATTTCCCTCTAGTTCTGTCCCTATCCCTCTATTTCGTCACAACCCACACCCAACTGATAGTACTCCTTCTGCGCGTCGGGCTGAAAATGGGCCAACCCCGGTGGCTGCCAAAGGCAGGTGAGCGCCTGGACCCCGTCATCCCGGACAAATCGTGTTCGTCATTTTTCTAGTTGTGTCGCTAACCTCAGAGGAATAATTGGTTGTGGGCACGAAAAATGAAGCTGGTCATTTTCTTCTGCGCCTGCTCACCTAGATTGCCATGACGGGTTTCCCAGTTGCCATCATTTCCTACTGGTTCACTTTGGTCTACTGTAAATCCCCATATATCGAATTCCGTTCATTTTTTATAAGCGGTCCTTATATTTTGAAGAAGATATAAAGCCCTAAGGTATTCGTAAATATTCAGGTAACTAACGTTCCACCTCTCCAAATCCTTATTGGTCTTTCATCCGGAAGAAAGGTGCCCGGTGGATGCCCTGTGGCCAATTGGCAAAATGATGCGACTGAGCTCATTTTGTGAAGACCAGTCTTTAGAAACTTGCCAGGGCTTCTTTAATCATCTCGAATTTGAAAATCACTACGCAACCGGGCGTCTTCCCCCAGTCAATCCGAACCAGAATCCCAATGTGCACGACCGGCTCAACCACTCCCTTCAACGCGGCGATCGACGCCAAATGGAGTCCCCCAACCAAGATACCAAAATCACACGCACCTCCACTTAATGGGTACGCGTTTAAAGAATATTTTGCGCGCGCACTCAATCGCCACAAGTAGGCTTCCAAAATTTTTTGCCCCTAATTTGCTTCAACTTAATCGTTAGTAAAGGAAACGCGGATGCGCTCCGGACAATTGCAGGCCACAAAGCAAACACGATGTATCGCGTTTTGGTATGTTTCTCTGGCAATAGCACCTCTACTGTTATCACCCATAGCAGAGTCGAGAGAACAACTTCAGCGACATCTTGTCAAGTTGATCTTGGGCCCACATAGCGATGTGCTCCTCAGTATACCTCGGCCTTTTAATTGTTTCTTGTTTTTCAGAGGAACCGCGGTTAGCACACGCTCCGCCAATATAATTTGGGCTAAAATCCCACGACTTAAAGACAGAGTAAAACTCAATTTAATAGGTAAATGTTTTCAAAATTATGTATGTCTGTAATACTTTTCAGGTGCTCGTATCTCGCCTCTGTCCGTGTCTGGGTGGTACCGAGTACCACGTTTCTCATTCCAGATGCGAGTGCACTATCACCAGGCATAGGTTTAGTTATGGGGGTTTCCGTTTCTGGTTAAGCCGTCTTGAAGCTTCCCTTTATCTACTTCAGCCCAAAGGGCAATTTAGCTTGGCCATCTCGCGTCATTAATCCAAAAATGCTTTTTCTGAATTTCCCACTGATCCACTTCCTTTCCAAGGCTCAATTCAAAGCCTCTCGAAATAAAAAACAAAGACCCAATCCCTGCTTCCTTTGGTCCATTTCGCGCATGTGCTGTAATAAGCGCTTCTTTATACTCACTTCGCCCAAGCTTTAGACCCAATTTCTCGGAGCCATACTGATCGGTTGAGACACTTGGCCCAACCAGTTTCGCCTTATATGATAGTTGGTTTGTCGATCACACCAAGACTTTTTCATGTATTTTGGCCGTACATTCTGAAATTGTGAGGGCTGAGCATGACTCTTTTAGCTCTGACCATTTAGCCGCCATATAACTCTATTCTTTTCTAAATCCGTCTTTATCTTCCTGGCCTTCTGATTTTGAAGCCGACAAAGTTGCAGGTTCGATAGATGGGTATCTGGCATGGGGTAGGTATGCATAGAAATTTAAAGCAACCGCTGGATTAATTCGTCAAATCCCTTCAAACCATAGGCCGAGAATTCCTCCCCCGCCGCCGCCCCAAGAAGGCAAAATTATCAGAACTTGTAAATCCAAATGCTCTCTTAGAAAAGTTTTCCCTTCCTTTTTTAAGTTGCTTGGTTAAGTAGCTTCACCCATTTTAAAGGATGATCCAAGGTTCAATAAATAACTTTCGGCCCATTCCACCATACCCCTCACTTTACCCACCGCGCATTTACTGTTACGATTAATCTGGATAGCTGGTTTGCTAAAGCCACTACTTTTTGAATTGGGGAAGGTTAGCTTCGCTCTCTGCATTAAGTGGTTCTTTTCTTGATCTGCTAAATGGCATATTTTACAGTCTATCCAAGCTCCTAAACATCACGCGATACATTTTTCAAAATTAGGATTCCTCTTTCTTGTAAATTCTGGTAATTACTTTTAAGCACATTTCAGCCTGCTGGGCTTTATTGCACTTTATAGCGTTCTAATCAGGACTTTAACCATCCCATAGCTTGGCAAGAAGCTTCAGGTGGAGGTCCTCTTAAGCTCTGCTAAGGTTGGCCTCGATAGTAGGGTCTTTATCCCTGTAGCCCCATAAGACATGGGGCTCAGGGGTAATCAGCGAGGTGCCTATAAGAATCTCTTCGGCTGTGCGTGTCTGGTTCTCGGCGGCCTCGCCCTGCATTTCCTTATTTTGACGTGTTTGCCCGCCCCAGTAAATTAATGCCAGTGGCACGACACATAAAAAATTGACAAATGCATTATACTAATAAGAAGAGGCTGGTCTCTCGTAATCGGATGGACCCTGATCGCCCCAGGGCCATGCCCACCTTCACTAGAGGTGAGATCAACTCTGCACCTTTAACGTGAGGTGTACCTGAGTCGCCGACGAGAGCCAACACCCCAAGTATCGGCAAGAGAAGTTAGCTCCCCATGACTATTGGTTTAGTTTTTGACTCCGGCGAAGCACTGAGAGTATTACTTTAGGGGCTATCAACTCTTCCCTTAGTGATGCCATTGGTCCAAGTTTTATTAATAACTCGAAGGTCCATTCCGCCAGTTTCGGCTACAATCCTTTAACAAAACGCCTTTATTCTACAATCCTCATAGGCGGACCTATCTATAAGTGTCCCGGCTTGTCTCCATATTAACTCATTGTCCAACAGTCATATCCAAAAAACTGGCCTGATGATATGTGCCGTGCTTGAAAGCGCCAGAAATTATTTTCTGAAACCCTTGTGGCAATTGTGTGTGCCCACGCACTGCTATTAACCAACGTTGTTGTTCATTTATATAAAGCATTTGGCAGAAATAGAATGATTACCCGATGATGTGGGCAACCTACCTGCTTATATATCTTGCTGTCTGCTGGGCCATAAATCGCGCATCCAATTTCCACCCAATACAAGTTCTCCGCTTTGCTGCCTCCGAAGACAATAAACATGTCTTGTTGCCTTAGAGGCCATTCCATGACCATAGGAAATCGTTAGATACACATCCCTCCGGACCCAGCACCCCAACCTTGTGGTTGTCCGTTGCCAATACTGAAGCCCGCGGACCCCCTTTTGTGTGTGTCACACCGAGAGACTGTTTCATAGTATTTTAAGCGTACACTCATAGTTGATTTTAGTGCACACTTACGAAGTGCCGCGCTCCTCATGCCGGGAGCGACTAATGCAATCCTGTTTTCAACGTGTCAGGAAAGTGAATGCTCTTACTTCCTGAAATTCCCTCTCAAATATACTGTGTTGGGTTTGCTATGAACCTGATTCCGCCCGTTTTGCCTCTTCGACTAGTGCGCAAGCCCATACCGTGGTTGTTGGAGTAGGCATAGTACACTAATTGGCATTGAGAGAATAGTCAATCTACGCTTCTAAGTTATACAACAAAACGACATATCGAATGCCAGGAAAAAATCTCAGTCGTCTCCTTGATGGTCGCGCGAGATCACGGGCTGACAACAGGGGGTATTGCCTCAAGCAGGCGGGGCCGGTTGAATGTGGTGATTCGTCCTGCTGGTCCGGCCACCAGGGCCAAGGGTCGCGAAAGGGATCGATTTCCTCCCCTTCACCTGCGACTACGGAGAGCGTTCTACGCCCCGGACCGCATCCCCGGCGCTTCTTTCCGCGCGAGCCGCCCCCCCGAGCGCGCCATTCGCTCACCACGCGCCTGATCGCCGCCCGAAGCAGGGCCGCTTGTTTCCCTCTTGGCCGACCGGAGACTTCCAGGGTGGGCCGCCCCCATGGCCGGGGCGCGGAGGGAACGTCCCCGCCCCCGAGCGTTGATTTAAATCTTCGCAGTGGGTAACTAGCTCTCTCCCCCGTTTCACCATGACGCAAATCGTCAGAGCTTGCTCTAATCCAGAAAATCTTTCGGACGTAATTTTTTTGCCTTTGTTTCAGTTCTTTGCAAATTAAATTTTCAACCCATTGTAATTAATGATGTTGGGTTGTACCAAAATAAAACCTTGTT
>Ga0163217_1049043_pt1 | contig 11067 bp, 16 predicted proteins | sample SynspAceP_FD_185933 | JGI IMG/M metagenome (GOLD analysis project Ga0163217, IMG submission 185933) | Saline lake microbial communities from Ace Lake in Antarctica - Synechococcus sp. Ace-P (PacBio error correction) | ecosystem: Environmental > Aquatic > Non-marine Saline and Alkaline > Saline ... | reverse complement strand
CATGATTGGTAGGGACGGGCCCTGGTGACGGTTTCAATTTCGAGTCTGTTAAACCGAGTCCGAGGGCAGATAAGAAGTCCTCGCGTGTGCGCGAGTTTTTCAGCGACCGGATAATGCTCGCCGGCGAACAGCCCGCGATTTTGGAAAACGGTTGCCAGTGCAATCGGATAGAAAAAAACGGAACGGGTGCCAATTTGAAGTTCGCCGAGTCGACCGATGACCTGCTCGGAGTGACAAGGATGATCCTCTTCGATCAAAACGCCGAACACCCCAAAAACGCTTGGGCGTAGGTCGGATTCACCGGAGGGAGACGCAATTCCGGGAACACCCACCGAGTTGTAGGAGGTTAGCGCTCACCGATTTCACGTTTTCGCACTATGTGTTTGTTCGAGGTTTTCGAGTTGAGCCAACCCCGACGGCGGCCTGCATGTGGTCATCCGATAGTTCCAACGAGTTCCTGTGAAACGAAACGGACGGGTTTGAAGCACAGGATTGCGAAGCCCCGGCATCGTCGGGCGAGTGCCGCGTCGTTGGTGTGGTCCACACCATTCCCGCCTTCGCCGCAGGTGATGTGTTTGTTGGGATAGAACTGACGTGGAGAGTAAACGAAACTGGCCCGCACGGTGATCGCACGTACGGTTTGCCCGTGCAATCTCGGCGGCGTCTTCCGATGTACGATCAGTTGTCCGTTTTCGCAAGTCGAGTACCCGGCGTTCATGTTCGACGGGCAGTCCGTAAGATATGCTTAGACCATGATCGCCTTGTCGCTGGCGTGATCTTGCTCTCGATGCTGATCGACCGTCCTGTTCCAAGTATCAGGAACTGTTCGACGAGCACCCGGGATCGCGCCGGCTGTCGGATCACCGAACGCGGCGGGGCGAAATTGATCCGTGAACGTGGCATGATGACTTCGTCACCCGGCCGATGCCCGCTGCCGGCGACGGCGATTAATCGAGTGCCCCGGAAAAACCGTTGGCACGCAGGCCGATCGCATTGTTGCCGATCGACGGCGTGGCCGAATTGGTCCTCGGAAAACGTTTGACGGAACGGGCCTTTCGCGCTGGAAATCCAACCGGTCTTGATGCCACTCGATGAGGTTACTCTTCTTCGTTGCCATCGAGGAGAGGTCGTGTTGACGGGATCATGGTTGGCTTGGTTTGATCTCGGACGCTCCGCGTCGTGGGGGTTGGGGTGTTATTTCCACGACCGCGGGGAGCGTCGTGCTTACTCTTTGTATCTCGACGCTCCGGCGTCGTGGCGGGTTGGATGTTTATTCACGACGCGGAGCGTCGTGCTACTCTATTTGCTATCTCGCGCTCCGCGTCGTGCGGGGTTGGATGTTGTGTTCACGACGTCGGAAGGTTCGTCTACTCTATTTGTATCGCGACGGTCCGCGTCGTGAGGGTTGGGTGTTTTGTTCACGACGCGGAGCTGTGCCTACTCTATTTTGCTAATCCGACGCTCCGCGTGTGCGGGTTGGATGTTTATTCACGGACGCGAGCGTCGTTGCTACTCTATTTGTATTCTCGACGCTCCGCGTTCGCTGCGGTTGGATGTTTTGTTCACGACGCGGAGCGTCGTGCTTACTCTATTTGTAATCGCGACCTGCTCCCGCGTCGTTGAGGGTTGGGTGTTGTCACGGGACGCGAGCGTCGTGCTACCTATTTGTATCTCGACCGCTCCGCGTTCGTGCGGGTGGAGTTTGTTCACGACCGCGGAGCGTTCGGTGCTACTCTGTTTGTTATCTCGACGCTCGCGTTCGTTTGCGGGTTGGATTGTTTATTCACGCGCGGAGCGTTCGTAGCTACTCTATTTGGATCTCGACGCTCCGCGTTCGTGCGGGTGGATGTTTGTTCACGACGGGAGCGTGTGCTACCTGTTTTGCGGAAACACGACTTGAACATCAATACGCCATGGCAAGCGTGAGGGCTGAGGTTGAGTGTTGACCGCACACGTTAGAGCAACAAACGGTTTGCCACCGCTTGAGGTTGTCTCTGATCGGAGCCATAGTTAGTTTCCAACCGATGCCACGAACGCGAGCAGAACAACAACTTCGCAAATCCCTTCGGTCACCTCGATCGAGGCCGACGTCCATAAAGTGCCGTCATCGAGGAGACCCCGGAATCAACGAGAAGGCGATCGATGCGGCAATGAACCCGAGTGATGAATTTTCGGGTAATCGCCAACCAGATTTTCGGACCAACCGATCCGGTTCGTTGATTTCCCGCCATCCGCATCCATGTACTCGTCCAAAACACGGCCGATACAAAAACGGCGATCACCGCCGATGAGAATGGTTCTGAATCATCTTGATCGTGGCCGGCCACCCTCGAGGGCTTGTCCGCCGAGAACCTCGCCCGCCGCAGCGACCGCTCCGGGTCGAAATCGATTCGTCCCGCCCATCCACGCAACCACCGAGCACGCCTCGTCCATGCCGACGCCCGAATCACTACGGGCATCCCACGACCATTCATGATCACGGTGAAAGAAAGCGGACATGCGATCGCGAGTGACAGTTCTTCCTTCTTGGCCGACACAGCCTGCTCGCACGCGGCGATCGCTCGCGGACACGCCACACACGGACAGGCCGTGAGATCACCATGTCTTCGGAAGCGCTCGCTGATTTTGATTTTCAAAACCCCGTTGCCGAACCAATAACGTGTGACCAGCACGATGGGGGACGACCCAAGCGACGAACACGACCGGGCAATCCGCCGCGCCGTGATGGGCGAGCAACCGGCTCACAAAATCTCGCTGCCCAAACAACACCAACCCGGTCTTGATGAAAACTCGGTCCGTACGGCGCCACGAATCGTTCGGTGTGCCGACCGTGTTACTAATGAGCAAACCGACGTGGCAAACGCCCACAACGCGTATTCGAGGTTGTAGGCTCTCACCCAGCCTTGCCCGCCATGCATGTACGGCGAGGCACGGCGAGGGGAGAAGTCACGGGAACCCCGATCAGAAATATGCTTCGCCCGCCCGCGGGGAGATCAGAGCAGGACAAACGTGAACAAGGACCACCGATGATCAGCCCCGCGCCGAGGGGGTGCCAATGAGCCTGGCAAAACCGGATGTGAAACCGGTTCGGGATCGTTCGTGTAGAGGTTGGGGGCTCTCCGATCTTCGCTCTCCGTCGATGAGGATCGTCTCGACAGGATCGCCGTTTGGATTGACCGCCCGGACCGGGCTCCTTTTTTGACGGAGAAACCATTTGAGCGGTTTGCCATCGGACCGAAGATGCTCCGGATTCGAGGATTCGATCGTTGGCCGGGTCGAAAACCACGGTGACGTCGGTTTGTCTTCTTTGCGAAACGAGTCGACCGGATTCTCGTACCAAACGGCTCGGTTTGCCGATGGATAGGGGCGAGGGGCGTGCTGAGTTTCGGGTTTCGGCGTTTGCTCCGGTTTGTTCGGATCTGGCGACGGTTGTCGCGGGTGACGAAACGGTCACGCTGGCCATCGAGGCGACGAGGATCGTCACCGATCACGATCGCGAGCAGGTCCTCGGTCCAAAAAGAAACCCGACTGAGGTGAAGCGGGGTGAGGGTTCGTTGGTTTCGGTCATGTTGATCGGAAGTAAGATCGAGCGGGCCTTTGAGTACCGAATGTCCACGGTTGTTTACGCCTTTCACCCTCCCTGGCGAAGAGGACTGTTGCCAATACAAAGCCGGCGCGCTAGCGAGTGAGTTCAACAGTCACTCGCTAGCGCGGTCGGGCTGTATTCTTGCGTGAGGTATCCGACTTCGACAACAGCTTCTCCGGCGAAGACGGCGCGGAACAGTTGGCCCCCCTACGACCTGCGGAGCGCGCCCCTTTTAGGTGGGTAGGTGCGCTCGGCCCTACCGGAAATTCTGACTGAACGCTCGAAATCTCGACCCTCCCTGCAGACCTGGCGGCTCGGGAGGGTGAAGGGGAAAGCCTAGCTCCCCTGCGCGCGTTGCTCGGCGGAAGTAGCATGCTCCGACCACTCTTAGACGCGGCGAACGTTCTTTCAGGCGAACGGCTTTTGCCAACTGACGATCGCGGTAGGAAGTACAATTCTGGCACGGCGAGTGACTGCCACACTGCGTTTTGACTCGACTGCTTGTCGATCGCGTGGGCTGTGGCAGCGGAACTTACGCTCGACGCCTTCGCCCGCGATCGAATGCGGCGGACCATTGAAATTCTTGCGGAACGCGTACCCCGTAAACGTCTGATCTCCCACCCACTGAAGACCCTGGATGCGTTCTTTGACCCCTTCGAGGATCTTGGTCGTGGAACGTCGAGCGGGATGAGTCCGCCGAATTTCAAAATTTCGGCTCATCGAGGTGTCGTTGTTTTTTTGTTTCTTTTTCTTCTTCGAGGGGAGCTTTGCCTTGTTTGACCATTTCCATGATGGCGTGGCTGCTGCATGACGAATTCGTACTCGTTTTCCGCTCGGGTGGTTGAGGAGGGGCAGGGTAAGTGAGTTCCGAGAACCGGGCGGGTTCAGGACCCGTCTCGGGAGTTCCGAGGCCAGATCCGCTGCGTACGGGCCTTGGTTCAGATCTGGGTTCTGATTCGGCTCGCCATGCGGCGAAGTACGCTCCGCGTGTCACCGCTGAGTACAAAAACCTCCGGAAACGCAGTAGTCCTTCGAATTCACTAGGCGGCTGTATTGACGGGAATTCCGAAGCACGCCGGTTCCGGCGGCTGACACGATCGCTCCTGATTGCCTATTTTCAATCACCGAGGCACCGGGAATCAACCGACCACAGGGCATCGATGAATCGGTCTCATGGCGGCAAACCTCGCCTCCATTGAGACAGAGTCACCACGCTTAAATTCTTCCGGTTCCAAGATGTCATGGACCCAGTCTGTTCAAAAGCACCCTGTCGTATCCCGCACAAAGCCCAGTTAAAAACTCGGATCGCTCCGTCGCCAAACACCATCTTCGGCTCGAGTCGTCTGATCAAATTTTTTCGCCCTGCGGGTCCGTGAGCAGATTTTTTCGAAGGGGAGCAGGAACGCTCTGGATTCGAAGATTCCGACTCGGTATTTCGCGAACACCAACTCACGGCGTCGGCTCAACTTGATCCCAGCATCCGCAGGACCGCCGCGAACGGCACGATCACATCGATTTTTTGCCGATGAGGTACGTTGTCGGGCCCACGCCTGAGATCATACGGTCGGAGTGTCGAACCAACCCTCGAACGATCGCCTATAGACAAAAACCTTTGTCGGTCAGCGTAACCGTCAAAAAAGGCGGGGAACAGGGTGACAACGTCAATCCCTTCATTCGTCGACGGTGGTGCTTCGGGTCGTTGGATGATCCTCAAATGGGGACGGAAGCAGTCGCTGAGGTTCATCGGCGCGGGGAGCTTCGGTGGCACCTTTGGCAGCTGGGCTCCTCGGCGGTGTTTACCGCAGTGCGGGTGCGCTTCGCCTTTGGGCTCTTCGACCTTCGGACTTGGGCGACCCGGTCACGGTGCCGGTGACTGTAATCTTGTTGCGGTGGACCGAGCCGTGTCGAGGCTGCCGTTGGCGGCTTCGTGTGCGTGCCGACGGTGCCGTACTTCTGAATTCAGGGTGCACATTTTTCGGTCGGCTTCGAGCACCGGACGCTGAAGCCGTAATCGATCCGTCGATTTTGCAGTTGGGCGCCGAGCTGCGTCGTTCGGGGGCACCATCGGATCGACTAACCCGCAAGTTCTATCGATTCACACGACCGTCACGAGTTACGTTCTGATCCCATTGCACATGTACACGAACAGAACGGACGGACTTGAAATTATACAACACGTGCGTGGCACTCGCTGGTCCCACGTGATCTCACTCCGGTGATGGAACAGCAACTTTCTCGAGCTAGTCATCCTCGGTCGTCGGCAACATCTCTGCGCGATGAATCGCACACACTTGAGCGCTCACACTGTTGCAATGATTGCGCGTTACACCTCGAATATTTGTGCCGACTACCATCCGCACCTCTCTCTCACAACGTCAGACACTCCCCGCAAGGAGCTTTGCAGCTTTTTTCCGTCTTCAGTGTCTCTGAGTCTGGCAACGAACGATCATTGTTCACGGTTTCTTTTGCGGTTGGCCGTGGCTTCTCGTCGGCCGGGCGTGGACATATCACACACGGATCCGACGATGAATTTCTTGCGCTTTCCATTTCTCTCCAGCCTCAGCTCGCGTGCGTCGCCCTCTATCACCTCCGCGTGTGCGATGACAATGTGGCGTGGCTCGCCCTTAACCACTCGCCCGCTCGCACGTGCCGCCCGCGTATGGTATGACGCTGGATTGGTAGTAATTGCTCCCATACATCTATGGCGGGTCGCAATACATCACTTGAGTGCATTCCGAATAGTCTTCTCGTATAAAAGAATGTCCGACGTTTATGCAAGTTGTCCGGTAGGCTCTTCTACGGTTCTGTTTGCCGGACTCGTCCCGCATACCCATATACTCGCGCTGCCTAAGCTTTGATCCCCCGACCTATGAGGACTATCCAACACTAATGCGCCAGCTATAACAATCAACCCTCGCTACTTCCAATTCCAATCGAACGTGTGCCTTTAATCCCCTTAAATATGCTGAAAACATGAACTTACTGATCCAATTGGGGTTAAACAAAGCAAGAACAGATACCTTTAGGACTACTCAGCTGGGAGAGGGCAACCCAGGACAGCAGTGCTTAAGATTACCCCTTTTTTTTATGATTTTATGCTATGACCCATTTTCTCTGGCCGACTATAAATACGTTCTTGTTGCTCTAAGAAAAAGTCCCGCGATTCTCTACATCATAGGACATGTTGTGGAGAACCTTTCCGTATCTCCTTTTTAGGTGGCTATATGTGGGCGATTCCCTTTGGAATGTTAAAGGACTAAATATCTATTGGCCTCGTTTTTTCCTACTTCGTGCGCCTTTGGAGGGGCCAATGTATGGTATTTCCGATGTATGGTATTTTTTCTAGATTAGAGATTACAACCCCGAGGGGTGTTATACGTTGGGCGCTATCACAACAGAATTAAATCCGTTGCGCATTCTCAGCTTAGCCCGGAAAAAGCTATATAGTTATACGATCAGGGTGTCCCAGGTCTGAAAAGATCTCAACAAACATCACGGATTCTCTCTAGGGACTATGCTTTGCGCCTTGTGTGAAAGATTTTGCCACTCACTCGGCGAACCGGGCCTGTATTTCATGCGGGTGAGTATTGCCACCCCTCTGTTCAATAATTGAGCGACTAGAAAACAACCAGTTGCCCTCTCTAAGCCAAGTACCGTTTATTGGTATTTTCTTTTCATCGCTTATCTGTTGTGCCGGTGTCCAACGAACTCCTACTCGTCACCACATCCGACTAGTTGCTTTGGACTCATCAGTCATAGAAGTACCGCCAGATAAAGATAAAGAGCGCGCTGCGAGTTGACATCACCACATTTTTTCTCTTCGAGCGATTCCCGCTCCACTCTCGTCCAAACGATCCGGTGGGCCCGCGGAGCGGCCGCGACGATGTCGCCATCTGCAAGATGCGGCTCGCCAATGCCCCTCGGGCGGAACGTTCCAACGCGTCGGAATCGTTCGCCCGGTTACCGTGAATTTGATCGGACGCCGGTCACCTGTTTGAACCGATAGCAACGCACCGCCGCGGCGTCGCCCGTCGAGTATTGGTCAATGATGACGCCGTCGAGTTCGAGGGCGGCCTCGATTGACGCCCCCGCACTGTTAACCGGTCTTGACCGGTCATATCCCGTCGACGACGAGATACACCCTGGTCCGGACCGACTTTGCGGTCGATTCGTTTAAAGTTGGGTCCATCAACTCCGCCGGTCAATGGCGAGTGCGACCGGCGTTGTGTCGAGGATCCGACTCGGTTGCCCGTTCCCGTTTGGGCTCGGGCGACGCCGTTTTGGGCCAAACTTTGACGGGGTCTTTGTGGTCGCGGCTCGGCGTGAACGGGCACGCCGAGTTGCCAGCCAAATGACTATTGAAGTTGTTCGATGGCGCGGGGCGTTGCAAGTCGGCGGCCAACGAGCAGACTTCGATATTTTGCTCGCGGAGCATTTGAACGGAGCTTGCCGCAAGTCGTCGATATTTCCCGCTCCCCCTGCAAAACCGCACAGCATCAAAAATGGCTGGGCGCGATCGGCGTTCCAAGTGCGCGGACGCGTCGAACCCGGAACCGAGTGTCTCGGACCAATTCCTCGTGGACGATCCGGACCAGTTCCTCCTGCGGGCCGCAGGACTCAGCAGGGAACGCGTTTGGCCCAGTGCTTTTTTCCGTCACATGGCCCATTGAAACTTCGCTGGGGACGACACTGTAGCTGACGTCGGATTCGAGGCAGCGATTCTTCGGACGATTTTCAGACCATTCGCGCATATTCGGCTTCGTCAGTTGCCCTTTCCGACCAAGCTTTTGAAAGGCGGACTTGACAGGCCTCGAGAGAGGGAATCGAACACGGGCGAAGTGAAAAAGGGTGCGGCGGAAAAAACGGATCGGGGGCCCAGTTTAGAATGAAAGGCCGGTGAGTTTACGGGCATGCAGTGTCGTTTTGTAAATGGCAGTCCCGAAAAGGAAGTGCCGGGGGCGTGCCAAAACCCGTTTCGAGGCAACTTTCGGCAAGGCCTCTCGACCGTCTCAAAACAGCGTAAAAACCGAGGGAAACGCCGGGGTGACCAAACGTGTCCAACCACTGCGTTCATTACCTGTGTCGAGGGGAACCGACGGCCGCGAAAGTGCTCGCCGACTTCGGCAATCTGAAAACTCCCGAATCACACCTTTCACGAAGAGAAAACGTCATGTCCAAGTTTTACGTCATGTGGTCGCCGCAACGGTCATCATCGGAAGCCATGGATTGCGAGCCGCCGCGATGCACCTGATCGACATGGCGGATGCAGGCACCACGTGTTGGATCTTACGACGCATGCCGATTGAAGCGACGGCGACCGGCCACGTCACTTGGCGATCGAAGCCCTGTTGAACCCTCGCCCCGGAAATTCGTGTCAGCGAGCAGGGCCTGGACCGGGGTCGATGCGGTTCGCGTTGGGCACGCCTTGAGATTGCTGTTGCAATGGCACCAAACGATGGCCGTGTCTAAGTCGTCTGTTCCGATCGGCCGTTTGACCCCGAAATCGCTGACGAGATGGACTCCCCCCACATGTAGTCCGAACAGCATCTGTCGCATTTGCAGGGAGGCGGATCGCGGGGTTTGTCGGAGGGTATCGCTCCCACATCGCGAGGATAGTTGCTTAAGTTGAAAGCGGTGAGATGACGTAAGCCGTTTGGGGAGTTGCCCCGGCTGTTGGAAAATTGACGTGCACATGGATCTTTCCGCCAACAAAATTGGTGCCATTTCTTGTCATCGAAGATGATTGGTTCTTACGCCAACGCACGTAGCAGACAAAAAACCTGCGCAAGGGGTATTTGCCGTCGCATTCAAATATCGAAAGACCCAGCGTTCGCCCCAGTTCAGTTGCGAGAAACCGTTAATGCGAATCACGCTGAGAACAGTTCAGTGCAGAGAAACCGTTCAGTGCGAGAACCATGGCTAACGCCAAAAAACGGCGAATGGATACCGAAACATTTCCCCCTGACCTGCTTAGCGGTCGAAGGATTTACGAGCCCGACGCGGAAGCGAGTGATTACGCTTGGACTGTGCACTCCGCTTGCGATTTGAAGTTGCGCCGATTGAGTAAGCTCGACTCTCTGAGTCAGTAATTGTTGTCCGTTTCACGCCGGACTCGCGCAGATGTCAGCGCAAAACTTTCCCCACGTGATTTGAACCATGAGACTGCGACCAGAACCGAATGCCTGCCCGAAGTGGAAGCGTTGGTGAGACAAACAGTCCGTTCGCGAGTTTGTGCGCAAAGGATTTCCCGGGCCGCCAGCGGAGGACAATCCCGACCGATCGACCCGGGCTCCGCGAAACGATCGCGAAATCCTGACCTCCAGTTCGACGGAAATCGTCGCGCGCGTGGACGTCGCCAATGAGGCCTTCCCGGCGTGGCGGGCGATTTGCGCCTTGGCCGATCGTAGCGCCTTGCTGCTTCAAACTCGCCGACCGGCCGTCGAAAAAAACACAAAAACCGATTCTGCCCAAATCGACCCGCCCTCGATGCGGGGAAAAAATCGAAAGCCAAGCGGCTGCGATGTGCCAAACTTGTCGCACGATGCGGTATTCGTCGGCTTGTCCGAAAACGTGCCGGCCCGCGAAAAAACTCGACGTCGCCGGATTCGGAAGCTGGAAGTATCGCCAGCCCCTGGGCGCCTGTTGCGTTCATCTATCCCCTGGAAACCCTTCCCGTTCCTGCTTCATCGGATGGGGCATCTCGCCGGCACTCCCGCCGCAGCAAACCACGAGTCGTGATCAAACCCGCCGAGGAACGGTCCCTATCCCGCGATCTATCTGCCCGACGCGCACGCAGGGTCGGTTTGCCCGATGTTGTGATTAAACGTGGCACCGGGCACGGCGCCGGGGCCGGCGCGGCACATTGTCGGCGAAACTCGCAGATTCAAAACGCATGTCCTTCACCGGATCGCCCCGAGGTCGGGACGGCTCTGTCGTGAATCCTGCGCCGCCCAAACCTCGTGCCGGTGAACTCGAAACTCGGCGGCAAGGGCGCCGCGGTCGTTTTAAACGATGTCAATGTGGCCGAAAAACGGCGGCGAAAATTGGTCGGCGCAAATTACGCATATCCATTCTCAGAAAAGCCGAAGTCAGAGGCGCATTTCTGCTCTCTAGCTTCGCGCGCCACGCGAATTTCTCGCATGATTTGAAGACGACCTGTGTGTTAGGCACGGGATTCCACGGGAAGCTTTACCGGCAAGAATAATACCTTACGACGAATCCAAAATTCCCCCTGTCCAGCGAGCATGTCCCGGTTTCATGGGATTGTTTAATCAGCAAAGATGACCGTGGATATTCGTGCCAGAGCGCGCGAATACAGAAGGCAAAAAGGCTAGAGTCGCTCAAAAAAAAATCCGCATTCCCGGGTTCATTTGCCCAAACCCGTGATTGTTGCGACCCCGTTCGATTTCCGGCGAGCGGAAGGTAGCGCGCGCGCGCGCCCCAGGATGGGCGGTAAAAAACCCTTTCCTCTCTCCTCTCTC
>Ga0163217_1081841_pt1 | contig 11068 bp, 12 predicted proteins | sample SynspAceP_FD_185933 | JGI IMG/M metagenome (GOLD analysis project Ga0163217, IMG submission 185933) | Saline lake microbial communities from Ace Lake in Antarctica - Synechococcus sp. Ace-P (PacBio error correction) | ecosystem: Environmental > Aquatic > Non-marine Saline and Alkaline > Saline ... | reverse complement strand
CATACCGCCGCAACTTGTTGTCCATGAGATCTGAAACCCAGGAGAGCGTTCGATCGGCTGCAGCCCTTCATCGCGCCGGCAATTGATCCGAAAGCACATCATCTCAAACCAGTCCGCGGTCCCCGGTCACGCAAAAACTCGCCTGGATTTTCAACTGTCTGTTCGCGCGCATCGGCTGGATGAACCGGGATGACCCAGTTCAAGGAGCAAGGCAGGCAAGGACCCGCGAAAAACGCCTTCGCTCGGGCTGCTTGCCTATCCCAAGCCTGATGGCGGCTGACATTCTCCTGTACCGCGCCAACGCATTGGGCCAGTCGGGGACGATCAGAAGCAGCATCTCGGAACTTGGCCCCGTGATATTGCGCAGGAAAATTCAACAACGATTTTTCAGGGGCCGGGATCAAGGCTGCCGTCTTGGCGTTGATATGCTGGTGGCGAGGAGAAGGTCTCCGGCTATTTTTTCCGTTTAGATCGAACCTTTGATCGAAGGCCCGGCGCCGCGTGTCATGCAGCCTGGCGCGACGGTTACCAAGAAAATTGTCGAAGTCCGATCCGTCGGATCTGTCGCGCATCAAACCTTACCGATGATGCCGACACAATCGCCAAGAAGATTCGCAAAGCCAAGACTGACCCGGCGCCCCTGCCGGACACACTTGAGAACTGCAGGGCCGCCGGAGCAAAGAACCTCGTCGCATTTACGCGCCTTGAGCCGGACCGCACCCGAACAGGCATCTGTGCTTGAAGAATATGCCCGGCCAGGCAATTCTCGGTGTTCAAGCCGGGCGCTTGTTCGAACTGGCCGTAACTGTCTCGGAGCCAATCCCACCGGATTGAAGCGCGTTGATGGATGCAGTCCCAAGCCATATAGATGGCGATTCTCTAGGGATGGCAGGCCCGCGCCAATTGTGCTTGCCGAGGAAGCACCATGGACTGACGGTCCGCCGAGATCATCGGCTTCGTCTAAGCGATTCCCACGGACTGCGGCGCATCCAGTGAATTGCGCCGGCGCGCGCGCGGCTCTCAGGGAGTCTCAAAAAAACGCACTTGCGGGGAAAGGGCCCGCTCTTGATGCATTGTCCCGCCCATGGTATCAAGAGACGTTCACGCGAGGCCGGTCACCGGCGCAATTTCTCCGCTGTTATCGATGACACCACCCGAGTGCGAACGCGCCTATGCGCTACGCAGGAATGCGGGCTTACAATTCAGGCGGCGGGCTGGTTCTGGTCTATTGTGATTCGAGCCTGGCGACTTTCAGCACTGGCTCGGCGTTGAGGGAAACATGCGCGCCGAAGCGATGGAGGAAGCCGAAGCGACGCTTCCCAAAAAGCCAGTGAAAAATTGCGCAGATCATCGGAATCGATCGAGAAGTGGTGATCCGGGAAGGCAAAAACCACTGACGAAATCCATTCGGTGATCGAGGGAAGATCAGCGATTATTGCCATTCTGGTGCTTGCTGCGGGGCGCCAAAGGACGGTCCGGGACCTCTGGTACTTCTATCGCCGGACGGGGTGCTGCATTCCGATCCCGGTCACTCGGTGATTCCTGACGCGCTCTCTGATGACCCGAGATCGGCGCGCTGAGCTAGTACCTTTGAGGCAGAGTTGATTGCGGTTGCCTCTTGTCCTGCGGGTTCGAGGGGCTTATCTTGTTTTGAAGAATTCTAAAACTGGCCGGTCAATGCTCCAGGCAGGGAGACCGAATATGTTCATCCAAGACCGAATCGACCCCCAATCCCCGCCAACCCTGAAGTTCCCCCCGGCAAGGTGGTGATGGAGCAGGGGAACTTGTGATTTCCGCGACGCGATGAAGCAGGCATGGTCTCGCGCTTGCCGGCAAGCTGTTTGGCCATTTCCCGCGTTACGGCGTGTTTTTTTCGGCTAGGACTTTATTCACCATACCAAGGATGGGCCGGACTGCAGCACCCAAGCCTTTGCCGTTGCTTGGCACCATCATGGAGCATTATCATGTCCGGCGCCGCCGATCATGGCAGCTGGCAGTGACGGCCGCTCCTGACTCTGACGGAGGGTTTTTTGGAAGAGGGGACGAAACCATTGTCGCCCACCATCAAGAATTGCCGAGAAGCCGTGTTGTCCGCCCCGCCGTTATGCCCAGGATGGCGGCGACATCAACCTTCGCGGTTCGCGATGGCAAGGTTGGTTTCTCACATGAAGGGCGCCTGCGCCGGCTGCCGTCGTCGGACGGCGGACGTCAAAGCACGGCATCCAGAATCTTGCTCAAAAGCATTTCGTGCCGGAAGTGCGCCGAAGTCGAAGCCGTCTGACCCGATCAAGCTTTACCGCCGCTTTGCTGCTGTGCCTATTAACATCTCGGAAGATGATGCCGTTGCGTTGTTTTCGCGCGGCCTGTTCCCAACGGATGTGGCCCGGTCTGACGCTCGCCATTGATTGTTTACTGCAAGGTTTTGTTCCTATTCGCCCTCCTAAACCAGCCAGAGCGCAGGACCGGATCTTGCCACTGCCAGTTCCTGACATCGGACGCGGCCATTTGCCGAGCAAATGCCTGGCGTGTTCAGTCGGTGTGACTGAAGCCGGCGTGGACTGTCGCAGGTCGGGGCGCATCGGGGTGACATTGGGACCGGGCTTCCTTCCGGAAATCCGGGTTTGTGTTTGCCTTCGCGCGGTCTGGCCCTTGCTCTTGATTGTGCCGCCGTTGGCGTCGGCTCCGCTGAGCCGATCGCGATCACTGCAGGCGCGTCACCATGCCAAAGCCACGATGGCGGTGGCTTGCATGCCAAGCTGTTGATATGGTCTGGGCAATCCTGTTGATGTGGACGGCACAGGTGACTTGAACGCAGCCGACGGTCGCCGGAGGGCGCGAGCCGCGCTGGCGGTTGAAAAGCCGGGTTGTGCGATTACGGCAGGCGGTACGGCGCAGTTTTGGCTGGCATCAATGCGTCCCTGACGTCCGCTTATCATTGATGATCTGGTTGCCCCGAAGATCGAGGACGTCGCCGGCTTGCATCGGTTCTCGATCCGCGTCTCCGAACCCGGCTGAGCCGCGCTAATCTTCGTGATGCCGATGCCAAGCCGCAGCCGGTTTTGTTCCTTGCGCATCAGCGCTCGGGGCTGATGTTTTCAATCTGTTCTCGCGGACCACCCGTAGTGCTGTTCTCATCCATCGAGATTGGCAGTGATTGCGCGCACCGCTCGCGGCATTCACGGCCGAGCATTTACCGAGCCCTTGGGGCGGGACGGTGAGTTTGAAAGCCTCCATTACTCAACAATCAGTCCTTTGGCTTTCTTTGCCTGCCCGGAGGGCGGGCGAGGAATTGCGGCGGCCGGTTTTGTGCTGTCCCGCCGAGGCTGCCGGCGAGGGCCGATAATCCTGTCGATTCGGCATCTCGCCAAAGCAGCGCCTGCAGCGGATTGGGCTGGCGGTTGATGCTCAGGCCATGAAGGAAGGCCAAGCGGCGCGGGTGCCGGGGAGATGTTCCTCGAAGTCGACGAGTACCACACATCGGCGGTTTTACATGTGTACGCAAACTTCAAACTTCCTTCAGGTCGGAGAGCGGCGCGCTTATTTATGCACGGAAGGTTGCCTGCGCGCACGACGGCGCTTTGTCATGCGCTGCGGATCTTCCGCTAGTGCCGCAGGGGATCGTCGGCTATAGGAATCGCCGAGGCATATCCTCTGCACACTACAGCGCCGCGGCATCCGGTCGGATGCGCCAAAGGTCGCTGTGTAACACTTTGAAAGGATGCATGTACGTTATCGTTCAAACGGTTGTTCCGAACGCGGACATGCATCACCGGCGGGCAGGGCGATGGGACGAGCAAGAAATCCCTGGAAGACAGATGACGCCGAGCGCGGAATTGCGGATGACCGAGCAACGCCGGATCATTGCCCGTTGTGCTTGATGGGCGCGACGATCATCCGATGTCGAGGAACTGCACCGGCCCGAGTTCAGTGCTGGATCGATCGCGCATATCGATGTCGACGTCTTAACCGCACGGTCATAACTTGTTCGAGTGAATTGGCACATCGAGCGGGCATGATTTCCGTGATGGCCGCTCCGCGCTACGAGACGGTTGCCCGAGAGCACCATGAATCATCTCATTTGATCTTCGCACGGCCAGGTAGATCGAACTTCCTTCGCCCGAGATTGAGCGCTGCAGGAGCGGATCGCCCGTGAACATGGTTTCCGGCTTGGTTTGATCACCGGTCTTGGAATCTATGGAATTCCGATTCAAGTCCGACAAGAAATAGACATTCTTGATGCCGGGATCCCGCCCGCTGTTCAGTTCTTGCCGGTTCCTGCCCATTGGATTCGCTGCCTTTGCCATTGTATCGTTTTTACTCAGGCTTCTCATGCTGACGGCTGCGTTGCTAGGCTGCCGGTGCAAGCTGATCGCGCTCGGAAATTGGACATCGGTTGATGCAGCGGTTGCCGCGCTGGTGGCATCGTATCATGTGCCCGAATTCATCTGTGAAGGTGCGCGTCGGCGGTAAGCCTGGTCACAGGAGCGGGCTCATTGCTGCTGAGTTTGCCAAACCATGGTGTCCTGGAAAGATTATCCTGGTCTCGGATCGGTCGCCGATGTTGGTCTTCATCGCCAAATCCGATAAGTTCGTGGCTGGCCGGTTGCCCGGCGGCTGGCACGGTTGCAGCGGTCGTGTTTTGTCGAGCGCGAGGTCCGGCGCAAAAACGTGGCGCGCAGATTCGATGTGATTCCGCCAGGCTCGTCTTTCGGGGGAAGTGGTCGTTTCTGTTCGCCGGAGGGATACACATCAGACGGCACGGGTGATGCCATCAATTTCCCGCTGTTGATGGCGCAGCCAGTGCCGCCTTGCCGTTTGACGCCTGAAGGCAAGTTCATATTCAACGGTCTCGATCGCCTTATACCGGCATTCAACGGCATTGCCGATGGGCGCTATTCACCGGCCGGTCGCGGGATGGCCGGCGAGACTGGCGCTGGTATGGGGCCGCATCTGCTTCGTGTCATCCGTTTGACGGTGGTGCTCGATTTGTCGACGTTGGTTTTCAGTGATGCCGGTTGCCGGTTGACGCGACTACAACGCAAAGAATTACAAGCCCGTCTCGTCGGGCCGGGTGCGCGACGGGCTCAACGCAGCGCTACGCGGCAAACTCAATGGCTTGAAACAGCCATTTTTTCAAGCCGTATTTTTTTATTCGCTAAAGCCCTGATGACACAAGCAATCCTACACCTGATGCCGCTTCTGAAGCAGGGCTGGGCCCCAAACCGGCGAGCGGCAAATAAAAGTCTTCGTAAGACTTATGGCTGCAGATGAATGTCTACGACAGCGAAACGCATGGGCCGACCGCTGCTGTAACCCGTGGATGGTAATTGAGACCGTCGACACGGTTTGGGCGGCCGATCTGATTTCTCATCTAACACCTGCTCACCATCCGCGAGAAATGGCCGACGAAAAAAGGTCTATTCCGCAGTTGGGACGGCTGGCCAAGCTCAAGAAAGCAGCGCAATGGCCGAGGGCGGTGACCTGATGGTCGCGTCGCAGGGACTGCGTGGCCCAGGGCTGAAGGGCCCGCGAGATCATTCGCGCGCACCGGCTGGTCAAATTGGTCACGGCCCCGCAGGGACCTATGCACCCGTCTTGGCCTTGATAAGCCTTGGGCCAAGGCCGCGTCAGGGCGAAGCGTGGGTGGAAACCGATTTTCCCACTGAAGACAAGTTCGATGGTCTGCCCACCAGCCGGAAAAAGGCGATTCCGGGTCGCGGCGTCCGCGGCCTTTCTTCGGTGTTTCGGAGGCTTGCGACAAGTTTTGTCATCCTTCGTGTGTTTCCCTACACCCTGAGGAGCGAGGTTGTTCCCGTCGGTCGACCGGAAATCCTGGTGAGCGGACACGGGGCTGGGCCAAAAGCCGCCGGTGTCGCGAGGTCACGCTTCTGGTGGCACAGGACGTCAATGTCTGGCACGGCAAGGGCGGCTGACGGCCGGGAATGGAGGCCTAGGTGAACTGGTGCGCCGTTTTGGCGACATTCAGATGGGCAATTGATCGGATTCGGCTACACCACCAAGCCATCGCGTGACATGGAGATGCATCTGATCGAGGCACATGTGATCTACCCGAGCTCATGCCCTATCTGCATCTTCCGGATTCAGTCCGGCTCGACGGATTCCTCAAGGCGTGAACCGGCGCCATACCCGCGGCGGGAATATGGTGAAGCTCGTCGAAGCGTATTCCGTGCCGCCTCCGATATTGCCCTGTCAGGCGATTCATCGTTGGGTTTCCCGGGCGAGACCGATTGGAGGATTCGAAGACACAATGCAGCTTGTCCGCGAGGTGATTATGCCCGCCTTCACCGTTCAAATATATCGATCCGTCCCGGCACGCCGGGCGCTGAACATGGACGATCTAGCGTCCGATGAAGCCGGTCAAGAGCGAGCGTCTTTGGCGCGTCTTCAGGAGCTTCGTAAACCTGCAGACCGGGCCTTTGGGCCGCGACTGCGTCGGCAAGTTTTGGTAGATCTGCTGCTTGGAGAAAACCCGACGCAACACTGACCAGCTTATTGGCGCTCGCCGTGCTGCAGCCAGGTAATAGTTGATGCAAAGCTGGGGGAAAATCGGTGACATTTATCAGAGTGCGATCACGCAACCCGGCACGGACGGTCTTTACGCGGAGTTTAGCGGAATGAAGTCCAGTGCAATTATGGAGCCAGCATACGTGACAGCTGAGGCACCTGTCACCCGACGAAGCTGCGACGCCCGCATCGGCGCGTTTCAGACACGACCCACCTCGCGCAACACTTTTGAAAACAAACCGTCTCGCCAGTGAGCTTTTTTGGGCCAATTTGACCAGAATTTGGCGCTTTCTAGAGCAAAAACTGAAAATCGACGCTTCCGGGCCCGTGCAACACGGTCAACCCTGACCGTGGCGAGGAAAGGAAAATTTGCCACAATCAGGCACGCCGGGGGCGGCCTGGGATTATCTGATGACCGCTTGCTCAAAGGCGCCAGCGTCGAAGTTCCGATGTTCGAGGCGCCACCGCATGGCTCTGGCGCTGCGGACGATCAGCTCGTGCTGCAACGCTTGAGCGCAAGGGCAAAATGACCTCTGGCGCAAATTTCGTACCCGCAAGAAAAACGTCATCGCCCGGGGACGCTACCCAGGACGCTTAACATACGCGCCATGGAGAGGGCATGAGCTGGTTACGCGGCGTCGGACCGGCAGGCACGGGAAAAACGAACCTATCTGGCGGGTCGCTTTGCATTTGCGGCCCAGATGCGGCAAGCTGGCTCTTGTCCGAGCGGCATTCATCCTGTTCGCGGTCCCGCAGTCGAGGCTGGGGCGAACGCTGGGCTTTTTGCCTGGCGATTGAAAGAGAAGGTCGTATCCGTTATTCTGCGGCCGCTTCTATGATGCGCTTTACGACATGATGCCGGGCGACAAGGCGAGCGCGCAAATTTACTGCCGGTGTATTTGAATCGCGCCAATTTGGCCCTTCATGCGTGCCGCACACTGGCCAATGCCTGCCGTGATCCTCGATGTAGGCGCAGAACACCACCCAGATGCAGATGAAAGATGTTCCTGACCTCGTTCTGGGGAAAACTCCCGCATGTACACTTACGGTACCCGAGCCAGGGTCGACCTTTCCGCGCGGCGTCACATCCGGTCTTGTCGAACCTTGTCAATTCTTGAGGGCGTTGAGGCGTCGTACCTGCCGCTGTCCGTTGGGTCTGATGTTGTGCGTCCCCGTGGTGCAGGCGCATTGTCGAGGCCCTATGACAAGCGGATGTACCCCAAGGACCGATGGCGACGCATTGGACAGGTTCATTCGGCGATCAGCCTGGGCCACTCGCAGTCGAGGCCGGGGAGTGGGGTGATGTGAGGCAATGCGAGGCTTTGCGGGGGACCGCGGCTTTTGGCTGCTTGCTCGTGGCGATTCTGGCGAAGCTGGAAGCCCACCGTTTCCCGAACGCCGCTCTGGGTCTCGCCTTGTCCTCGCCCGATGATGAATGATGGCCGGGATCAACAAGCCAATGGTCGAAAATTCAAGCCCAAGCCGACCAAGTTCTCCGTTTCCTGCTTTTTTCCGCTCGTGCGGGCGGCCAGCCCGGTCCGATGCTTGGGCGATATCATGTCTGGCGCGCGAGACCCATCGGAGCGAGAACCGGGGAGTTGGCAAGCCGGTTGATGAGGCATATCACGCACCTGATCGTGCACGGATTCTTATCTTTTCGGGTATGATCACATGAAAAAACAACGACGGCCGAGAAATATGGAACCCGATCGAGACTCGCATTTTTGATCGCGCTTGGTCCTATCTGAACCCTTTACGGCGATACCGAGCCGGTGTTTTTGACATTGAAAGACGATGACAGAGAGCTCAATTGCACCCGGCCCCGACCGGATGACGGCGAAGCGCTCTTCGAGCGCTTACAACTACCGAAGAAGCCCCCCAGTTATCTTCCCGCTTGGCCTTGTGCACGGGGGGTGATTTTGGCCGCTGATATCAGACGAGGCGTGGGTTGCATGGCCTTTGGCAGCGCCTGGTGCGCGCCCTGTTCCGCGCCCTCTTGTATCGCGAGTCCATCCGTGAGGATCTGGAACGAGCGCGTTCTGCAGTCGTGGTTGGCGAGTTGCATAAGCGTTCTGCCGCGGATGATACGCGCCATGTTGCCACAATTATCCTGGTTTGCGCGGGAGTTCCGGGTGGAAGTACGTCATGTGTGCGCGCGGCCGATGTCGAGGCTGTGGATTCAGAAACCACCTGGCCGTCTCTCGAGATGATTGTAGGAATTCGGCATTTCGCGCAGCGTCTATGCGAAATCTCGACGACCTCACGGTCGGCATGATCCCATATCCGCGATCTTATGGCGTGGTTATCATCCAAAACAGGCCCGCACCAAGCCGCAAAAGTCCTCCGCAAAAAAAGCCCTGTCGCCATTCAGAAACGGAACGCACTTAATTTGCGTTGGAATTGTCCCGACCGTTTGACCTGAGCAGAAACACTTCTGGAATCGGGCATACCCGCGAAGGTATTTGTTTTGTTGCCGCCCGATGTGGCCTTCGACCTGATTGCAGCGTCATGCAGGCAATATCGGATCCAGATGGCGCCTTTGGTGCATTGACGAGTATGGCGGCCCACAGACGGCCTGGTTTCGCGGGAAAGACAGGTCGAGATGGTCGTTGGTGACATTGCGTATGAACATGACCGATTGATCAAAGACGAAAGCGCTGATCACCAGAACCGGTGGGACATCTGAGCGTTGTCGACGCAAAGCAGAACTGGATGACCTTGCTCGATGAAATAGCTAGGGATTTTTGATATCGGCGAACAAAGCGAGGAAGTCGGATACCATCGGGCGGGCTGATCTTTTCAGAACTCGGCGCGTGCCGGCGCGAGGCCGAAGGGGTGCAGGCTCTGCCCGGGGATTTGAATTTCACGTCCGTGGCCATGCTGATCCGCGTCTAGCCGGAAACGTTAGCCAAAAAAAGGCTTTCTTACAATGATTCGTTTCACCCTTCGTATCTCTCTTTGAGTCAAGCCCTTTCTTCATAAGATTTTTTGGCGATCGGTCATACAGGCTTGGAGGAGATAGAGAGGTAAAAAATGTAAGTCGCGTCAAACGTGTCCGCATTCATCATTTTCGGGCCAAGTTACCAAATTTTTCGTTCAAATGTGAATCCAGTGTCATTGTGCTAAGTTGGAGCAGTAGCTAATGTCATAGTCTTCTCCCAGATCGGTTTGATAGAAAAGTTTCATCAGAAAAAACCTTTCTATAAAAGAAGCTCCTCGACTTAGTTTTTCTCCAAAAATCCGCTTTCAATCACAACTTTTTTTTCGAAAATCATCATCCGCATTGAAAACTCCTGCTCACACCTAGCGCACCACAAAAAATTTTGTGGTTAGATGGCTTCCCTTGTAAAGGTTGAAAAAGGATGCCGGAAGGTTTCGGGCTGTCAAAATCACCTGAAGCATCCAAAAATGATCAACATCTGGTTTTTTGATGTTTTTTTTCATAAGAAAAAATCTAAATTGATTCGAGTTGAATGTGAGAGGTTAAATTGATTTTTGTCCTAAATAGTTTTGCTGCTAAAAAAAGCTTCATAGGTCATGTTTTGATAAGTTAATTTTTGACCTTGGATGTAAAATAATAGGGCCTTTTGATTTATTTTATTTCTTTCTAGCCGAGGAAATGAATTGACGTTTGGTTTTTTCAGGGAATATGGACAAAGAGGAACTACGAGATGCAAGGATACATATGATTTTGGCCTGATAGCCTAGGAAGATAAGATTGGGTAAGGGGAATTTCATTTTGAATGTACAGATAATTTGGGTTTCAAAGCCTTTGGATAATGATCTCGATCAGGTCCCAGAGTGGCGGTCCGCTAAAAGAGCTGAGGGTGCGATCCAGATCAAGTGGACGCAACTTTTCAGATTATGTGTGGACATTTTACCAAGCGCTCGGGAATTTTACCTAGAAAGGATCATGCTGCCTTAGTGCTCGCTCGGCAAAAATTCGGGCGTAGACTCAGGTCATTGAAAGTTTGCGCGCTGGCCTCCCAAACTGTAGTTATACGAGGATGTACCATCTATGACTCCATGTGGGGTCGAATGGGACATCTCCTTTTTTGACAGTCACAGGACTCGCAAGAAGAAGGGTCTATATTTAAAAAAGCAAAAAGAGGAACGATCTATTTTCTTGCGGGGATCAGTGGATTTTCGCTGAGTGGCGCGCTTAACGCGCTGCTTCTTGGGCCGGCGATGGCTCATATTATTGCCTTTGGAGGGCGTGAGATACACTAAGAAGCTCCTGCCTCGATCAAGCCCCATGTTGAAGCGATCTTTGAAGCAGTGCTGCAATATTTGGGAAATCGACATCAAGTTGTTTGCTTTAAAAAATCTCCCTGTGTGTGGTGTTTCGCTACCCTTTGGTGTCCCCCAAAAAATACCGAATTCAAGCTGTGTGTGGGAAATTAGGTTGCTCCGAAGGGAGATGGTTTTTCTCAGCCCACATGGCGAGAGATTGGGGGGAAAAAATTCGTCCTCCTTAGATCTCTTCTTTTTTCCTCCTCCCTCTTTTTCCTCCCTCCCCCCCCTCTCCCCCCTCCCCCTTTTT
>Ga0163217_1024752_pt1 | contig 11068 bp, 8 predicted proteins | sample SynspAceP_FD_185933 | JGI IMG/M metagenome (GOLD analysis project Ga0163217, IMG submission 185933) | Saline lake microbial communities from Ace Lake in Antarctica - Synechococcus sp. Ace-P (PacBio error correction) | ecosystem: Environmental > Aquatic > Non-marine Saline and Alkaline > Saline ... | reverse complement strand
CACCTTTTTTTAAATTTTCTCATGTATATTCCTGATGCAGTTAGTGTCTCAGCCTGACTAAGAATTTTTGTATTTCCAGCGAATCGAAATTCAGTTAAAAATAGTCTCTTCTTAATCATCTCGCTTAGCTCATTCTTTACAATTTCTTTTTGCCGCTGTTTTCTTGTGAATTCATTCCAAATATTTTATCTGCGATGCAATCAAAATCCTATGACTACAAGGATTATTCGCCTAATGGCATATTTAAAATATTTAACGGTTTTGTTTTCCATATAGTAAGGTTTGTCTCTAATTTTTTCTGAAAAATTTATCCATGTTTTTATGGAGGTTACTCCACTCATGTTTTTTTATCAAAGGTAAGTATGAGGATACTAGTATTTCTTTGCCAATTAGGACTTTATTTGCATTTAATTCACAAGTTTCTCGAAGCAAATACCGGCAGGGAATTTTGGCTGTCCGTTTACTCAAACTGATTCAATAGAATTACAAATTCTTATCAATATAAAAGTGTTTTTTCTCCCGATGGCTATCGCGGACTACGCTTAGTGAACGCACGCTCTCGGCCTAGCGGGGGGTAGTGCTGGGGTAGTTTGTAACTACCACCTATATTTTGATTAGGAAATGTAAAATTCAACCAGTAATCCACTTCAATTGCTTTTTAATCCAGAATATGCCCGCCGTGGGGGGTTTTCTTGCCACTGGAATACAAAGAATATCTTCCTCTTTCGACAAATCCCATGCTCTTACCGAGATTTTATGAATATACTCATTCTGCTTTCGATGATATATCTGGTCGTTAGGCTTCAATTGCATGTCTTTTCATTGCGCCAAAATTTGCATGTCACCAACTCGCTTATGTAATTTGCTTGTATTCAAAAATCATTTTTAAGCCATTCCTTTCTTACCTTTCGTGAGGATTTTCAAGAATTAGTTTTTAGCAGTTTCTTACCTGGTAAACTTTTTGGAAAATCACGAAAACCCAATTCAGATAGTTTTTGCCATCTTTCTGGCTGAACAATCAGATGTATATGGTTGCTCATATCACATAGCCTAAGATACAAACGCTTTTTCTTTTCTGAATAGGTTCAAGTTTTCCTAGATAAAATCTCGGTATGATTTTCTCGAGTAAAAATGTTTGCCCAACTACACTTGAAAGTCAAAAGAAGCATTTCTTGATCTTTGATTTGAGGAGGCCTCTCCCTGAAATGAAATACCTTCTTATCGGCCCGAATTGCAAAATTCTTAAAAATAATTAGGTGAGTTGCAAACTACACTTAGACAAACGCTCTACGCCTAGCGGCGGCTTTTATTACAACTCAGAGGGCCACTAGTATAGGAATTTACAAAATTCTTAGAAATATAAAAGCCGTTATAATAACGCGTAGTCGAGATTTCAGGACAATTCCTATTGCTTGTTCAAATTTAAATTTTGGTTTTTAATACAATTAAAAAATTTCTGAATATTTTAATTTCAAAAAAACATATCTTTACATGGGTTAATATATTGATATTATGGATCATTAGTAATGCTATAAATAATTTATATGATTATTTTCAATTCTGGCCCAAGGATCAATTTTCTTTGACTTACTTGGCGGAAGGACGATACTTCGGGCTAGCCAGTACAAGTGATGGGTACCGAAGTAATTCTCACATTCTAGTGTTTATCATATTTAAGCGCGCCTTTATTCTTTAACTGGTTCAAGTTGCGGAATATACATAATAATTGTAAAATCAAACTTATTAAAGTGTTATTAACCCACTGAAGCAAATTTAAAAATCAGGAAAGATTCTCTAATGCTATTGTGTAGTAGTTTTGATTGCACGGTCGAAATATAATCTTTTAGTTGCTAAGAGCCACTTAAGATCTTTTTGGGTTTATGGTGTCTAACCTATTGGTTTGTAATAATATTAATAGAAAAACGATTGAATATGGAAATTTAGGATTTGATTGTCTTTAAGGCTCTGGAGTTTATGCATTTATAATTTTTATATTCTTCCTTCAGAAGAATTTACAGCCGATGAGTCAGATGAGCTTACAAATATGAAAGGCTTCCGGTTTTACTCGTGCAGGCATTATTAATGCGCTAAGTATCTCTTTGAAGGATGACGAAGATTATCCTAAAGAAAAAAGAAAGTTTTAGAAAATACTCTAGAACGGAAAGTTTCTGATATGGAGACCAAACGGATTTATTGACGAGAATACCAAAGGCCCAACGTGAAACGAAAATGACGATGTTCTATCGGGGCCAAATCGGTTTATTTCAACCAAATCTCGAGAGTATTCTTAAAATTTTAGCTGATTTATTTTACTGGCCACTTAAAATGATTTTTCGAGTGGGGAGTAATAAGAGATAGTTTACAAGACTTAGCTTAGTCAAATATTCTACCGTTTCTAATTGTTAGTCAAAACATGCGTGGCTGGGTGAAGTTCTGTAACTTCCTAATATCTTAGCCAATTGCAATTGGGATTAGGAGGTTACTACCAGTAATCTACTTCATTAGCCTTTTTAATTCTGCAGGAGATACTTGCCCGCGTGGTGGGGTTCTTGCACTGGAATACAAAAAATTTCCTCCTTTTCGGACAATCCCACTCTTACCGGATTTTTCATGAATTACGTCATCCTACTTTGATCATATCTACTCGGAAATAACTCTATGGCATGATTGGTCGTGCGTCCAAAATTGCAGTGTCACCAACCGCGATTGAAGTTTGGCTGTGATTCAAAGATTATTTTTAGCCATTCTTCTGCTTTCTTGAGGATTTCAAGATCATTTTCAGATGCTTTCTTGACGGTAAACACTTTTTGAAATTTCCCGAAGCCAGTCAGTAGGCTTGTCCATTTTTCTGTGTACTACCAACTGAATGTGGTTAGTCATGATGCACATAGCAAGTACAATAGCCAAATCTCTTTTCGTTTTCTGCAATAGGTCAGTTTTCTAGAATTAAGAATCTCGTTATGAATTTTCTGCTTTAAAAAAGTCTGCCAACGGTACCACGTGGAAAGTCAAAAAAGTAAGCATTTCTTGATCTACTGATCTGATAGCATTCTCCCATAGAATGAAAGAAAATTTTAGTCGCCGATTGCAAATTTCTAAGAAATATAAAAGGCGTCGTTTCAAAAACTACGTTCAGGGTAGTGTATACGCCCAGGACGTATGTGTGGTGCTGGGGTGGAGTTGTAACTTGCACCCTTATATACATACCGTCCCGTACAGCGCGAGTGTCAATTGGGATCGATGTTACTAGCCGAGTATCTACTTCAATTAAAGCCTTTTTATCCAGAATAGTTTCTTGCACTGGAATACAAAAACTTCCTGCCTTTTCGACAATCCCAGCCTCTTACCGTTTCATGCATTATATCATCCTACTTCATCATATTACCTACGAAATAACTCTTTTGCATGATTGTCAGTGCAGTCAAAATTTGCATGTCCCAACCCGCGTACTTGAATTTTGGTTGGTTTCAAAGTATTTTTAGCCATATCCTTCTTCGCTTTCTTGAGGTTTCTTCAAAGAATCATTTTCAGAGTTTCTACTGGTAATTTTTGAAATCCCGAAGCCAGGCAGTAGTTTTCCAATCTTTCTGTGAAACTACAAATGGATGTGGGTTGTAGATCACATCAGCCGCTACAAATAGCACATCCTTTTTCTATTCTGGGAGGAGGTCAAGTTTCTAAAATAAAATCCCGGACGATTTTCTTGTAAATAATATGCCCAAGCGACCACTTGAAAGTTAAGATATAGGGTATTTCTTGGTCGGTCTGATCTATAGGCATCTCCCATGAGAATGAAAAATAATCTTATCGCCGGATTGCTCCCGACTGCTGTACGGGATTCTAAAAATATTTAGTGTAGTTGCATCCGGACACTGTACGGATTCGCTAGTCAGTGGCTTTACTCCAGAGGGGGATGGCAAATCCTAGAATCAAGGTGACGAGATTATCAAATCTCGAACAGAGCCTAGATATGGTAAATAGCATGATATTTTGTAGCTAGGGTTTTAACCGTAGTAAATAGTCAAAAAATGGATTTCCGGGTTTTGGCCGAAAAGATTAAGGTACGAACATGACGGTTCGCCCAAAACAAGGAAGTTTGTTTGTAGGGATTTATCCAGTAATATCGGGACAGGATAAAATTTCGAGATTACATCCGTACCGCTGTGGGACTCGAACAGCGGAGTGTAAATTTTTCCGAAGGGCCAAAGGAAACTCAGATAGGTAAATTCTTATCGTTTCTTTTTTCTATTCGTGTACTTTTAGTATTCACAATCAAAAGATCATGAACCTAGTGCCTCGATTCGGTCCATTCCATTCATATGGTCATCGTCACGTCACTCGACGGGACACAGTGGTATAGAGGTGTATGTTCAGGAGAAGGAAATGGGTCACAACTGGGTTGCGGGGTTTTTGCAAATAAGTAATCAGTCGAGGAAGCATGACAATGGCTTGGCAACCATTTCCATGGTATGGGCGAGGCTATGCCGACCATTGGTCGAAAACAATCAATCACTGCTGTTACCTTCCGCCACTCGTGGCAAGCGCAAAACGAGGGAATTTTTAGACCGATTGGATCCGGATGTGGGATTAGTCACCCAGATGATCTCCGGAAAAGGGAGTCCAGATGATCTTTTTGGCAGTGAATAAACACCCATAGATCATAGGACAAGAAAATGCGATGGTCCTTGAATCGGCGGTGTGGAAGTTAAACTGAAGGCCCAGTGGTAGGAAATCGGGAGAAGTACTGTTATGAGCAGTATGAAAACTTGGTGTCCTGAGACTATTAGATCGGGTAGGAAATCAGGATTCCCTAGACAGAAAACAGCAAAGGACCTTCAAAAGAACATTCCGTTCTTTGCCAGTAAAATCTATCACAAGAAGCTTCACAGTGGGTTTTCAATGTAGTAGGCACTTCAGGTACCATTCGAACCTTGGGGAGAGGCACTTTGGCCTAAATTAATAAGACCATTTCAGTTCCGTCAATGCTGAGTGGTCAAAATAGGATCTGAAAAAATATCGATAAGCTCTTGGAACTTGAGCTGGAAAAAGATCGACTATTCCGGCACTCAGTTGCCAAACGGAGTAGATGCCATCCATCTGGGTCGGACTTTGCTTTTGGAGTGTTTGAAGATGTCCAGGTGGATGAATACCCTTTCGGATGTCCTTGACGAGACGGATTGTCAAGACTATTTGTGAGAAAGATGGCCAGAAACTATTAGGGACCGTTGGAGGCAGCGGTAAAGATCTGTCCGTGAAATCAGTTCGGCTGAATGATGGCTTGCGCTTAATGATCAGCGAATATCGAGAGGAAAAAGCATAATCTCGCGTTAGACGGCTTCAGCTTTTGACCAACTGAAGGCCCTGCACGGCTTGGGAGGATTTCAAGCGGGAGTGCTTTGCACCCATGCAAGCTGAACTATGTATCGGTCAGTGTGGAATTTTAAGGATTTCCATAAAGCATTCCAGGTAATTTGATTTTAGAAGGGAAGGATAAGGGGCTTCAACAATGATGAACTATTACCCATACTAGCCATCTGTCCAGATTAACACAGGAAATCTTGGTCCAAAAAAACGTCACAAAAAAGTTCAAAAAGCTGGATAAGAATTTACCGAAGATTGGTCAAAGGGACTTGTCAGGGTTTTGAGGGTCGCCAGTAGATTGGAAAAACCAAAATCAAATGGTGGAAAACGTCTTTGCATCACTTCAGCCAATAAGCTGATCATCAGAGTATTCGGAGGAAGAAAGTCTGGACTCTGGGAAATTCTGGAAAGCGCAGCGTTTTCGGGATACCTTGGAGATTTTTAGATTGACAGTAGAAATTGTCCAAAGGTTTGAGTCTGTTTCCTCCGTCAGCGTGTCGGACAACGCTTAGGCAAGTTTTCTTGCTCATAGCGGGGGTACCCATGAGGAATGGAAAGAATTCGGTTCGATGTTTCCTTTTTTTATAGGCCTGCCAAGCCCCAATTCCAATTTAAAGAGTATCTTCGAAAACTATATTCATAGTAATTAATGTAGATCTATAGTGCTTTAGAACAGGGTTAAAAAAAGAAGTTCTGATTTTTTTGGCGGGCGGAAAATTAGCTTCATCTAGAATACTTTTTTACTCAATTCACCAAAAAAATAGTCAGATTGTTTAACTGGAATAGACAATTAGAAAAATGAATTTTAGGAGCATATCCAAGAGGTTCTAGAAAAAAACTTCTCCGTGATCATACCACGCAAAAAACTTTTGGGCAACTGAAAATTATAAGCCATCTAGAAAAAAGGGCTATGGTTCAATGATCCATTCTCCCTGAATTAATAACAGGCGTAATGCAAATCATTATGCCAGAATCAGAAAGATTAAAATTCTTCAACAGAAGCACGATCCAAAGAATGGCAGAGGTACTATTACACTTCTGGATCTGCAATGCTCAAAATAATTTAATCGATGCTTCATGGTTTGGATGGCGCAAAGATGTCTTTAAACACCGAGCAAAACAATTCGCATAATTCTTTTTGGAACTGGGAGACAAACAATGATATAGTCCCTTCCAAATGGAAAAACTTGGGAAGGATTATACTCAGTGATACCGCCTTGGAAATGCTTGTGGAGAAGGCTCCTTACATCCACAAGCAGAATGATGGCACAAACTGGCGTTATTTATTCTGTCTGTTAAGATAGAATTGGATTTTGTGTAGAAAACTGTAGGGTGATCAATGAAAATTTTGATGCTTCAGAGATGGCTAAAAGCAGTGCCAACATCGCTTACAGAAGTACTTATGCATTTTGATGGCAAGGCGACGCCTCTTATAGCTGAAGCAGAAGCATGCTAGTGACCTGTCATCGAAAACTACCAAGCTCAAGGTTTGCTAGAGCCATTAGACAAATCATTAGATTTATTAGCCCTCACATATTTCATGGAATGTATGCAAATGGAGGTGTCAAGGGGTTGTGCAAATATAATGCGGCAATTGACTGTAAAAACAGATACCGACCCTTTTTGGCAACATAAAATCGGATAATAAAATTTTGTGTTGATGTATGGATGGGATTTTAGAATCATAATGGCATCAAATGTTTTTTATAAAGGATTGACCAAGAAAGACTAGTATCAGGCAGGACTGTTCTGGAAGGAATTTAGATTTATAGATCTCTAAAACACAAACGTCATAGCAGAATTTACACTCATTAAAGCTAAAATTAATTATGCTGTTTCGGATCAATGACGTCCTCACAAAGGATGTTTAAAATAGGAGAGCGGACCGTCGGGAAATGAAAAAATACTTTGGGGTAGAACCTACAGTAAATTGGCACTAAATAGAGCTGCTAAAAACCGTTATCAATCAAGACCTCCACAGCAGGGGTTACTTCACGAATTACACTGAGTGATCAATTTTTGCTGAAAAAGGGAATAATAAGCCTTCTCAGAATATCAGAAGTTCATAATTGTATTGATTCGCTTTCCCCCAAGGGATTTCAAACGCCAAAACATTTGACACAAAGAACAAAGCGAATAGAGTGGTTTGATTTACGACCTTGAACGGGTCAAAAAAACATCAAGCGGTTTAACAGATGGAGAGATTCGCTGCTACTAGTGAAAGTGCTTGAATCAACAAGTCGCCATTATATTAGACCAGAGCAAAAGAAAGCTATCGAAAAACTGGAAAGTCATTGAAAAAAAGGAAATGAAAACTGCTACTTGGTTTCTAAAATTGCATTTGGTAGACCTTTTCTGCTTACAATAGTAAAGACCGAATGGAATTTACTCGTACCGTAATATAACCCATCGACCACGTAGTTGATAAAGGTTGGTTTTGCAAGGATTTGGCAAAATATGTCTACGATTCAAAAAGAATTAAATATCTCATCATGGTTCGAAGGCAACGTGATAAAATTTGAACCCTAGAAAAAAGTTGGTTGAAAAAAAAAAGCCAAGCTAGTACATCTATTTATGCCTCCAGCCAAGACCTTAGCAGGGATCTGGAAATTGGTAGCTGGAAACTTTCATTCTAAGAAGCCGATGATCCTGTTTGATACTGTCTTGGGATTTCAAGTTATTGTAGATGAGGCACACGAAGGCACGCCAAAACTGACACTTGAAAAATGTTTAGAATGAATTAAAGCGAAAAAATACTAAAGTACTCACCTATCAGGTACCCCTGTTACATTTGGCTAGACACATCCACAAAGAAGAAGAGAATCTTCATTGGATCTATGGATGGAGCAAAAAAGGCCAAAAATGAATGGGATAAATACTTCAGGTGGACCCTACCCATACGCACTCCTTCCTAACTTAATATTATAATAATCTATGAAACCTTGGGAAACTAGTTCAAGATATAGCGATGAAGAGTAGCATTCACACCTTTAGAGAATTTTTTAGAGCGATGAAACAAGGTTGATTTTTTGTTGATTACCAACAGATGTTCTTCCTTTCTAAACTTTGATATTGTAAAGAAGATTCGGAAAGAAATTATCCTTTCTCCACGGCGGCTTATCGCGAATTCAATTGCTCGCCCCATTGCTTTTGGCATGGTTCCAGGTGTCAAGAGAAGCAAAAGCTTTAGCCAATTGTTACAAGCGCCCCCCTGTTTTTGGTCAATTTACAATAGTAACTAGCGGTGATGGAGAATGAAAGAGCGGCTATGAGAGGGACTAAAAGTGTGAAAGAGCAATTGGCGACAATCGCACGATCAGGGACCTACACTATACATATTCCTGCGAGACGAATTAACGATGGTGTTTCGGTAAAAAGCCTTGGGACTGCTGTTTTTTGCTTTCAGGTCCATAATACTCGGTTCGGCCTACGAATGCAAACCAATTTAAGAGTGCAAAACCCAGCGACAAATTAAACGGGAACGGTGAAAGAAAGAGGTTCTTGTGATTTGACTTTGCCACTGATCGAACGCTACAAAGTGATTAGCTAGAATCGGCCAATCATCAGCAAAGCAGGAGAAAACCTCCAGTGAAGATCACGGCAAACATTAATGGGTGAGTTCCTCAATTATCTGTCCCATCATTGCCGTTTGTGTGTTCTCGCTAGAAGGGAACTACTAGCTGTAAATGGAAATGCTCGAACAACTCAAACAAGTATATATCGAGCCGCGAGTAGTCAATTTAATGGTGTTTGGAAACACCCACTTTCTGTATAACAGAGACCAACTTATGCAACTTGGACCGATGTTTGAAGTGCGAAAGATATTCACATGGCCTGAAAAAGGTTGAGTTGAGGAAGCACCAAGCAAATCCCCAAAAGCAACAAGGACAGTTGATAGATAAACAAGCAAAGCGTGTTTACCGAAGAGGATTATGAGAAAATCGAAAAAAGCGAGAAGAGAAACAAAGCTGATTGTCACAGAACAAAAAGAAGTTAGTGGACAAATCATAAGAGTTAACAGGGAAAATCCGCAGATACGCCTATTTCTATTTACGAGGGCATATCGATTCGACATGCTTGTTGATTCCTATTATGCCGAAGTTTGCAAACGAAAAAGACAGACATATCCATAAGATAACTTTACCGACTTTGATTTGATACCAAACTCTTGGGGAAGAGTCTTATGCCAGCTGGCCGCTGGACTGAAAAACAAACATTCAAAAAAATTCAAGAAATACTACGACCCAGATGTTTTTCGAGCAGCGGGGATGCGTCAGAGCAAGGCCGAGCGCGAGATCATTGCTTACGATAAGAACGTATCGAAAGAATTCACGCCAATTTCGAACCTTCCAGTAATCCAGACAAGGCAACTGTATATGAATCCTCTGGCGGAGTGGTAAATATGATATTGGTGGACGCCTTTGGGGGACATATCGTTTTTTTTACGAGCTCCGATAGAAAAAAGACGAATTGACTAATCCAACACTATGTTGAGAGTTGGAAAATATCACAAAGAGGCGTTTACAACGAATGCGAGATCTTGGAGATTAATTCCAATCTGGTCTTTATCCTTATTTCGTTACCTACAGTATTTTCGAAAAGCTTAAGAAAGTATCCAGATAAAGAACCTAACACATTACGATCTTTCACAAGCAGCAAGGGCTTATGGCGATAAACGGTAGCAGAAGAACTTATTTGTGATCTGACAAAAACCCAAATGGCAAAAAGTATTACAAGACGGATTTGGTAGCGATTTAGGGCAAGGCGCGACAGAAATACTCATCATTTTGAAAGAAATTGATTTATCAAATTCACCATAACCGATTAATTTTATAAAAAAGTAAAAAAGGAGAAGTCATTGGAAAGCAATCACACAACGGACATGAAAATTAACCATCGTAGTAAATCCAACCTTACAAATCACTACAGAAGGAACAAGTGACAACCTATCTATCATTGTGTTCTATGGACAATGCTTTTAAGAAATATCAGATAGAAGTATCTTTTTCACCCTGGAAGATTCCTATTTCCAATGCGGCCAAAGACGCAAAAGATTGGATATAAAAAAATCATAAATGATAAAGACATTTTAAAGTCCGTTGGTACGAAAGTTGATTAGTGCCCAAGGTTGTTCCGAATGTCGGACATAAAGGAGGCGTTGGGGTTACATGAGAGGAAAAGAAAACAGATTTTTCGGATAATATTGGTTGTATTTTACGCACATCCAGGAATTGAAGCCTTCAATTGCTTGATTAAAGTTTAACTTCAAAACAAACCTTTAATTTTTTCTTTCCATTGAGCAGTATAAATTACTTCTCAAAATAAAATTAAAACTTATTGAGGAAGCGCTGTTTTAAGGACTTTCCTTTCAATATCGAAAAATTTAAATTTAGCAAGCAACGGAGGGGAAAAACTGAAAAAAAAGATTAACTACCTTCCAATTCTTCAGCCCAACTTGATTATCTTATCCAAGGGGAAAAAAAACAAAGTAACGGAAAGAAGATATTTTACTAATCCCTAGGGCATAAAAAAAAGACCAGTAGGCTTTACAATTCGTTTATTCATTCAAAATATATAGATTAAAAGCAGATCACCTTAACTAAAATAAAGTTCTATTTTTACCTAAAAGTTAATAGTTCGGCGTCAATTAGGAGAATGCTATTCTACGCGCTATGTTGCAGATCAAAAATTAGGACTCTCTCTTTTT
>Ga0163217_1008843_pt1 | contig 11068 bp, 8 predicted proteins | sample SynspAceP_FD_185933 | JGI IMG/M metagenome (GOLD analysis project Ga0163217, IMG submission 185933) | Saline lake microbial communities from Ace Lake in Antarctica - Synechococcus sp. Ace-P (PacBio error correction) | ecosystem: Environmental > Aquatic > Non-marine Saline and Alkaline > Saline ... | reverse complement strand
AGTATTGAGAAAAACATCAACTTCCAAATTTGCAACAAAAAAAACCGAGCCTCTCAGCTCGGTTTTTAATAGCTTAAGCGCCAAAAGGTATTTAATCTACCAGCGAAAACAGTTATCGCATCACCTTCTTCCGTCACTTTAGCAACTCCTTTTCCAGTCAGCCCTTTCCATCGCCACTCCCACTTCTTTACCGCTAGTTCGGGCTTTTCGTTTTTAAGTCTTCGCCAAGGCGGGACTGATGATTCTGCTTTCAAACCAATCGAAAATGATTTTTCTTTCTTCCGAAAGATCTACCTGCTTTTTCTCAGGGAGCGCATTTTGAGGAAATAAATACTTTCTTGAATGGAGTCTTATTAGTCAAACAACATTGTCCAATCGATCAATGCCAATCCCAAACCTGAGGTTGGAGGCAGCCGTATTCCAAGCCCGAAGGGAAATCTCATCCATAGCCATCGCCTCATCGTCTCCTCTGGCAGCCAACTTATTGCTCCCAAATCGCTCGCGCTGATCGAATATGATCGTTCAACTAACGGTATAGGCATTCGCTATTTCCTTTCCATTACAAAAAGCTCGAAGCCGACTCTACAATCCTTGCGAGGTGCGGTGCTTTTTCGCCAAAAGTACGTCAATCTCAATCGGATAGTCTGTGGATGTAGGTGGTTGAATTAAGATTTGCTTCAACTTTGGAACCGAGATCTCATCAACAATTTGCTCGGCCCATGGTGTCATCTACTTGCGATTGCAGTTTTCTTACACACCTACGAAGTCCGGATTCAATCCAACTCGCTTACACATTCCTGGCATTATTCCTTGATTGGAATCGTACTTTTGTTCAATCTTCTGTAAGGACCCGCAAAATTATCAATTTAATCACCTACAGGAATTTTTGCTTGCCGTGGATTTGTCTTGTCACTTGTCGATTCAGTTCGCTCCACATTTTCCGATCATCCAGATGTAGTCTTTGTAGGCACGTAGAGTTTCCATCGAAGTTGAATTCTGGATTATTTGCGTTCGGTCCATGCCTTCGTTTCGGAACATTTTCCCAAAACTGCATAACGCCATCAAAACCACCTACAATTAGTCTCTTGAGGTTACAATTCATTTCGCAATTCGTAAGAAAAGCGGGCATATCCAAGGTATTGTGTTGCGTATCGAACGGACGCGCTGCTGCCCCACACATGAACGCCTGTAAAATCGGAGTTTCCACTTCAAGCAGGCCATGAATCGTCGAGTAGTAACGTGCATCTGCGTGGATGGATTTTGGAGCGAGTGACGAAGTTTTCTCACTTCAGGATTTAACCGCGTCAAATTCCACATAGGCGCTGACGTATCTCATCTCAGGATCTGTAAAACCGTCAGTGTATATTCTTCTTCGTTCGCTTTAACAATCGGAAGTGGCTTGACCAGACTTAGAAGCACTGTCATTCTGTTGACGTGAAGTGAATTTCACCGGTTTGAGTGGTGAAAATATTATCCTTTAAGCCCCAGAAAATTCTCCAATTCCCAATAGCTTTTTGGAAAACAGTATTATAAAGTGTCTTATCTTCTCCAGGGGACACGATGGTCATCGCGACGAATGTAAAAAAACTGAAGTCTTCCCGTAGCCATCTTGAATCTCTCCAAACGAAGCCGACCCATGATTCTCCGGCTCATCAATCGCCAGCGATCTTGATATCCTTATAATCGTCTTGCGGTTTTCGTGAATACGGGAATATCTTCGAAGTCACGTTGATTGGGATAGCCTCCGCTGGATAGGGATTGATTCTAGCCTTTCATCAGTTCTTCCCGATCCTTACGTCTTTCTAATTTCCTGTTCGCTTTAAACTTGCATTTTTCTATATTTAACTTGAGATAACTAATATCCTAATTATCAATCTATTTATTACTCAAAACTGCTAACTGCTTTCGCCTTTTCATTTCCCGCTGATCAACTCAAACTCTCTACTACTTTGAACCTGCAATATGAGTTCTCTGGGCAGCTCTTCGAGTCAAATTTAAGGCATTTACTTTTCGAAGGCCATAGGGCACATATTTCACCACTCGAAACCAGCATTTGCAAGGTGAAATGAAATATTATCACTCCATACCGTACAGTTGGCGAAAAGAACAACCGAGTCGGAATTTCGATCAATGCCCATTTCCGTGTTGATTCAATTGGCGTCAACAAAAGATTACTTACTGTCATTGTGAACCCTGAAACCAAAAACACGCCATTTTCCAGGCGATAGTTTTCAAGGCTAAATTCATAATCCCTGTCTGTTGCAGCTTTATAGTTGGATTGGGACTTGGGAATAACTCAATTTCCTCAGCACGATTTCACGTTCGCTTCTCCATGTAGGCTCCACGAACTGGCTTTGCCCCAAAGGAATTATCCCCGTGTCCTTCGCCACTTCGTTTGCTTTCTTTTAGTCTCTCCAAAGCAGTCATGTCGATACATCTGAAATGTATATAGACCACGCAGCGCTTCTTTATTATATTTTTTTTCCATTGGCAGTGTAGGCCAGAGTCTGTCAATGACATTTCTTGAAACCAAAGACTCTTCAGCATATCCACCAAAATTTTTCAAACCAGATCGTGAGCAGCTTTGCAAAGTCGTCCACCCGAAGCTTGAGTTCGCTCAAATGCCAGGCCCTCATTCTGCATTCAACTTCTCACCAGCTTGGATTTCTCCATAAATATGTAATCTCCAAGTCCAGTCACCTTGAAACACTCCAAAAGCATGGTAATCGGTCTTGGCAGATTCCACCAGCCGTCTGGATAGATCTCTTCAGATTGAGTTCTTATTATCAGCTCTCTTCATTCCTGTTTTCCTCGACAGAAAGATCGAGAATACTTCGATCCCAAAAAGATTCGGAGCTTTTTTGCAAGCTTTCGATTCGGCTCTGCGATTGTTTCACACCACAGAAAATGTCCAAACATGGTTTGCTTCATCAATCCCCTTGATCGGAAGACCTTAATTTGAGGAAATATTAGGGAGGGTAATCCCGAGATTGGATATGAACTTTTGTTCAACAGCGCAAAAACCAGATATACTTTCCGGAGTTCAGCATCTGTCTTGGAAGGGCAAAGGCTACTCCAGATTTTTCAAAAAGAAATATTGGCGTTTTACTGGGCATGTGGGCGAATAAAGTGTCAAAAGATATCAAAAAAACAGCTTGCGCTTTAGTTTTGTTGCGAATATTGAAAAGTTGATTGTCCTGATTAACCTGCTTTGACCTAAGCCACTTCTTTTCGTGAAAAGCCAAGCGAAAGGAACAAAATTTTTGGTCAGAATTTAATTTCTCTTCTTGGGATTTACTTCCATCATTAAAAAAAAATCATTTTTTTATTCTCGGAATTAAATAAACAAATAACTGATATGTGCAAAAATTTAAAAATCTGTTTTGAACTGTTTTTTTTAATATTTTTAGCTAAAAATCAGACGAATAGCTCCAAATAATTATTGAAAGATACCTAAGTGGCTGAAAATAATTTTGTTTTTAAAAAGTACCTCTTATTTTTGAAGAATGTTATTTGCAGCAGCGATCTATTTTACATTCTTCTATTTTTATTTTCGAAGTCAAAAATCTCGAATCGGGAAGCTGTTATTGTCTAGCAAAACTAAAAAGAAAATATAAAACACAAAAGCCCGCGTTCGAAAAGACCCGGGCTTTTTTATTAAAGCTCAGTACTATGAAATCACACACAAATTAAAGATTGGGGTCTCGATTAACGACTCCATGATCATTGCAGGGCCTTGCTCCGCTGAGACGCCAGAGCAAAGTCGAACAGGATCGTGTAAAGAAGATGAGAACAGAACATATCCCTCAACTTTTCAGAGCCGGAAATACTGGGGAAGCCTAGAACTCGTCCAGGATCCTTTCGGAGGTGTTGGTGAAGAAGGTTCTAAAATGGATGGAAATCGTACCGTCATCCACCTCCAATTATCCCTATTACCATTGAAGTAGGCAAGGGAAATGTGCTCACGTGGAAATGGCCTTGAAACACCAAAATTTGATGTGCTTTGGGAGGCGCTCGAACTACTGTGAATTCCTTTGCAGTTCAGGAAATTGCTTCTGAAGCGCTGAAAGGAGTGGATTATCCTGTAATGTGAAAAACCCGATGAATCCGGATCTCGAACTTTGGATCGGTGCCTTGGAGCGATTCCATGCATTGCGGGATTGATTAAACTTGCTGCGATTCACAGAGGTTTCTCCGATGCTTATGACAAAAGATTCAGAAACAAGCCAAAACTGGTCGATGCCCCAATTCACCTCAAGCGATGTGGCAACTTGGAATTGGAGGTCATTCAATGATCCTTCGCATATTGTAGGCCAAAAAAGAAGATGGCCTTACTTGAGGCGCTCAGCGTGCGAATGAAAACTTTGCTTAGATGGATTTGATGATGAGACCATCGATGATTCCCGACAAAAGCTGGTCTGATGCAAAACAGCAGGTAACTCCAGCCGGCTTTGAAAGAAATGATCAGATGCGATGATTTCAAAGAACAAGGAAGTATGAAGCCTGATGACGTCTGGCAGGATTTGAGAAGAAGAGCGGTAGATCACATGGACGATCAATTTGCCTACATATCCATAACAAGAGCGTTTTGCAATGATCGATCAATTGGTGTCCCAAAGCGTTGAGCATCATTGACGTATTTCAATCTGACCGATGGAAGAAGATGGAAAAGCAGACTCAGAACGGAATCGCGATAAGCACCTAAGCGAAAAATTCATGAAGAGTTACTTTACTGTATCACGAAGAATCTGTGAAGCGTCAAGAAAAAACAACCTTCGCGAAGCTAGGCCCAATCAAAAAATAAGTCATTGTACTGAGTCAGATACCTGCAAGGAGGAATGTTTATTTCTCCTTGCTTTCTTTTAAAATTAGAAAGTCGGCTCATCGCCCACACCGCTTTTCTCCAGGAAATCCAATTCCTCTTTTCCAGACCATCCCCAGGCAAGACCTCAAGCGCTTTTTAAGCAGAATTAGCCTATTCCAAAATCTTCATTTTGGTAACCCAACACGAAAGTTCTTTGCCTTTCCATTCTTTTTCCGTGAACTGGAAAGCTGAAATCCCACATTTCGAAATTCAGTTCCAGGGGAAGAATGAAAAACAAAACCATCCGCTACTTTGTATGCGAAATCTGGGCCGCAATGACCGAAGCCAAACATTGATTCGAAAAGCCATCGTTGCTAAAACCTTGGCGGTTGGAGCTTTTGGAGATATGGGAGGATTTGCGCCTAGCATCTACAAACGGGGAATTCGATTTATCAATATTCCAACCACCTTACCTTTCTCAGGTAGATGCGAGTGTTGGGCGGCAAATTAGAGTCGATTGTTCACAGGATTGAAAAATCACTTAGGCGTATTCAATGAACCTGAAGCTGTACTTATCGCCCCAAAATTCCTAGAAAACCACTCCCAGATCAAGAAACTCGATCGTTTGCTGAAATCATCAAAGCATGCGTTTGATTCAGGACAAAAGGCTTATTTCGGAAGGTTTGAACATTCAGAATTGGGAAACCCGATTTGGAAAAAGTTGATCAGCACTCTGTGGAGATTCAAATCTAAAGTCTGACAGAAGACCGGAAGAGGCTGGGCTGCGAAAAATCCTGATTTTGACATACCATCGGCATTGCTTTGAAACTTATTATTTGGATGGCCCAAAGCATCTTGCTCCACGGGGGAGGCAATAGCCGTAGAATGATCTGTGAAGCTTGGCTTTTCTCATCAAAAACTAGGCGCTTTCCTCTGCTGAATTAAATCAAAATTAAGTCAGACATTTTTAGCAGTTATGGAAAATGAAATCGAGCAAAAAAGAAATTACCCCAGTTTTGGATCTTTGCACCAAGACAAAAAAAATGCAATGGCAATTACGGTTGATGTTTTCCGCTGTTGAATGTAATTGGGAGATTGGTTACTATAATGTATCCGTTCTCAAGATCAGAAATAAGGATTCAATCAGTTTTACTATCAGAATCTTTCCATCGCTTAAACTAAATTTTTGAAAAACTGATACCATGGAAATCCTCTTGCCTTTGCGCAGCAATCCACATTTGATACTTCACGTATCCCACTGACCCTCCTCCAAAGCGAATCTAACCGGGTATTGGTAATCGAAAAAATGCGTTGACAAAGGTGAAAATCGGATCTGGCAAAACCTAGGCTGAGGGCTCGCGATACGCAGGACTTATATCAGTCTGCTCGAAAAGGGAAGCCACCGGGTAAATATGATTTTGGATGCAGGCACTACATTGCGTTTTGTGACTGCTTTCCAACATCTGTAAACCAAACCAAACAAGGTCAATGACTGGACCCCAGAATGTGCCAAGGCGAACCTATCGGAATCCTCGTAGATCTGCCCTTCGTGAAATCGGTGCTTGAGATCCATTACCTTGATTGGAAGGATATCCACCGTTGCTATTCATGGTTTAAAAGAGCAGACCGAATCACCAGAATCAAGATCGCCTGGAGATGTGCTCTAGGTTCAATACATTTCAGCCATTGCTGATGATCGCTCCTCTACTTCCAAAGTGGCTTGAACTCGAACTGGAAGGAAAGTAGGCAGTCGAACCAACTACATCGAAATGACTTTGAATTGATGGCGCACAATTCGGTGTTAAATACACTTGGGAAAGGGATAAAATCACCCATTACCATCAAGAGTTATACCCCGACATCTTTTGCTGTGAAAGGACTGTCGGGCGCAAGTTATTGGTTTCAGCCTTTTTGGATTGTTGCAGATTCGGGCAACATTTTTCTTTGGAAGGGATTTAAAAGAAAATAAGCCTTTCAGGGCGATTCTAAAAATCGTGGCAGATCATGGATCGTCTAGCATCAATCTACCTTTAAGGATGGAGGCGTTCTTCCTTCAGAAGAAGAAAGTGGCGGGTCTTGAGAAATGGGATTTTAGCCCATTGGCCCTGATTTAGCCTCAAACAGGTCGCTGGACCTGCGCGATCTTGGTCAAAACTCGAATTTTCACAGGACTGCGGGAAAGTCTTCGGATCAAAGAACCGATCGAATTCCATGCGCCTCCAGCAAGAATTAGGCAAAGTTTAATGCCTCAGTTAAAAGAGATTGAGCCAAATGTTTTCCAAGTGATCCCTCGGTACAATGCCTCCACAAGTACAGATTCACACCTCTGAGGATCATCCGGATGGCGATGGCATTTATGCCTTTTTGGCGACCAAAACAGAAGCTGCTTTTTGAGATCCATCAGGGTAGTCGACAAATCCTATTCGAGCTTCTGGAAGCACTGCAGATCTGCCGGGAATCCTCAACTGAGAAGCAGTCATTGGCTCACTAAAATAGCGATTCAGAATCCCTGGCTCATTTCATCCATCAGGTAGCTATCCGGAATTTTGGCGAGAGGTAGAGATTTGACCTTCAATACTTGAAACCGTAGCCAAAGCAGTAGCTCAAGCCGACTCGCAAGATTCGGAGTATATGGCTATTGAAAATTCGATTCAGGAAGCGATTCTTCCCAATTATGAATTAATGATCGGCTACGAACTGAATATTTCGGACGAGTGATTATTACCTATAGCACATCAATCTTATGGCTTTTGCCAGCCAAAAAATTCGAAAGATCATTTAGCTTGTGCCTCCCACCGATGCTTTGCTTCAATGCAAAAACTTTCTTAGGCTAACTATCCTGATATCACTCAAAAAGCATGATATCGAACCGCTTTCAGTCGCTCAACGAATCTGGGATCAGCCATATTTGGCGGAAGCGGCCCACGGCAAGCGAAATTCGCTGCTGAGATCTATGGCCTTAGAGATTTTGGCAAAAGACATTCAGACTATCCAAGGATAATTACACCCGCTTTATCATTCTTCGAAAAGAATGAAACTGTGAAAACACCTGAGATTCCAAAATAAAGCTTCATTTTAAATATAGCATAAAGAATCAACCTGGTGGATTGTCTAAATTATTGACCATGCTCTTATGAAAGGATTGGATGATTTGAGTAAAATCGAATCGATTCCAGTGATTGATTAAACCTGGGGAAATATTGCCTTTTTTATGGATGCGGAATTTCAAGATTATCCCTCCCTTTTAGAAGCGATGGAAGCGAAGTCATCAACTATTTGGTGAAGTGAAAAATTTTCGGGAAAATATATGAGTTAGGAAGCAATGAAAGGATTTGCAGATCGAATAAACTCGTAGGAAGGAATATTATTTTTCGGCAAACTCCGAGAAGTAAATCAAATGGATCGCAGAAGGAAAACAGTGATCAATCTGGAAATAGGAATCCAGGATTTATCTCCGGATCGATCTGTGATCGAAGCTGTTTTGCGTAGCCACTGCAAGGAGACAATCCAAAACAGCACATGGGCTATCAAAACTATCAGGGAATTCCTGATTAAGGATTCCATGGCGGAGTCATGCCAAGAGAATATGGTTGTAAAAACTCAATTCAGCAAAAGAAATGCCTCCCACTGATGGGCCTCTAAAGAAGGGATCATGCCACCCTAAGCATGACTTTCTAAAACCCAGGTTGCATTCAGGTGCTGATTCCTGATCCAGGCTACCCGACTTAGTGCAGCGTAGCCAAACTGCTCTGGTGCGAAACCCGTTTCTAATGGTTTAGACCTGTACAGAAAAGGAAGAACCTGATCTGGAAACCTTGAGGCAAAGACCTGAGCAAGGTTAAAATTATGTGGATCAAAACTTCCACATATGCCTAACAGGAGCTCCGGGAACATCCAGATCTATATGAGGAAATTGGTCGTGCGCTTTTGCAACCCGAAAATGACATTGTGCTCCGTTCACTGACAAACCCCTATTCCCAGCATCTCTGAACCCTGACCAATTTCGGATTTAGCTATTCCTGGAGCAAAAGAAATTGCTTGGAATTAAATTCCTTGAGTAAAAAACATTCAATATGGCCGGTTGGCGTGTTGCATTCTCGCAGTAGAGAAGATTGGGTTGCGCCACTCTAAAAGTGAAAAGCAATATGGATTCTGGAGTTTTTAGGTAATACAAAAAAGGAGCATTGCGAGCTTTGAGCTTAGGGAAAAACTGGTTATTCGGACTTGGATGGAAATTATCAAAACCGAAGAAATATAGTTGAAGCTTCGGCCGAAAAACCTAGTTCTGACCTATTCTAAGATGTACTGACTCTTGGTGAGTGTTAAAATGCCTACAGGACAACGCCGAGCCTTTGGTTAGAAGAGCTCTTGCTACGAAAAAGAATCTTTATCACGCCCGGAAAAAATCTTTGGAACCAGCGGGTGAGCTGATGCAGAATATCACTTTGCATGCCTGAGTTCAAGATTCTGAGAGCAATCAATCGAATCAAACCTTAATTGACTATGAAAAAAATAACATTACGGACTGGGCCTTTTGGGAGGTTCATTTTGGATTACAGCCAGAAGAAAATTTCCTGAGCTGAGGTGACAGGCTCTGACATTTCTGAGCAAAATCAAAAGACGCTTTAACGCTTGGAATCATTACTGAGATCAAAGTAACTCCAGACCCGATACCGATATTATAATTTTAGCTACCCCAGCAGATACTTTGGGGGGATTTATTGACTAAAACACTGATCAAATAGGGCCTGAACATTGTGATTGGACCTTGGGATCTACGAAAAGGGAAAACTTTGTATTTTAGCGTAACAATCATCCCAAGCGGAAAGCAGTTCCTAGCATGTCACCCGATCGCCAGACAGAATTACTTCTGACCATAGAAGCCGGCTTTTGCTGACCTTTTGGAAGTAAAAGGTGAGATCCTTTTGGAAACTCGAGAAAACCGACCTTCATTTGAAAGAAAAGGCCTATGAACTCTTTTGATTGCCTTGATCTCAAAACTTTCGTTTATGACCAGAGGAGCATTGATCGACATTTGCTTTTGTCTCTCATCTTCCCATATATCTTCCTTATGTTAGGAAAACCGTTTTGCAAAGAATGGCGACGACAAAATATTTTCGATATGGCAGGTTTCACGGTTTCGCCTCCACGGTAAGACTAGCCAATTCAAGTCCTGCCATGTGGGGCTCCAATTCTCACTGATGAAAATTAAAGACAATATTTTGGCCGCCTGGATGGTTCATGCCAACCTGGCAGATATTCCGTGCAAAAGTAGCCGACGTGACGGAGCCATCGATTTATTTCGGATTTACCGAATCAATTAGATGGAAATTTGGATTTTGGGAAATGACGTCAGAGTCTAAAGTAATATAGACTGGCCAGTTTTTTAAAAAGTTTATTTCCAAATCCGGATCAAAAAAAACCATGGGAAATCCCATGATTTTCTTTGTTGCCGAATGACCTGTTTTTTTGTGACGTTTAAAATAAAAATATAATTCTCGATGAAATCGACTCTTTTTCTTTCCTCTTTCATTTTTCTCTTTGGTCATGTGATCAAAAGGGAGGTGGGAAGTTCTCGAAACTTCCAATGAAAAGCAAGGCCCCAAGGCATGAAAAACTCCTTGGTAGAATTAGAACGGCCAAGTTCTATGCGCTAGGAGGCGCGTACTGATCGAACCTATTGAAAGAGTTTTGAATCCTAAAAAACCAACACTTGGGAAGCAATTGGGAGATTACCCCAGTGAATTTCCCATCATTTTTCAAGCCTGTAGCTTTTGAGGGGAAATCTATTGTGATCGGAGCTTATAAACAGGTGCATAATCCGCATGAAAAACCAATTGAAAAATCTTCCTTGATTTTCAACCCAAAAAACCAGTTTAACCTGGCGTGGAAAGGTCCAAAAGTTCCTTGCAGGACAGTGACTTCGTTGGTTTCGGTAGGGGAGTTATTTTCCAGAAGAACGGAAAAAAAAATCTATGGGTCTGTGGAATCCAAGATTTTTGGGGACCCATTGGGGGATGGCGGGCCCCATGTTGGGCTTGGTTTTGATGGAATTACGATCCCAAAAAAAAAAAAAAACAGATTACGTGGAAAAGTATTGGCCAAAGATGCTCCAAGAACCTTCGAGATCACCTTCGGCGTTCCGCATTTGGTGGTTTGATAAGAGCTTATGTAGCGGGAAAGGGAAGAACTTCCTTATGCAAAGGCTATTGATAAAGTGCTGGAGGGTTGACAATTTCAGAAGTGGATTATTATATCTCTACT
>Ga0163217_1072100_pt1 | contig 11069 bp, 12 predicted proteins | sample SynspAceP_FD_185933 | JGI IMG/M metagenome (GOLD analysis project Ga0163217, IMG submission 185933) | Saline lake microbial communities from Ace Lake in Antarctica - Synechococcus sp. Ace-P (PacBio error correction) | ecosystem: Environmental > Aquatic > Non-marine Saline and Alkaline > Saline ... | reverse complement strand
GGATGGTCTGCGTGGAGCTCTGCCACCCTGCATATGCAGCGTCCGACAATGTTGGAGAACGTGATCGTCAACGCCACTCTTCGGGGATGGGCGGCCGCTGCCGTTCTCTCTTGCCGGATCCCAAACGGGTCAAGCTGACCTATCGGACAGCGCCTGCACGATCGAACCGAGCACTCGCTTTGAGGCGATGACCTGGGAGGATTCCCGGCGACACATGCTTCCTGATGGAAGTTGGCGCCAGCGTTCCCCAGGCTGCATCCAGCACGCCCTTCCCGGTTTTCTTAAGCCATGGTGCAGCGCCATGGGCTCGATAGCTTCTGCATCGACCTCTGGCTGTCCATCCCGGCGGCCGCCAGACCTCGATCTGGGCAACAAGGCCAAGCCCTGCCGACGCAACCCTCGCAGCCTCCTACGGGGCTGCGCGATTTCGGCAACATGAGCCTCACGACGATCCTGTTCAATCTTTGAAACATGTGGATGGCGTTGCCGCCCAAAAACCGCTGCGGCTGTAGGCCCTTCACCAGCGGGGTATGCCCTGGGGTTCGGGCCTGGCTCTCGATCGAAAGCTGCCCTGCTTCTCAACACTATGACTCCGAAAAGCCGATGACCTCCCCGCCGCCCCTGTTCCCCTCGTTTCAAGGTCCGCACCGACCAGGACGAGCTTGATGGTGATTTTTTCGATCACCGATCAAGCGGCTCACCAGTGCGCTCGATCAACTTCGCGTCTCAATCAGACCTGGTGCTACAGCGCCCCGATGAAGATCCTCAGACCCTGGCTGTTCAGCAAACAGATCAAACCGCTGCGGATCCTCGATCTGGCACCGGGATCGCCGAGTTTTCCTGGAATATCTCGTGCGTTGGGTCGCTCGGCATGGCGCCCGGACGCACCCTCCGATCGTCGGCGTCGATGCCAATCGGTCACCGTGGAGTACGCCCGCCAGGCGCTCTCCAGGCGGCTGCCCCCGATCTGCAGCCCTCCATCAGAGTGCGATCGTTGGGCCGATGCCTGGCGCTGCCCTTTACCCCGAAGCAGTCCTTCGCATGTGTGACTCGCTCTTCGATGTTTCTGCACCACTTCGCCCCATAGCCCAAGACGTACAGGTGATGGAGAAAGCATGGGGCCGGCTGCGCGCCGCGGAATTCCTGATCAACGATCTGCAGCGCCACCCCCTGGCCTACGCCGGCAATTGCTATGGCTCACGCCGCCTGCTGCAGGCTCGAGATTGATGCAGACGACGCCCCACTTCAGTTCTGCGGGGCGGTTTCGAGGCCAGGGAATCCCAAGCGATCGCCAACAGGAAAGCGCGGCTTCGAGCCACGTTTCGATTTCAATGGTGCTGGTCTTTTTCGCTGGCTTAACTGAGCACCATCCTGAAACCGGCGCCCCTATGACCCTCTCACGACGCGATCATCATCGGGGCTGGCCTGGCTGTTCAAGCCTAACGACTCGTCCATATCCAGTCTGCGGCGGGAGTCATGAGTAATCGGTCACAATCTCTGTCTGTCCTGAGTGTGACAATAGTAATCCTATCGACTTTTCTCCGCGCTACGTATCTGCGTTGCGGAATTCGACGAGGTGAGTGCGTGTGTACTATCTCGCGTGTGTTCTGCGATGCGCTATGACAGACCAGTGTCGTCGCTACACGCGGGTCGCTGTTGTTACTATCCCGGGGGTGCGGATCTAGAAGCCAGTCCTCAGGACACCAGCCACGGGGATCATCGACCGGCCAGCTGCCGGCACGGCGCTGGGGCTGAGGCCGCTACGCCCGTCGATAAAATTCCTCTGGACCGCGCCTCTGAAGCCGGAAGCCCCGCTGCTTGATCGCAAAACGCCGTCACCGCGGTCAGCTGCAGCTTGGACCGACGGCTCGTTAGCGTTGAGCACAGCGATCCGTCAGTATCCGCGTCAAAGCTGAGTGTTCGGAAGGCCAATATGGCAAGCGCTCCCGGCTGACGGAGCAACGGGGGTGCGTGCCTTTGCCCGCCAAGCCAGTCCGTTCGTGGCCGGCAAGGGCCCAACTACCGAGGGCCATCTATCAACGTCTAAGGCGGTGGAGCTGCACGCCTTCCGGGGGTATGCGGTTCTCTCACCCCGCGATTGAATCAGGCCTGATCAACGTCTGCCTGGATCGGCCACGCCGGCCTGATGCAGCAAGCGGCAGACCGGCCAGCGATCGAGCCGAGGAGCGTACCTCGCTGCGGTATCGCCGCAATCATTTCCTGGCCAGCCGCCTGCAGGGGATGGAACCGCGTCGGTGATCGTCGCCATCCTTGAGCCGGATCAGCTTTGCCCTTGAAGCGGTCACTTTCGACCCGGGATGTCGGATGATCGGCCGATACGCCGGCATGATTGCGGGCCGCTCTGCGAGTGACGGCATTGGCCATGGGCCCTCCGCTGCCGCTGACCTGGCCGCCCGATCGCCAAGGCCTTTCTAAGCAACTCCCTGGACATCCCAAACCTGCGCAGGCGCCTACCGAAGCCGATTGGAAACCGGGTGTCCTGCGGCGGACTGCCAGCTGGGCCGTTGCGCCTGCACCCAAGGGTCCTGTCATCCTCCATCGCCGCTGCTAGCGGTGGGGCTGTGCAACCGCCAACCGGCGCTCGGCAACGCCCTGATTCCGCCGCCACCCGGGGGGTCGTGCAGGCCTTGGGCGCTTTAATCGGACCCCGTGATGTTTAGATTTTAGGACTCGGCCCTGCCCCCGAAAGGGCCTGCCTTCACAGCTTTTTGTTCCTGCGATGCCCCGTGGGGCTGAAGATGACCTATCGGCTGGCTCAGAGACTGACGGACTTCAAACCCGTCGCCTTGATCCAATTTGTTGGAAACGCTCCAGCCAAAGACCGCAGCGAGGCTGAGCTGGTTACGTCCCTCGATCCGCTGATATCGAGCCGCTGCTGGATGGATCTGACACTGCTCCGCGATCGGAGCGAGCGGCAACCTCGCGGCAAGCTGTGGCTGGCTCGTTGATCGCTGTAGAGCAGCAACCGTGCCTTTGGACCCGCTGGCCGATGCCTGCAGGCGCTAGTCTCGCCCATGGGCTTCGGGGAACGGCGAGCGGACACGGGACGCCAGCTCGGCCAAGGCCAGCCCACTGGATCCGAGGCTTTCGATCGCAACGATTCCTGGTCGCCGCAGGCTTTGTGCTCGCCGTTGAGCAGCCGTGGCCGCCTTGAGTGCGTGGGCCGCGGGAGCGCAATCAGAGTCAGCAGGAAGAAATACGAAAAAGTTGAGGAAGCCCGGTGCTGGCCTTGGCGAGCTGGCGCCGTGGCCGCTCGCCGTTCCCCGAAAAAGCCAGGGCGAGGGACTGCGCCTGCAGGCATTTCGGCCAGCGGGGGTCAAGGCACTTGCTGTTACGCCATCGCGCCAGCCACAGCTGCCGCCGAGGGCCGCTCGCTCCGATCGCGGCGCAGCGAGGCGGATCCATCCAGCCGGCTCGGAATCCAGCGGCCATCGACACGGTCCAACCAGCTCAGCCTACGCTCGCGGCTTTTGGCGGAGCAACGAACAAGCGTCTCCAACAATGCCAAGGCGACGGGTCGAGTCCCGTCAGTCCTGCGCCAGCCGTAGTCTCCTTCAGCCCACGCCAGCATTCCAAACAATAAGCCTTGAAGGCAGGGCCTTCGCGTGGCAGGCCGAGTCGTCTAAATCTAAACATCCACGCCCCGTCGATCAAAGCGCCCAGCCAGGGCCACCGACCAAACCGGGTGGCGCGGATCAGGGCAGTAATTGCCGAGCGCCGCGTGGCGTGCACAGCCCCAACGCTGCCGGCGATGGAGGGATGCAGGAAAAAATACCCTTTTGTGCAGGCAACGGCCCAGCTGCAGTCGCCGCAGGAACACCCGGTTCCCAATCGCCTGCCTCGGTGAGCTCGCCTCGCAGCACGTTGGACACGTCCAGGGGTTGCTTAGAAAGGCCTTTGGCGGATCGGGGCGGCCCAGTTATCGGAAAGCGAGATGCCATGGCCATGCCGTCACCGCAGAGCGGCGCGCAATCATGCCGGCGTTATCTGCCGATCATCAGACATCCCGCGGTCGATAGTGGAAACCCTGTCAAGGCAAAGCTGCATCTGCTCAAGGATCGCGACGATCCACCGACGCGTCTCATCCCTGCAGGCGGCTTGGCCAGGAAATGATGCGCGTGAAATATAATACTCAATATCCTTCGAACATGATTTGTATATCGCCGTGCCATGCGCGATGGACGCTCGTGGCATCATCGGCCGGTGTTGCGCGTGCGGTGCACCGGCACAGTCCGGCGAATTGCTCCACACAGCACAGATCAGCGTTTTGATCGATGCGCTGTGAGTGCAAATCTCTGTATATATCTCTGTCAGATATCTTCCGAATAGGTGCTACGACGCTATCTCACCGCGCTCCGTTCGTAGATGTGCTCTCGCGTGTGTAGTGGCCTTGCCCGGCACGACGCTCGGACTGGCTTGGCGGCAAATAGGCGTCACGCCCAGTTGTCCCGGTCGATCTCGCCACGTCGTCCTATGCGCCCCTGCGCGAGTGATCCTGCATATCTACCACCGCTTGTAGACCTAGGTACTTGACGATCGGCCGTTGCTCCCACACGAAGCCGTCGTCCAAGCTGCCCCTGACCGCGGTGACGGCGTTGCGAAATCAATGGCAGCGGGCTCGGCTTCAGAGGCGCGCTCCCAGAGGATTTTATCGAGGGCGTAGCGGCTCAGCCCCAGCCTGGTGTCCGGCAAGCTGGCCGTCGAATGACTCCCCCGTGCTGGTGCTGAGGCTGGCCTTCTGAATCGGCACCGCGCCGCCGTTGCGCACCGCGTCGCAGTGGAATGCCAAGGCGCCCGAAAGATCTCAGGTGACCTCAAACAGAGAGGAATTCGCCGCAGAGTTTGTTGCAGCGGGAAAATGCTGCTTGGCTTCCCAGCAGCAGCACCGCATGTGGGCCCCGGTGGTCAGCCAGGCTGCATGGCCATGCTTAAACCAGCCAGCCAGCCCCGATGAGGGATCGCGTCGTGGAGGGTCATAGGGGGCGCCGGTTTTCAGGCGGCTTGGTGCTCAGTAGCCAGCGAAAAAGCCCTAGCACATTGAATCGAAACGTGCCGAAGCCCGGCTTGCATGTGGCGATCGCTTTGGATTCCCTGGCCTCGAAACCCGCTCAGAACTGAGATGGGCTGCCGTCGTTCTGCATTTCATCTCCGAATCCTGCATGCAGGGCGCGTGAGCCGCATAGATGCCGCGCGTAGCCAGGGGTGGCGCTGCAAGATCGTTCGATCAGGCATCCGCGCGCGCGCCAGCCGCCCCATGCTCCTCCATTCACCTGTTACCGCCTTGGCATGGGGCGAAGTGCGTGGCAGAAACATCGAAGCGATCACGCAACATTCCGAAGGACTGCTCGCGGTAAGGCCGAGCGCCAGCGCATCGCGGCCACGTCCACTCTGGATGAGGCTGCAGATCGAGGGGGCAGCCGGCCTGGAGAGCGCCTGGCCGGGTGTGCGTTACTCCACGGTGGACCGGATATTGGCATCGAGCCGCAAACGATCGCAGGGTGGCGTCCGGGCGCATTTGCCGAGCGACCAACGCACGAGATATTCAGGAAAAATCGGCGTCCCCGTGCCCCGAAGACGAGAATCCGCCACGGTTTGATCTGTTGCCTGCAACATTCAAGGGTCTGAGGATCTTCATCGGGCCGCTGTAAGACCACCCCAGGGTCTGATTTTGACGACGCGAAGTTTGATCTGACGCGCACTGGTGAAGCCGCCTCGATCGGTGATCGAAAAATCAGTCCATCAGCTCGTTCCTGGTCGGTGCGGACCTTGAAAACGAGGGAACAGGGCGCGGGTTGAGGTCATCCGGCTTTCGGATCATAGTGTTGGAAACAGGGCAGCTTCGATCGAGATTGCCAGCCCGAACCCAGGGCAACCCCCAGTGCAGGCCACAGACCGCAGGGTTTGCGGGCGGCAACGCCATCCAATGTTTCAAGAGAAACAGGCATCGTCGGTGAGCTCCATGTTGCCGGGAAATGCGCGCAGCACACCCCGTAGGAGGCTGCGGAGGCTTGCGTCGCCCAGGCTTGGCCTTGTGCACCAGATCGAGGGATCTTTTCTATGGCGGCCCGCGGGATGGACAGCCCAGAGGTCGATGCCAGAAGCATCGAGCCCATGGCGCTGCAACCATGGCTTAAGAAAACCGGGAATGGCGTGGCTGGATGCGCTGGGGAACGCTGGCCGCCAACTTCATCAGTGTAAGCCTTGTGTCGCGATCTCCAGGTTCATCGCCTCCAAGCGAAGTGGCTCCGGGCCGATCGTGCAGCGCTGCCCGATTAGGTCAGCTGACCCCGTTTGGGGATCCCGGCAAGAGAGAACGGCAGCGCCGCCCCATCCCCGAAGAGTGCGTTGCGATTTCACGTTCTCCACAAATTGTCGCGGACGCGTGCATAATGCAGGGTGCAGAGTCCACGCAGACCATCAGCACCCGGCGTGCTGCACCGCGGGGCGCGGCAGATCGCAATCGGCCAGCTTCAGGCCGTGAAGGCCGCATTGCAGCCCACTGAAAACGATCCAGGCGCGCTCTTGCGCTGGGGGCGAATCCCCACCGTTGTATGCAGCTGGATATCAGGCCTGGAGCGTAGGAATCCGGTGCAAAACTCACCCACCAATCCAGGTGAGCCGTGATCATGCTCGCCGCTTGCAGCCCGCCTCGCGCCCAGTGCGTCACGGGCCACCGTCCGGCCAGAGCAGCGCCAGCGGCTGTACAGACCGTTGCGCTTCGCGGCTCGGTAGGCGGAGAGTCCAGTTGTTTGGAACAAAAAGTTCTGAAATGATCCGCCTCCTCCGTGGCCACAAATCTCCTGCCACTGGCAGCTGTAGCGGTGCTCGATGCACCGATCGCCGAAAGGTGGAGGCGATGCGCTTCGCTCAAGTCCTGCGGGCACATCTTCGATGCGGCCATCTGAAGGCGGCAAAGCTCTGCTTTGCGACCTCCTGCCCTACGGCGCTTTGCCGGTCGCTGGATCGCTTCGAGATACAGTGGGCTTTCCAAAGCTGACACGGGAAACCGAATCTGCATTTGCGCGGACATCATTCTCCGACCGCACGTGAGCGAATTCCCTCGGCCAACGCCAGAACCCTGTCCCAAGCAAAACCGGGCTTGCGTCAGTCGCCTGTATCCGGCTTGGTCAGGTCTCAGCAAAGAGATAACTCTGACTTGTGAATGCTTGTCAATACTCACTACATTAGAAACCGTTACGTTTAAGTGCTCTGGCCTCCAGGTCCGAACAAACTGTTGTCGAGAACCTTTCCATTCCTTGCCGTTTTCGTTGTAGAGCTTTCCCCATGACGCTTGAACACCTCGGCTGGCCGTCCCGCTTTGAGCAAGGAGCCTTTGCTCGTCTGCCAGCAAGGGCGAACACCATCTAACCAATTTCTGAGCCTCGATGCTGATTGCCATCGTGCTGCTGCGGCCGCTGTTCCCGCCTTCTCCCGGCAAGGATCACCCTCCGTTCTCCGTTTCCCCTCCATCAACTCAGGCATTGCCGGAGCTGAGCCCGGGCCTGAACAACCCGGGCAACCCCATCCACCATAAGTTTCATTGCTCTGGTCGGATAACCTGCGGACGCGTTGCCGTCAAAAAACTTCGTATCATTTCGAAGTAATCCCTGAGGCCCATGACTGAAACCCTCCCCCCTTCAAGCCGTCAGTTCGCCCGTCGGGCCCAGCCGTGGGCGATTCGACCGCACTGCACGGACATTGAAGATCTTGCGCAGGATCTCGAAGTTCTTTTGTGGAGCTCTGCAGATTCAGGCCAGCTTCAGTGAGGCCTATGGCGCCGAGTTGCTCAGCCGTTCACAAAGCCTTGACTTGATTGTCCCTGTTTCATCATCGACAGCACCAAGGCCAGGGCAAAGGCACGTGAACGGCACACACCTCAGTCCGCATCAAAACTCTGCGACGAGGACCGACTTGCCGTGCGCCCAGGCGGCCTGCCCCTGCGGTTCAGAATCCTGACGGGTGTTGGCCGCCTTCGTGATGATTTGGGCGTTCAACATCTTGCGTCGTAGGGACTGGGCTTGCTGAAGGAACCCCCAGCCAAAGCGTCCGCCTGCCCACCTCCCACAGCCCGTCGTGATATCTGTCCCTTTTTTTCTTCGACCGCAAGCGGCTGATAGCTTGCTTGGAGCGAAAAATTCCAACGCGCCACCCGGTTTTCGTTCCGGTCCACTTTGAGCAAACCCATCCACCGTTTCATCGCTTTGACCTCTCTGCGTCACCCTCGGCTGAGTCTCCCCGTGAACCATGCATCGACCGCTGCTCACCTTGTTTCAAATCCTCCTGTGGCCATGGGCCTGAACTGCGGTCGATGCTACTGTTTGCTTTCAAACAAACCGCTATCCTATAGTTCGCTAACCCTGAAAACGCGGTGACGAACCATCATGTTTGTGATTCCGACCTAGGTTTTTTCCTTATGGAAGCTCTCGCGGACTACTTCAAGGTTTTTTCCTGGAAAACCCGAATCCGCCTGGCTGTGCTTGAAGCCCTGCCGGGTCTGGCTCCTCAATGTCACCGCTGTGGTGGAGGCAACGGGTCTCAGCCAAGCGTTGGTTTCGAAGCACCTCAAGTTGCTCGAACATTGCCGGGGTGGTTGCCCGCCGTCCGGCTGCAGCCTTGTTTACTACGAGGTATGACAAAAAAGCGTCTTCAAATTCATGGCCGTCAAGCCCGAGAAGTTCATTGACAGGCCCACGCGCCGCCCAACAGCATTGAGGTTTTCTGGCCTCGATGTTTGAATTCAAGCGCTCTGTGCCAGAAAACCGTGCGAATGGGGCCTCAACCAAGACCAACCCGACGAGCCAACAGCAGCTGAGGGTCTTGAACAGACTCCATGCCCCACCAGGGTCTGGTGGCTCAAATCAGGCAACTTCAACTTGAGCATTCGAGAGATCAAAAAAAAAGCTTGATCAGTCGCGCCGCGCAGCGGCAACTGCCCAACCTTCCAGTTCGAGCATCTCTTCTGCTTGCACCCTTTCTCTTGAGCGGCGTGGCGGTCGGCAGGCCTGATTCCTGCCTGAAAATCCGGATCAAAAAAGGAAGCGGAGAGGGGGCCATCCTGTAGCGGTTGTGGTCTGGCACTACTTCAACGAAAGTGCATGCTCTTGTTTGGCACTGATGAACAGATCCGATGAAAACCGATGCATCACGGCCATGTCGGCACACCCCTGCGAAGAGGTTGCGCAAGGGGAAGGCGCTTGGCCTTTTGGTGATGGCCTTTGTCAGGGACCCTGGCTTGGGCTTGGCGTTCCAGCACGTCACGGCAAAAATCGCTTTACACATCCAGAAGCCTTGGCCTTCCCATGGGGTGGTCGATGCATTGTGTTGATCCAAGTGTCAGAATTCCAATTTAAAAAAATGCCTGGTCCTGACAAATAACTCTTCCAAAATCACAAGGTTATGCGATATAATCGTCTGCACCAGCTCGGGAATGCCCTTGAAGCTAGTCGCCACCCCGCTGATGTCTGAGAGGGATCAGGTATGGGAATCGCTTTCGGGTTACTGGCAATTCGGCGCGAATATCCTGGACAGGCTTTAACTTTCGATCCGGAGTGGGTTTCGCTGACTAATGATCACACTCGGCGTTGAAGCTAAGCCCATTGATGCGGCGGTTCAGCATGTTTGTCGGGTCAAGGCACATTCCAGCCGCCTTCTTCTAAGAAATTGGATGCGTTCTGATGCGCCGCCGGTTCTTCCTGCTCAACCACAAAAAGATCGGTTTCACGGCCAGGAACAACGACCTTTGCATTAGCAATCATGGCGAGAAAGAACATGGCAAGTGCTCCTTGCTTGTGCCTGGACTCTAGTTCAAAAAAGCTGAAGCGTTTTTCAGGCGGCCTGGCTCTTAAGATTGGTTTCCAAATTGGTGGATTACCTTTAGCATTGAACGGAATGTTGCTTAGGGCATCTTCACACATCTGTCTGCTCGTCTGGAGGATAAAGGCACGGCATCCATTGCGATCGGCTCGTTCCAGCCGGAAAGGTGCCAAGGCGTTGGTGGGGAAGAATGAAAGCAGGAACGACACAAACCCAGCAGGATCTTCAGCGCCGTTGAGCCTTCATGAATTCATGTCGCTGCCACCGAGAAATGTCAGCCAGTGTTGGCTAACTGGTGGCGATTGCTGCCATCAAGGAATGAAAATTAGGTCTGTTCTCGGCATACTCCGCTGTAGACGAGGCCAATCACACCATTCGTGATCGGGATTCGGTTGGGCTTCAATCACCACAGAACTTGCCCGACAGTGGTTGCAGGGCAAGCCTGAGATTGGTTGAACCAGGTGGCCATTGGGCTTGATTATGCCGTTCCTTCCGGACGTGCCGAAGGTGGTCTGGATTCGATAGGGCCGAGGCTCTTCAGGTGACGGCAGCAGGCGGGATGGGCTGAGGCCACCCTCCAGAGGAGAGAAATCTTGGTCTCCGCTGCTTCGTTGAAAGGGAACCTCCACCGGACCGACCACCCCAGAGCGGGAAACACAGTCAAGCGCTGGGCCACATATATTCCTTGTGCCTGGAACTCAAGCAGTTTCTTGTGTTCCTCCATTCCAAAAGTTCAGTAGAGCGATCCAACGAATGCATCCCACAAAATTCGCAATCTCCGATTTCAGGACCAGGGACTGGGCGGGAAGGAGGTCCCCGCGTTTTCCTTGACCCAAGGCTTCTCGACTTGGAGGGAAAACCCCATGCCAACCAAACAAACGATTGGAATGAAATTCATCGGACTTCGAGGCGGCAAGCCTCCCTCGGCGGTACGGAGTTGCTGGGCTTTGGCGAAGGCTGTTTGCCAGGAGGTTCGCAAGCGTTTGCTTTCTGGCTCTTCGAAAGCACGCTGAACAAACGGAGCGGTGGGCCCCGATTTCAAGGTTGGCCTGCGAGTAAGCAGGGAATTGACCTTTTTTTGGCCGCCCCGGTTTTGGCAAAAACCCTTTTCCCGGAATAGAGGGGGGGGGACAGGAGCTCAAATCTTAAAGAGGGGGGCAAAAACCAAAGGGCCCCGCCCCCATTTTCCAAATTCTCTTTCTTTTTTTCCACCTTTTTTTTTTTTTTTTTTTTCG
>Ga0163217_1112568_pt1 | contig 11071 bp, 17 predicted proteins | sample SynspAceP_FD_185933 | JGI IMG/M metagenome (GOLD analysis project Ga0163217, IMG submission 185933) | Saline lake microbial communities from Ace Lake in Antarctica - Synechococcus sp. Ace-P (PacBio error correction) | ecosystem: Environmental > Aquatic > Non-marine Saline and Alkaline > Saline ... | reverse complement strand
GCGTGTTGCCCCACAGCGACGCGGCATTACCGCTGGCCAATAGAACAGCGCTGAGACCACACCTGCATCACGCTATATCCGGGCCTGACCGAAACAAAGCAACAAGTGGCCCTTTCTGTATATAATCTGAACGTTCAACAGTGTCAATGACAGCTTCGGCACCGCTGGCGACAACTGATTCACCTGTCGCGCAAAAAAGCATGCAAGCCGTGCAAGGAAACCGATGCCTTCGGTCCGCCTCGGCGGCGACAGCTGCTGCGTCATCCTGGAAAAAGATCACCACCGAAGCCACTGCCGGCTGGACCATTGCCGGCTCACTATCGGAATTTTCTCGCGAGCGACCCTTTACCGTTCCAATGGGCGCCCGAAGTGTCGGATGGAGATCGGTATCAGCCGTTCCGTGATAACGCCCAGACCCGCTGGCGCTGATAGGTTCAGGCAACATGCCAGTATCGCGCCAAAGCGAGGCCGCAATACCTTTCGAGTCTTCACCAGAATGATGCTTGCATGCTCGTGAGTCGCTGTCATGTGAAACCCGCAGCGCCGAGGATTGGAGAAGGAAGAGTTCTGCTGACTACCAACCACTTGTAAGCCAGTGCAGTGGTGAGCTTTGAGCGCTACTGCCGCTGGATTTCCACAGGGGCAACCTGATTGGCCCTGACAATGTTATCCCCGATCGCGAGGAACAGGGTCATTGTACCCCTAGGCGCCTGGGCATTGCGCGGCAGCTGCCGTCAGTCTAAGCCGTGGCAAGGCATGGGTTACCCTGCCTTTGTTATAAGCGGGAATTTATCAGTAAGGCAATTCACTCGCCCAATTACTGCCGTTGATCGAGAAGTATTTACAAAAACCGGATTGGCTCCGGAATGCTGAACTGGAGCTGACCCGAAAGCATGTTTAATGGACGTGTTGCCCAGGCCATTGACACCCTGCATGCACAAAAGCCATCGGTGTCAGGGCTGTCGATTGATTGACTTGCACGGCTATTCGTCCGCTGTTCCATCTAACGCGCTTCCCGATCGACAGTTTAAGATAGACCAAAGCTTTATTGCCGGACTGTCACAGCAACAAGCAGCGGACAATTCGATAGTATCGGCGATTATGCCCATGGTAGACGCTTACGCGAGAAAGTGGTAGCAGAGGGGTTGAAACAACAGCCAGCGTATTGACACTGATATGATGAAAACTGGGACCAGTTTCAAGGCTATCTGTTTCGCCGCCCTGGCCCCAGCGGGACGAGGTCCCGCAGGCTGTTCTTGAACAGCCACGCTAATCCAGCTTTTCTCCCTTGGTTCGGCTACTACTTGCCAGATAACAGTGCCCAGTTGGCGCTCAATCAAGCCTGAAAGGCTGCGCCCAACCGGGCCGCGTCAATGGAATTTATCAACCAGCACGTAGGCGTACTGCGAACCCTGAGTTTGCATGTGCCACTATGCATCTGGCCTCAAAACCTCCTCGCGTTTGCTCACGATCATGCAGCGCTCAAAGCGTCCCTGATTCACTCCAGTCCGTCGTAACCACTGAAGTCGCAATGGATCATCTGCGCACTTCCAGTGGTCTGATTGGCAAACAGAGCATCGTGCATACCCAGAGCCATCCTGATCACCGCGCAGCCGCGCCGCCTGGGCTGCTGCATGCATTGGCGTGCTGGCTCAAGGCAGTTTCGAAGAACACCAGGGGACTTGCGGTATCGATATAGTCCGTTTCTTTCAACTTTGCTCATGGCAACCTCGCGCAAAGCTGCGCAGGCGGCAATTGATAATCGGCAAATTCGCGTACCACGACCGGCCGCGGTTCCAGGTCGCCAAGTTTGAACCATAAGCACCAGCTCCGCCGAAACGCGCGGCACCTTCAGTGCAAACGGGCAATGCAGTGGCTGGCCGCGCCTGGTGTCCCAGGTACACAGCCAGACCTCCCAGTCCAGCACCGCTACCAGCGCCCCCACCCCATATAAAACAACGCCGCTTGCCTTGCCGCCCCGGCCGCTTCGCCTGCTCGCCATGTAGCCCACGCTCTTTGCATTCTCCATGATGCGATGTCCTCAATGCTGATCTGCTTCGCAGGCATGCAGTTTTCAATAGCTGCCAAGCCACCTCTTTATCATTTGTGGGAGGATTCAATGAAAACTCTTGAAAACTTTTTTCACAGCCCCCTGTCGCGTGCGTACGAGTCAAGTAAAAGAGCAACACCCACGCTGGCAACCGCATCTGCTTACAGCACCTCTGACGTTATCCGCTTCATTTGCAAGCCTCCCTGGCGAGCAACTTCTGGATCAAGCTGTTACCGAGCTGCACTGTCAGCCCTTCGTCTTCGCAGTGCCCTGGCTGTGCTCTTACAATGCAGATAAACCAGTCAGATAACCCGGGAGTTACCCGCATGAACGACATCCCAAGATCATACCACCCGCCTGCCAGGACCACCGCGACCCCGCTGCGCCGGCGTGACCCGTGGTACACTGGCCGCGCAACCAGCATCGCCTGAGATGCCCCTGGACGAGGTAGCCCTGTCGCATAGAGCCGTGACGGGCATACCTCTGTGATTTTGTTTGAAGGCTTTCTTCCAGGAAAGCATGGCGCCGTTTCTTTCAGGAGCTCAAAGACAATGGCCAGCGACCCTTACCTTGCTGGCATCCGATTCAGGTTCATCGCAGGACCCTGCATGCGCGATCCGCTCGGTTTTCGGCATGCATTGAACTCTCGGCAGGTTCAGCAACTGACTCGTGACCCACGCATCGGGCCATGTCGCAGCTATTAGCAGGAGTTTATTATCCATCAGTCGCGCATCAATGCAAATTGGTCTTTCCAGGGCAGTGGTGTTCGATGGCATTCGACTTTGAAACTTTGGCACGTGAAGATGGTAGCCCGCGCATGCGTGCATCAGGCGCGTCGCTGATGCGACCGACAACAATGGAATTCAACGGGCCCCTTGATGCTCATACCCGGATCGCATCATCAATTTGTACCTGCGTAGGGAAACCCCGAGCCAATTTGGGAGAACTCGTCAAGGCGCAAACTGGCGACCTGACAAAAAGTGCTGGCAAGCTGGGCCAACGCGCGGGATCGAAGCACCCAAAGCCCCGCAGGTCACTGCTGTTGTTCGAGTGCAATGTGCTCCACGCTCGCAATGGCAATATGTTCACCCTGCCGCGCCGAATCTGTTTTTGTCTATAACAGCGTGGACAATCAAGGTGGCCAAGCTTCGCGGCCAAACGCGAACGCCTGAATATCTCGGGGGCGCGTTTTTTAAAATTTATTTTGGGAAAAAAAAAAAAAAAAAAACCCTCTGGAAAGTACACGATGATTTCCTGACCCAACCCCCCCCCTTGCCGGTCAGGAGTGGGCCCGCTGCCGCGTTCGTTAGAGCAACCGACTCGTTTGCAGAGCTCCCCCATTAGTACAAGAACTCTCAAAGAGGAAAAAACTTCAGGTGCGAAAGCTGCCGACTTCTGCTGCAAGTTGAGCACCGCCAGCCGGGCCATGGCCTCGCATGCCTGGCGCTCCTCGGAACTTTGCGCCGCTTGATTCGACAGATCGCGAATGCCGCTGATATTGCCGCGCAATCTCTTCGGTTGGGTCGGCTTTGCCCTCGCAGGACGGAGGGCAATTTGCGCGGCCATATCCGTTGATTCCACCACTGACTGGGCGGTGTCGCTTAACGAGCCGCTCGGCTCCACAGCTTTGCTCCACGCTCTGCCGAGGCCCAGCGTAGCGCCGCGGCATCACGGCTACTGCCCGACCGCTACCGCCGTGCAAGCTCGAATCATCTCCTGAATGTCGCGTGTTGACCTTTGAGTACGCGCGCCAGGCGACGCTACTTCGTCCGCGACCACGGCAAAAACCACGGCCTGCTCGGCCCGCACGGGCCGCTTCAATAGCGGCGTTCCAGCGCCAAGCAGTTGGTCTTGTTCGGCAATCGCCTGGATGACGCTAAGGCACACCGCCATCTGTCGCTGTCCTGCTCCAGCCGATTGATAACACCCCGCGCCTCCCCACATTCGGGCCAACCTGCGCAACGCATTCATGGTCTGACCCACTACTTCGGAGCGCATTGCCCTGCTTGTCAGCCTGACTGGCGGCTTCCGCCGTGCTTGGGCGTTTCGGGCACCTCGTGGATGGCTGCGTCATTTCGGTGCAGCAGTACTCACCTGATCGATCCGCGCTGTACGTTCGTTGACCAGCCGATCCTGGCTGCGGCGATAGTACTCTCTGCTCCGTGCTGCAGCTACGCTGAAGGAGTGGAATCGGCCACTTGGCGAATCAGCGTCTGCAATTGGGCGAAGAAATTGGTTAATGGAGGTGCCAATGCCTATTCGTCATGGAAGGTCACTTCAAACCCGCTTGGTCAGACCCCCTTCGCCAGCGGCGATATCGCGGAATGCGCCCCAGAATATTCTGACGCCGTAAAAGAAGGCCTGGGAAAAAACACCATCATCAGCAAGCAGATGCCAGACCGATCAACGTCACCGCGTCAACAATGGCCACTTATAGCCCACTGCCGCATCCGCGTCCGAGGGCGCTTGCGCCGCCTGTCGTCCACCTGCTGAGTCATTTGATCAATCAGATCAGGGCTCGGAGAACAACTCGAATGCTGATCCGTAACTGAGTTGCTCGGCCCGTTGCATGTCCGCGCGTAATCGCTCTGCGCCAGCGTGACACTTCATCACTGGCGCGTTTCCAGCGTTAGAATGCCTCATTGAATTGCTGCGCCATGCCTTGCCTTGAGCGGGAAGTCGTCGGAAGCAAAAACGTTAACCCGATCCATCGCCTGCTGCAGGTTGTTCATCATGCTCAGCGCCCAGGCGGTAAAATCTTCAGTTTCCACGCCTTGAACAAAGCCCCGCTCGGCAATCAACGCCTGGGTAAAGGTCCGGATGCGTTCCAGGAGATTGGTCGCTTAGGTAGCAGGTTGCTTGAGAAATGACAGTCTTGGAAGAGAGTCAGAGACGGCGATGGTAGCCACGCGCCAAGTGTGCAGAACAACGCGGCCAAACAGTGCAAATGCCGGGTCAACTTTCCAGCGGAAAACTGCATTATTCCGGAACACGGTAAACAGCAAACACTCCAGATCATAGATATCTATCGATCGTTCTGGAGCACGCGCAAGGGCAGACAGCAACAGTTGACCGATCTGAACCCTGGTATCGACTGGAAAACGCCGTACTTTAACCTTGAGTTACGATATCTGGAAAGGACTGTTTCAACTGGCCAACATCGAAGCTCAGTTTCCATGTACAAACAACATGACCAACCGGTTGGCAATTCGGTTGCGCTCATGGTAGCTGCACATGAAGCTGCACTGCTCGCCGCATTCCTGGAGCACGTCAGGAATCCCCTGCAGCACCTTCCCGTTGCGAACCTGCGTGGTGACCGCCGACGATTGTCCTCCCATTACAGCATCATCAATCGGCTGGAAATCCCCGTCGACGAGGATTTCCACATAAGCGTTCGCCTCGGATACGAAGATCAGCATGCCCGTATCGGCATCCCGTATGGTGGCATATCAGCTCTGATAAACTGCCTGCGCGCGAGATTACTGGCACGCCAGAGCGCACGGGTCGCAGGGAATTCAAACGGTGTCAGTACTCCCGGCAACCGGAAAAAACCAGCGCCAGACGATAAACATCACCACTGCACCAGCCAATAATTGCTAGCCCAAGCCATCTTGTAAGACAGCAGCACGGCGCCAGAAGCACCAGGCTGCAATGCTGGCCCACAGGCAGAGGTATGTAATGATATCGTCGCCTGGGCCGCCAACCGGTCACCACTTCGGCATCGTACGTCAGTTCGATACGTCATAATCGCATCAGACTTGCTGTTGCTCGCTTTGTGTAAGAAGAGTTCATTGCTTTCCATCCTGGACATTACCAGGCGCCCGAGCCCACCGCCTCAAAGCCGCACCACCACCGCCGAAACGCCGCCACCCATGCCGGCCCATACCGCGCACGGGCCACACCCATACGCCCAGCAGGCGCAGCGAGGCATGCCGTGCCCAAAGCGGCCACGCTTGCGCGGGCCACCGTGCGTCCCGCCCGCCGCCAATCAAACCCGACGATAAAGAAACAGCAGGAAAAATATGCCTATCGGCGGTTTATCCCCTCGCCCACGGTTTGCGCTCGGCAACCCGCAGCGGATCGCCGTCCAGCACCTGCACATGGCGGCGGCGCCCTCAAGAAATTGCAACGCGTTTCGAATTTCGTTCGGCGAAATGCCGGTATGTGATTGTCTGTTATGATCGCGAGGCACTGCGCATCCTTCAGGCGGCCTCAGCCCGTACCCACTTCCAATCCGAATACGCGGTCATCGCGAGGCAATAATCGCCAGCGCTCCGGTGTCAAGCATCGGCTTCACCAATACCCCAGGTACGCCCCAGATCCACGCCGAACTCTTCAATGCTGCCGGCCCTTGCAAAGTCTGGCCACCTTGACCACCCACTACCTGCCTCACCCGGGCTGCTCGTGGCTGGCCAACATCGCGGTCAGTTGCGCTTCGCTTTGTGGCTCAAGCATTTCTGCCTTCAAATACCGTCGTCAACTCGGGGAGCCAGCTCCTGTTTCCGATCGCCTGCTTGCCAGCAGCAGGGCAAGCCAAAGCATTACGCTCGCCAGTAAGTAGCGCATACCTCATTTCGGAAACTCCACCGCAGTTGCGCTGTCGCATCTCAGTGGTGGCTCAAAGTTTCGCGAAATCGGCATGTCGCTGTTACATCACCGGCTGATGCAGAAGCCGCCCGGGAACGTGCGAATCTCGGTTTGTACTCTGCACCGAGGGCAAGAATTCACGACGGGCCACCGCGATGCGGTTCTCAGTACCTTCAAGCTTGACTGCCAAGGCTAAGGAAATTCTGATTACGATTTTTCAGGTCAGGATAACGCCGAACACCGCCATCAGGCGCTCAAGGCACCGGTCAACGACCCTGGGCCTTTCGAATGCCTGCATCTTGCCGGTCGCGAGATCATCCGCTGTGACTGGATAACGTGGCGCTGCGCGTGCTTCTACCAACAGCGGTCGCGTTTCCTGCTCCTACGGCAAAGCCCTGACGGTTTCAACCAGATTCGGATCAGTCGGCGCGCCTGATACTGATCTCCACCTTGCGAACCAGGCCCGATTTCACCTGCTCATCATTAGTCGAATATTGTGAGCCACAGGCCGCCAAAATAAGCCGTCAACATCAAAAGAGCGCCAGAGGCCAACTGGAGTAAAGCGCTGCGTACGCATGAGAGTTTTCACGCGTGATGTATTCAAACAGAACCCGCCAGTCCTGACACGAGTTCAGCCAGCCCCAGTCCTGACATTATCAGAGCAACACTAACAGCATTAGCAATGTTTGCCCGATCCGTTTGAAAAGCTGTGCCGATCAGCGTCACTGCAGGTAAAATAAAAAACTCACTTCCACTGTTAGCGATGCAATGACTTTGCCTTCTTGGCCTTTGAGCGAACCCCGTGCAACGCCCGCTGGCGACGCTCGACTACACGCCCGACCCTATCCAGCTGCAGGCCATTCTGCGTGCTCAGGGCCGCGACCTGAGGCGGGCGCGCAAACAGGCACGGGCTTAAAACCGCTGGCTTTGCCTTGCCTTTAGCTCCACGTCTGACCAACAGCTCGCGCGTTGCAGAGTAAAACGCCGGCGTGCCGGTTGAATACTGTTACCCACTCGCGAGCTGGAAGAGCAGTTGTTTGTCAGAGCTTCAGCCAGCTCTTCAGGATCTGCCCTCCGCACCTATGCTGATATACGGCGGTGTGGCTATCAATCCGCAGATGATGCCTGCGCAAGGTACCATGTGCTGTCGCCACCCCTGTCGCCTCTGACCTGTACCGACAGAACGCTCAAGTTGATCATTGCAGTTTTGGTCCTGGATGAGCCGACCGCATGGCTCGACCCCGGTTTTCAGATGAAACTCGACCAGATCTTTGCCGCCTTGCCCAAACAGCGGCAACCTTGCTTCTCCGCGACCTTTTCCAGCGAGATTCGCTCGTGTCTGGGCGAGCTGCTGCGCCAGATCCCTTGCTGACGATATCAGCCGCCGACACTGTGCAGCCAAATCGGATGCGCCAATGGATTTATCCCCGTCGACAAAGAAGCGCAAGGGACTGAACTCTTCATCCACTTGCTGCGCCCGTGAGCAATGGGGCCAGGGTACTGGTGTTCGCTGAAAACCGCAACAGCGTCGATCAGTTGACTGAGAGCCTAACCGCAGAGGGCTTCACTTTGCCGATGCCATTCACGGCGACCGCCCGCAACCCAGCCGGCTGCGCCGCCTGCCCGCTTCAAGCAGCCGAGTGCAGATCTGGTCGCCACCGACTGGCCGCCCGCGGCCCTGGATATCCGACGCCCGCCCCTGGTCGTGAACCGAACCTGCGATTGGTCGCCGAAGGCTATATTCACCGTATTGGCAGAACCGGGCGCGCCGGAGCTTCAGCACGCGGCTGTCGGCTGGTCAAGCGCCGATGAGGCCCGCAAACTGGCTGCCATCGAGGACGCTTACCCAGCAATTTTGAAGCGTGAATCGAGTCCAGGCTTTGAGCGGTCAAAGTGCGGTCACCGCACCGGGCGGCCAGTTGATCAAGAAACCCAAAAAGCCAAAAAAAACCTAAAGATACAGGGCCGCAAAAGCAGAGCCGTATCCATCTGGCAACTGTTCGAGGAAAAATAGGACCCAGCAGGCTCAAGTTGTGGCCATGTCTCAACCCTGATCGACTTGAGTCACGGGGTTTCAAGCCGCACAAATAAGGTTACAATCGCGCGCTTTTACCTATGGCCGATTCAATACCTTGCGCCCAGCAAACGCTGTGCGCGACACGCCCAAACCGGTACAGGGAGTAAGTAGAGTTACAGGGACGTTGCATTGATTCAGTGCTGGCACCTTCTCGCCTTTCAAGCGGCATGCAGGTGGATAGTTGGAGGCTGGCCCGCTGAACACGGATTGACGCCCCTGGCGCGAGCGGCCGCAGCCGAAGGCAGCTACCGCTGGAACCGGCGGCGTGGTCCCGGCCTGCGAAACTATCGCGAAGGCATGCACCACCCTGACCCCTATGCTGAAGATACTGTCCTCACAGATCAAGCCTATGAACATGCGAGCAGAATGCCAGCTGTTACCCGAGGGCCTGCGGTGAACTGTGAACGTAACCCGGACATTATCTGCGAGTGTTTCCTACCCGCCGGCAGCGCGGCACCGCAGCGGATTTACGATCTCGACCTACAAACAATGCCTTGAATGCTCGAACTGGTCGAAAAATGGCAAACGCGTCACGGGTGCCGAGCCGGGTACCTTTCCCGCATACGCGGAATGGCACCGAGCATCTGGAAACCATATCCGATTTACCGGCGACCAAATCACTTTATCAACAACCAGCAGTTGGTGATCCAATGGCAACGCCAACCTGATTCGACGCACCGGCAGATTTACTACGTGTATGGCGCGAAGCATGACGCCTGACAAACTCGATTAACCACCCTGCTGTATTACAAATATACGGTTCACCGCGTCCAGCCCAGGCTGTCCGGTACCCTCGCCTGGTTCGTGCAGGATCCGCTGATCCAGGGTTCACCCACCGCAAGCCTGGCTGTTACAGGCCCGCGAAGCGGCGGGTACGGCGTCTTTCGGTCCTGCCTACGATTTCACCGCAGCCGATACAGTGCCTGGCCACGCTTGATGTTAGGACTCCTACCAATGGCGCGGCCGGATCGCTTGACGAAATGGGACCCGGCCGGCAAAAACGGAAAGCTGTTCCGTACAACAGTTGAATGCGGTGCACCAGCAGCATACCCTACAAGCGTAGGGCAGGCAAAACCCGAATCCCGAAACTGCTTGCGCTATGAGTTACACCGGTAGGATTCGCGATGCCAACCTGCGCTTATTGGCTACACCCACCCCTATGTCGTGCGGCGCTTTATATTGATGAGATAGCTGGCAAATTCTGCCGTGACCTGCGCGACGAATGGAGAGTTTGAATCGGCCTTTGCAGGAGAAGCCATCGGATCAACTATACGGACGTGCCCATGTTTGGGAGCACCCTGGAGACGCCTCTACCATTTGAACAGCGGCAATTACTTTTTGTCGATGTTCTGGATAACCAACGAGCCATGTACCCACTTTCGAAGGCCAACTGGAACCCCCGCGATTTTTCCCCCCAGGCGTTGCGCCGAGGGGAAACTGGAGCCGCGAAAGACCAACCAGGCGCCTGCGGGCGCCCGGCGTATTGATTTGATGGCTCAGCGAGCAGTTACTACGTGACCTCGCGAGGGTTTCAAACGGCCGCGCACAGGTGGTCGACCAGAGTAGATTGCGGCTTTGGCAAACCCTGATGTTCATTCACGTTGCATCCACGGCTGTTGCGGGCCTTGACCCCGGCGGCGTTAAGGGCCAGCTGCGGCCTCATTGAAACGCCGCGTCACCTCTTGCAGCACCCCCAGTCGGGTTAGCTCTTGATCTGATAGGGCGCAAAGTAGGGTGCGGGCACCGGGGCCCGGCAAGCCCAGAATTCGCTGTTCCATTCAGGTGCTTCATTCGAGCTGGCGGAACGGCGTAAGCCAGTGAGTGTACCAGCGAATCCCGAATGGTGATTTGCCTCGCGAAAACGCAGGCGTTCATCGGGCGGAAAAGTCCACAATAGACAGGTCGGTATGCTGTTGGCATCCAGTGATTGCCAGATCCTCATAGCCCCCGAGGCTTCTGGGTCTTAAGCAGCCAAGCGATCGACAAAAGGCGCAGGTGGCCAACGCCGAAAGTCAGTCCCGTTACCAACATTTGACCTGCTGCAGATTCTCCAAGGGACAAAGGAACGCCGTTTGCCCCGTTAAGCCCAGTCTTTGTCTTGGATGGCTGGAGACCCCACGATTTCTGCGCCGCACCGAAAAAAAAAAAAGTTCCATTTGTCCTCGCAGAAAATCGGGCCAGCATGGAAGGAAGGTTTGATTAAAAAAACAAAGGGCGCCGGAAGCAAACATCTTGATTAGTTAACTCAATTCGCTTTCGCGAATAGGCCGCAATCAGGTTCCGCGTACGCTGATACGGGTTATACGCCCGAGGTCAGCTCAAGCGATGCTCGCTGCCGTCATAGAATCATCTTCTCT
>Ga0163217_1108746_pt1 | contig 11071 bp, 11 predicted proteins | sample SynspAceP_FD_185933 | JGI IMG/M metagenome (GOLD analysis project Ga0163217, IMG submission 185933) | Saline lake microbial communities from Ace Lake in Antarctica - Synechococcus sp. Ace-P (PacBio error correction) | ecosystem: Environmental > Aquatic > Non-marine Saline and Alkaline > Saline ... | reverse complement strand
GGGGGAGGGCGCGTTTGGCACCAAAGTGGAATTGCGCAACCTGGCCCGCAACGGCTCCAAGCTGAACGAGCGCTCCGCAGCGCTGAACCAAGGTGGGAACGCGTTCGTCTAGAGCAGGAAAGATTCAACAATTTCCTTTACGAGAATGACGGCGATGCTGGTGCGTTCATGGACACGAGACCTCACGAGCAGATTCGACACTTCCTGCCGGCCCCTGCTCTCCGACCGCCGCCCGTTTCTTGCAAGGAGATGGTAGACCAATTGTTGTAGAGTTTTCCACGACGAAAGCAAGCGCTGAAACGCGACTCCTGGCCGCAAATGGTGGTCTGTACGTCCGAGAACAGAGCGGTTGGTCCCAAAAGCCAGATGAAGCTGCCAACAGCTTCAACAGCCTGCGATCCTCGACAACCGCACGTCAAGGTCATGGTGCCAGCCGTCTTTTGTGGGCCAAGACGAGAAAGATCGGGTCCTGCATTCTGCCATCTCGTCGCGGGCAGCCTTATTATAGTGAATGCTCTTAGCAAAGCATCTTCGCAGGGGTAGTGCACGCGCTACCTTTTCAACACTCTTCGCCACCAAGGGTAAGGCGGCAACTTCCCACGCACGGCCGCTGTGAACACCCTGGACGATGTGTACGCGGTAACGTCCACATTCCAGAGCGCCTGCTTGAATTTTGTGAGTTCTAGCGCAAGAAAAACCGCCATCCACAGGATTAACTCTCGTACGTTAAGAGTAACTCTATAAGCGTAGAGCCTCTGCCAACCCCCACCGCCGCTTTCATGTCCAGGGCCGATGCAGCAGTTTCTCCAAAGCCCCGCCGCAGATAGGCAGCGCCCTCACGCCGTAACCTTCGCTTGGCTAAAAGATGTCCCGGCTGGTTGCCGCCCGGGACGTGATGTCATCAGTTCCCATTTCGGCGGACTCGCGGCGCGGCTTCCCATCGATCTGCACCCGGCCGCAGGCCCCTTTTCAGAATTGTTTTAAGGTGCATCGCGCGGTGGACTCTTGGCCGACATAGCAGCCTTTTTTGACGAAAATCGGACGCCCCTCCACAGACCCTGCCATCGTCCCGGATCGCATCTGGAGAGACAGCCGCCGATAAGTCCATACATCCAGGTCGGACTATTATAGTGCTGTCCCTACAAACTCGTCTCGTGGAGTTACGTCAAGAGAGTCTCTCGATAGATTACTCGCTCACGTCCTCACAGTGGCGCACGTGCCCATGGGAGAAACACGCGCCTCAGATAGTTTAGACTCCCGGTCCAGCGCCATCCTTGATGCTTTGGGGTGTGAAACGCGGCCTATGGGCGATCAAATCGCGCCCAGACAGAATACAACGTCAAGAGCCCGCTCTCGTCGGTGCGGCGCACGCGGCGTTCATACGCAGAGATATCGCTCAAAACAGCCACACGCGTCAGCTCTCGGCGAAGTCAGACGTCTCTCAGTTGGCAGGAGATCGCCGACCATTCTGTGCGCGCGTATTGTAGTTACATGGCTCTACTAACGTGCAGCTATAGCGAGCTCTTACCTAAGCGTGCCCGGAAGCTCTGATTCTAACGGCCCAATGCATCCAAGACATTCAAATTGTGTATTACACGTCCGGCACTGGTGCGTCGCGGCCAAGAAGTGTTATAGAGAACTCGCGCTCACTTGCCTTGCGATGACGGGTCGACAGAAAACTGTCAGTGTGAATAACGTCGCAGCGGCGCCATTCCGGTCTTATAGAGCTTTCGCTGCCAGAATCCATATTTCGCTGACCACTGCTCCCTTTTGCAGAGATGTCGCGCGATCTGCTCGGTCTCTATCGCGCCCCAGGTTGATTATCCCGGGTATGACAAGGACGTGCGTCTTTGGTGTTAGCCGCGGTTCCTAGAGGCGCGTATGTGTGCGTCCGTTCAAAGGATGTTGCACCTTCAATTTGCTGGCTCTTGCAGATCATGTGTGATACTGGGTCAATTCTTGAGGAACACAGACATACACCATTCACCTCCGTGTATTCAAATTGACTCTCTTCAGACGGCCTCTTACGTCGCTACTCAGTTCATCCCGTACCACCTTCTCATAGAGAGCCAAGCTATGCATGTGTTGCTTTGCCGGCGCGACGTGTACGCACTTTGATTGCGGAAGCTGTCTGGCGCGGGGCATGCTGCGCCAAGAAGTCGGTGTAATACAGCAGATGGCCGAGGCCCGGAGACGAACTAGCGTTTTATAGTGGAATGTATACTCCGGAGAGCGGCTCAGGACGCCTGGGTGGTTTGTAAGGCGTTCGTGACTCGGCTAAACCCGGTGTGTCGCTTGGCTCAGTTTGGAGTGCGAAAGAATTTGTGCGACACTACGAACGCGGCGCGCGGTGCTGGTGGGTGCGGTGATCCGACGCGACGCACAGCTTGGGTCATGATCCTGCCACGCCGCCACCCGGAACGTGACTTGGGAACCGATAGAGAGCCTGCGCCGAGTGCTCGGTGCCAGGGTCCCGCGTTATGACCGCCCCGGATATGGGCGAGCAATGTCTCTTTCTCGGAGTTGGCGTTATGGACTGCGTCGCGCGTTGCGTAGATGCCTGGGGTGGCTTGTTGCGGGTGTCCTGAGGCCCACATGGCGTCGCTCGCGTGTCGGCCAAGTGTTCTCCGGAACTTTGTCTCCTGAACGGTCGGTGATTTGGCAGGCGCCCTAGCTTGAATCTCCCACTCGCAGACTATAGCTGGCACGCTCGGAGGTGCGGGGGTGCTTACCAGACATATTGCCGCGTTCGCTATGGAGGACGTGTTCCTTGGCTCCTCTATGAGAGATCTGTCTAATAATTGAGGTGTGGCGTCTGTACCTCGAGGCTCTCGTGTGGACTTCGTGCGGTGCCGAAAATTCGAGCGGGGGACGAGCTGACTGGGGTAGGCGCCGGGAATCAGCGCGATCGGTATACTGATTTTGCACTGTACCGCGCGCGATACCTTCGGAGTGGCGGCGTGTATCCGGTCGTAGATAGTTGGCATAGGTGAGCTCGGGCGCCTTCCCAATAGACCGGTTGGCAGGATAGCGCCGTGTGTGTGTGGAAAAATACTCGTGGTGCCAAGTCGTTACGAAGGAGAGATTATAAGCTGCCTAACATTTACTTAGGGAAATGTGTGCGCGATATGTTACGACCTCTATTCGATTACTAGCTGTAACCAATTAGGCCGTCTAAGCCTGAAACATACGCTTGTTGCAAGAGGCCCCAACGATCCTTAAGGCGCAAGTGTATTCAACGCCTTTCCGCAATCAAGCTGGCAACACTGCTCACAGGTTGCAAGTGCAGCATTTAGGCGTACAATCTCCACCCCGTAGTGGGACGCCGACTATACAGATCTAACAGCACAAAATGAGATATAGCACCACTACCGCTGCCTCCTGATCACAATCGCCTCCTCGGGAATCGCATTGTCCTTCATCTCGATCTTATTCTTGGTGGACGCACAATTGGCTGGTTCGCCAAAGAATCGGCGCTCCGAGGCCTGTGTGCGATCTCCAGGGCGTCAGTGCGGCCTGCGGACAAGGCGGTCGAGGGCAGTTTTTGAACCACGGCCTCAGAGCTCCGCATCCTAGGGCGTTGTGGCCTCGTACCCAGCAGACAGCACGATACGCGCTCAACGCACACCTAAGTCCGGGCTCGGCAGCTCACACCCGCGAACACACCGCTGGCGCTCTGCACAGCCTGAGCTAGGGCCGACCCGACGCCGCGGGCCTCTGCGGCAGCGACATGTTCCAAAAACCGCTTTTGGCAGCTGTATGGGCAGTGAACTCGTTGACATTGGCATCTTTCCAACCGCAGCCTCAAACCCGCGGCCTTCGTCCGGCGCGTCCATCCCTTAAGAAACTTGTTTTAGAATATTGTATCGCAGGGTTCTCGTCGAACAAAGCGCGTCTTTTGGCGTTCACCACGGGAAAACTGCGCGGTAGGTCTTTTAAGCGCCAGCGATCTCGATGCAGCGCACACCCAACGTTTGATTTTGCGCCTTGGTGCTCGGTCGATAACTGACGGAAAGGGCGCGATGTATTTGTCAGTCGTGCTGTGTTTGAAAATCTAGGGATGCATTATCTTAAATAACCAGCCTCGCGTGTGGTATGCGGGTCGTTCTGACCAAGGCGCTCGTCAGGTCTGTCCGGCTCTGGGCGCGCTCGCGCAGAAAAGAGCGCATTCCCTAGCGGAGCACACAGGGACGCGTGCACTACTTTTAGCCAAGAATGACGGTCGGAGCTGTGGTCTGAACCACTCGTAGTGTGCGGTTGCGGTTCCGGGTCGATTGTCGACTGGAACCGAGGGGCACCGGGGGCTCGGCGGGCGATGGTGATTGCGGTGGTGTAAGTCGTAAAGCCCGTTTAGAACCGGTCCAGTTGCCGCACGCAGCAGGCCCTGGCCAGAGCCCATTTGATATTTGCCGAGCGGCTCGGAGAGGCCTCGAACATATAGGGCCATTGCGGTGAAGGAAGTGACTTTATGAACTCGCACAACGGATTCTGGTTCCACTCAGCCGCGATGATCTCGACGGCCCGCCCGAAAATAGAGCAGCACCCGAGAAGAAGCCAATCCCGCGGTCATCACGTCGATCAGGCCGGGGATGAGGCCTTGCCCAAGGTGCCGCTGAGTTTCCGTCTCGATTCCGCGTTCCAAGCAGCCGTTGTCGTAGGCGCTTGGAGTTGTACTAAGACGCTCGGGCCGCCCGGTTTCAGCTTGATTTGCGACGATTGCCATGGAAAAATCCGTCGAGCCCGCGTTGACCATGGCAGCCGCAATCTCGCGCGCGGTCGCTTCGCACCCGGTCGCGGTTATTAGCGCTTGCGCAAAGCGCCGAGGGCGCGATCAGCCACCGGCACGCCTAGCAGCAGCGCCACTGCAGCGCTCCACATCGTATCGCATCCAGGATCGCCACGCCCAGCCCAAGGACAAACGCCGATGAACATCGCGGCCAAGCTCCGGGTGATTTATTACGCTTGGCCTCCCAGGCCTCCCCTCTCAATCGTCATCACGGTCGCCCTGCAACTCAACACTGGCCTCGATCAACTGGCCCGGATGGGTGGAGTCTTGTTGAGCTGATTAGGCGCGACCATCGAGGGCTTTTCATGGACAAATTGGGCCAATGAACCACAACCTGAGGTTCGCCGATTACCGATTGTAACTGCCCAGCCCCGGTTTCATCCGCGCGTGGTCAGCAGAACTTTTTGGCGACACTGGCGATGCGCGGTCACGAGAAAGGTTCAAGGATGCGGCGAGGCACAACCCACCACAAGCGCCATATTCGCCTGCAACGAACACTGGATCAAACATCGGGCGCAGCAGGTAGCTTAAGAGCGCCCAGCATCCGCTTCAATAGCCATCAGTAACACAGCACGACCACAGCAAGGATACAGCTCGCTTTTGCGCGGCAACCGGTGCCCTTAAGGGCGTCGCCGCGCCCACACACTCGGCGCGCCAGAACGCGCCCGTGGAGAAAGGTCCGCCCGCTTCTCGGGTCCATTGGGTCAGTCCAGTATGCTTCTCTTTGCGACGCGCTTGCGGGCTCGAAGGATTAGGTGGCGGCAATGTTTCAATCCGCGTCATATTTCCGTGGCGATCCTCAGTCTTCCATTGAGATTGCCGTAGGTCGCGCGAGGTTGCCGTGCGAGAATAGGGACCTTCGAACAACGGTGATCACAGATCCCAGGTCTTCGTTTCTTCAAATGCGCAATAGCGGATCGGACAGGTGCTTTTTGCGCTGCTCCGCCGTGTCCCCATAATCACCAACCCGGTAGTAGAGGCCGTAGGCCAATCCCAGCCCGGTCCGGCCCCGATTTTGCAGGCAGAGGAAACGGTTGTCGAGGGTCTTGAACGCCGCGATTTCAACTCTCAGCAGCTGTCTCGGTCACGTTGTGTGCAATCGGTTTGCGCGCCTCCAGCGGGATCGCGCGATTGGAGTCATGCCGTTGACGCGGGTGGCTTCCTCGGCAAACAAATAGTGCGGAATTCGGGCTTGACGCCGCGCACGGTTCAGGAATCGTGGCTGATGCCTTGCTTGCCGAGCGCCGCCATCTCCTCCGCTCTGGATCGGGCTGGTTGACCGAAATACTCCGGAGCAACCTCCGTGAAATTCGTCCAGGAGCCTTGGCGCCAGAAAACGCATGGTCGTAAAAATCTGAAATCCCAGTTGGGCGCGGCGTGCGCATCTGGGGACGTTTGGAAATTATCATCGCCAAACATGAGGACCGGCAGGCGGCCACTTCCCATTGCGTCAACTTGCTGTTCGACTAAGGTTTTCATCTTGCAAAACGCTCCGGGTGGGCAACTGGCGCGTCCTTAGCGCGGAAACCGCCAGGTGCGAAGCAAAGCTGGGTCCCGCGGCATTACGAGGGGCAAGGGGAAGCAGACCAAAAACTACCTCGGAGTTTCCAACCCGGTTGCTGTCGAGGACTACGCATGCCCCTCGCCCTATGGTCGCCCTACCTCGCCCAATATCCTGGCCCCTTCTGTCGCCCCTGACCGGGTGTTGCAAGCAATGCATACGCGTCCGTCGCCAAAAATATACTTGCGGCCGCGACGTTGGCCGGACCTTCTGCACGCAGCCACTCGCTACATAAGTCACCGGACTTCAATGTGAAGGCCGTTTCGCGCGAATAACCAGATATATTGGACAGCCTCTATTGTGGCTGATGTCCTATTTCGGCAATGGGACGCGGCATGACATTGGTGTGGAACGTGTCCTCGTGATGATTGCCGACTTAATGTTGTGGCACGGGTTTGTGATTTGGCGCTGCTCGTTGCCTACGGGGCGGCTTCGGCCTTAATGGCTGGGCCGAGATGAGCGCGCCGTGATCGGGATCGAGGAATGGCGATTGTGATTGATTTTCAGGCGCAATCATACGCGTATTATCGGTGTGGATCTTTGGACCGGGTGGTGCCGAGATCCGGCTTGGTGGGCGCGCGCTCGTGATTACTGTGAGACCATCTTTCGTCATCTCTCATAAGCGGTGTCTCCTTGCTCGGTGCATTCAGTTGATACCTCCAACTCTCCCGTTCAATGCGCTTTACGACATCGCGGCGGTGATACCATTTATTGTGTTGCCGGACACTTAGGAGTCCCAAAAAAGGTAGCTTGGATGCCCGCGGCCATGTCGGAGGCTCAATTGACGCTGCCTGGCTGGAATGGATCTCGATCCATTGCTTGTCTAGTGGGCAGGTAGAGTTACGAGATTGCAGATGGATGCATGGGGGTCGATATTTCGCGTCACGGGAAGGCCTAGGAAGGGGCGTGAGATGGACCTCCACCCTGCATGGCGTTTGTGTTTTTTTCACGATGCATAAAGAACCTCTCGGCATGGGTTCGACAGTTCCGGGATATGGTGGCGCGTGTGGTTCAAGCTATCTCCGCTGGAACCCCCCGCCAAGGGGCGCGCAACCCTGAAGAAGACCTTCTTTCAGTATTTCTCTACTTTGGCACCGCCCCCACGCACCACCGATCTACGGTCTCGCGAGGCGACTTGAATATGCTGGGTCCATTGAGGGAGGGGGCTGGGAGCCGCATGGACGCGCCACGCTTGTGGGCGTGGTGGCAACAGTGCCGTTTGGGGCCGCTGTTCGATTGTGTGGGCGAAACCCGCAGGCTAGGCGCTTGAACATCAAAGACCCAGCAAACGCAGCAATTTTGCCCCGTGACCTCGGCTCAGCGCCCCGCCCCGGAAAAGCGACGGAATTGCGCGAATTTATGGAACGCGAGATTGGCGTGACCCTTGCATCGGAGATTAGGCATGGCGGCAGGGGGCACATGATCCAGCATTGGCACGGCTATTTCGCACTCGGCCCATATGGGGCCACGTTGAACGCACTCTGCTCTCGTGGCGCCGGGGCTCGGCGGGATTGGTAGGCTGGTTGCAAGCGCTGGCCATTCGCACCAGCCCGGGCGGGTGTGTCGGCCGGCGGGCAAGTGTGATCGCCGAGGCGACCGCTTAAGCGTATCCTAGAACGGCGGATGTGCTCTCAGGCGCGTGCGGCCAGCCACCTATGACCAACGCGGCAGGACCTGCGAAGGCCACGCGAAGCCGTTGTCAGGCCATGAACAGGGGATCACCCATGCGCAGACAAGGAACGCGTTCGGGTGTAATCTTGCCACCTGGGCGGATATTCCTGTAGTCGTAGTTCGCGCATTGGCTGGCCTGCTTCGCTGCGCTGTCTGCGCCATAATGACACGTGCGTAAATGGCCATCACAATGGTCTGCGATTACCAAGGCGAAGTACCTTACTTTGCGCGAGCCTCGCGCTCCATTAGTGGTGGCCGTCTGGAGGGCTGTGGCAAACGCCTCTAAATCCTTTGTCGGCACCGCAGGACACGCGGGATGCAGCGATTCTTTGTGGCAGCCAGAACGGCATTGCGCACGAAAATGCCCCGCGCGATGAGTGAGGCGACCAGCGCTCGGGCGGAAATCACCGCTCGCACCTGGCCATCCATCGCACGAAAATTTTTCGTCGCACCGGGATCGGGATCAGGCCGTTGTCGACAGCCCGATTTGAGCGATGGCGGGTCGCGCCGCCTCGCGCGATGTTTGCCAGCGTGTCGGTCAGGTAGTCTGGTCTGCCAACGCGGCCAGCGCGCCCGCTGTGGCTGATGCGGCTTCACCGAAATGGTTGCGGACCTTGTGAAGGCGCGTGGCCAGGCTCCGCGCGCTGCAGATCGCGTAGCCGACGCGCGCGCCTGCCATACCGTATAGGCCTTGGAGGAAGGTGCGCATTTGCGGATGACGGTTGTGACGGCCGGTGTCCGAGCGGCGGTCATGAGACAGTGCCCTCGGCGCAAAAAGGTGGTCGATACATAAGCTCGTCTGAGCACCATCCAGCGTGCCCTCGGGGCAGTGCGTCGATCATGGCCTGGACGGTGTCCGCGGTTGTGGCACGTGCCATCTGGTGCTCGGGTGGTTGCAGAAAATAGATCAGCTTCGCATCGACTTCGATGGCGTTCTGGCGATCAGCGCGCTGGGGTCTCAGCGTTTCGTCGCTCTCGGAAACACGAGCCTAGTGTATGCCACGCAGCATCTCGTCCAGATAAAGCCCGTCCACATAGATCAATTGGAAGGCGGGGTACGGCCTCCTCGCGGAAATAGGGTCCAACGTACTCCATCGGTGATCGCCCACTACACGGCACACAATGTCAGGCGCACAGCTCTGGCAGGCCCTTCTTCCATGACATCCAGTCGACCCGGCACCACGACAAGATGTGCAAGCCCGCATGAGACCATAACTGGTGTGCCGCCGGAGCGAGACGGTTCTTTCAAATCAAAAGCTTTTCGCGGGTCGCCATACATCCACGTCTCGGAGGCGGCCTGTTGCATGGCCAGGCATTCGCCCGCGCTGGGGCTGGACCGGGGCCGCAAAGCCACTTCGCCGCTCTCGTCTTGTTGCCTCAAGTGACACGCTTCGGGTGCGTGAACCGGCGTAACCCCACCCTGTCTGCGCTTTCTCTCCTGCGCCTGGCGCAAGAGCGGGCTCGCAAGGTGCCACCGCGCGAGGGCAGGCAGGGTTTGGGCGAAGCGGTGTGAAACTGTGGGGGCTTTGTCGGTCATGAGGGGATGCCTCCGGCGGGAACTATTTAAAGAAAGCGAAAGATGGGGTCCACCCGGCGTCACCTCTCGGCCAGACCGAGCGCAGGCGGCTTGATTTTTGCCTCTTCGGCACTCTTTCTGGGCCAATAATTCTCGGGGTTCTCGTTCACACCTCATCCGGGTGCGCTGGCGGACGGAATTTGGGGTTGTTCAGCCGCGTTCCGCGCAGACCACCAGCCCAAGGTCTTTGGACAGACCGCTTTTTGCCCATGGCTTTCTCCAGCCGCGCTTTTTCTCGTCCACGTCAATCCAGATCGGCCAGTGGCAGGCAGGAAGGTAGCACGCTTCAAACTCGAGCTCGGCATGGTGACGCTACCTTTGGCCCAACAGTTGGCGTGGGTAGTTTGGTACTCAACCGGTAGGTGTCAGCGTCTCGAATTCCTTGCGAGGCGCTTGATACATACGTGACGATTGAATTGTGCCCACGCGGTCTTGCGGCCGTTCGTTTCAGCTCAAGACATATGCATATGGACCTTCGAGGCCCACGGCACGTGCATTTCGCCGCGCGCGGACGGACGTTTTCGATCAGGGGAAATCACCCAGTTCACCTCTCGCGGCTTGCGGCCTCGTCGGTCAGATCGGCGGCTGGTAGGTCGGCGCCCAGTCGCCGGGACCAGTCCTCTTGGCGCGGCCGGCGCGAGGGTGCCCAAGCTCTTCCCGAGTGATGAAGGGCATGAAGGGAGCGCACAGCAGGCATTGTCGAGCCACCTCCATTGCCATTGATGTCTCGGCGCGTATCTCTGCCTTTTGGGCTTCCGTTGCCGTGTTCTGACCGTTAGCAGGGGCTTCCGGACAGCTTCTCTCAGTGATTCAGGTCGCGCAGACTGGTGTGCCCCGAGGAAGAGATAAATATAGAAAGGAAGGCGAAGCGTGTAGAGCGCGCTTGCCGCGTCGTTGAAGCCCGGTAGGCGTGCAGGGCCTCGTCGATGGGCCTCGCGGCGGTCTTCGCGGTCTTTCGCCGCCTCGATCCAGGCGGCCTGAACCGTTCCGAGCAGGTCGTTCGGGCCGGTGGTCGTCTTCGCCCTCATAGGCCCCGTTCATTTCGGCAAAGCGCAGGCGTTTCCACAGCTTGGTGCCGAAGTTTCCGATAGCCGCGATGCGCGTCTTTGCTTCAGTTTTCAGCCACACCGCGAATGGGAGGGCCATGGGAGGCGTTGGTGAAGGCGCAAAGCATCCGGCCCGTATTCATCCACGATATTCAAGCGGATCAATGACGTTGCGGTGGTTCTTGGAGCATTGCGTTCTATGCTCCCTTCTCGTCACGCACGAGCTGGTTGCAGATAGGGACCGTGTGGAACGGGATGGAAGTCCACGACCCCAACTGCATTCATCATCATTTAGCAAGAAAGCGCGCGAGGCCCAGAAGAACAGGATGGTCTTGGCGGTGATCAGGACATCTGTAGGCAGTAGGTTTGAACTCTTCGGTCGCTGCTCGGGCGGCAGCCAATAGCGCTGCCAATGGGCCAAAGGCCGGAGG
>Ga0163217_1108010_pt1 | contig 11071 bp, 16 predicted proteins | sample SynspAceP_FD_185933 | JGI IMG/M metagenome (GOLD analysis project Ga0163217, IMG submission 185933) | Saline lake microbial communities from Ace Lake in Antarctica - Synechococcus sp. Ace-P (PacBio error correction) | ecosystem: Environmental > Aquatic > Non-marine Saline and Alkaline > Saline ... | reverse complement strand
GCGCGTCAATTGGCGCACGATCGAGAGCTTACTCCAGGCAGCCCGCACGAAGGATTGAGGGGTCAAGATCAGCGCGAAGGTTCAGGAGCCCGCCGCCGTCAGAGCCGCTGCGCGAGATGATCCGCAATTCTGCAGCACCTGCCCCATGCCGATGTAGACCCAGCGCCTGGACGGCTGATCGAAGCCCAAGCAGCGGAAATAAAGGAAGTGCGCGCCAACCTTTGTCCACCAGCGCGCACGCCTTGTACCTGTGGTGCAGCGAGGCGGGAGCTAAGCCCTTGATCACGCGGCGCGTTCAGCGCCGTCGGGTGCCCAAGTCTCGAAACCGATACCGCCGCGCGAAAAGCCTGGCAGGGATCGGTCGGACGCACGGTACTTTGATCAGCTGACAAACGATCTCACCGTGACCAGCAGCTCTTCACCGCTGGTAAAATCCCATCAGAAACTGCAGCTCGAATTGCCAGGCGGCGACCCCACTATGCACGTCGAGCAACTCATCGAGCGCGCTGGTGAGCGTTTCCAGCAGGGTATCTTACCCAAGAAGTCAGCTCCATTGACCGCCTTCGCCGCGTAGGCCTGCCCTATGGCCCGGAAAGTACTCGGAATGCCCACATCGGCGTACGTCAGATAGATGCCCATTGAACACGATGCCCTCAATATCCGCCTCGGCCCAGCGCCACACGCAAAGTGTGGCTGAAGCTGAAAATCTCCCAGCTGCATATCTCAGTCCTGTATTCGTGATTGTGATCAGCGTGCCCACACCGTAGTCAGTGAAGATTTCCAGCCAGCAACCGCTGGTACCGCCATCGACTCATTGATCCCGCGCTCTGGACGCCGCCCTGCACCATAGGGTCAGCGCGCAAACGAATCTTCGCAGCATGCCACCATAGGATGGTGCATCCGCAATCCAGTGCGTCCACCTGGCGGTGGCAGCCGGTCAGACCTTGCCGACTTGTCCATCAGGCCGCGAATATTGGCAGCAGCATCAGCTTTCACTTTCAGCGCTTCGGCCACCTTACCCGCCACCAGATCCGCATTGATGTTGTAGGAGGCGCCGTCGGCCCACACCAATAGGCGCGAATCACCGAATATAATCGTCTGACACCAGCGTGATCAGCTTGTATTGATCTCCACCACCTCACCCACATGCCGATATCGATATCTCGGATTGTCCATGCCGGGTGTGCGCGACCTTCAACTGCGTGCCATGATCAGCCCCCGCGTCCTTGCTCAGGCCGAATAGCGGCTCCGCCGTGCTGTTTCATCAGCGTATCGCATATCCTTGTGACCTGGCCGCGAGGACCATTTCCCACTTACATCCATAGTCTGCTATCGCTTGACGCGCATGCCCTCGATAAACTGCTTTCGATTATTTCAGGCGCTAGCAAAGAATTCACCGATCTCGCCGCCCCCATGCAACCTACCACGGATTGATGCCCACGTTTTCCATCACACGATATGCGCCGCAAGCTGTTTTTCAGCTCCTCGCTTATCCATTCGCATTTCCGCCGTATTGTCACGATGTCTTGCCGGTAAACGCGAATGTAGAATGCTGCGTTAGAACCCGGATACCTGTTGGCGGCGTCACACTCAACATGGTCTGTCGTTTCTCAGTTATCTGGGGCAGCCGCGCCGGGAAGCCCGGCAGCGAAATCAGCGCCTGCCCCGTCAGACAGGGCGGGCAGTGTGTTTGTCAGAATGTCAGTTTCTAAATCGCTGGCCCACTTTGCCAGTTGTTCGTCGAATAGTGCTGAATGCGCTCAAGCTCCTCAGGCTTGTCGGCCTCGAATCGCAGCACCAGCACCGGGTGGTTGTTGACGCACGCACCAGGCCCCGCCGCGAGTAATCCACCCGGAATGCAGCCATGTCAACCTGCCAGTGCCCCAGTCCGCCTGCTTGCGCAGCGCTTCCGATGATCTCGACTTGCGCGCCTCGCGACTGTGAGGTTATTTCCGGGGTCACCCAAGACCAACCGGGTACTTGTCGAAATGTCACCACTCTCTCGCTATTTTGCGTCAGGATCGACATCAGTTCCAGCATCCGCAACACTGTAACAGAGCCGTCACAAAAGCCAACCAGCGCTCCTGAAGAAGATATTGGCCCACTCATCTCGCCACCCAGCAGGCCCGGTTTCCAGCATCTTGGCCTTATCAGCGGAATACTGACTTTCCACATCACCGGTCGGCGCCCATGCGGCTGATCAGCATGGCAGGCCCCGAGCACTGATATCAAAAGACGATATCGCGCCGGGTGGCGCGTGACGATGTCTTCACAAACAAGCATCATCAGCCGGTCGCATAGATCATCTCGCCCTTGGCGGTCACGACGCAAGCCATCGCATTCGCCATCCATTGCGATACCAATGTCCCGCCCTGACGCCACTCGGCGTCAGTCCGGAGGTTTTCCAGTTGCCGGGTCGGAGTTGGTGATTGGGGAAGGGCCATCCACCTCCGCAGTACGCGCGTCAACCTCGCAGGCCCCAGCTTTATCGATCCAACTGGGGATGACGCCACCACGCCGTGCCCACATGTCAACCACCACCTTGAGCGGGCGTAACCAGCCACTAGTCTTCGTAATCTCCGGCGATGGCATCAAGCAGATCCAGTGCCGACGGCCTGCCGGCACCCTCGTGCAGATCATTTTCGCGCAGGCCCGGTGCAGATCGCTTGATGCGATGCTCGGAAAGCGTCTGGCGGCGATAAACGCATCGTCAGGCCGTTATGTCGCCGGTTATGGCGTAACCGGTGAGCATGACCCCGAGGTGCTTCGCTGTATGCGTGGCGTAATAGAAGCCACTGGGGGGGCACCATGCCAGACTCGTCACAGGCAACCACTGCACCAGACCGCGAATCAGTTGTTCCGCTGAGCCGGGCCTGAGGATCGGCCACGCGGGCGACCCACCTTGCGTTCCTCTCTTGCAAATGGACTCACTCCAACTGCACGCCCAGCCAATAAACCGCTATCTTCGTCAGGGTTTGCGACAACGCCCGGATACTACATAGGCGCGGAAGATTTCCGCAGGTATCTCGGAATAAGCGGTCGCTCGGCTCCTCGGACATACCGGAAGGCGGTCATCATCACTGTCGACGAGTCGATATCGAGAATATCCTTGCTTCAAGAAAACCCTGCTGCGCTATCGGATCAGCCACCGCTTGGACGCTTCTGCCACGGTTCCGCTCCGCTGCCCCAGGTGCGCTCGACCACTTGCAGTTGCATAATGCTTTGGCCCACGGGCACAGTGGGCCCAGGCGAACCCGGCGCCTTATGGCCCTGGTAAGCTGAGATCAGCACATCGGCATCGCGTTCAGCGGAATGTCCAAACTGCGCTGCAGTTGCCACAGGCCAACCATCAGCCCAAGCAGTGCCAATAACACCGCGCCCCAGTAACAGTAGCGGATTGACATCGCCCCACTGCTACAGGCGGGGCCGCCGGAATGCACAGTCCATAGCGGGTGACGCTGGTTGTGAACCGGAGTGCCAAAGCGCTACCAGCCTATAAAGGGTTTGCGCCGAGCGCCGGGAAGTCTGGCTCACAGAATCTGGCCCGTGCCGCCAGGCAGCGCCGGAATTGCGGATGTCATGCGTTTCAGTTCGAATGATGCAATGAGTGTGCCGCCAATCGGCGCCGTTTTCAGAGCGCGCAGGAGTTTGACTGCATACACCGCCATTGCCCATCCCACGCGGTGTACTTCCATAGGGCACGCATGTTGCGTTCGCGCGGCGGATCATTGTCCAGTGCAGCAAACTTGAGCGCGCATCCTGGCGTAGTCACTTCGCACGGCCTAACGGCGTTGGTGTTAAGATCCCATGATTGCCGGCCAGTTGTAGCGCAGCAGGCGCTGCATCGCTGGCGCTACCCCTGTTGCAATCCACTGCAGTCTGCGGTTGGCTGCCAGCGCGGAGTCGCATCAGTTGGCGGATGCTTCTGTTCAGCGCCGCCGTCTGCTGTTGGGCGAGCATTGGCATTTCTTGCGATTTAGCGTCAACTACCCAAACCGAACAGGGCGATCTCAGATAGACGCGGCCAAGCCAGGTCCAAACCACGCCAAGAAGTAGTGAGTCACGGTACTTCGGCAAGCTGAACCCGCTTTGCCGGTTGTTGTTTTTTTAGCTTGATCACTGCGTACCGCCTCCCTGCCTCACTTCATTAGAATGTTAATGGCTACCAGATATGCAATCCACCGGCTCCACGCTGACTGTTATCGAACTGTCGATCATGTCCCAGTTCGCTTAGGACAGGCACAGAATCAAACTGAGCGATGCGCTCACCGCTCTATGTAAGCGCCTGACTGCGGTTCCAGCAGGAACATCACTCGCCTGGTAGTCGGATCGATCAGCCGACCAGTTGCCCAGTTTACAATGCCTCTTATGGCCCGCCCGAGCGCGGCAAAATCATCGCGCCAAGCCAGGATCAGCAATATGGATCGCCACGCCCGAGTGGGCGGAGCAGTTGCGTCTGGCAGTGCTCCATTTCAGGGGCTCCTGAAGCATGGCGCGCAGATCCAGGCCCGCCAACTCGGTGCGACTGGGCAGGGCCCACATGCTGGCCAGGCGTGATCGATTTCTTGGCTTAATGCATGCATGCGCGCCTTCAGAGGTGTCCGGGGAAGCTTGGTTGGCTTATATGCTGTTTGCTATAGAAAAGTTGCTACAATAGAGCAGACTAATAGGGTAACTGCATAACTGCTACGACCTGCGCTCCTGGACTGTCTAGCTGCTACGGCGAGAGAGTTCGTTCGCAGCGCAGCGGCTCATGATCAGCAGTCCCAAACAGAGTTTGTCAATCAAGCTATGAAGCGACCATATACCGCGCTTGGCTGACGTCAATGCGATGATTCAGTCCCAGATTCTGCGCTGCCAGTTTGCCCTGGCGTTAGTTCGATCACCTGATTGTTCTGCGGCAAAACCCCACACACCATGGCCTGCTCATCGGTGCCAGGCGATGCCATGTCGCCAGAAATTCCGATTGCGCTACCAGGGCTCAGCGTCATACCGTCCCGGACATGGATCTTTTTTCAAGCTTGTGTCGCACACTGGGCAGGCCGCGTAGTCGCTATCGCGGCGGAGCAATAAAGACTCAGGCGGGCAGCGCCGTCCTGGCAGGCCTCCAGCACTCTATTGTTGCACTAGACCACATCACCGCTCGAACCCGCATCGGAGTAAGGCAGGTTGACCCGGGCCGCCACCAGGCACGCGTGCGCGGCCTTCCCGCCGCAGCTTCAGCCAAGCGAGCCCATTTTCCTAAGCTGTAATTGGATATGTAGCGCCACCGGGTCGATCGCTTCCGCGTGTGTCCGGCATTGATCAGCAGGAATGCAGGTCCGGCAGGCTTGCGCCTCAAAGCGTCACGACCTTCATAGCGATATCGGTCGCTCGAGCATGGACCAGGCCCACGCTCGCCACAGGCCTGCTCACCGCTCCCTGGGCCGAAGATTGACGCCCGGCAGGATATCGAGATGGCCTGGTCGCCGCATCGCCCACATCGCCTGATTCATCTGCGGCGCCAGCGCCAGCGCGCATCGTAACCAGCCACCGTTGGTCAGCGATCATCGCGCGGCCCTGTGCCACGCGCGCATCAGGTCGCAGTAGTGGGGCAATCAATACCACGTTCGGGCCCAGCGGGCCAGCATATCCCCATACGGCATCGGCGCCGGGTCAGGCAGGATCGCCAGCAGACGGATGCCGAAAGCGCCTGCAAGTAGGGGTAATAAATTCACGGCGGCCGGGTCATGACCACGTCGCACCTCACCCGCGCCGTCGCGCAGGCTCGTCATCGCTCGGCGCTCTTGTAGCGACGATGCCACCGCTGACTCCCAGCAGAACCCGTTTGTTAACCAACCGTTGCATGCTGACTCCCTACCCTCGGCAAACCCGTTTCAGCCCACGATACTAGCACAGTGCTCTATTGCCGCTGTGAGGTGGGTATCGACCCACTCGCATCAGCTGCTATACTTGGCACATATACACCCACGAACAGAAGACGTGCTCGACTAGCAGGGAAAGGCATGCGATTTACCGACTGGCCGCTGCTCCCGAAGTCACGGGAAAAAACTCATCAAACCAAGGCCTGCGGCGCTCTTCCGACGCCGAGTTGTGGCGATCTTTCGCGTACCGCATTCCCGCCGCACCCCCCGGTGGATCGGCGCGGATCTGCTAGCCAGCTTGGCAGTTTGCGCGCGCTGTTGCACGCCGACATTCCCCAGCTTCTGCCGCATCCCGATTAGGCCCGGCCAAGTATGTGCATGCAGGCGGTGGGAAATGCCCCGCATCTGTTCGAAAGCTCAGCCGGCACCGCGTTTACCTCTTCCCGTGCGGTGCGCCAATTACTTGCGCAGTCGATGCGCATTTCCGCAGAGTGTTGCGCCTGTTTCTGGATAAACCAGCATCGGGTGATTGCCTTTGAGGAATATTGTTTTTCAGGGCACGCTTGGACAGCGCCAGCGTTTACCCGCGTGAATGGTCAAGCGCGCGCTGCCCCTGAACGCCGCTGCCCTGATCTCACGCACAAACCATCCGTCGGGTTGCCGAGCCGAGCAGCTGTATCAGATGCTGACAGCGTTTGAAGAAAGCCTGGCGTCTGGTGGATATACGCGTTCTTGACCATCTGGTTGGGTGATGCGAGCCGTTTCCTTGCCGAGCGCGGCCTGCTGTTTAAAGCACCAAATAACAAAAGTCGTTCTCGGGGCCTGCTTTTGATATAAAAGCTCCGCTCTTCTCGGGCTGCGCTGACACAGATGCATTTGCAGGTCGGCATAAGCTTGCCCCGGCTGAAAATACATTTTTAGGCTTCCAACCAGTCGGTTGGCAAGTGTGGAGAGGTTAAAACCATGTCTCGAGTATGTCAGTGACCGTAAGTTCCAGTGACTGGAACAATGTTCCCACCTAACAACAGAACCAAGCGTCGTTTTCTGCCCTAACCTGCAGCCACCATCGGTTTTGTTAGATCAGAGGAAGCGTTGTCGTCGCCACGTCCACCAAAGTATTGCGTATTATTGACAAGCGCGCGGCTTGATGCGTTCCTGTCTGAAATGCGCGCCCGCGGCGAAAAAGTTTAAGGGAAGCAAGTCCCAAGCGTGAAATTGATTCGTTTATTTTTCGCCTCTGGCACTTCTACACTACACAAAACAAGCGTACTACGCCCGATAGATCGAAATCAAAGAAGTTCGATCAGTCTTTCGCAAGCACGTGAGTCAAGGAAGCAATATCAATAAAGGTCTGCCTCCCGCCAACAAAAGAACCCGCTTTCTGCGGGTTTTTGTTGTCTGGTATTCAGGCTTGCTAGACCCTCTTAGGGCTCGGCCGCCACCGCAAGTTGGGTAGCCGAGTTCCAACCCCTGGTGAAGGCGAAGGAAGGAGATGGTACCAGTCCCACATTCTTCTTGAACTACCAAAATGCAGATGCGGCCTGTGCTGTTGCCGCGTGATTGCCCGATTTGCGAGCAAGTGCCAGCACCACACGCTGCCCTCAGCACCACATATGGCATGCTGAGTGTGCAGGTAGACGCTCATGGTGCCTCATCAGCAGCACCCGCCACAAAGTTGCCGGACGGGTGGTGCCGCTCCGGACTGTTGTTTCGTTTTCACACTATTGCAGGCGCGCACGACGATGGTGTGCCTTCGGCATGGCGATATCGATGGCTAGCGCCCTTTGGCCCCGTTGACTTAAACGCCGCCGGGGCCCTGGTAACGCCGGAGGGGCGCCCTGTGCCAAGCAGGGGTAATCGGTCAGCGCATGCTGGGCGCGGAGGTCCGCCAACGCTGGCGTAGCTTGTAGTTGTAACTGGGGTTCCAAGCCCGGGCTTGGTGCCAGGGTCAGCAGCCGCATTGCGGCGCGGTGCAACACCCAACGCACCGTTTGTCCGGTACTCCGACATTTCCTGGGCGACTGGATGGCTTAGTTCTACCTCGACCTGTGCAAACAGATCGTTGTGACGATCAGGTTTCGCCACCAGGATGTTTGTTGGCGTGACTAGACGTCTTTTTCGAAGGTTTCAACCATGGCATCGCCGAAACAACGAAACTCCGCGCCCTGTGCTTATCGTATAGGTGACCACCCTCCATGCGCGACATACTGTAGATGTCCGATGCCAGAAGCAGGGCTGCGAAGCAGCAGGCCCAGGCGGAGAAGAAGGTCCGCTCCTTGCAACCTATGAAATTCGATTGCTAAGTCCAGAGTCTAACGCTTTTGCGCGGGCCTTGGCTGACCCGCACCAAAATTTATAGTCAATCAGCGCGCCAGGTTCGGCGCTGTTGCAGCGAGTAGGTGCGCAGAGTGATGGCAAAGTCTGCAAGCGCCTTGATACCGCTGTTTCCGCCTGATGGCCCAATCGCGCAGGCATGCAAACATGTCGTGCCCGATTGGCGCTGGTAACGGCCCAGATCTGCTGCAGCGCCAAGCGCTTTTCTCGTAAATTACCTTCAGCCTGGCTACTCGGCCAAGGACGCGCTGCAGATTTCTCTTCTTATGAGCATCCAGCAGCTGCTTTCGCGCTTGCAGCGCTTGGCACGCGAAACATGGTGCCACGATTCGTCTACCCGGTGCATCTGCTGTACCAGTGGCTTGATCACCAGCTTGCGGATACTGCCGCCATATCTGGAAGCGGTTTCAGGATCCCATGCGTGTCCATATCCAGCTCTGCTTGCCTCGACCTGCTTGGCAATAGTCAGGCGGCACCTTGGCCAGCCCGAACAGGCTGAACAGGCAATCCACATCCAGCCCATATCGAACTCCCACTTCTGACCGACACTGCTGAGTTGGGTAGATTGTCGATTGTTGTGCAGCTCTTCACGCCATATTCAGAATTGCCCAGGCATATGGGTGCGCGTCCTTTGCATTCGAAATTGCGATAGCCCAAAAGCATTGGCCAGACCGTTGATCACACCGCGGCCAGACCGGATCCACATTCATCTGCACTGCCATACGTCATGCCAAGCACGCCGAACAGCCCAGCTTGATATCGCCATCAGTGTCACACCGCCAGCGAAGCGGCTGTTTACAGGTGCGCTCGACCCAGTCACGGGCAGTTCTGCCGTAGATGCCAGGTCTCTCATTCTTGGCCTCTTCCATAATACATTCCCCCTTTGCCCGACTGTACAGACCCTTTGCACTGGGCTGTGGGGGTCTCGGTTTCGCATGTGCGTGTGCTTTCGCTGGATGCCGTCCACTCGGGGTGTTCATGCTGGTCGTGACCACAACCAGAAACGGAAAAAAGATGCTGCAGGCCGGTTGAGTTCAAGTGCCGTGCGATAGCGATGCAGCATTTAAACTGTGACGCTGACGTGTTGACAATGCGTCAGAACCAGAGTGACGCCAGAATCTGCCAGCCAGTTGAGTGCAGTAAACTGATACACATAGGCTATTTCTCTTCAGCAAACCCGGAAAACACCGGAATTCGATTATGGCCAGATTCTGGCAAATGACACGACCGTCAAGACAATCGGTGATGCTATAATCTTTCAACATCTATTACACCGTAGGTAATGCATGACTTCAAATCGCACGCCGGGCACATCTCTCTCTTATATATTGGTTTAGCTATCCTGGATTCTGTATCGTGACAAATTTTGCTTGCGGGAAGCAGCTACCCCAGCCAACGCATGCAACGTTCAAAGCTTGTGTTTGTCTCGATAACCGTGCATTGCTGTCATTCCAGGCGTATCCACTTGCGTCCCGCAGCAGCAGGAGCCAGATACTGCAACGCAGTGAGGAACCTTCATCCTGCTTGCTGGTCCAACGACGGCGTCTGGGATGTATCCTCTCTGCGAGCTTATTTCTCCGGATCGCTGCAAATTTGATTCGGTCATCCGGCCGACTCAACATTGAATCGCCAGGAAACCTGTCGCTCAGCATCTGCACCCTGAAGATCGCCTGTCACTGGTGGTCTGACTGCGCCGTCATCTCAAGGCGAGACCGAGCGCCTGGAGCCACCCACCGCATTCGCCGCCGCGATTTTCTATATCTGGTAACCGCTCGTGGCAGCCTGCGCAATGCTCAGCAGAGCAACATCGGATGTTCGGCATTGTCTGACGACGTGACGCAGCACAAACTCACAGCGAGCGGTTGCAGCAGGCGTCCTGGTGATCGCAGTACCAATTAAGGGTGTCATCAGCGGACAGCCGCAATCGCATCGTCAACCGTCAATAATGCGTTCTCCGTATCACGGGTATACCCAGAAATGTCGTTGGGTCAAAGCCTACCCTGCTCAAGTCCGGCTTGCCATGATGAATTTTCTACAGGGAAGATGTGGGAAGCGTTGTCCGCTAACTGGCCCACCTGGCAGGAGAAAAATCTCGGAAATCACGCAAGGAATGGGGAGATTTATTCCCAGTGGCAGACTATCAAGCCGTACGGGCGCAGAAGTGAGCTGACGCATTATGGTGCCGGTCCTTCTCCGATATTATCGGTTGCTCAAGCAGTCGCGCCAGGAAAAAATCATTTTCTTTGCCCACCACCGATCCCTGACGCGCCTGCCCAACGGCTACTGCTGTCGAGCGGACTGGACCAAACGGCGCTTGGTTGGCGGCAAAAAAGCGCCGCGAACAGCGCCTGGTTATCTTATCGACCTGGACCGCTCAAAGACCGTCAACATCAGCCGGCCCACACCGCCAAGGACTGAGTTGTTGCGTCGTTGGGCGCGAGCGCATTTGCTTCCGGCCTGTGTCGCGAGGAAAGTGACACGCTGCGCGTCTGGGGTGGATGACGAAATTCGTCATTTTGCTGTGTCGAGAAAAACCTGACCGAGACGGAACCACAAAATACGGCCAATGCCCAGCGGCTACAGGAATGGCCTTCAAGGCCAAACCCTTTCGGAGATAGAAAGGCACAAGACATCCATCTCAAGCGTCAGGCCTGGCAATGGAGTAGTATTTTTCCGGCATATGCGAGGGGGGGAGGTGGCGAAAAGCTAACCTCCCACCCCCCCCCAAAACGGGGCCGGACCCGGGAGCCCCGCCCGTGGGGGGGGGTCCCCCCAGGCCCAAAAAGGCAACCGGCCCCCGCAATAAACCTACGCGTTTTTATACCCAGGGGCCACTTTGACGGACAAGCCGCGGCGGCAATTTCTCTCTCCTA
>Ga0163217_1044104_pt1 | contig 11072 bp, 14 predicted proteins | sample SynspAceP_FD_185933 | JGI IMG/M metagenome (GOLD analysis project Ga0163217, IMG submission 185933) | Saline lake microbial communities from Ace Lake in Antarctica - Synechococcus sp. Ace-P (PacBio error correction) | ecosystem: Environmental > Aquatic > Non-marine Saline and Alkaline > Saline ... | reverse complement strand
CGACTCATGAGCGAAAGACGACATGCCGACGAGTCAAGCATCTCGGGTGTCGGGCTTGAAGACGCACGGGCTGTGCCGCGTTTGGCCGATTTGCTGTGCGGCTTCAGAGCGCAGTAATCGATTCTGCCCCTCAAGCGCTTTGGCGGTGACCTGCCCTGGCGGCCACGGTGACTTCCACCCATTCGCTCAGGGCGTTGACCCACCGAGATGCCCACCCCGGCAGACCGCCGGGACACCTTGTAGCCGCCACTGCCGAACTTGCCGCCGGCGTGCAGCACGTCAACACCTTTTCCAGCCGGACTTGCGGTGCGGGGATGGATGATCGGTGGGATGCCGCGGCGTTGTCGGTGACTTCCACGAAGCCGTCGCGCAGAGTGCGAACGAAGATTCTTCGCAAATGGCCGCGAGGGCCTCATCTCACAGAGTTGTCGACCACCTCAAAACGAGGTGGTTTTGCAGACCCTGGGGCCCCGCGGCTCCAGCCGGCTGTGTTGGGGCCATTTACGATAAGTTACGGCATTTTTCACCGGTGCCGCAAACGCCGCGTGACCGCCGCCCGGTTATGATCACCACTCGCCCCGGCCCAACCCCGGGTGTCCGCTCGGTGATAGTTGCATATTTTCTCGCCATGGACTTCACATCCTCTGCTTGATCGCGGGCCACCCGCCCGCATCACATTTTTATTCATATATGTTGATTCAGAATGCCTGACTATTGACTCAGTGCTAACCACTTCGGCCAGCCTGGAGGCAGGAGAACTGTGACCATTAATGAAATGGCTCTGCGAAAGGCTGGCGCGCTTGCCTGCCTCTCTTAATTCCTGACGTGGGTCGGCCAGCGCGTAATTGGCCAGACTATACCGATCCTCGCCAGAGGCTCAAAATGTGCCTTCGATAAGCGCTTCGAAAGGTCGAGCAAGGGCCGCGAAGTAAGGTGCCCTGGCTGCGATAACTGCAAGCGTCTTCGACCCCCTGCTTTCCAGGAGCGTGGAACAAGCTGGGCCCCCCTTGCGGGCGCTTGCGCGCCGATAGCGCTATGCACCCAAGCGGTTAAAGCGCACCCCGTGGCAGCCCTTGCAGAATCGGGTTCAAATACAGCAGTTTGCGTGGCCTTGCGCCCAGGTTTTCCGTCCAGCAGCACCAGGCGCCGTGGATCTGGTATCAGCCTCGGCAGGCGTTGGAACCTGCGGCACATCCTCACCGGGAAACAAGAGTCGGTTTGCCTACTGCGAGATTCGGCAGCTGGCGCTGCCAGGGCGACGCGGGATCAATAGTTTTCGGTTGATCCAACAGATGCGCGCTAGTACAAGCCTGCCACCCAGCAGCGCCGGTATCCAATGCGGTGCCGCTGCTCACTGGGTGCTGGATGACCAATAAGCTGAGTTCGGGCCGTTAATGCGGGTATGAGCGCACACAGGCCAATGGTTGCAGGCCAGCAGTGTTCACGCGGGAAGGGTGCGCGGGGGTTCAAGGAGTCAAGCCGTCAGTAGCAGATTACTGTGATGTTAGCGGCAAACCGGGCGTACACAAACAAAAAGCGGATTGACATGAAGCCGTTCCGCCAAAGCCTTGCAGCCATGCACTGCGCCAGGCCCTGGCCGGGAGCGCCGGACCAAAGATCATTCAGTGGAGTTTGCTATCCTGCGCGGTTTTTGGCTATCACGCCAGATAAACAGACTACGCCGCCCAAAAAGCGACCATCATCGCCTACTTGTAACCACACCGCAATCACTACTCATCGATAAACATGCGCTTTACTTCCTCAAGCCATCCCATGACTAGGAAGAGTATCCCTACAATGAAACGGTATTGATGCGATTCAATAGTTGCTGTGATTGCCAGCAGGCGCACTCTCAGGACTTGCCGCGGTTTCTTCTTTTTCTTCCGGATTTCCAGCCTGGCTGGGATTTCACCGGAAGGAAATGTTTTTCCGAAGGCGAGCGCAATTTCTTCCAGGCGCGCGTCCGTGCACACATGCAATCGCTCGCGTCTGCGCTTGCTGGAAATCGATTAATCGGGTAGGTTCGTATCATCTGCCACTGGGATCGTCCGTCGGATGCTTGTGAACAGGCTCAGCTTAGCACCGCCTTATCAGACTTGATATGTCAACCAGCAGGCCCTTGCTGGAAAATCGCGCCAGGTCCGACGGCCATCGCGCGCTGCGGAAGTTGCCGCCGCGGCGCGATTTTGCGTCGGCGGCGTTCGGGGTAACGCCCGCATCCCGCTGGCGCCGCTCGCCCACTCGGCCAGAGCCTCTGCAGAGGCTCGCTCTCCACCCGTCGGCTGTACCGTCGTTTCGGGCCTGATAACATTCCTGCTGTGCCCCCATACGGGAAGCCCGGGAATAGCATGACTGCCTCTCTATGACCTGATTCTGATTGCAGGCCTTTACATGAACCAACGCCCAATGCGCATCAAGACACGCACGTCTGAGTTGACCTTTAGCGGGTCACCATTCCTTTATATCGACCGCAGACTGTTCATTCTTTATCCCAAAACGAATGTGACAAAGCAGTCCTATTTTCGCAAAGACTTATAAAGTGTGCAAATGGGTTATCGCTTAAGTTCGGGGGTCCAGCATGTCAGCGGCGGTTTCTGCGCGGGGTGGAATCGGATATGATCGCCTTTTCGAATGGGCAGGAAGTGGCATGACGGTTAATACCCGGGGCAACGCTGGGTCAATGGACAGCGAATCGGAACTCGGATTTAGGTACGCTGCCTGTCACAGGACGACCGTTTTGCTGGTCACTGCTGTTTCGGCGCACGTGGTAAACCGTCATTTACGCGCTGCGCCAAGCGCCGCTGACCCGCAGTGCGCTTGCAGCCCCGGGGAACAGCATCAGCCACCATGAAAGGCTGGCTGCTGACGGTGTCGGATGTTACGCGAGGAGAACGGCCTGCTGATCTAGCAGCGGTTTGCGTGACGGACGGCAGGCCGCGAATTCCAGGAAACATGCTGGATAACTTTCATTTTTCAGTTCCGGTTAGCCAGCGACCGTTGTTCGCCAGCCAGAATTGACCCCCTGCCCTGGTTCAGGTCTGCGCTATGAAGCCTTCGGCATTACTGCCGCATTCAGCAATCACCGCTGCTCGGCCTGCGGTGTTGCGCACCAGCCCATCGAGCATCAGCTGCATATCGCCAAGACGTGGCCTACCGTATTGCACCCCGGTCCTGCTGGCTGGACGAAGTTGGGCTTGGGCGAAGACCATCGAAAGCCGCGCTGTCACCATCGCAACTGCAGATGGGCCGGGTTCGCGGGTGTTGATCGTTGTACGGGAACATCAGCATCAATGGCTGGTAGAGATGCGCCGTCGCTTCAATTTGCGGCTTTGCGCAGTTAACCGGACGCTGCCAGGGGCCGAGGACAACCCGTTCGAAAGAAGAAGCAATTAGGCACTTGTATCGCTGGAGTTCCTGCTCGACAACCCCTTTCGCCGCCAGTGTCTCAGAGGCCATGCGACTGGGACATGCTGGTGGTTGGGTACGAGCTCACACCTGGTCTGGCACCCCCCGAGGATAACCCAGCGCGGAATACACACCTTAATCGAGACCTGCAACGCGCATTCGAGCGTGTTGCTACTGACAGCGGACTCCGAGCAAATGGTCAGGCCAGCCATTTCGCCCGCTGCGCTGCTTGATCAGATCGCCTTTTCATGATTTTGCAGGCCTTTCCGTGACGAAACGCAGCTACCGCCCGGTGGCCGAAGCCGTGGCAGTCACTGCTTGATGATGCGCCTTAACAGCAACGAAGCGCCAGGCCATACCAATGCTCGGCGGGTCAGTGCCGACCTTCTCGAAACAAACTGGAGTTGTCAGGGGAAAGCGCACCAAGCACGTGACAGTCTGCGGTCGCCAGTTGCTGACCGGCATGGACCGGCGGGTGCTGTACCGCATACCCGCGCAGCTATCCGCCGGCTTCCCCCGAGCGCGACTGCATCAATATGCGCTGCCATGCCCCACGGTACCAGGACTGAAGAGCGCAAGCGCTCTTTATCCTGAAGTCAGCTTTCAGATCAGTTGGAAAGCGCCGAAGCAGCCCTGGGGCTGAAGATCGCGGGTCGAGTTGGTTGATCGACACGCTGAAGATGCTCAAGCGCAGCAAGGTCACTGGTGATCTGCGGCCCAGCTGAACCGGGCATGGACTGGAGGGGCCATTGCGCGTCATGAGCGGCATTTGGCTCCGTCTATTCACAAGGGCATGAGGCATTATCGAGCGTTGACCGGCCGCCGGCTTTCTTTGCCGAGGAAGGAATTTGGCGCCCAGGATGATCTGTTCGGAGATCGGCATGAGGGTCGCAACTTCAGTTTGCCCATCACCTGATCATGTGTCGACCTACCCACCCCATCCGGATTTGCTGGAACAGGCGGATCGGCCGCCTGGACCGGATCGGGCAGCAGCAACGCATTTCAGGAATTCATGTGCCCTATATCGAAGATACCGCACAGCGAGTACCTGTTCGATTGTACCACCAGGCATTTGAACGGCTTTTGAAGCCACCTTCCCACCGGCAACGCATTCAGCACAGTACCGCACCGAACTGCTGCAGAACTGGATCACCCCGAGGCTAGCCAGTGGTTACCGTTATTGAGAAAGCCCGCGCAGCCGGCTGCACTGGAGCAGGAGATGCAAAACGGCCGTGATCGGCTGCTGGAGATCCCTCCGTGGAACGGCGATGCACGGCAGATTGATGACCCGGATTGAGCGCCAGGATAACGATCGAAGGCTATCTATATGGAGCGTCTGATTTGATGTATTTGGTTGTGGACAGCGATTGACCATTCCGACAATGCCCTGGTGCTTGCGGCCCGGTGATGCGGCATGCGGATGCTGGGCTTTCCGCTCGCGACGACGGGGGCGTAACTCACCTATGACCGCGGGGACACCGCCCTGTCCCGCGAGTGATATGCAAGTTCATCACCTGGGAACACCCGATGCTGCAAGGCGGGATTGGATCGCTGCTTTCCGCAAGGCATGGTAACAGCGCAGTGGCCGTTGCTCAAGAACAAGGGTCTGAAACCCGGCACCCGGGTGCGCTCGAATGCTGTTTGTCAGGCGAGCCATTCGCGCCAAGAGCGTTGCATCTGCAGCGCGTTATCTGCCGCCACGCGTACCGCGCCTGGCTTGGATGTCAACGGCAACGACCTGGGCCGCCAAGGTCAGCTTGAACACTGGACGGGCAACTGGATAGCGTACCCAGCATCATGGCCAGCAGATGCCAAAAGTCAGCGCGATGTGTGCAGCATGCTCAATCAGGCCGAAGTGGTCGCGACGTGCAGGCACCGGCGTTGTGGTTAGAACAGGCCAGCCAGCGCTTCACCCTCGGATCTGGATGAGGAATCGAGCGACTCAACGCGTTGAGGGCAGTCAACCGCTGTACGCACCAGAGGAGATCGACACCCTTGCGCGCACAAGCCGAAGGCTTTGGCGCAATGGGCCATGCCAAGGTCGGTTGGATTGCTAATCCGTAGCTGGCTGTCGCTGACCGTATTGGTAGCGGATCAGAGCGGGCAGAGAATCCGAGAAAAACGCTGCAACTCTTCGCTTCCTTGGCCATCGCATCGCGTGGCCCAGGGGCAATCAGCTCTGACACATAAGCTGCTTCGAAAGAGCAGGTAGCTTGACCACACTACCGCGGATGCCGAGTCGCGCCGCTTCCACGCAACAAAGTTAGTATTGGCGTCGCAGGCTGTGCCGATGGCGGGCGCGATGAGTCCACGGCTCGCTGGGCGAATAATCAGCACCTCACCTGCTGCACCCCTTAGCCATCTCCCTTGCGCCCCGCGGCAGGATCCGGCCCAGGACGATTTTTCATCCGCTCCAGGCAAATCCAGATCGGTTTCCAGATATCGACAAAGGTGCTATGGCAGGTGACGCCCTAATCTGCGCCAAAGTCGGCGGAAGGGCGCTGCGCACCGCGGCCCGCGCCGGCCAGCGGCCGGATCATGCCAGTTATCCGAAGGACCCCACCACCAGCACGCGATCAGCCCCCAGATTGCAAACGCCGGACTGAAGTGCCCGCTAGGACGTACCGCGCCGTCGCCAAACCACTCGCGGTTGAGCTGCACAGCGCAAACAGCAAGGGTATCCGGGAAGAGGCCATCAAGATTGATCGAGCCCAGCGGGTTTGATCACCGACACGGCGTGCTGTTCCAGGGCATAATGCGCTCATGCCTGATAAGAAGCACACCGACTCCGCTGACTGATAGCCAAATGGCTCTAACGAACCGCACGCAACTGCGCTAAGCAGCGACTTCCTCGATCTTGCCCAAAAGCAGACTCTTGCCCAACAGATGCCGCAGCGGCCGGTTATTCCAGCAGGAAACTGTGCTTGCTACCAACCCCATCGAATGGCGCCTGTCCAGCGCAGCGCCTGAGCCAGGACCCCAGCGCAGTCGGGTTCCAATAGAACCTGATGGCACGGAAAGTGGACCACACCGCCTGCATGGCGCTGCACGGCATAGTTGAAGTCGGTCGCATTGGTCGCCAGGGCCAGCGCATTGATTGCGCCACCGAGGTACGCAAATCATGGAAAGGGTTGAGACTGTTATCGGGCAAAAGCTCGTTGATCGCTTGCAACACACCACCTGATAAGCCGCACCGCGCCACAACCGCCGACCAACACAAACGGTGGTTTGCCGGCGCGGCAGGCCTGACGATGCGCTCTGGTCCGTCACCGACGGTCCGGCGGCGCTTGCTCTTTTTGCGCATAAGGACCGCTCTTCGCCCTTTCAGGCGGTCTTGAAGCGCCGATGCACCCACATATATGGCTCCGGCTGCCGCCAGAATGGCCTGCTCGACCCATTGGTTGATACGTGAACGCGTCCGCACCTCATCGGGCCGGAAAGTCCGCCAGGCGGAGGGATGGACTGTTCAGCTTGTAACCATTGAGCGCCAGGCAAACGGGTCTGGGTTAAAGGGAATCCACCCGCGCCTTGCCCAGGGCGCGCGAACGTACTGGTTGGCCGTGACGGTGGCGCCTGCACGCCCATAACAAGCGCCACAAAGACTCGCCTTGCGCCCATAATTACCTGATTACGGTGTGCGTACCAGATGCTCGTCCGGGCGCAGGGACTTGAACATCGCCCGCACATCTTTCACGCTCATCGCAACGGCATCGGCGTTATTGCCTTCACGCCCGTGCGTTGCACAAAGGTCAAAAGCCGCTTGCGATGCTCGGTACATGCCGTCAATGGTCGCTTTGCTGGCCGAAGCAGCGCAGCGCCCAGTTCCAGGTGGTGAAAATGCAGCGACATTCAACACCGCCGCCCTGCCCTTGCCTCTGAGCTGTTCAAGGTTGCTCCGGCCCCTCGATCGCGCCAGTTTCGCCAATCGCGCCTTGGGCCACCACCAGCCCATGGCCATTCTCAAACAGGGCGATGCCATTGAGGACGGAAAATTGCCTTGAGCCACTTCCGCCCGGCGGGCTTCCAGTCCACAGTCTGGAAAGACGCTCCAGATTCACCTGGGCAATTCATCTGCCGCTCCGGCATCGCCAAGTACATCCCCCAGCCCCAGAGCCCGGACCAAGCCACAACAGAAACCAGGCTATGAAGGACGCACCAGCAACCACAGACAACCAGACCACAGCACAGCGGCCAATAGCGCGGATCGTCAGGCTGAAGAAAAAAACCGAATCTTGCTCATAAGGAACTGCCCATAAGAGAAACGTCACCAATTAAAAAGCATTCTACCAAGCAGCGCACTGCTTGCGATCAGCCGCGGCAATCTATAATAATGGCGCACTAAAACTGTGCTCTGTGGACCTGACATGACTGTTGATACCAACACCTCGACCTGCTCGAAACAAGATCGGTAATTTCAATCTCAAGGGCGGTATTGGCTGACCGTCACCGTGATGTGAAGGGTGCCGGCCTGGATACCGGGCGCTCGCCAAGCAACTGGCGGAAAAGGAAAGAAGCAGCGCCGAATTTCTTCAGCGACACCCCTGTGGTGATCAGCCTGGAAAAACTCGGGACGGCCCATATGAACCTGAGCACCTGGCGGGCTTGTGCAATCTTGCACAGAACCAACGGCTGTTGCCCGTCGCCTGCGTGGGCTCGAGACTTCCGCCCCTTGAAGGCGCAACAGAGCGGCCGGTACTGATGGCCGCCCGGCCCGTTGGTCGTGAAAAGCCGGTTGGAATGTGCTGCACCCAGAGCAGCAAGACGCCCGACCCTGTCGCAGAGGCCGTTGCAGAAGCGGTCAGCGCAAACAAGATCATTACCAGCCGATCCGCTCCGGCCAACAGGTCTAACGCCCCAGGCGAGCGACCTCGGTAGTGCTGGCGCCGGTCAGTGCCGGGTCGGAAATTGCGTTCGCCGATGGCAATATCCACGTTGACGGGCCCCTGCGCGGGCCGCGCGCTCCCGGGTATCAGGGGCAATACACGAGGCGGCGGATCTCTCTGCCACTCACTGGAGCCGAGTGTTGTCGATCGTCGGCCATTACAAAAACGGCCGAGGATCTACCAAGAAGTCATTGGAGCTGGCGGCGCACATTCAGCCTGGACGGTGACAGCCTTGAAGATAGCGCCCTATGACTGATACTGGCACCATTACGGGCCCCCCCAGCTGTAGCCTGAGCGATCTTTCAGCAGAAGACGAACCTCTTTGCCGTGCTGTGTTCAGGTCTTTGACACTATCTATGACACACAGGCAACAACAGCATTTGCACCCCATTTAACTACCGACAGGACGGTCATTTGGCTTAAATTATCTGTCGTCACTCAGGTAAAGCGGCGTGGGCAAAAACACTACCGCGCTTGCATTGTACCGGACTGGCTCTGCCGGATTCAAGGGACTGTCATCGTCAGACTTCGATAGTTGGCCTGCGTAATCTGGATTTGATTCATGGGCTGTGAAACGCCGCGTGGTTTATGACTTCGTTAAACCTGGATCACGGTGATTCGACCTGATCAGAACCCTGATACAAGGACAAAGGCGTGGTGACAAGCTGTTTATCCTGCCCGCCTCGCAACGCGCGATAAGATCGCTGGACCGAAGAAGGTTGGAGCGCGTTTCTGAACGAGTGAAGGAAACCTTCGATTTTATCGTTTGCGACTTCACCGGCCAGCATTGAAAAAGAGCGCAGCATTCTGGCCATGTATTTGCGATGAAAGCCGTTGTCGTGACCAATCCCGAATCTTCCTGCGTCTGTACGTGTCTCGGACCGGCAGGCGGCCTGCTGAGCCAGCAAGTCGCATATGGCGAGAAAAGCGGTGGAAGATTCAAGGAACACCTGCCTGCCTTACGCGTTTTACAACCCAGAGCTGTGAAAAGGTGAAATATGCTTTTCCTCGGTCAGCGATGTGGAAGATATTTCTCATCCATTCCGCTGCTGGTAGATCCCTGAATCCCAGCGGTTACTGAAAGGCGGGTCCAACCCAGGGACGTTACCGGTCATCGATGGACGGAAGCCAGCGAGCAGTCAGGCCTACAAGTGACGCGGTTGACGCCTGCTGGGCCAGGAAAAGCCTCACCGGTTTCTTGAGGCACAAAAAGAAAGGGCCTTTATTTGCAGCGCCTGTTCGGAGGTCGCTAATGAGTCTCTTCTTGACTACTTCCGTGACCGCAAGAAAACAAACTCCACCCGCCTCTGTAGCCAAAAGAGGCGTCTGCCAGAATCATCGTCGCCATGGAGCGTGGCAGCTTCGCAGCCGAATTACCTGCCGCAGTTGCAGCAGGAAATTATCGACGTAGATCAGCAAGTACGTGAAAATCGACCGCGATTCAGGTCATGTGCCGCTGGACAACCAGGATGGACTGCTCGATCCTTGGAGCTCAATAATCACCCTTCCCTGAGGCGTCCCTGAGCCGGATTCCCAGTAATGCAGCGGCACACTGCGGGTGGTCGTGACGACCCCCAGGCTGTGAGTGAGTCCATGCCCCATGAGCCCCATATCCGCCATCCTGCATGAGGATCGCCTTCCTGATCGTGCTTACAAAACCGTCCATGCTGCTCATCAGGTTTACCTGGCCGTTGCGGACGAATAACAAGGACTGTCTTGATCACCGCTTGCAGGGAAAAACGGTACCCGAAGGCCCGCCATAGGTTCATCGTCTGGACTGGAAACCTCCGGTTACTGGTGCTTGGGCGCATCCCGACAGCCACGCGAGGCTGTCCACGCAGTTCCATTGACCGGAAAACGCAAAGGGCCTATATTCCCTGTTGCTGGGGCCAAGCCAGACGCCAGACTCAGGGCATATTGACCTGCCACTGCCGCTATGATCAGCCAACAAGCCCAGGCATATAGTCGATCCGAGCTGGGCAAGCATTGCGCAGACCTTCTGGCGCGTTTCTGCAGCCGCCATAGTGATCACTGTCGGGTGGACGGTGACGCCGATCCACGTTTGGCGGCTCGCAACAGGTTGCGCGTGCATATTCTGCTGTCGATTGGTTCATCCTTTTTTGCTCGCGACCAGGTTATCATTGGCCCATGATCAAAGCGTTTGGCCGCCTGCCCCAGCTGGCTTTTGCACGCCGGCGCAATGGTAATTTTCAATCATCGGTGACCGGGGAACACCATGCTTTCGGACACCCTTGCCCCTTCTGACCTGCGAAACAGACGCAGGACATTGTTTATGACCTCACACTGCGGACAACCAGGCGCTGGCCGTTTATCCAGGCCTCCCGCAAAACGCCCTTTTCATTTTGCACGCCAGCCAATGGTGCAGCGCCCTCAGCGCGGGGGCTATTCAAACACCCTTGATGAAACGGCGCGACTGGACGCTGGAAGACGGCGGCCGCTATCTTGGTGAGACCCGCAAACGAACTCATTTCGGCTTTGATTTCGCCTTCGAGCCTGGGGCGTGCCTTTGCCGGAGTTGCACAATGGCCTTGCGCCTGGTCCGCGGCGCATAACCGACAGGCCCCATGCCTGAAGGTAAAAAAAAGCCCCCCAAAACCGGAAAATTTTTGCAAAACAGCAAAGGGGTTTGTTGGCGCTAGGTTGTGGGGAGTATTTATGGGAGAAAAGCGCGGCTTTTTTGGCACCCCTGGTTTGAAAATTCGCGAATCTTATTTTTCTTTCTGGCCGGGCCCGTTTTCTTTTTTCCCCTTTTTTCCCTCCTTG
>Ga0163217_1039068_pt1 | contig 11072 bp, 13 predicted proteins | sample SynspAceP_FD_185933 | JGI IMG/M metagenome (GOLD analysis project Ga0163217, IMG submission 185933) | Saline lake microbial communities from Ace Lake in Antarctica - Synechococcus sp. Ace-P (PacBio error correction) | ecosystem: Environmental > Aquatic > Non-marine Saline and Alkaline > Saline ... | reverse complement strand
GGCGCTGATGCTTCTCGGCTAACCTGTCCAGCAGTCTTGGTGAAGACTCTCTACAAAATCACTGCAGCGCCCGGATCTGTTGCTGGCTGTTGCGTCACGCCCCCTGCGGGCATCGCTTGTGTCGGCGAGTGGAGCGCCTTGTTCTACACCTCACCTAGAAGCCTCCACGCCAGCGTTCCGGTGTCGATCAGTGGGGCCCCCCCGCTGGTGGATCGATCAGAGGTGGTGGGATCACATCGATGGCCACGCCCCAGCGGGTGGTGGTGCAGCGGCGTTGCCGAGTCCGACCCGTTCAGCGCCCGTGTGGATTGCTGGCGTGGTTCGCGACAGGTGACAGCTCAATCCATTGCTGCTCGATGGAGCACGTCAAGCTGGGAGCGCGTGCCCGGAAGTGCCGCAATTCGCAGTTGGCAGTCCCCTGGCTCCGACGCAGATCACGTCAACGTCGGATATTGGCGAAGTAATCACCCGGACGGCTTGGGTTCCTGCCAGCACGCTTGATTGCAGGCCGTCCTGAGCGGGGGTGGAAATCCTGGCCGCGCATACGTCACAGCTGGAATGTGCGGTCAACGCAACGGCTGGGCAATGCGCCGCCAATCGTTGATTAAAAGGAGGTTTCCCGCAGAACCCTCGTGGTGGATGCGGACACAGTATCTCTCGCAAGCCGCTATCACAGCGCCGGGATGCGATCGGGCTTCAGCCAGCCTGAGGGATTGGTCAATGTGTTACTGTTCGCCTGCTCGACCGGCACAATTAAAAATGATTGCGCTCCTGGGTTTGAGCGATGATGCCGTGGGAACGGCACCTGCCAGCAGCGAAGATCTCGTCAGATCGAGGAGGCGTCAGGCCTGATCGGCTATGGCGCAGCTGAGAATCAAGCTGAGCGACGAAATCTCCGAGCGTTTCGGTGGATTTCGCCTACCGTGCCGATCCAACTCGATTGGTCCACGGCCCGGGCAGATTCTTGTCTGGCTGACTGAGCCGATCGCGCTAGCCCGTTTATTCCATTGCGTGAACCGGCGTGGAACCTGCCCTGTGGCGATGCGGTTGATGCACAGCCGCCGCATGGGCTGGAGGCAGGCCTTGTGATAGTTTCAGCAAAACACCCATTCCGCAACGGCACCTTGCCGGCAGCTGTGCGGTGCTTTAGAGTACTTGCCATTGATGGACGGCTTCCTATGATGCCGAGCCAAGCAGTTGCCTGAGCCAGCTGTGTAACCAAAGGATCGAGTCGCTGGCTCAGACTTCGGAACAGCAATGAGCTTTCGGCGATTCTGCTTCTGATTCTAACCGCCGTTCGTATCGATATTCGAGGAAGGGTCGAGTAAGCTTGCTGATCGAATTCTTCGAATTCTGAGACGCCACCAGCCGACGGTTTTCGCGCCAGGATATGCCGCGCTAGAATCCCGGGCGTTGCCTAGCTGGAGCTATCTAACACAAAGGCCAGCGACGCTGGGCCTGACCTGGTTCTCTGGAGGGTGGCGCCCACATCGAGGCTGTCCATCAGGATGCGGCGCGATTGACGCCCCGTCAAGGGAATTCTCGTAGGAGAAGCATCGGGTCGGCAGGCAGGACTGCCATTGGCGTCGTCTCCACAGGCGCTCCTGTTTGCGGCACGGTGCTCATGGATGGCAAAATTATGAATGAACGAGCGCTCAATCAGGGCTTGGCTGACAGAAAGGCCCCGTATGCGTTTCCTCAATCACTCGCCACCCTTGGGCCTTTTGCTGAGTAGTTGCAGGAAATCCCAGCGCTCGCCACTTACCCACCCCAACGGCCTAGTTTCGTGCATCGACCGACCGTCCAGTTGCGCGCCTCGCGTGCATCCCTTCTCGAATGTGATTATCGCCTGCCCCGCGCTGCGCGATCGCACGTCTACGCGCACATGGCTTTGAGTGGGGCTCGGTGGAGGAATGCTCAGGGTCGCCGGCACCATGCAGCGCAAAGCCATCCGCATCTGTTGGGCGCCGGTGGCCCGGTAGATCCTGTGTATGCTGCAGGCGCCGCAGCCATCGCCGTGTGAGGTGTTTAACAGCCGGAGCACCACGGTGTAAGGTTGTTGCGCCCAGGGATAGATGTGGCTGGACATCAGCTGGGAGCGAGGGCGATGCTGGATGGATACAGGCCAAGCATATCCCAAGATAAATTATTTTATGTTGTACTATACGCACAAGTCATCAGGAGCGCAGTTTCTGAATGGATTCACATAGCCAACTTCAGCGTATTGAGCTTCTGGGGGGCCCCCCGTTTTTTTTTTTTGGCTGATTGTGCGCGTACACTGAGCGCAGTGCGTTACTCGGTCAGCCCACGCTTATTGATGACGGACTACCCAAACAGCGTTGAAGGGTACCCTGGCAACATGGGTGGTTCTTTCACTCATGGGCTTGCAACAGCCCTGGATGCTGCATGTCAGTGCCGTACTTTGAGCCAGAGCCGATGTACGGCCATACACTGGTTACCAGCCAGCCACTCTCATCTTAGCTGCGATGACGTCCTGGCGCCCGCTGCGGACTGATGATTTGCTGTTCACACCTGAACTAATTAGAGCGAGATCTGCTCCGAACCCTGAGTTCCGGTGCTCGAATCAGCGCCGATGGCGATGATCCGCATGACCCTACAGCGGTTACGAGTAGACACCATCTCCGTTAAATTCGTCTGTTGATGCGTCTCCTGGGTGTGGGCGGTCATCAGCAACGGCTGAGAACTTATCTCGACGATCGGAGCGATCCGTTTTGCTGAGGCCATCCTCAGCTTGATGCGGCGTGTGGCTGGAGCGCTGAGGATCTCATGCCGAACAAGACCGCAGGTTTCCGCCCTTGCCCGATTGTGTGTAGCTGGCCAGCCCCAGTGAGGGCTCCCCGCGTGACTGCTACTGCGCGCAGATGCCGAACCTATCAGAAACGGCGCTCGCTTGTGGTTGTTAGCTCCCCGCGAGCGAGGCCTTCCAATCTGCCCGCCAGCGCAACCGCGCAGGACAGGCACGCTTCAAAGCAGGGCTGAGTTTCCAGCCTCGCTGGACCTTAAGAAATTATGGCAACCGGCCAGCGAATCCCAGTTAACCACCCTGGCTGCTGCATGACCACCTGACTTGCATTGACTGGAACATGCGGCTTGGCGAGGCAAGCTCGCTTTCAGCGCTTGTGATGCAGTTGACGAGTGTGATGAAGTGCGGTATTCACCGACGCGGTCAGTTTGTTGCCGCTTGTGCCCGAGGCAGCGTACACAGACCATTGCACTAGCGAACAGACATTCATGTCGGACCGCCCGTTGCCTTCAGTGCGGTGATTGGTGAATGAGCTGCGGAGAGTTTGAAAATACACCTACCTATTGGATAGCTGTTGATGTGTCGCTGTTCTCGGCCAGATGCGGCAATATGGCCGCTGTGAACGTAGATACTGTTATCAGGAACACGCCTCACTGCTTGGTCGTCACTGTTCTGCTTGAGTTAACTGTTATTCTTATCAGCAACGCTGGCCTGATCGAGCCTGCAGGCGATTTCTTTCAGCTCGTCATTGCTTCAGAGAGTCAGAGCCTGCGCTAAGCACGGCGATGCTGTTGGCCCTGCGAGCGGCACAATTCCTGATCGGCAAGCTGATCGGAAACCCAAGGTCAGTGGCAGCGATTGCCTGAACACTATCACCTGCCATGTCGACTAGACGGCTGTGACTGCGCTGCCACCTTCTTGCCATCTCTGCATTCGAGAACTAGGAAGCCTGCAAACAGAGTCTTCAGGTAGCTGCCTGGCAGAGCCTCACAGGACGCCGAAACGTCGGTGGAGGTGATGATCGAATTGGATGATTGGTTGGCTGATCATTCACCAAATGTGTGGCGGAGAGCTGTCAGCCGTCACTTCCCTAGCAGGCCTGAATTCCAGTCCTGGCATTTAAGGACGTCACCCGCTCAGTGCGCTTCCTTTGCGATCTCGCTTCGCCTTGGCTCCCACAGCGACCCCTGACCTAGGGAGTCGATCCCGCCAGGGCCCAGCAGAAGATACTCCAGCGCTCGTGGCGCGAGCACAGCAGCTAGCACCAGCCCCAGCCGGCCTCCAGCACAAGTCAGTCGGATCTCAGCCGGAAGACCGGGATCGATCACGATCAGTTTCTGTGATTAGAGATCCATCACCACGGCCTCCCGAACCCATGCGCGAACCGCTATGGCCACTCCACCATCCTGCTCCACCAGACATCTTCAACACTCAGCTCAGTTCACTGGGATTCCAAACCTGAATCAAACCATGCTCCCCAGCACTAGAGACGCAGCAAGTCATTTGTCCAGGCGTGCAGCAGCGCACATCACGCTTATCCGCAGGCTGCAGAACGACCCAATCCCCGTTGTCTGCCGGCTTCGCCGTCTGGAGACAACCGCTCAGCCCGTGCAACTAAGAGCTCGCGAGCTTCCCGTGGATCGATTACTCTTCCTACTATGTCAAGGGTCAGTTTGTGATTCCGGCCGGGCTGAGACAGTTGTTGGATTGATGTCAGCGAATAGTTAACACCGCTCCAATCATCCACCCATTGAGATCAGACTCCCGCGTGATTCTTCGCTTCACCATCGCTTCTGGCACGGACTGTCTCACGCCTGGCAAGCAGTGCGCTTCCTTGGGTCGAGGCCTGGGGCGCAGAGCCTGCCCGAGCGATCAAACGAGGCGCAGTATGTGTCTTACTTATGGTAGACGTGCTGGAAGTTTACAATCGGAGCCATCTCCCCTCTCTCGAAAGAGCAGGCGTATTTACGGCGTCTGCGCAGCTATGGCTTGAAGCCGGAGCGATCGCCTGGATCTCAGCTTGGAACCGTAGTCGCGCCTCACACAGGGCCGGGCGAACGGCTCTGCCGACGCCTGATCGGCGCTGCGGCTACACGGACCACGTTTCCCTGCAGCAGATGGATCCCCTTATCGCCAAGCGCCAACATCCCATGAGTCTGACGTGGCGTCACACAGTCCTAGAGTGCGGATTGCCACCAACGATGATACCAGAGCGGCCGAGCGAGCGCGCAATCTATCGATGGCAGCTCGCCTGGCTTTACGTGCGATCACAGGTGACGCTTGAGCGCGGACAAGCGGTGCTGCTTCGGTGCCATATCCTTTCGCCCGAGTGGTCATCTGCCTTTAAAGTACTTGCCATCGCAGGATGCGTCTCCGAGCATGTTGTCAGTGATGCCTTGGCAGTGGCAATCGCCATGGCTCGATTTCCGACTACCTTGCATCTGGCCCGGCGAGGTTGCGTGCCCTGATCAGCTTGATCGCTCCCTGCCCGCTGTTGTGCAGCTCCCGCTTCCACTCCGTGAGGAGCCTTGACTGGCTGAATCTGTGCGCGCCCTCGCCGCCGCGGCGGTCTCGCCAAAGCAAAGCGGAGAAAGAAAGGCACGTATGCAAATCCTCGGCGAATTCCACACCCGCCCAGCGCAGTCTGACTCACCAGACCCGCAGATAACGAAGCAAATAGCACGCCTCAGCAAGGCCAATCTCGACTCGGCTGCCTAGTTCCTGAGATCTCGTCGCAAGATAAGGAAGCCACATCGTGCTGCCGATCAGGAATCTAACGTGGAGGTTCCAATTCGCTCGGGCTCTCTTAGAGTCCGAGCAGTGTTCGGCGCAGCCCATTAGGCCGTTGCGATCGATCTCCACGCCAGATGTTCGCACGGCCTGCTACGCGGACGCTGAGCGGAATTGGAAGGCGCTCGCTGGTATTCGGCGCCTCCTTGGCCGTGCAACAGCAGATCCGGCAACTTGACGGGCGCACCATCCTCACGCCGTCAGTTGGCCATCCCAAGCCTCACCGGACCCGTGTATGTCGTGCATACCCGCTGAATCCGTAGATGTCGCCGCATGCAGCCACAGCTGATCGATGGCCCCGTGCGTCAAGCGCTTGGCGCCGCAGATGGCAGCCTAATCAGGCAACGGCAGACCCGGAGCACGGAACGGCCAAGAATCCTCGAAGCAGGACTTGGTTTAGGCTGCAGCTGGATCATTGAAGAATCTGGAAGCTGAGACGCAATCCAGATCAACGGCGCGTGTGTTGTGGCCGGCTTTGCCCCGAAGAACAGGCGTTACCCAGCGCAGGCCCATGATCTCTTGCATCTCCTGGCGAAGCGGACTAATTCTGATCGCCACAGCTGCACAAACTGGCCAGCGCCGCCGATGGCCGGCCACGACTGAAATTCCATCATTCCGATCTCCGCCAAGCGATGCGATCCAGCCGAGATCGGGCTGACTGTCATCCCACGGGGCATCAGGCCGCGCGGATCGATCGAACCGTTGCAGACAGTTTGAGAGCCCAAGTCACGCGCGAGCCCAAGCACTGAACACCGTTGCGCTGGCGTAGCGGAGGTCACCTACACGAGTACGTTCGCCGAGCAGTGCATGTTTCGGAGACCAGCGCTGCCGACCGTCGCGCATTGCTTTTGAGTGTTGCGCAGAGGTAGGTGCACACAGAAAAGTGACGTGTGACACGCTTGCCGTCGCGCAACCCCTGCATCAACCACCGCCTCGTATTGATCGCTGGCACCCGGCCACCTCCGATGGATGTCTTGCATTGCGGGTCTCTAGTGCCAGCACTGGCGGCCACTGCTGGCCTCAACTCGACTGACATTCAACGGGATGAAGGCCGCGGAATGGAGACGATTGTTGTCAAAGGAGCGCTAGTGTTTTTAGACGTCCAGGAGACGCAAGCGCGCCCTGCTCGCGGCAACGTTGAAAACACTGCGAAGAAAAGTGGGAGCGATCCGCCTGAATCACAACACACTCAATTCCACGTGTCAGCAGGCTTTTCAGAAGCCCGCGCTCGTTGGGATTCCACCGGTTAATCGAAGGATTCCCTGCGATCGCCCACCCCAGCTCCGTGGCGTAGAGCGTGACTGCGGTGTACAACCGAGTGCCCCTCAGCGCCTCAGCTGAGCGCTGAAATTGCCTCGAAGTTGCACGTCACAGAATCAGCTGTAAATCCTTGTCCTATCTGCGATCTGAGGCCGGCAGGACACTCCTGAAGCACAAGATCTCCTCCAGTCCACGGCCTCGAACAGTAGAGGCAAAGTGCAAGTGCAATCCTTGGCAACTTCCGATCCAGCCCGGCAACGCCTAGGTTATTGGCCGCTTGGAAAACGCTCAGATCCTGGCGCTGCGGCAGCCGCTGGAGATACCAGATCGCCATCAACAGAAGCACCAAATGGGCAGTAACGACCCTCGGCGCTTACGGCCTCGGCAAGGCCTGCAGGAAGCATCTCTGGACTGCAGAAGCTGGGCAATGACAGAGCAAGTGATTAAACCAGCCCCAGTGGCCGCACAACGACCTTGGCTGCTTCAGTCAGCCTGGCCGAATTGCCCTGGCATTCCTGCCAATGGAATCACTGACCTGTTGAGCTGCGCACGCTCTTGCGTTGAGTAATTATCTAAGTGCCCTGTCCAGGTTTATCATCCTCTTGCAGATGAGATCTACCGGAGCCCTTGCATCGTCGCTTTGCAGCGTCGGGCGCTACACAACGCAGCCTTCGCCAACAGTCCCTGCCCTTGACAGGTACTCGCACAGTGGCGAACTGCGTCAGCGCGTAAGCAGGCCTAAGCGGATCGAACAGCTTGCAGCAGCGATTCACCCTCTGGTCAGAACTGCCGGAGCCCTAATCCGCGCGATCGGAACGCTGTGCTTCGCTGCTTGTGTCGATGCTTCGCGTGCGTGACCGGTTCATTCAAGTCCAGCGCATGCTGTTGGGCTGATCTTGCAGCAGGCGCTCTGGTCTGGCACAGAGCTGATGCTCTCCGATGTCAACACCCACTTTGAAGTTGCATGTTGTCCGTCCACTGAACCGCTCGATCCCAGCTGCTCCGCTAATTGCACAGCACTGTCGTAATTGTCCAGAACCGCCACTTTGCAGGTGGAACCCTGCATTGCTTGCCATCTGAACACCCTGGTCTACGACTCTTCATATTTGGCGCGTGCCGCGGAGCGCCACCTTGTGGCGTGACGGCGTTACAGAGCACTCGCGTACACGTGCTTGCATGAGCAGGAGCTCGGCTGGATACCGCTTCGTCTCTTGCAACATAAAACTCTCAGCAGTCAAGCCCAACGTATCAGCGTGAACCGATATCTGGGATGCTGGATTGCGCAGTTGCTGGTTCGGATTGGATGGTGTGTGAGGCTGCACCGGCATTGGGCTTCTGATCTTGATTATACATATGATTTCGGCCTGTGATGCAGCGGCTGATGGAGGGTGCTGTTGACTAACCATCCAGCCGACGTGTGCAAGCTTGGCGATGAGTGTGTGTGTTTGAGTTGTGATATGGAGTAGGCCACCACTGCCAAGCGTTCGCGCGTCGCTCACCTGAGCAAGCCTGGATCATTGTGAAAACACTTTGGTGCAGATCATTGCACCCCTCGATGCCTTGCGGTCCAGCAGCATGCGTTTTAGCTCAAACGCAAAGCAGAGTCCGTCATCTGCGTGACATATGATTGCGGATTGCCATGGCCCAGGCGCCAATGCTGCCCGCACAACAGCACTCAGCGACACAGATCGGTTGTCAACCCCCCCGATTGGGAACTGATCTGACCAAACTTCGAAATCAGCTCATTTTGATCCGTAAATTCCAGCCCTTTCCTTCGCTGCGGCCGCCTGCGCGCGTAATCGCCGTGGCGCTGCTGCTGCGTTCGCAGCAGAGCGGCGGGCGCGCTGTTGCCAACGGATGCCAACCAGTGGAAAGCTGCTGGCTGAACTGGCTCGCCCTGTGAGACTTCAGCGAGGCGACCTGGCGGATTTCCTGGCGCGGGTTGTCTCCGGCCCCCTCCCGACGGAGCAAGTGCTCAACTGGCCGTCCAGACTCGGACTTCCGGAAGGCCGCTGACTGGAGGCGGTGCCAGGCGCCGCACGCCACTGTTCATGGAGCTGCTGGCTCTAGCGTGCTGCTGCAGCGCTTTGGCTGTCGGCCTACCTAAATTAGAGGTGGCGCTATTCGCCGCCCGTGTGTGTGCGGTGAAACCTTGACACCAGCATCCTGGCGCTGAGCTACGCCTGCGCACGGCTCGGAACCGGTGGCGAACTGCATCAAATTACGCCGAGACCCCCGGTTGCAATCCACCACTTACACCGCTCTGGCGAGCTGCTAGATTGTGACGAGGCTGCTAGCTGTTACACCTTACCTGGGGCTGCTGCCTTCGCCCGGTTGTGTGGGCACAGGAGGATGCGTTGTGATACACTGGTGCAAAGCTGCTGCTGCCGCGATCCGCTATGAGGCTCGCAACCGCAGTGACCGTGACTGAGGGCGGGCAGTCCATCACGAGGACATCAGGGGACTGCGCTGACTGCACAGCCTGTGGCAGGACTGGAGCCGAGCTGACGAACGGTGCTTGGACGAGCACGGATGGAACCTGCAGCCCCGCGATCAGACCCGCTCACGCCCGAATCCCCCCGTACCCCCGATCGCGCAGAATCTTGGCCGTAGCTGGCAATAACGTGATCGCGGCCTGAGCATGTCGGACTTCCCGCAAGGCCGCGTGACGGGGTAGTGGACCAGGACTGCCACACTGTGCTAGCTCCAAGCTATATTGGCATGCGGTGATTGCCGGGTTTCCACGCAATTGCGCACTACAGCGCCTCTATCGAGCGGTCACCGAGAATCCTCAGCCGCGCAAGGCAGTCCCCGCCTGGGCTGCCCCCCGTTTCCGGCAATCGAGCGGGATCCGTTACGGACGTAGCTTTTCTACCCAGCCGGGATTTCGCGCGGCCCTGTGGGTGAGTTTATCTTGCCCAGGGCACACGCTGCACTGGTGGGACGCCGCCGGGCAAGAGCTCGTGCTATCTTTCAGTACGCTCTTACGCCCCCACGGGTGCGATATCTATGACGCGCGATTGGAACGAGCACTGCCAGCTGGACGCAGCGGCTGGGTGGGGGTTGGAGTATGTAACGGGTTTTCTGGTGTGTTCCATGCTCGTTTTGTTAGAAATTGCCTTCGGCTGCCGGATGGCCCGCGGGCCAATGGAGCCGCCGGCGAGCGGCCCGGCGCGCTTCATACGCCCGACTGGCGGATGGTTTGGTGTGGGAGGGGTTGCTACAGGCTGATGCGCCCCGCCCCAGATCAGCCTGGCGCGGGCTCCTGGTGAAGCTGCTGATCCTCCGATTAGCCATCCTGGCGCAGATGCGGACGGCGGTTGCGATGTTGCCAGTCGGCAATTTTGACCGCAGCGGACGTGTGGTCACGCGGTCCGGGGTTGTAGCTCGTTTGGTGATCTGGCCGGACACCATTCTTGTGTGTGGATCTGGTGGTTCGTCGTTGGTAGATGGGGAGCACTGCCCGTAGCTGGCTGTGTCCTTTTGGCATAGGTTGGGAGGATTTGCAGCAGCGCTCGGCAGGAACGCGTTGAGTGGTACTGTCTCAAACGTTCGCTTATTGAACGACCTTTTGCGGAGCTATCGATCGGATTTGGTTGTTTAAAGCTTGGCCCGTGAATCAATGGGTGAATGTATTTCTGCCTAGAATTCCCGAAACTAGAGGAATTGAGCGGAATCATCACGTCTTGTCCCAAGTGAAATAATCAATCAGTTAATCTAACGTCCCACATTTCGGGGCAGGCCTCAAGTATTGGCAAATTATTTCCTGGCATTGTTGATTTGCCCCGGAATTTGCCAAGATATTCCAATGATCTTCGATTATAGGCTGTTTGTGTTACGAGCTTAGGAGTGCCAGCAGGGAGGACATCCAACGGCCTTTGATAATAGAGTGACGATATGCTATATTATTGGAACAGAGGGAGTTCAGCTACCATGGGGGCCCCAAAGCCCGAGAATCGGTTGGAAAAAGGAACCCCCCCCACAATTTCCACCGCAGGGCTTTCCTGCTTGGAATTGATTTTCCAAGGGATGTTGTTTTTGCCCCGTCCGCCAAAGGAACGCCAATTCTTGGCCATGGGGAAAAGAGGGTTTCGGAGGGGGGATGTTTTTCTCTCGCTGTTAAGTTCGTCGGGAAACAAAATACTCAAAAATCCTTAATAATCCATTAGATCTGGCCTCGTAGGAGGGATCTGTTGCTTGTATGATAGCACGGTTCATAATGGATATCCTTCCCCCATTTGCGACAAAAATTCTATCT
>Ga0163217_1068387_pt1 | contig 11073 bp, 7 predicted proteins | sample SynspAceP_FD_185933 | JGI IMG/M metagenome (GOLD analysis project Ga0163217, IMG submission 185933) | Saline lake microbial communities from Ace Lake in Antarctica - Synechococcus sp. Ace-P (PacBio error correction) | ecosystem: Environmental > Aquatic > Non-marine Saline and Alkaline > Saline ... | reverse complement strand
TCATCAAATTAAATAAAAGGCTTGATGATTTTGGGATAAAGAAGCGAAATGTGACTTCAGTTTCTCCAGGGAAATTTTTCTTTAAACAAGTTTCTTTCCAATAGGGGACATCTATCCTAAAATTTAAGAACGATCATATTATTATTAAATCTCTTTTCCTTTGCAAAAAAACTTACTTCCAGATGTTTTGGAATTTTGGAGCTTTCGGATGCACATTCGAAAATCAAAAATCCTTCGGTTTTGGTTACCGAAAAAAAGTATCCTATGATGAGGTCCCTTGATACTATTTGTGTTGTGCCCACAATTCAAGAGGCGGAAAAAGATATTAATAGAGATGGAAGAGATCGAAAGGGATTTGGATCTTTAGGGATTTAAAATTGAATAGGAAGGAATTAAACTCAGATTTATTAAAAAATTTGTTGGCGTCAATTGTAAAATCTCTAAACTAAATGGGCTAGGTGGTATGATTTTCCGTTTTCCGTTTTTCCGGTTTCAATATTTTTTATTTTTATGAAACTAACTATATTGGGTTGTTATGCGCAACGCCAAGATCTTTGAAGCAATCCACATCCCAAGACTGGCGAAATAAAGAACCATTTGTTTTTAATAGATTGGTTGGTGAAGGACACAGGTGCAATTGCGAAAAGAGTAAGATTAAAATTTTCACGAAATCAATCATATTCTAATATCCCATTTGCATAGGAGATCATTTTTTTGGGGTTGCCTAGAGTTTGATTCAACATTAGATTGTGCGGAAGAAAAATTGAATTTACATGTTTACGGACCCAAAGGAATAAAAGGAGGCTATACCTTATTCTAAATTGGGGGATTCATGGACGAAATTATCACTTATTTTCCACGAAGTTATCATCTTACAGAACCAGAAATGATTTATGAAAGATGGGAAAAAGTTATCATTACTACAATTCCTTTTGGGAACATAGGATAAACCAATGGGTTCTTGTTTAAAGAAAGTTGGCGGAACGTTAAATTGAATGTTAGGGCTGTTTGCCAAATACAAAAATAGATAAGTGCTATTCAGAATATCAAGAACTGGAAAGGGATATTATTTTGGAGAGCATAAGATAATATCCAATGCCTTATTAACTTTGACCCACCTGCTCCAGAGTTATGCTTTTTGTAGCGATACCGCTTTTCTCAGAGAAAATTGTTTCCTTGAATCAGGAATGTGGATGTGTTGTATTCATGAAGCACCTTTCTGGAGACGAAAGAAAAAATTAGCTCCGAAACAAAAACATGCACCCGCCAAGGAGGCGGCTACCATAGCAAAGGAAGCTAATGTGGGGCTGTTGATAATTAGGTCATTTTTCTACTTAGATAGTAAATTCATGGACCTTTTAAGGAAGAAGCCCAAAAACCATATTTGCGGAATGTGGACTTGCCGACGACGGCAAGGAGTTTGATCTATTAAGTATTAAATAGGGCTAACAGAGAAGTAATCATGATTTGGATGGGTAGTGCGTTTTGCAAGGAAAGGCCTTACTTCATTGTTGTTCACTTGTCAGTTTTGGGCGACTTATTATAGGTCTTTGAATAATAAACAACCTGTTTTATTTTGCCATTCCTAGAGTGAATGACCCCTAAAAAAACTCGGCTTACTTTTCGTGTTTTCAGTTTGTTTTGTGCAATTTTGGTAGTAAACTAATTACGATTTAAATATCCAAAGTTTACCCATGCCAAAAAAGACCTAGGAAATTATAAGAAAATCCTATGAAAAAAGCGCTCTACCACCCCGAGAAGTTAATTGTCAGATAACCCTATGGAATTATTTCAGAAATGGTTTTATGAGGTTAGAGGCATCGGAAGGGAGTAGATGAACCCAATGCTATGACGGTTTCTCCACTATGTTTGGACGGATTCCATAAGAGTAGGGTAGTCCTATTAAAAAAGTACACTTATGAAGGTTTTATCTTTTTATACCATTATGGAAAGTTGAAAAAGGGAGCGGCCATAGCAGATAATCCTAATATTTGTATTTCTATTTTTTTGGCCCATATGGAAAGACAGATCATTATAAAGGGAAAGGCCGAAAAATTTGCTGAAAAATTTATCCGATGGCTACTTTGGAATCTAGGGCGGGACGGCAGCTAAATGGGTGCCATAGTATCTAATCAAGAGTCAGGTAATACCAAGTCGAAGATTTATTGGAGAATAAATTAAAGGGATTTGGAGAAGGAATAATGAAAATAAGGAGATAGAACGGCCAAAAGTATTGGGGTGGATTTATAGTGAAGCCATATCTATGGACTGGCAGGGAAGGCCCAATAGGTTTACATGATAGAATACGTATAGCTTAACGGATTAAATTCGGATGTGGAAATGGAAAGGTTGGCACCCTAATGCCTTCCAATACATTGGATTGGTATAGCAGCGGAAAAGTGCTGACAAATAAATGTAAATAAATGGATACCAGCATAATAAATTTTTAATGTGAGCGCGTAGAGGTTACCTATAATCTCAATTTGATTTTCTTTTCAATAATTAAAAGGATTTAAAAACGTATGAAAACAGTAATATTGGGTTAGGCACGCGTAAATCGTCTTGGAATATAATGGTTTCGGATAGGGGGACAGGCCCTTAATTGGAAAAGAGGTATCAAAGATGTGGAATAAAGTGGCAAAAATGCATTTCAGACAGATTGATGCATATGAATGCCGCTATTCCAGTCCCGCCAATAGGGCAAATGCATACGGCTATGATTTTCCTAAGAACGTGAACTTTTTCGTGCCAATTTTGAATTTGTCCAATGAACTATATTGATTTTTCAGGGAGGATGTTATCAGTTCATCAAGAGGCTTAAACAATTGATAGATACAGTAATTATTTTGGCACAATGAAGCCTTTACACATATTGCCAATTCTTTAGGAAAACATGTATATTGGACAACGTTCCTTACTAGTGGATTGGTAACAGTTAAAAATTTGACATTAATGATTGGAGTGCCCGTGGGCGAAGGTAGTTTACAGCGCGACCTATTCCCTTAAAACAATTAAAAGGGAATGATTAAGAGTAAAATCAGTATATAAACAGAGAATTAGTTGCGTAAGTTTTAATGAAAGGTCTTACCAAGAAAGTGCTGATAGGAATGTTCCTTTTAATAGAGCGACTTCGAATTTTTTAGGAATACTTTTCAATAATTTGGATGAATTTTTGTAAGGTTAGGGTATGCTACTGTCAAAAGAAATAGTTAGAAGCGGGTAGGTCTGGAAAAAAGTGTTTTGGGCGGAGAAAGTGCCCCAAGGGACTTTTAGAAGCAATTACCGAAGATTTGTTATTGAAAACAGCAAACCAAATAAGCTTAAAAAATCTTCAGTGATATTGAAAGGAATTTGGAAACCCAGAATTTATTTTTTGATTAATGAAATCAAAAATAACGAGACCCAATGTTGTTTTATTAAGAATTATTTCATCGAAAAGTAAGTCCGTGTTTAATTGACCATCTTTTGAACGATTTAGCAAAGCTTTCCATTGTTAAAGGATACAGGCGGCCTATCTGGCGGTTAAAATTAATTTTAAAAGCAACAACCGGAAAAATAAATCGACACCAAGGAGAAGCGCTATGCGCTTATCGAAATCCTAAAGGTATAGATCGTTTTGTGGTGCTTCCGAAAGAGGGAGATTAAAAATATATAACTGATCTTTGGATGATCTTATCCGATATTGCTTGGGGAGTATTTTTTAATATGTTCGATTACGAGTCCATATCGGGCACATATGATCAAAATTACACGTGATGCCGAGTTTTGGGACATTGAATAACGATCTAAGTAAAAGTTTTATAGAGAAAAGTAATCCTCGAGTGTAGAACATCGCAAAATTAGTGATCCGGTGCGATTTGTACGACAAAAGCATAGGAAAGGATACGCTTAGATTTTTTAAAAGAAAAAAAATGGACATTGAAGACACGGATAGTTGTAATTCTGTGGAAAGATACCACAATAGACCGTGGACTATATGGCATAATCCAAAGTTTTGGGCGTAAACGTTTTAATGATGGAATTACTTCCCCTGCAGGTAAAGGCCCGAATTTCGATGGAAGGCAGGTCTTTTGAAAGATTTCAGAAAAGGACATCTTGCAATACACTCCATTACCAAACCTTTTCCTATTATCATTAAACTTTTTAAGGGGGCCGCTTTGGACCCCCAAGGTTAAGAAATATCAAGATTACGTTTACCAGACTAGAGATTAATTCTCAAGTAGCAAGCAATCCTTGATCAATGCCGTGAAAAATGGAAAACATGTAACGATTACAGATAGAGTTACAGGCTTAGGTTTGATGAACAGGCCCAAATAATAGAAGATGCGGAACAGTTACAGGCAGAAGGGGTTAAGCTATTTTTTGGCGTCGTGCGTTAAAAGTTGCATAGTAAAATATGTGGTGGTGGAGCGGGAAGGAAGGCTCACAGAGCTAAAACGTTATGGTTTTGTTAGTACCGGGAATTTTAATGAATCCACAGCGCGTATCTCATACAGATTATACCTATTCCACGGCCCACGACGGGATATTAAAGGAATTGAACAAGGTTTTCGATTCTTTGAAACACCTATAAGATTAACAATAAAACAGTCTCATTGTTTCTCCACATTACACTTAAAAAATGTGTTCAAGAAATTGATCGATTAAGAAATTCCAACAATGCCAAGGCCGGGAAAAAGAGGCGTATATTAAAATAAAAATGAAACAGCTTTACTTCCTATAAAATGGTGACAAACTGTATGAAGCTATAGGGCGAGCTGAAAATCAACTTATTATCAGAGGTATTGTTGTTTTAGTGGGCCTGGTGAGTTAAAAGAATGAGCTGAAAAATATAGAGGCATTAGTATAGTGGAAAGTTTTTTGGAGCAACAAGGATTTTTGTTTTTTGGAAATAATGAGTTATTCCAAAGTATATATATCTTTCTGCGGATTGGCATGACGAGGGAATTTGGATTAATCGGGTAGACGTTGGAGTTCCAATTTATGATGAGAAAATTAAACAGAACTTCCTGGATACTTTTGATATCTCTGGAGGGATAACGTAAAAAAAGCTAGAGTTGTTTCTGAAAAGCATGACAATGCTATAGGAATAAACGATTAACCCAAAAGTGCGATCGCAAATTCGCAAACCTATGATTATTACCTGGAATAAAATGAACTCTTAAATAAAAATCTAAATTTGAAAAGACGGAAATAGGCTGCAATTAGATATTTTCGGTTCCAACGCTGTTCGTTTACTTACCCAATAACGTTAATTGAAGAAGAGGGAAAGATACTCCCTAATATGTTAGATAGAGTGCCGTGGTGTAGAGTGGTCTACTATCGCAAGAATAATCAAGGGTGAGTGAACTCGTATCTGCAGATTCCTAACGTGTCTATTAAAAAATGTGGTGCTATGTTTGGTCTAAAGCGGGCAATCAAGAACGCTTGTAAGTGCCAATGAGGCATTCCAGCTTTTAATGGAAGTGCAAGTGAGTAAAAAATTATATGGCATGTGCACCTCGGCTATGAGAGAGTGCGGATAATGGTTCAGCTTTGTTATTGATTACTATTTTGGGAGCTTCAGGGGTAAGTATTCCAACTGATCGATGGGGAAAAGAGGCTTCAATTATGCCTCTACAGATCTTAGAAATTGTGATAAGAAAGGACGAGACTTATCTCTTTTATTGATGTAGGAGGAGGTAGCACCGAGTTCACCGTCTTTTTCTGAAGGGAAAATAAAAATTCCAAGTCCTTCAAAATTGGAACCGTTAGACTCCTAAATGGAATGGAAATGACGAAATGTGGGATGAACTTGAAGAGCTTTGGTGAAGAAACCATGTTAAAGGGCTGCCCAATTTATCCATTATTGGTTTCTGGGGGAGCAACATTAATTAAATTACCATAACAATGTCGGGTAGAAAGAAGGGGAGTCCCTTCTATATTGGGCTGAGGGCACAAGATTCATTTTCTGGCCAGGCCTAACCTTTTGAGGAAAGGGTGTCAGAATTTGGGACTTAACCCCGACAGGGCGATGTATAATTCCTGGCAACGAAAATTTTTTGTTTCTTCTGCCAAGTTGGATCGGAGCAAAAAAAATTCATGCTACCCAAAATAGGGTTGTCCGAGGGAATTATAAAAAACGCTTGTACAAATACCACCAAAAGAGTAAGGAAATATAGAATTAATATTGGGCATGTAAACCGCTTTTACTTGGGCCCGCCGCCAATTAGCCATGAACCGATTTCCATTTTTGCCCCAGGTCTTTCATGATGGATCCTCATAAAGGACAGCAGCTCATTCCCATTTCTTGGTCCACTTCTTTTGCGATCTCCATACTGCCGTGCAAAATTCAGAACATGTGTAAATTGGCCAGCTTCACTGACCATTAATTTATGATAAAAATCAGCAACTCTTTTATCTTTTTTAATCCTTCTGAGGTAGCCTGAAGCGTCACAGCTGCGAGCTTCAATTAAGGCTGCATATAATAAGCGAATGTACCAGTTGCGTGGTTCTGCTACCTCTTTTGGAAAGAAATTTTTAGCAACGCCACCACATACTCGGTCTTTTCTATCCCTCCAATGTTTTCCACGCGCCAATGATACGATCGTGGGACCATTTTTAAAATTGTCCATTTTCCTTCCCGGGACAGCGCTATCATTCTTGGGTAAAGCTCAGTAATATTCAGGAAAAAACTAACAATTTAAGGAAATAGCTGTACTCGCCGCCTTTGTTCGCAATAGCGTGATCTATAAGTATTTCATTCTATATTTTTTCTCGCAATAATTTGACCCATCTGGGTCAGTGGTAAGTTGTTAAACCTAACCATGAATGCGATTTTCTGTTCTCAAAAATAGAAAGTTATACCATTAAACCGCGTAATTTATGATGCTATAGTTTTTATATTTAAAACCCCCTAGGTTAAGTAAAGTGAAACTATTTATTCCCCTAAATTGCTTATCTCTTTGGTTCTTATTTAGAACTTTTGGTTGTAACACACCTAAAAAAGTATCTTGTTAGTTATGTTATTTAAAATATTGTTCCACAGCTCTTTAAAATTTTTAGGAGGATTGTGGATAGGAAAATAAACAAGGCTATTTGTCCAAAATAGGAAAGGCATTGTGGAACTGGAATCAACTAAGGATCTAATATTTGAAACCTATAGCCTAGTTTCCAACTAAAATTAAGTTGGAAAGTAATCTTTCACTTTCAATAGATAATAAAATGAATTAAAGAGCTTTCTGGAGGTTCAAAAATGCCGATATTCAAACAGAATTGGTGAATATTTTGCTTAATGAAGGTATGGAGGGCTAAGGAAGAATTTTTAAGGCAAAAAAGTGGCCAATTATTATTGGAAGGGGCGTAAGAGGAAATGGGAAAACCTTTTTGAAAAATTTTAGTGTTTGCTACCAATCCAGAACATTATAAAGTTCAGGCCGTTGGAAGCACTTTAAGAACAATATCGCTACTGGTTTTTGGTGATTGCCATAGCGCTAACAACTCCCTACCGGGGCTCCTTTATTTTAATGACAGCGTGGAATCAAATTGTACCGTTAAGGCGGCGTTTTATGCAACAAAAACCTCAATGACATTGTAACAAGTGGACGGAAAAAGAGCGAATAAGAACTTACAAGAATTTAATTTCTGACTATGCACTATTGAACGTTCGGGCAGCATCTAGGAAAATTGATCCTTAGCTTTTGGAGACTGTGAGTAATTTTATAGAAGAAAAATTGCTAAAGGATATGAAGCGATTATTTTGAGTGATAATTTGCGTCGAGAGAAAAGCTTGCCAGCCTGTGTTGTTATTATTCCAAATTCTAGCCAGAGCTAAGGCTTTGTTGGCAGAAATTTCCCTGGACCTTGCAAAAGGAATTGAAAATGGTAATATTACTTGGAGAATAATCAAGAATAAACATATGTATAAATAAAAAAGGCGGTTTATAAAGTGCAAAGAAACACTTTATAACGCCTTTTTTTATTGCTTGGACTCTAGTTCGTTGGTTATTTTTTTTAATGAGTTTGATCCCACCCAGCTATTTTAAGTGCCTATCCTTTTGGTTACCATGGGGCATTGGAGCCATGGGTGTAGCGTTTCTTGGCCAATTTTAGGTGTGGATTGTAAATTAATTCTACAAATTTTCTCATTGTCATTAAATTTCGTTTGAAATTTCCGGTAAGAAGGTCCTATAACCCTTTTGTCCTTATGGTGGATGCCCACGCAAGTATTTGTCATTAACAATGGCTGTACTTCATGTGCCGTCAATACCTTATTTGTCACTGTCGATTTTTAGTACAGATCTATTTAGCGCTACTGCTTTTTTTAATTAGGCTGGAGCGCTTCCGCGCTGGAGAGCAGCTGTTGGTAATTAGCTCCCTCGGGTATTATTGTTCAAGGTGTAATACAGAATGTTGGCGTGTAAAATAGTATTACCGGACGCTTTGGACTTTACACCTGGTAACATAATTTCATGTACATAAATATTGACGAAGATTATCAATAAACTAACACGGACACTTCATACACGTCGTCACTTACCTTGACCCCTTTGATTTAATTCTCTTCAATGTTGGTTTGTGGACTTGCCGTTGGCGCGTGGAATTTGTAAATGTAACTCTTGCCCAAAAATAGGAATCTAGGTCTTCCGCAGAAGCTTTTTCCACGGGGGCCATTGTATAAATTCAATTTGGCCAAAATCCATCTGGCTGTGGCCGTTACCGTTTTCATTTCAAAGGGTGTGGCGCCCTGGCCAAAGTAAGGTATCCAGACCAGAATTGGTGGTACCTGCAGACCCCATCCTTCTATTCGCGTTTCACCAACAAAAGTCTTCCCTCCACCATCCAAAATCCATTCGGCATAATCCCGATTGAAAACCCGTTTCTAAAGTCGAAAGCTACACCTTGGTATTCGCCTTTTATTTTTTTCGAGAACCACCCTCATAATCTTACTCATGTCCAGTCTCCCAACAAGTAAATTGGCCATCAAAATGGTCCAAAGGTTATACCTTGGTTTTTATCGACCTTTTTTCGGAATTGGATATGCCCAAAAATGCCATGTGGTAAGACTACCGCAGGTAATTTTAGTTCAGGGAAAGATTTCCTTTTAATTCATATGCAAAAATCGGGGATCTCTTCATCCATGTATTTTCAGGTTCACATACCGTCCATTTACCTTGACTTGTCTTTTGTCTACCTTTGGCTGTAAAATTTCTTCCTCCTAAGTTTTATCGGCGAATCCTTATGACCGGACCACCTTAGCCTGCAGGATGACTGCAAAATGTTACCTTTGGATAGATGCCCAAATGGCGCCTGGAGCATACCCAATCCCCTTGCGTTCTCCTATAGAATAATTCATCGTCCACCAAGCCATAGCCAGCTGGGATCGCATCCCGGTAGCCCATGGCTCCGCAATTTCCGTTCCTCGTTTAACTTCATAGTCTCAGGGCCCTCCTGAATGGCACCCTTGCTTTTCTCCTCTCCACCATTCTTCGTCGCCAAAGGCAGCACATTGGATTCAGAAGGTCACGAAAAAGTATTGTCTTGGGGCCAATACAGGTCCCAAAGGGATATTCATGATAGTGTGTGGAAACAGGGCCAGGCATTAAATAGTTTCTTATCATCGGCAATGTCACCCCGTTCGTATCGATTAGTTTGGTTAGTTCCGCCTCTTTGTGCGGGTATAAAGAGCTTGGTCCGTGATAAGCTGAGTCCCAAAGGCTTCGTGTAAACCTGAAGCGAATTTTTTAAAGTTGTGGTGATACCCCCATTGGCCATGGAAGGATTTTCAATAATCCATACATCTCCCCTTCTGGTGCAGACGGCGAAGGATTGCATTGGGTAGGGATAGAAACACCTCCGCCCTCCATTTGGATTTCCTTCTGTGTTGGTATCGTGGTTATAACCTATAATAATCATCCTCATTGGAAGCATTTTGCGTCCCAATATGATGGTCGGTTGAAAGCATCAATGCTATGAAGGCCGAATATTTTCACGGCTTAATTGTATTTTTTTGTTAATGGTTCTCATATTCATTACCAAATTATTTCATATTTAATTGTACCTACCATCCACAGGAACTGATTATTTTCCGCTTCATTCATTTACCTCTCTAATAATGGGTTCTTGTCCTGGAAAAGTTACGTTTATGAGAATCGTGATCGTTCATTATCAAAAGACCCATTCGGCTAATTATGCCTTGCCGGAAGCAATTTTATAATACCAAATTGAGTTCTCCCCGTTTTAGGAAAAGCTTCACCTCATGATTCAAATGGGGTTTTTGTCGTTTGGATAAAATTGCTGTTCTCTAAACTTCAAACCTTTGTAGGTATACTTAAAGATTGGTTAGTCCGTTGGCGGGGTTCATGGTATATCCCCAGTTTTAAAATCTGGAGCAGTTTCCTGTTTTTGGAAATTGCACTTTGTAAGTTCCGCAAGTTTTTTGCCAACGGCTGATTTTAAGAATAGTCCATTGTACGGATTCCGTTAGGTTTTAAAGATCCGTCGCCTCGGGGACTGTGGCCACATTGGGTGGCAATCTACAAAAGCGCCCACGCCACATGCCCACAAAGATTTTTCGGCCCCCATATGATAGGATTGAAAATTAAATGCCCTCAGGGGTCCCTAAACCCAAATAGTATGGGAAAGCCGCTCTCCTTTTCCCTCGAAGCTTACCAAAACCTCTTAACATTACGCGGTGTAGCCTGTCTTGCATTTACTAAAAATTTGCGGGAAACAAAGAGGTTATATTTAGGTGGGTAGGAGTCATAACATTGAAGTTTCTTTGGGTTGGTTGCTGACTAGCAATGAAAGGCCTAGCCTTAAGAGGCCTTTCTCCAACCTGCGGTTTTTTTATATTGGGTCAAATGTGAATACAATGTGGCAACCAGCTTTAATTGAAACCGTTTTTCCAATGCTTCTGGGAAGTCAGAGGAATTATTTGTGGCATGGTTTTTTACCATCAATAGTGGAAAATTATTATACCTCCGGTATATTCCTACGGAAAATTAGGTAATCATCCGCTTCAGGGAATATTAATTTTTTCCTGTATTAGGTAATGCCGTACGATCTTTCTTTCCTTGTACAACGTTTAATGTC
>Ga0163217_1041281_pt1 | contig 11073 bp, 19 predicted proteins | sample SynspAceP_FD_185933 | JGI IMG/M metagenome (GOLD analysis project Ga0163217, IMG submission 185933) | Saline lake microbial communities from Ace Lake in Antarctica - Synechococcus sp. Ace-P (PacBio error correction) | ecosystem: Environmental > Aquatic > Non-marine Saline and Alkaline > Saline ... | reverse complement strand
GGGATCCTGGGTCAGCCAATTGCTCGCAGTCAGCTCAATCACCGCTGCTGCAGTCGGAGCTGCCTGATTGGTGCCTGCTTCAGCGGCAGTTGGGTTCCACTCCACGGCGGATTTGCCGGGGTGCTGCTCAGCGAAGGCGGGCGCTTGGCGCGCCTCAGGCAGGCTGTCGGCTAGGGGACATAAGGTTTGATGTCGAGCACCGGAGGTGCCATCAAGCAGATCGATGGCAACGAAATAAAGCAGCGTTCCTGCGTTCGATCCCGTCAGTATTGACCAATGGAACAATGGGTAGGGGCGGAGGTTAGACGGCATGGCGAAACGCCGATGCGTGATTGCCCGCCAAGGACGCGGAGGCCTGACGGCAGGTGCGTGGGACCCGATGAGGCAGCGTGAAACACGACAAGCCACTCTAGGTGCGAACCCCCTCCAAGCCCAGCGATCGCTTCAGGTTGTCATAGGAGGGCTAGAAGTCAATCACACCTCGCCGCCGCAGAGATGGAGAAGCGCGAGGCTGGAGTGCGGGTAATCGGCCAACTTTTTCCTTGAACTACGTCATCTAGTGAATATCCCAGTCGCAGCAGCGGCATTGACCGATCTTAGCAGCACTCCGACGTGTGCGGACGTTGCCCCCGCTGATACGGCAGGCTTGTGGCGTAGGCTGGTCACTCCTACTGTTCGCATCTGGCGATCCGTAACACCACGCAGCACCGCGGTCCCAGCTAGTTGTTGGCAACCAATACTTGCAGGCCCAGACGCCCTCGCTCTCTCTCCGCGCCAGATTAAACCGGACCTGGGCATTGGCATGGCGCCAGCCGCGTCGCAGACACTGGCCATGACGCACCCGCAACTGCCTCGGCTGGACTTAATTCAATGCGACGCAGGCGCAACGAGCCGCGGACCGGCGACGGTTGGATGTGCCTCCTTGTCGAATCGGCTGGATGACCTGGCCATAAACCCAGGCGGCTGCCCGGCGTCCTCCCGCTGCGACCTGGCAAACGCACCGCAAATACCCGGTCATTGGCTCGCTGCGCGCCAGCACAACACGGCGCGCGCAAGCTTCCGCGAGCGCAGGCATTTGTCCGTCTCGCCAAAGCCAATCGACTACTCACTGGGCTTGATGACCTCGACTGACTAAAGAGCCCGTGCTCCAAACTGATAGCCGCCGCCTGCCCAGGGCCGGGCCAAAAGAATATTTCGGTGGGCCGATCAATACACTCGCTCACGCGCCGCTGACAAGCGACGTGTGAGGGGTTGGCCAGAGCAACTTTGCAACTCGCAATGCCTTCGGCTTCTACCAGGATTTTCCACTGAGCGCCGGCTTCCGGCAGCGTGCGGAGGCCAAAAAGTGCATCCAGTTGCAAAAAACGGCTCGGCGCTCGCCGCAGGTTTACAGCGTCGGGCTGGACCGCGGCCAGATTCGCGCTTCATCGAGCCAGTCGAGATTGATACGACCGAGCGCCTACTCTCGCTCTCGCCCAGATGTGGCCCCACCTTCGAAGACAAGAACCACGATGAGCATGTGAGTCACAGTGGGAGAGAAAGCTATGGGGTAAACCCGTGCAGAGCAAAAAAATACTTGTATATGGGCGTTACAGCATATTTACTCATGCACACAGGGTCAACTGGAACTTGCATGCAGACCCTCACGCCACTGAATCAGATACGAACAGGAAGTAATCAGAAGGAATTGGTAGGGTTTGCCATTGAATACGAAGAGCCAACAGCGTCAGAGATAGGCCGGGCAAGCCCAAGTCCATATCTTCGGGGCGAGTTGACCTTTGATATTTGTCCGCCCGCCCTTCGACCAAAGGTTCGAGCGAGCCAAACCAACTCGCTTCACTTGACTTGGTGGCGCTCATCGGTATCAGGGCGCCGCAGGCCAGCGCCTTCGCGCCGCCCAGCGGCCTGACGCAAACAACAGACGAAAGGCGCGCCGCAACAATCTGCGGCGTGTTCGCGCTCTTTGCCAGAACAGCGAACAGATCCTCTCTCGGCGTGTAGCGGTCACCCGACCAATCTCAGAGCATCTTGCATTGTTTGAGATTCCCTTATGGCGGTACCGCACAGCAAGACAGACCAGCCGTGACTCTGGGATCAATTCCCGCAGACTAAGTGTCAGCGAGCCTTATGGCAGATCGCCTGGCGCGCAAAGATGCGGCCGCGCGCCCGGCGTCGTTGCGACTCAGCAAGCCAATTGCACTATCACAGTGCGCCCATATCGCGGTGCCGAGTTTGTGGCAGACCCGGAAAGTCACCCGAATTCGGCGTCGCTCTCCGCCCACCGGACTGCCACGCTGGATACGCTGATCCTTGAGCGGCGACCCAGGCCAAAGCGGTCGCGCGGCACACCAGGCATGCATCGTGCCGCTGCCGGCAAGGCAAACCATAGGTCCCGTTCATAAATCCCGGGCTGACCGAAGACCAATCAATGGGTATGTTCAATCAGGTGTCTCGCGAAATTGTTCCCCGGGCCCCACCAACAGGAGTGAAGGTACTGCTTGGCAGTCCGATAGCCGCCTGCATGCGCGAGCCAACCGCCCGCCCGCCAGGAATCACCAACCAGAACAGGCGCCTCATTCGTCGCTCAGCTGCTGAAACAGGGTCTCGCTTCCTTGACCATGCCCAGCTCATGCCGGGCACGCTCTCTACGAGTTTCCAGAGACCCTGCTTGAGTTCGACCACTTCGGCGGGTGAGGCACGCGATTACGCTTCCAGCCAGGTTGTTCAGTGTCTCACGGGCCGATACTGCTTCGTCGGTCTCGGATGCCTTGAGACTGGTTACATGGGGCCACGGGACTGCCCTCGGCCTAACCCACAGGACGATTATATTGCAGCCCGCCCAGCAACAGCAGCGCGACCAACCAGAGCCATCATTCCACCGGTGATCAGCCACGGAATTTCAGCACGACCCTTGTACGCGAGCCTTGCCATCCAGTTGCTCTTCAATACGCACAACTAGTTTGGTTGTGTATTAATCGGATTACAGGTCAGAGCGACACAGCGAACGGTCTTGATCTGGGCCGCAGCAGTGCTACGGCCCAGACGCAATGGTACGGTCTTTTTCTGCCCGGTTTCGCAGGTGCGATGTGAAAGCACCGCGGTTGAAAGCGGCAGCCTTGGCCATCTGGAATGGTCTTCCAGGGTTTCAGGTCAGCGATAGACCGATTCGGGTTGGACAACTTGATCAGAATCGAGTTACCAATGGACTCGTCGGATACCACGGCTGAGGATGCTTTCCATTCTGGTACACGAACAGATCGTCGCGACCAGTAAACCTTGCGCCGATCTTGTCGGTCAGGAGTCTTACCAAGCCAGCCCAGTCGGGATTCATCCATTGCCGTCTTCAATGGAAGAGTGATCGCGGTATACCGCTGGGGTCAGGCCCGCCAAGATAGTCCGGCAAACCATTAGGGTTGCATTTTCCAAAATACTCCTGACCTCCGCCAGCCAAGCCGCCATGTCTTTCAGAGTGGCCAGCATGATGCCACAGGCACGTTTGGGTTGCAAAGGGACACCATGATCCAACTTCACCGCTTGGCGGGGTTATCAGGCGGACCCACATGGCCCGATTGCGCCTCGTGATAGGTTGCTGTTGCCAGATGGCAGCGATAAAGGGTAAGGAAACCAGCGCACGGTTGGCTACGGCTCGGTCGCATAGGGCAAAACCCTGTGGTAGACGGCGCTCAAGGATGACCCTCTAATCTGCTCGAACCAGAAGCTGTTGTTGACAGATCAATATTCTGCCGGTCCTTGGTAGAACTCGCTGGCGCGCAATCCAGCGCGAAAGCGTAACGTCGTTCACCCAGGGATAAACGGCATTGCGACCCGCTTCGGCAATCCGCAGGCCAGCGCAAATTCTTCGTTGGGAGCCCCGAGTTCAGGTGCAAAGCCGCCCTCGTCGCCCACGGAAGTGCTCAAACCACGCGGCCTCGTACTGCCTTAGACGTGATGGAAATATTCTGCACCCAACGCAGGGGCATCGGGGCCCCCCCCCCCCCCACCAAACTCTGCACCGGACGGCTTGGAGACCATGAATTCCTGAATGTTCGACGTTGTTATCGTCAGCCATGCTTCGCCGCCAGTGGCATGATGTTCAGATCATCTCCGGCAACCACCGGCATGGAATAAGACGCGCACGGGGTTCCGTTCAGGGGTCCACCCGGCAATGGTGCGGCGTACAAAGGCACGCCCTTTTGGCCGCGCCGCGCCTTGGCCGCCCGCAAAGAGAGACCGCCCAGAATTCGCGTTGGCGCCCAGAAGTGGCCTTATTCTCGGTCCGTCCAGTCTCGATCATCGCGCGGGTCCAGGCCAAGCCTGACGATCGCCAATCGCGACCACCAGCAGCTCACGGACTCGGACCATTGATATTGGCGGACTGGCCCTTGAGTACACCTTTGCCCAGGATAACGGCTCTTGTCGCCATCACGCAATTCCAAGCGCTTTCCGGAAACGGTTTAGAGCCCACCGGAAGGGGCGCAGGGCACGACCCAGCAGGCGCCTTCCAGCAATCCACGCTCGGCTTTTCAACGGTTCGGGTTCCACGGGAAATCGAGAACTATCGCGACCCTTGATTTCAATGATCTTAAGCCAATGATTGCTACTGCTCCACTACTAACAACAGAAAAAAGGGGGTATCAGGCGGTTTCCAGCACAGGAAAGCTTTTGACCAGTTCGTCAGAGGGCCTTGAGCTGAGCAGGTAAGGGCTCGAGCTTGTCCAGACAGCAGGAGCGCAGGGGCCATCGCAACTGGCATTTATCCGGACTCCGGATAAGGGCTTCAGGAAAACAAACCCCGCCAGGGCCTTGTGAATCATGCCGCCTTGGCAGATCAGGTGGAACCTGGCGGGCACGGCCGGACCCACCGGTCGAATCACCTGCGACCCCGGGCATCTGCAGGGCGTGGGGAACGTCGAAAAGACCGGGTATTCGAAAACTGCTTCATGAGCCAAAGCCGAGCATTGTGAACGACCAGAATTGTTGTAGCCGAAGCTTTGAGCCGCGCTCACAGAGAATTCAGGCGTCATTGCCAGCCTCTTCACAACTTGCTGAGCAGTATGACGCATCTCCTGCGGCGCAGAAACTGGGCTCTTGGATGATTGTATCCACTGGTCGTGGGTCTTGGCCATGTGCGCACCAACCAGCATCAGTCTGCCGCGAACAGAAAAGCGATGTGCAAACTGGATGATGGTACGCAGACTTCAAGCCACCGGTGCGGGGCGCTGATCGCGGCTCGTGCACGTCGGTAATCAACGGCACATTGAAGGGTGCTCGTTTGATGTCTTCGAATCATCTTCAACACCCTCTTCCAGGCCTTGGGCCACGGAAAGGAGTTGATCGACGTAGCCGATTGCCTTGCTCGGAAGCTTGGCCCTTGACACAAAGGAAATGCCCAAGTGTTGCTGGTGACGCCTCGGACATTTAGTACTCGCCAAATGCGCGCAGGATTGGGCCTATTAGTCGCGGGATTCCAGCACATTCATGCCACCAGAGAGCACAAAGAGGCTTGTCGGTTGGCGATGTCGATGGTCTCGCCCGGCCGGCGGCTAGTGACTGAACCGTCTTGCTCGTTGCATCTGTATTCACTCAGCCCTGGGAGCTTTGTTGCTGGGCCCAGTGCCGCACGCGGACAAAACCGCTGATACAGCGCGATGGCCATAACGGGAGTCGAGGTGAATTCGGGTGAACTGGCACGCTCACGAACAGGAGGTGATCACCGGAGCTTCGATCACTTTCAACCAAGCGCACCGCTCACCGAGCGATCCGTCACTTTTCAAACCGCCCAGCTTCCAGGATCGGGCCAACCAGATGGTTGTTGACCTCGTAAAGCTCAGATGCTCCGGTGAACGTGTCGAGCGATTTGACATCTTGCCAGGTTAAGTCATTGGGCCATTGGAGCCAGGCGTCAAGGCGCATTCCTGGCCGCCCAGGCGCATGGTGGGGCGCCCAGGGTCGGAGCTCTTCATTGCGCTGAGTTGTCTTGTCAGCCACTGGCGTTCTGACCATTCTCAGAGGGATTTCAGGACCCACCACCGGATGCTCGCTGGTCTTGTCGAACTCGGGATGTGGCGTCGGCCCAGCCGAAGCAACACTGCGGGGCGCCCTCGATCACCGCAACTGCATCCCAGGCAGTGATGCCCAGGTAAGGAATGTTGTTTCACGGGCATGGCTCGCGCGGCCGCAATCTTGGCGCGTTTTCCACTCCGCGCAACCAAAGCCTGGGGACCAGAATCGCGTCGACGACCCTCAAGCAGGCTTCACGCCCGTTGAAGTCCTCGTTATTCTCGGAAGTCGATGTTAGCGCGATGCGGTTGACCTTGGTCCTGAATCTATGGATGCAGCGTTGCTGCAGCGCTTCGCCCATCAGCGAATTGTAGGCATCCAGCAATTCCATGTATCTTGACGACAGCTGCGCAGTTGGTCACTATCCCTTGTTTCGGGTACAGCTTGCCGGCAACAAACCCGCGTCCCTTCGGACAGTTTCCGCCACTGGCGCAATGCGATTCCCGAGCGCTCGTAACAAGTCATCCAGGGCCCTGGCATGCAGTACAGCAGGGAATTCGGGGGGTAGTATGGTATCAACATCTTCCAGACCGATTCACGACGTTCTTCAACGTTTGGTGAACAGCGCGATCTTGCGCCGCGAGGACAGGTCATCGGGTGGTCAAGCGGCAGAATCAGCAACATCGGCTGCAGACCGATGGAGCGCAGTTCCGTTGACCGAATTGCTGGGTTGCGCTTGGTCTTGCGGTTTCGCGGCTTGTGGTGGTGGGGGGGGTGATGGCGATATAGAAGGCACCAGACGGTTAGGTTGCGATGAGCCATCGCGCGCTTTGGCGCCAACTTCAACACGCAATTGGCGAATCGCTTCCCAGGAAAACGGCTGGGATTGCGCTTGATATCGGGCAAACAGTACCGCCAGATTTCTACCAGGGGCCACGTCGGCATCGCCGACCCACCGCTTGATGGATGCGGCTCTTGATCTCGTCGGATAATATGCGGATATGAACCTGACATTGTCGCGCTCCCGATTAATACACCCCGGCGCTCCCTTGCGCAGGCATTCTTCGTACACACGGCCAGTGGTCGGAAGTTAGTTGGCGCGGCTCACTGGTGGGGCATTGAACGAAACGCTCGTAGTGACCCAGCATCGCAGATCGGTCTCGTCGGCATTCGTGAAGGTGTAACGATACAACTTCACCGTGCTGAGGGGCTCTGGTGGCCCGGGGATCGACGGTTGATATACGGATTCCAGTCTTTGAGAGCATGGTGACCTTCAGGGTCCCACGTGCTTCGAGAATGGCCGCAAGCGAAGCCGAAGCCAATACCCTTGCCCAAATGAAGATACAACCCACCACCCTTGACGAAGATGTTAGCGGCGTCATGAAAACCCCGTGAATGAACTGTTAGCGACCAGAGCCGCGGGGAATTCGAAAGGGAGCCTGGGGGAAGCACTGGTTAATTCGCGCCAAGTCCTAGCGTCAGCTACTCGCGAAGTCAGTGATACGAGCAGCCCCATCGATTGCTCATCCGGTTAGCGGCATCCAAGTGACTTTGAAAAGCCGCGTGTTCGTCGGCGCTTCGCGACTTGGCTGCCCAGCATTCAGCGCCCCAGGGCGACAGCGGTCGCAGTTATGCTGCGTGCAGAATTACAGGAAAGTGTTTTCTACATATGTAGACGGCGCCGGATGATCGCCAGCACTCGCAGCCAGTGTTGCGAGTGCCGCGCTCGTTGCAGGACATAATCCCTGAGGGCTCGGCTGGTGCTCTCATGGCCCGGTGCAGGTTCGCCTGCCTGGGCCAGCATCTGAACTGGTTCCCTCACTTACTGAACCGCGCGGGCAGAATTGAGCGTGGTCTCTTTATAGCGCGAAGTCGAGCCTCTGTGTTCGCTACACAGCGAATGAGTGTTTTAGCCCAGGCCTGAATCAAGAGATCTGCAAATCATACCAGGCCAGATCCCGTATCAGCCAGGCTGGAACGCCCTGCTCAAGCAGCGTCGGTCTCCCAATCGACCTCAGACGGCAAAGAGCCATTATACGACTGACGAACGGGCTAAGCCGGGTAGCCCGCAAGCGCATTTTTCCGGCTGAACACTTCTCTCCGCCCGAAGTTGTTGCACAAAGGCCTGCAACTGGGCGCCGCGGCGGCAACAGCGGGCGTTGGGCTGCAGATGCACGCCCAGGTAAACGCAGGCAGATTGTTCGTGCCTGGGAATGGACAAGGCCTGCCAGCATGGCAGCACTGTCCAGCCTCGGCAGACCTCAGCCAGGGATCAGGAACAGGCTGGCACGCCAAACGCCCAGCTCGCCTCTTTGCTGCGCGCTCATCAGAATGTGTTCGCTCAACGCATGCTCAGCCAACTGAAGAAGGTTATTCAGGGCCGCAGGCCGCGCTAGACGCAGCTCAGCAGCACCTATATAGGCGAAAACGCCCGCCTGACGCGCGCGAAACGCGGATCCTGATTGGGCCGGGTCCTCTATGCCAGCGCAGTTATGTGCTGGATTCGGCCCACGCCGCAGTTGCAGCCGCATTCCCAGTGCTCTAAGCATCGGCACTTGACACAGTACCATGGCCAACTGGGCGAGTATGCTCGGCATCTCTCCGCCGGACCAAGTCCACGCAGACCGGTTTGGCCGCGCAGCAAGACGAAACAGGCAGGAGTTTCCCATGTCTGATCGTCTGATGATGCGCCAGCAGCAGGCAATGCGCGGACTGCCCTATGGCCTGCAAAGGCCTGCTGATAGCGCGCATCCCCGCGCCTTGGGTTCGATACTCGCGTCCGGCCGTGGCAACTGCACTCGGCTCAACAATCCAATTCAACACGCGCTGGCGGCATTCCTGCCACCAGTGCTTCACCCACAGGTTCCGCGTCGGCATGCAGGCCGTGGGTACGTTGCAGGGCTTTGAGGGGAGGCAAAGAATGACTGGCGCGCAGCTCAGGTGGAGCGCGTCGAGCAGGACCATCGAGTCCCATGCCACCGGACAACCCAATCCACCAGGTCGGGGCGTTCCGTTTGCAGTGAGCAGCAAACTTCCTGAGCAGCTTCCTGCGCGGGGAGAAACATCCTAACTTCAGACCAAAGGCCAGCAGGCGCTCATAACGACGCTCGGAGCAGCTCATAGCGGGCAGGTGCTCCAGGCAATCCAAGCTCCACCAGCCAACTGGGACCTTGATGCGCGCAAGCCCATTTCTCGGGCTTTGCGCGTGTGCGCCACCCAGAGGGCCTCGGCAATCAGATTATCGACCAGCTTGAGCTCTTTCGACGTTCAGCTGGTGATACCCATGTTCGGCTGCACGTCAGGCGGCTTTCTCGGATTTCTTTCCACAGAATCGAGCGCAGCCTTCCGGGCGAGATAACGAATAGGTTGAATACTGCAGCACATCAGCGATCGCAGGACGCCGATGGCCAGAGCACCGCCGGAACCACCCTCGCCGGATTCACTGGTAGCAATGATCGGCGTCTTCCAGCCGCGCCATGTCTGCGATCCAGGCGAATGCTTCGCTTCTGGGCGCGTTCTCAGCGTCGAATACCCGGATAAGCACCGGGAAGTGGTATCGATAAAGGTCAGCAAGCGGCATATTGAATGTTCGGCGTCTAGCATCAGACGGCCCAACGCCTTGCTACGGTCCCATTCTGGCTTGGGCATAGCGAAGTACGGGACCTTTTCTTCAACGTTCACTCGGCCTTTCTTGATGCCCGATGATCATCAGCCGGGCGCCATCAAGACGCTGCAATACCACCGACAATGCAGCATCATCGGCGAAATGGCGACGCCATGCAGCTCTTCGAATCGGTTTAAAAATCGGGCTTGTTATTAGTCCAGCGTGTAGGCGCCGCTGTGTGGATGCCGGCGCATCGTGTGCAATTCTGCCAGCTACTCAGAATTGCGAAATGCTTTCCGCGTCAGTTGACTTGCTCTGTCCTGAAGGCGGGCGATTTCGTCAGTGATACTCTCCAGCGAATATATCACTAGCGACCAGTCGCAGCTCTATCGATTTGGCCTGCAGATCGCGATCGGCTGTTCAGAACTCAGGGTATTTCTGGCTCTGCTCAATAAGCCATGCATTATCCGAGATAGGCCCGCAGCAGGGCGTTCCGATTTTTCATTTACCTTAAGGGATTGGCGGGCCTAAACAGTCGAGCGCACCCAGCCCATGGAAATGATCTGATAGATGCAAAGAGGAAGAGACGCGGTCTTTTGGCAAGGGTGGGCACGATAAAACTTCTGCAGCCACGATCGTCGGCCGGGCTTCGACATCGCCAGCTCTCACCCAGGCGCAGTTGCACGGCCGCTCGGGGCGCTGAAAGATGACCGGTCACCGCGCAACCACCCGGCGTGCTTTGCGTAACAGGCCAGCAACTGATCCAGGCTTATTGGTTGCCATGGCGCTCGGTATCCAGGCTGATTGCGTACACTGTGCGAAAGCAGCGTCGGTGGGCATTCTTCCAGGGTCATGGACGCGCTTAACGCGCATGCGCAGCCCACCGGAAAGTCGTCCTGGTGACCTCGCCTTCAACACCAGAGCGGCATTCTTTCTGCAACCAATGACTGGGCAGCCTGATAGGGTCTCGGCTACAGCGGACCACTTCAATGCGCGAGGAACGATTCATCCAGGGGTGACCAAACCCATCTTGATCACCGCGTTTTGGTCTTCCATGACCCGTAAAGTCGAACACCAGGCCAGCAATCGGCTGAGCTCCTCACGCTGAGGGATTTGATGTAATACAATGATTGCTCGCCGTCGGCGGGCGAGCTCGCGGCGGATTTCCTTTTACGGAACTCATCAATCGGCATGACCGGTTTCAGGTAACAGCCTCCTAGGTTCACTTTCTCGCCCCGCAGCCGCTCTTGATAACGACCATCTCGCGTCACCTATGCCGATACTGCTCATACCTACATCCCGACGGTTGATGGGCCGAGCAACTCGCCCCAAAACAGGTCGCGTGGCCGCTGTCGGCGGCCTTGGCGTTTGTTCGGCGCGCCGCAATCGCCTTTCCATAGCCGCCATCAGCGCCGCACGCGGTTGCGGTCGACTTCTTCAGGTAGCTTGCTGCTTCCTAACTCCGGCCA
>Ga0163217_1107032_pt1 | contig 11074 bp, 5 predicted proteins | sample SynspAceP_FD_185933 | JGI IMG/M metagenome (GOLD analysis project Ga0163217, IMG submission 185933) | Saline lake microbial communities from Ace Lake in Antarctica - Synechococcus sp. Ace-P (PacBio error correction) | ecosystem: Environmental > Aquatic > Non-marine Saline and Alkaline > Saline ... | reverse complement strand
AGTATAGAGTAGCTAACAGTTTTGGGAAATTGATGGAAGAGGATGAAAGTTTAAAATTCAAGAATTGATGAAAAAAATATTGGAATGCGATTATTTATGAATTAAGAATCTTTCATCTAAAAGATGTACTTGAAAAAGAAAGAAAAAAATTACTTGATAGAAATAATGTATTGAACAATGAAAAGCGTTGAACAGCAGTTAACAAATAAATAGACGATCCGAGAAAAACAGATTTGTAAAAGCCATTGTATTTTTTATTAGAATAAGAACTATTCTTTACACTTAGTTTAATGAGATTACGAAACAATATGGGCAAAAAATCCCAAACTTATTAAATATAATTAGCGAGTTTGTTATAAAAAGGGAGTGGGAAAGACCAGTGAACCTGATTGATGAATTTTAAAAAGGGTGTTACGTATAGTGCTATGGAAAGTATTCAATTGTTATTGTGCAATCCCTTGTTCAAGCTATTCTTTCTACGACTATAACACCCAAAGAATACGGGCGTTGTGTTGCCGAGTAGTAAATGATTTTTTAGTCTTCTTCAGATGTAGCTGATTTTGGATTGACCTGCCATTATTCAAAATAAAGCCGACGAAAAAAGAACATCAATTAGAGTTATCTTGTTTTCTGCGTATTAGCAGTAGTATTAGGCTTACGTTTTCGATGTCTCTCGGTACCAATTATTTGTTTTATAGTGATGCGAATAACATACCCATTAGTTTAGTTCTGGGCGTTGTTCTTTCTTTTTATGGGATATTAGTTGTACGCAAAACATGCTTTTAGAGAAAAAAACATTCATGGCTGTCACAATATTGTCACAGTGATAGCAAAATTGTTCTTCAGGGATTATCTCGATAGTTTTAATTCGAGGGCAGGTCTTCAAGCTATTATTCATGACATAAGCAACACAATAAAGCCGCTTGTTTATTTTTTGTTTTTTATTTTAAAACAACCAAAACTAAAAGACTTCAAACTAGATTTAGGCCCCATTAAAAAAAATCTTTGCTTTTTCAAAAAATCAATTTTTTTTAACTTACAATTATTTCCAGGAATCTTAGATAAGATTTGATTGGACGTTATTTTTCAACCAGTTCATTGGCTTATTATGATAAGATCTTATCAATTTATCCTTTACCCTAATCAGATTTTGACTAATGTAATCTATCCCGTTTAATTCAAACCCCTATTATGTCCGACTATGAAAACGAAAAAATGGGATTAAAATTAAAAATGTCTATTTATTGTTAAAACACGATTTCTAGGGACGATTGGGATTGTCGCTTTCGATTTTTTATTTTTTTCAGCAAAAAGAAATCCTTTTATTTTATTCGGGGGACAGTGATGGAAAAGTATTAGCAAACATTCCAAATTCTGCATTTCAAGTTGGATTCAACTGAATATTAACGAATACGGAGCTATTTTTCAAATTCAGCTAACGGACAAATTGTTGCTTGTCTCGGGTGTTTAACAGCAAGTGACGAATATTTACTGCAATGGTTGTGCGAATCTCTACAGGGAAAATTGAATATGTACTTATATTATTAGTTCTTTGCGTTTACAAATCAATTTTGCAAACGATATTTATGATGATAATGTTTGAGTCAAAATTATGCAGAGTTTTCAAATCTTATTTAAACCGGCTTTAATGGCAGCTTCTGCAAAAGCGATTATATTTTTATTCTTGCCTACACGTACATTTTCAAATTTTATCCAATTTAGTGTAAAGGAAGGATTTTGTTTTTATGGGATAGGATTGATCCTACAGGTGAGATGAAGGTAAATCAAAGAAATGATAGCAAAAGAAATAGACACATTCTAAAGGAGTATTACGAGATGAAGAATAAACCACCTTGTTTCAGTATGTGACCAGTATACAATGTGAAGAATATTATAGAAGAATGTCTGGAATCGATATAAATCAAACTTACAAGAACTTGGAAATTCTGTACATAGAAATGGAGATACCCGATGAAAGCCGCAAAGAAATACAGAACATTAGTGATGATCGGAATTATTTTTTGAACAGAAAAATAAAGGCTTGTCAGTGCTCGTAATTACTTGGGAGCTAAAGCCACAGGTAAAATACATCTTTTGTCGATTCAGATGACTACATGATACTAAAATTGTCTGAAACTCGTTCCATTAAGAAGAAAAAAACTTGATTTAATTCGTTTTAATGAAATGGCCTTTCACAGTGGCTATGGAAAAAAGAGATCATATCAAAAAATTTATACTTCAGGCCATCGTTTAGTAGAAAAATCAATTATGAATGGAAGATAGCTTTAAAGCGAATAGCAAGGACGTTTTTCACCAGTGTTGTTATTTATAGTAACTAGGAAGGCGTACTGACAGAAAACAAGCTTAACATCAGGAGAAGATATCATCCATGAAGATGAAACTCTTTACTCCACAGTTTTATTTCATATAAAACGATGATGTACCGTTAATGCCTTTTTATATTATAGAAATACAGACAAAAACTCTTTATGACGATACAGACACCGAACAACGACACACGTCGTTTGGATTCTACTTTAAAATTTTTGAAATTAGGAATATTGTATCAAAGCTGTGATATTTATAATAAGAAAACAAAAAAAATAATTCAAACGTCAAATGTTATCCATATATAGTGGTTGAAGAAAAAACTTCAAAAAAAGAAGAAAGCAGAAAATTAATAAACCAGACAAAAGTCTTATTACGTTAAAAAGATAAAAGTACTTGAAATTATTGAAATTTAAAAACCGTTAGAATATATTGAAAGATGATACTCTATAGTCTCTCAATTTTATCTTTTAATAAATAAATTGAGGGACATGTATTTTTTAACTCTGAAGTATCAATTCTTAGCAGTCATATTAACTGAGTTTCATGTGAATTAAATATTTAAAGGAAACTTTAATTTCAACAATCAGTTTGTTGATAAATAAGCAGAATATTCAGGGGAAAAATAAAATAGTCATAAAAAATAGTTATTAAAGATAAAGTTATTTATTTAAAAGGCAGAAACTTAAGCATGAATTATAAGTACCTGGGGATAAGGGGCTAAGTATCAATAAAAAAAAGTCGATTAATAATGGCACACATATTCTTATACTTATTATCATTTTCATTTGTCTTACAGATTGGATGAAGGAATATTTAACATATCTGATTGTTTTGTTAATAAATATTATTTTAATTGTGATTACTGGTAATTTTATTTTAGAAGAACAAGTATATTGTATGGCCTTATAGCTGTAGTATTATTTAAATGTTCTCTTTAGTGATATGTATAACGAAGTTCCAAATGTCTGTTGGAATAGCAGTTGGGTGAAAATGAACATTTTACTGGTTACTATAATGGGGGTTATACAATTATAAAAGAAAAGAGAATTAGAAAACAAAGCTTTAATTGCTATAAATGTTGTAGCCGTATTGTTCGTTGACTAGGGTTATATATATTACGGATAAGCGAATATTAATCAGACGTGCATTACCTTTTGATTTTTTTGGAATTTACAAGAGCGATCGTTTAAGTTATTCATTTAAGGGAACGATCAATTCATTCGGTCAAGAAGCATATTTTTCAGAAAACCCTCATATTTTGGTTACTATTAAATATAATTTTGGGAATAAACTACTTTAATAAAGTGGGAATGGAATAATCAAATGGGTAAAGATGTTTTTAACAGTGATGATACCTAACCTTTTCAAATACAGTTTATTGCATTAATGATAATTATTCAGATTTAAAAAAGTTTTGACTGGTTAAAATAAAGACTTCAAAGGAAACAACTTATTATTTTTTATATTTTTATATAGTATGGTTTATTTTGTTTTTTGGGAAACGTTTAGTTGAGACTTTGCTTAAGCGTACACTAGACATATTGTCGGGAGAGATACATCAGCAAATAATAGAATTGAGCAAAAACGTTGCAGTTTACAATAAAAGAACATTTATTTAGGAAATGTTCGGACATACCCCTCACATCTGAATATCTATGCCTATATGTTATCAGGATTTTGGTAATTGCAGTTTGCTTGTTCGGTTTAATTTTTACAGGGATATATTATGATGAAAAACTTTAGAATAGTATGTTATTTTTATTGCTAAACTTTCAAAAAAGGGGGTACTTATCTAATTCTTTTTGGATATTTTTACTATTGATATTCTTTTTATGAGTTCTCAAAATACCCAGAAAAATAAAAATATATAAGCTATTAAAATGGGATTTAGAATTAGAATAGGTAATATAAAATTAATGTACAATTCTAGAAGAAGGATTATTGGAGGAAAAAGTAAATGAAATCAGGAGGAAAATTTAGTCAAAACAAAGAAAATTTTGAATAGTGCAATTGCTATAGCTCTATTTCCATTCTCAATTTTACTTCTTTTTATTTTACAATTTGGCCAAAAATACCTAAAGAAATAAGTACGTATACCAGTGCTTGTTATTATATCATGGTTTTCGCATATAATATTAAATTTACTGTTTGGAGCATATGTTTATATACTAATAAATCATTAACATATTTTATATTTGACTAGTTATTATTCAAATATCATGACGCATTGCTATACATGGCGGTAACCTTTGCAGGAATTGGGTCGCATTTCCAAGATCAGTTTTAGTTATTAGTTTATAACCGCTCATTAGGTTGGATTAATTGGAGAATAATAATATTTAAAGTATATCTCAGATATAGCGGTACAAAAAAAGTAATGGCTGTTGGAAATGAGAATGAAAGTAGCTCAACTATTTTGTAATTTTGATCAAAAGCTAAAAATGGACGTTCACAAATAACGTTAGTAGCAGCTAGATAATTTATAAAAAATATCAAAGAAAAAAATATGATGCTTTCGATATGTTTATTTGGCTAGTCAAATAAAAGAAGAAGAAAAAATGCGATTATGATTTAATGATTAAGTATGATAAGAAAATATTTTTAACTACTAGTTTCGAGAATTTAAATTTTTAGTTAATCCGAATATTATGAATATGAAGACGAAAGTATCAATAAGAGGCTTCAAAGTTTTAGATTTCAGATATGAAGATAGTCTTTATTAAAAGAATTTACTGATATATTATTTTCGTTACTTTTTAATTATTTTAAGTCACCATAATTTGATAATAACTGCCATATTAGTCAAAACAACTTCTAAAGGCACCGATTTTTTATAACAAGGTCGCATTACTAGAAAAGATAGTGCTGAAATTTAACGTTTTAAAAATTTAGAAGTTATGAGTTGCCTACGGCATGAAAGTTGATACAGTCAGTACTGGGCCAGCCTCAAATGGACACTAGGGTGAGACAGTTGGAAATATATTAGAGCATTGGAATAGACGAATACCGCAACTTATTTTAATTTCATAAAAGGAGATATGTCAGTTAGTAGGTCCTCGCCCGACGTCCTTTTTTTGTAAATCAGTTTCAAAAGAAAATAAATATTATTATTTACGGCACAATGTTGGCGGGATATTAACTATGTGATGCTCAGGTATATGTTAAATATGCAACGACTTTAATAGTTAAGGTGAATTTGGACTACTGTATACTTAAAAAATATTCAATTCTATTAGATATTAAAAATAATGTACAGACAATAAAAAATATTGTTCGATGTAAGGTTTTCGCAAGGGTTAGAAGAACAACAAAATGGAAATAAAAAGATACCTCGAAAAATGTGACTGTTTTAAAATAAATAAATAGTTTTATATAGATATGGAATAAAAAATGAAGTATTATTTCTATTCTAAGTCGATGAAAATAGAAAAATTATCTTATAGAAAAGAGTTTTATTGAATACTTGGATTAACTAACGATTAATACAGCATTCAAGATATTATGTGTAGATAATTCATAAAACTATATATATGGAAGTGAAAAAATGGACTATTAAGGTATTACACATTATGAGCTGGTTTTTGGTGATGAAATCAGCTTTTGGTGAACAAATAAAATCATGTTGAGTAAAAATAAAGTCGTTTGATGTCCTTACCTATGATGAGTGTAGTACAGAATTTATAAAACGAGGTTGAGATATGGGTGACATGTGCAAGTTATGCCAACCCTAAGATAAAAGGATGGATTAAGTTTTCTTACAAAACGGTAAATAATCTTTTTTAAGAATAATAGAACTATTCTATGTTCATTCACACATAACGTCATCGGGCAATACCTTATTTATTTAATAGCAAAAAAATAAAATAATCGTTTTGTTATTCATGCCCCACTCTTTCGGATGAACAAAACCTGAAAAAAGTCATAGAAAATATTAATAGAAAAAATTAACAATATTTTAGCAAAACAAGAGTATTCTTGTGAGTAAGTCTTCAGAATTTGTTTTTGGGTCTAAGTAGTAGAGCAAAAAAAAAATTATGCATATTCCAATAGCATAAACCGATTCGTTATATTTGAGACGAAATTAATATAAAAGAATTTAAAAAGATATTTTAAGAGAAACTTCTCCTGACACAGATTATTATTGTCATTAGGAGAATTTCATGAGTGAAAACCATAATTTTATTATCCAAATCATGACTCAATGCAAAAGTTGAATGTCGATTTGTTTGGTGATTATGTGAGGAGATTTAAGGGGAGAATAGAAGCTAAGATGAAAAAAGGATAGGAAACGGTTTTGTAAAGTTCGTAGCGCAGGAGGGGAAATGATGTTTCCAGTTTTATCAGCATGATGGATGTATTTGTTATTGCCATCTTTTTGCTATGAAGGGCTTCCAACAGTAGCTGTGAAACCAAGCCAGCCGGATACCAAACCATACTTTCAAAGATACAAAAGAGGTTTGACTTGAGGATGGATTAATTGAGGATTTTAAGCCATTGATGCAGGTGTGAAAAAATGGTTTGAAAAATTGGATACCGTTCAAGCTAAAAATAAAGAAATACTGTTCAAAGAAAAAAGAAAAATGATCATTGACATTCTAAGGTTTTGTACATAAAAAATTGCCTTACTTATGAAGAATTCATACTAAAAAGATTCTCATTATTGAAATCTAAGAATTACAAAACCCTTTAAAAGAAAGGAGGCTATAATGAGAAAACTAAATATTTTATTGGTTGGTTCAGTTTTCTGGAGCTCAACATACTGGCAAATAATGTATGCTAAACTTTTCAAATGTATAGATTGATATTATATTATGACATTCTCTCATAGTGACAATGAGTTATTTAAAAATGATTCGAGACTGAATTTTACTCTAACTTAGAGAGTAAAAATATTACTAGATTTTTATTTTTTTGGCTATTATATGCTCTAATTTCAGTATCTTGATTAAAGAATAACAGCCCTGGGATAAATGCTATCTTTTTCCTGGAAGTGGATGCTTGCTATGTATTACATGGTATCTTATACTTACAGAAAAGGATATGAATAGAATTTTCCAAACAATTGCTGTCATGATACGATGCATAAACTTAATAGGTTGGGCAGAGATAATTAACTGGGAAAATATCTCTTGCGAATTTTAGATAAACTAGATAGTACAACACTTTTTCTAGTCAACCAAATACGTGAGGAATACCAATTTCGATATACGCTAACCAAAATGATTTTGCAACGATTTGCTAGCGTATACGGTGATTTAATCTGTATATATGAACTTAGTAAAAAGTATTCTTTTAAAATTTACTTAATGATATTTTTTCATCAAGTATTTTGTTGTATAAGACAGATTCTAGAGCTAACCTGTTAGGATAGATATAGAATTATAGTTATTATTTCTTAAGTACTTTCATTGTTTAATGTAAGAGTTTATCAAATGTTAACTATAGGAAGATACCTTATTCTAGCCTATTTATTTCCCCATTTTGCAAGATTAAAGTTAACTTCGGATAATGGGTTAACCTTTCAAACGAAGTGTCTTCTTGAGGGTAACTTCTAATATGCTAGAGTAATTTGATACGGAAATGGTTTTATTTTTTAGTTAAATCATTTGGATTTGGAACTGGAGCAGGAAATGATAGAATATTGGATGCCAAACATATCCTTCTTCGCAACCGGTACAATTTATAACATCATAATTGTGGATGGAAATCTTACAGGATACGGTGTTGTAGTATTGATCCTTCTATATTTTGTATATGTATTAATGCTGAGACAGTAGTACGTTAATTAACAAATTTGCTGATAACCAGTTTATCAGTAAAACATCGGCAGTTTTTTTGTGCATTTGTTCTCTTCTTATGTCCTCTATTCTTCCGCTTCTAACATATTGATTGTAAGGCAATGGTATTTGGTGAATCGGTAACTTTTATTCAGATTAGTGAGAACTTCGATGAAAGAAATGTATCTGCGACCAAGAAGTATATTAAAAAGTGACATTGATTAAAAATAAAGATAAATTTTATTAAAGGGGGAAGAACAATGAAATTCAAACGCTTATAACAAGAAGTAAGATTATTTTTGAAAGACATACAATGAAAAAAATTATAGATTGACGGGAGTTATTGTCACTATTAGGTATAATTCTCAAGTTAGTTTGTACTTTTAGATAGCCAATCACAAATTAATAACAAAAAATGTAATACCGGGTTCTTACTGCGTCATTTGAATTTATATAGAGCAAAATAATTTGAGCATTTACTAAAACTCTATTAATGAAGAATATCTAAAGCAAGAAAAATGTTGTGAAAAAATAGTGAAATCAACAAACTTAGCTATTCTACCAATAACTGAATGAATATGAAGAGACTCACCCACAGGTTATCACACAACTTGATGAAGATCCTATTAGTGTATGTTAGAAATACATCTACAAAATATTTCTATTTCATTGTATTGGTACTGAAGAGGAAGACTTGGAGACAGCAGAGCATATTTACAGTTGCTAAAGAAGAATGATTTCAATTTTTGACGAAAAAATACATTATATTTCATCACCAGAATTACTGAGGTTTTATCAATGAACAAGAGAACTCTCTCAATTAACGGTTAATTATAAATCTAGTTCTAGTTGTTTTGGAGGTATAATCTTGGGAATTGGCACTTCTTTGATAAAATTAAAAACGTTGTTTAACAAAAAAATTAACTATGCCTTCACTTACAGTTGGATGAAAAAGACGTTTTCTTGAACTATGACAGCGATGAGTTATAATGCTACAAAAAATTGTACCAAGTATCTTACATCTTATCTTGAGAAAAAAGTAGTAATCCAGTGAGCAACCATAAGCGAAGAAATTATGAAAAACTATCAATAAAGTTCAACAAAGGCGAAATATTGTATTTGGGTCAGAGCTATCAACCATTGAATTCCAACAATTAGAAATGATGAATAATTATGTTATTTTAGAAATGAGACTTTGAAAAAATGATCAAAACAAAGAAAAGCAATTAAAGAAGACTATCCTATACGACAATAAAATTATACAATTATAAAAGATAAGGTGAATATAATTGGAAATCCTAAAAGTATCTATCATAACGCGCTGTTTACATGCTGAAAAATTCATCGTCAAAATACTATTAAATCTGTCAGAAATCAAACTTTTGAAGACTTTGTGAAATGATTTTCAATAGATGATTGTTCCCAAGAAATAGTTGAAGTAAAATATACAGAAAATTCCAAAACATTGATCAAGCGGATTGCGTTATATACGATTAAAAAAAATTCAGAGCTGCGTGCAAGTAATACTGGTTTCACAAGCAGTCTAGGGAATATTATTTTATAGAAGTATGATAGTTGAAAAAAAGAAAAAGCTAGAAAAAAAACAAATTCGTATTATGAAAAAAAAATAAGCTTCTATTAACATATTACAGCATTTGAAACCAATCTCAGAAGAAGGCAAATGTTAAAAAACAAATTAATGTACCAAACAAAAAAAGATATTCAGATTTGTTAAAAAATAACCGCGCAATAGATTTTACGGTAATTATCAAAACAGCGGGTTGGAAATTTAGTATCCACTGGTAAGAAAAAGGGCAAGATACGGGGCCACTTGCTTATGTTATGAAAAAATGAATACAACTTACGCTTTATGCTTAAATGAAGGTTTTGTCTTCTATAGAAATGTGAAAGGGTCCAATTTCAGAGGTGATAAAGAATTTTAGCGGCATTGAACCGTACTTGGAATATTACTACCAATTATAGAAAAGCTTATCATTTCTTAAAGCTTTATAATTACTTTTCTTGGTATATATTTAATGCAATCAAAAAAAGATATGATAAATTTTAAAAAATGATAGAAATTAGGGAGCGGTCAAGAATGCAAATGATTAAGAATATTAAAGGTTTCTATCGCTAATGTTAGGAAATTGCGAAGGTAGTTTATAGTTGTTTTATATTGCCAGCGTATTAAGGTAGCAGAATGAGATGTACAAAGAATATACGTTAATTTGATTGATTGTATATATCTTTAATTTGATTAATGAGTTATTTATTAAATTATAGGCGGAAAATTAATGGTGAAATAAAACAAAAAAGAAACTTCAATGGAAAGGAAACATACATTTATTAACTTATTCAGTTTATATGTATTTTTATGTATGTATGCTTTTTAACTTTTTAAATTAAAGGATTTAATATTAATTTTATTTGTCGAATAGTCAACTGCTTGTTCATTCAATAAATAAACTCTATCATCAGAATTTCGCTCAATGCTACGTGGGAATTATTAACAGTATAAGTCAATGCAAAAATATTTGTTAAAGAACCAATTATTAATATTTCTTTACTAATTTATTGCATTATTTATTTGAATAGTTAGGCGATTATTAATATATTTAATAAATGAATAATTGTAAACAATAAAACATTCACTCTTCTTATTATAGTGAAGTCGTTTTTTGAAAGAATATGGGTTGAATTGTAGAATAGCTTAAAAATAAAGTTAGATATAATTTAAGATAGGTATCATTTAGTTGATTGATAGCCAATTATGTCAAATGACTTTGCTGGAAAATTGGTTCTTGGGTTTTTAAACTTCGGATTCCTATAGAAAGGACTGTCTGACAAATATCATTTCAACGTCATATTTGCATAAATTTAATTTTGTTAATCGTTAATTGCTGTTGAGTTATTGATATTTTATTTATAATATCTATTGGGTCAAAATAATGAAATGAAGAAAATGG
>Ga0163217_1028092_pt1 | contig 11074 bp, 10 predicted proteins | sample SynspAceP_FD_185933 | JGI IMG/M metagenome (GOLD analysis project Ga0163217, IMG submission 185933) | Saline lake microbial communities from Ace Lake in Antarctica - Synechococcus sp. Ace-P (PacBio error correction) | ecosystem: Environmental > Aquatic > Non-marine Saline and Alkaline > Saline ... | reverse complement strand
GTACCGTGTTGTTCGAACACGGGCGCAGGAGACGGGCTTATAATGCCAAGCGCAGGCACTAGTGCCTAGGACCACCGCTTTCAATGCCCCTGTGCGTGGCCCCGAACGAGATTCACGGGACCCTGTCGTGTTCCACCCCACGGCACCCCGACCACCGTGGGCGCTGCTGGAGTGATTTCGACGCGATCCATTTTTGTATCGCCCAATGCCGGCCTCTATATCATATAGGCCAGGAAGAATGGGCGTATTGAGAGACCGACCCTAACACCGTCAAGCACCATCGGCTAGCGAACGCCCGGCCAGTCACTTTGCCGGTGAGGCGCGGCGAGCGCCCCGCCCGCTAGAGGTTTTCATTGCCAAGAACGGATGCCAGTTTTTTTTTTACCGGACGGGGGGAGAGGGTTCCTGCACCGGCGTCGAGGGCGCGGCACGGCGGGCACACGTCCCGGACCATATGTCGTTTCGAAGTGCGCGCCGGGTTAACAGTTCGCAGCGATTGATCACTGTGAGGGGCCGATGCCATCGGCAATGGACCATAATTCGCGCCTTCGGCCCGTCCGTCTTGGGAGGTGCCATCAGACCAGAAACCCCGAAGACAGGCCGCGCGTACACGGGCGACTCTCCTTCTCTCGATCCTCTCGCTTCACAAATTGCCGATTTGTAGGTTTCACCTTGAGGCAGGGCGGTATTGGGGCGATCGACAAAAGCGCCGAGGCTCCTCTCTCTATCCCGGACACCTAAGGGCACGCAGGCCCCGACGTTCAAAATCCGTTCAGCGCGCTTTCTGCGTATCTCGTCCACAAGCTCTTGGACCTCTTGCATCGGGCCGTCAGGATAGGTCGGTAGCCGACAAGCGACTTCACCCTCGATATCCGTGACAAAGATACTTGGTAGGGGCCAATGTGCGCATGTTCATCGGATCTGCCTCCATCATCTTGGTCGTGACACCACGGACAGAGCAGGAACAAAAACACATCCGTGCCGCGCGAAAAAATCTCTACGTCGCTGCCAAACATCCCGAGCTGTGCGGGCCAGCATCTCGCCCGTGTGGCTGACGTGATCAATTCACCAGCCCTTGCCGACAAATCGCGTTTCTCGACGCGAATGTTCGCATCGCAAAGCTTGCATTCATAAGAGTAGGGTCACGCCTGATTCCTGCGCGGCCTAGCGCGGCCGCCACTTAGGCAAGAGCGGCGGCAATAAGCATCGTTCATACTCTGTCCTTTCGTGACGGCACAGCCCTTAGTGAGTACCGAAAGGCCGCGCCGCCAATCGGCGCAGGATCAACGGCGCCGGAAAGCTCTTGAGATAGGCGATCACTGCCTCGATCTCGGCATCGCTTTTCAGACCCGCAAACCCCATCTTTGGTTCCCTTGATGAACCCGCGTGGCGGGAGGTCAGGAAGGCGTTCAAGCGCCTGGGTGTTCCAGGACCAATCCTCGTCGGCTTGCGTCGTCAGTGCACGCGAATATTTTGAACCCGTCGAACCTCCCTGCAGGCGCATCAACGATCCCGTTCAGAACCGGACCGCGCGCGTTCTTCGCCCGCTCGCCCAGTGGTGCAGGCTGCATTTTGCGAAAAACACCAGCTCGCCATCGGCCACCTCTCGGTCGACGGAGGCCTTCATCGGCGCGTCCTCGGCCACTACAGGTGTCTCTTGCTGTGCTGTATCCGCGGGGGGGGGCCCCCGTATCCGGGGACCTCATCCTTGGGCGTCACATCAACGCCAGCGCACTGCATTGTCACCTCTACGCTGTCTTTGCAGCGGTCATTACAGGTTCGGCGCGCCATAGGGGCAAGCTCTGCGTTTTCGCGGTTGTCACGGATAAACCGTCAGCATTGGGCCATCTCGACAGAGGTAAAGTTTATCCTTCGTCAGCACGAAAATTCCTCGTCCACTAGATCGTTGGAATTACAGATATTAGGCCCGATGCTATAGACCTCGTCCACTGTCAGCGTCCCATGCATCGCCTAAAGGCATGGACCGGCGGGATTATAGTCGAAACTTGGTCGATAGATGCCGGGCCCAGTAGACCCCACCGTTTTACCGGATTCGGCGATCACCAGCGTGTCTGTCCGCCCGCCAAGGCTGGCAAGTTTCCGCGCCCCCGGCAAAGGTCCCCCATGGCAGCAGCGCATTTTCTCGGTAAAGGATTTCTCGCCGTGAGGGCATCCCCCTGCCTTGCGGCAGATCGCTTCCAATCGGGATGCACATCGATATCCCACGCTGCGTTTCCTCGGGCAGCGCTGCACGGCCCTAACCCGTTAAGGCCGCCACCCACCGGGCCAGCGCGATAACCGATGTTGCCCAAACACAGGGCGATGGCCTTTAAAGATACTCGACCATTTTCAACGCTCCGTCTTTGTGCAACCACCACGTCTGGATGCGTTGTTGTGGTTAAAATAGAGTTCAGCCCCCGCCATCGCGCAGCTGGGTTTTGTCGGCTGGACATAGCCGGTGTCTCCATCGCGCGGGGATTGCAGCAGGCATCTCTGCGCCGTCCCACTGCAACAATCCAGATAAAAGCGGGTCAGCGCCATTTGGCGTACCCGGCTGCGCAGTCGCGCTGTCTGCCACGAGGCCCCTCCATCCGTGGAGACATCCACCGCGGGTGATCGCACCGCGCCCCGGACCATGCCACCCCGGTGATTCACCAAAGGCCCGCGCCATGCGGAACTGGCGATTGCGGGCTTTGGCGCGGGTGGTAGATGACGGACTTTCGCGTCCATCTCCCATGTCCATTTTGCGGCTGGTGCCATTCGGCCAGCGTATCGGTATATTTCGAGGTTTTCCCTCGCGCTTTCGACGGCCGCGTCGGTGACCTTCATATCCGCGCAACCATTTGACCCACAGGTTGCCCTCCCAGCCCGGAACGACCAGCGCACGGCGAATAACCGTGTTCCCTTGCCGCAGTGCCTCGCCATTGGCCTGGAATTGCGACCAGCACTCGTCAAAGCGCCTTGTCCATTCGGATCGACCGCCCGTTCGACCGACGCATCCGCCCCCTCGACGTAAACCCACTTGCCCGCGGTGGTCATAGCCGCTTTCCTCTAGCAGCAGGCGCAGGCACGCCGGGTATTCCATGTTGTGATCATGCCGCTGCGTGGAACTGCGCCACCGTTCAACTGCGCGCCAGGCCACATTCCATCCCCGAATGGCGGCCCGCATTCGCAGAAATACACATGGATGTTTTCGCGCGGAAAAGCGTTCCAGATCGGCGTACGGTGAACACCAGTCGGGGCGGTCCACCAGCCCGTTCAACATCAGACGGCTAATCCTGGCTTTGAAGTTTCAATCGCGCCCGAATGGTGCCGTCAAAAGCGCAGCCCTGGGGTGATCGTTGGCCGTCCAGCGCATGGATCGGCGTTTAAAGTGATCGAGCTGAATGGTTATCCGCCGTCAGCCATGCATCATTTGCGCCGGACCCACGATCGTCCGAACCGGATCGGCAAGCCGTAGGAAGTCAACATTCTACGCCCTCCGCCAGTCCCTGCGCCCAAGGGTTGCGGGTCGGTGAATCAACGGATCCAGCGGCGATTGCGCCGCCCGGCGCCTGCGGGCGGCCATCGCCCCCCAGTACCGGCCCGTCGCCGCGCCGCGCAAGAAGGGCCCCGCTCTGTTTGTTTTGTTACGTCGGCTGCCCATGGCGTTCGCCCCCCGTGCTGCTCTTGTTACTTGCCTTTGACGCTGGACTGACGCTGCGTGTTGGGGTCCAGCGACACCGTGCCCTGCTTGCGAATTGGTTTTTCACGGACATCCCCAGATCGGAGGGCCTTCGGTGCCTTGCTTTTTCACACTGGCCACCCCGACCTGATAGGGACTTGGCCGGATCAATGCGTTCGCCGGTTTTCAAGCAAGGGTCAGTTCGGTGATGCGGGCTGCCTTTGGGTTGGGTTCACATCATGTTGGTAGCCAAGACCGCCTAGTTTGCCACCATATCGCCGCCCTGCTGGTAATTAGGGATTGGGTTTGAACAGTGTTGTTCGGCCACGTTCTTCCAGCACGACATGCAGGAATTTTCACCGGTCCATCTCTGTTTACGGTAGGGCTTCGGGTAAGCTCATGGAGGGTGACGTTAAAAGATGCTTCGCGGGTGATGTCCTTGACCCGCAGGGATCGAGGGCCCCAACCGTACGCCGGGGCTAAGCGCGATGTCGGCCTCGCGCTCGGGACAAGCAGTGGCGTCGCAAATTCAAGTTATCCCATGTGCCGTTAAAATTCCCACGCCGGTACAGCAGCGTGTCCTCTGCGTGGGTGCCGATCACCTCGGGTCAGGTTGATCGATGGTAAGGCGCACGCTGTTCGTCGATCAATGCGCGTATCGCGGAATCAGGTGCCAATCACATCCGAAGAAAAAATACGGGTATCAGCTTGTGCCGGAAAACCCCATCATACGGCCGGTTCTGGCCACGTCCAGATCGACGCGGCTGACGGAATTTTGCCTGTCGACCCTGATAAACACGAATAATCGTCTCGCCCACCAGCACGGGTTCGGGCCAGCGCTCATGGGTGTGGCCGGACAGGATCACGTCGATCCCCGTCACGAATGCCCGCCATCTGCTTTCCACATCAAGCCGTTTGTGGCTCAGGCAAACGACCAGCTCGGCCCTTTGGCGCGAACCTCGTCTTACCATTTCCTGCATACGCTCGCGCGGATTACCAAACGAGTTATTCGGGGAACATCCAGCCGGGAGGTGTGGCAATCGGCATATAGGAACGGCCTGCCGATCACCGCGACTTGACGCCCCGCCGTCTCGTTAGAACTTATTAAGGGGGGAAACAGCTCGGCCGTTCGTTCCCATTTCGCGTCAAAGATGTTTCTGCCCCAAGGCCGCAAAAGTAGTCCCTCCACGATCTCAGGCAACGCGCGTACAGGAGCAAGCGTGAATTCCCAGTGAAAGGTTCATCGCGTCGGGCTGGAAGCGCGTTATTCAGTTGACCATGCCTGACCTTGCGTACTGTTGTAAGAGGTTACGCGCCGTGCCACGTATCGCCGCCTCCAGCAGCAGCGCGTCAGGCCCGGTCGGGCGCGGATCTGGTTGACCTACTGCGCGACCGCGGTCTCCAGCCGCCCATCTTGGCCGTAGGCCCTGTGCCAACGCGGTAAATCATTATAGCGTCAGCGCCAAAGCGACGGGCTGCCATCTGGCGATGGCCATTAAAGCTTTGCGGAAATCGCACGGTCACATGCGGCACCTGCCCGCGGTTCTCGGCCCCACACCGATATTCACCGAACGGTTCGCGGGAAATAGATCGTGTTTAAGACTGCGCGTGGATGTCGGTCACGTGGATCAGGCTTGACGTTGCCGAAACCGGTTCGAATTTCCAGCAGCTTGTCCTGCGGTGAGCGCCTGTTGCGCGGCCATTTTGCCCACAGTTGCCAAAAGAAGACGCACCATTACAGAGCTGTTGCAGCCATACTAGCTGGAGAAAATCACGACGAGAGATCATAGATGGCCTGTTGGACACGCAATTCATATGCGCATGTTTGAATAAACCATTGTGAGAAAAAAACCTGCCCTCGCATTCAGCAAGGACAGGCCTTTTCAGTGTTAGTTGCGGACAGAAAGGTCCTTCGACGAAAGCCCGTTGCCCACGCGAGCCTACATAAAAGCTCCAGAGCCACGAACTCGGGTGCCGGGGGCAAAAGGTTTCGGCCCACGGGTGTCGCCGCACGCAGCCTTTGAAACGGGCCTGCACCGCGTTCGCTTGGTGTTTTTCAGACGGGATAGGTCGGAAAGCCGTTGATCTGGCCCTGGCTGGAGGATCGCGCGGATCATGTTGCCATAGTTGTCTTCGTGGCAATTCGGCGCAGGACAGTTCAAAAGCTGCGCCGAAACGGGTATAGTAATTTTCCTTGCCTTGCTTCCCATGTGGACTGGGCCGGACCCGTCGATGGCGACATTTCACGGCAAAACCCGCGCGACACCGAAGAAATTAGCGCGGCATGTTCACCCATGTCACCGCCCGTGTTTTCCACTTTTCCGCGCCCATGCGGCTTCTCGCGGCAATCGTGATCTGCATGTTCAAGCGTACGCACTCGGCCTAGCAGATTCCACAACTTGGGATAGACCGGACGCACGCCGGCCATCTCGGGACGGACCGCACGTGACAATCAGCGCAGGCATTTACCCTCTTCGCCGGTCAGCGGTGATTATTCCAGACGTCCTCGCCGCTCCACAAAGATCATTGCCAGGGTTTTGTCAAAATTCATCTGCTTGCATCGCGCGGTTTCGGTGCCGCGAAAACAGCCAGCCGGAAACATGACCTCGTCGAACCGCATCCCGACATATGCGCCGGTGCCCGGAAACGGGTCACGATGTCGCATGTCTTCGTTGATCACAGCGTTATCGTCAGCGGGTTCAGCACAAGCCCCCGCTCGACCATCAGCCACCGCAGCAACGCACCCGCGCTGAGACCTTTTGTGAAATTGCTCATTTCCTGTTCCTCCCAAGGATAGTGCGGGACGCCTAGCTGCATCGTATGTCTTTGGTTTCCTCGTAGACATGCCGTCATTCGTCATACCAGTGAAAGTGAAGTCCCCCGCTCGCGCACACTGTCGCGCTTCTCGAATTTCGAAATACGGGCTTGGTCGAGATCGGCAGGTTCCATCGTCACGATCGACAACTTCTCACCGTTAAATCCACAGGCTAAAAACGGGTTTGATGATCGCACCGAGGATCGTGTTGCCGATTCTGTCGTCCTTGCGTTTGACCGGAGATTCCATCTTGTGGTCTGATCAATGTCTTAGATCGTGATGGTTTCAGCCAGCGCCTGCTGACTTTGTGGGACTTTGGACGCGGGGGTTTTTACACCAGATGCCTATATTACTTGCTTCCTCCAAAGCCTTAGCCGCCGCAGCCGCGATTGTTTACTATTAATGGTCACTTGGGTTGCTCTTGGACCAAAAGAGTCCGTCCGGCCACGCTTAGGCAATGGCGCATATCACATTCTTGCGTGCCGCCAGACGAATTGCGCGTGGATGCGTGCTGTGATCGCGGCAAGGCGGGCCTGAACTTGAAGGTCGCCACGGGACGGCCGTGGATTGCCAAGCGCCAGCCCCCAAAGATTTCCATGGTCGCGCCGGGGGCGGATCTACCTCGATCGGCGACAGTTATGTGCCGTTTTTCCGGCAAATCTCTGGGAGGCGGTCAAGGGTCACCAACCTTGTAGTCCGCCATATTACAGCGGCCACCGCGTAAAGGCAGCAATCGTCGTCTCAACCGGGCAGCAGGCCACCGCGCAAGCTTGGGCAAGAAACAGCGCGACAAAAGGCACCTGCGCCCCATGCACCAATTCGCATCTTACGTCGTAGTCAAATATCCGCACTTTATTCAATCACTCCTGGATCAGATCCCAGTGCGAGGCTGCTCTTCGTAGTCTCTTGCAAATCTCAGCAAGATTAGGGCCACGAACATCCTCGATCTTGCTGCAAGCGGCCAGTGGGCACTCGGCCCCCCACTTTGCCCGTCGTCGTCGGCGGCTTAGGCCCTTGCCGGTCCTGAGCGCACTTGCACCTGACGACCTATAAGCCGTCTCTCAATAATATACCCTTTATAAAGAGAAAGGCTCATGGGCCATCATCGTCCCTCATCGAACTTATCATCTTAGGCGTTGGCGCAACGGATGCCGCGACAGTTTCGGCTTCGGGTTTTCCCGATTCACGGCACCAGTCTGTAGGATCGTGGGCCGATTTCCACCGTCGCCACGGCACATTAAACCACACACCGTCGGGACAACGCGCTGATCTTTGATGAGCACGCAATACACGCAGTTACTCCAACTTCTGATGCCAATCGTACGATCAATCTGGCCCCCTCTTTCGCGGAGCGAGGGAAACATCCGTTGCCCGGGGCGTTGCCGCGTATAAGCCGATTGCTCGAGTCACGCGGCGCCATATATCGTTCATCATTAGTGCCACGTCACCGGGGTACCACGATCGCCGACCAACTCGATTTTAAATTCGTGATGGCAGCCGAGGCCCGCAAAAATAGCCAACAGATCAGTGCCACCCAAGGGCAAATTATCGCGAAGATCACTTTCCTTATGCGGTCCTCCACAGGACAGTCTTACTTTTGGAAAAACACTACATGCCCCTGCGCGAAATGGAGGCGCAACTATTAAATTCAACTTCCTTTGAATTTTTAAGCCACAGGCAATGCCCACTTTAGGCAGGATTTACCTTACCGCGTCCGGCTATTTGCTTTCTCAAATCAGGGCATTATACAGCGCGAATTGATATCTTCTGAACTGTCTTACGTCGCCCTCATAGCCCTTGTCACAGACCCAGTTCATCCATCGTTGAAACGTCGTTGCGTCCGGGTACCAAAGGGCGCACCGGCGATGACAGCGGCTCCGCCGACCGCCGGCTTCTGACCGCTGTCTGCCCTACGGCAAAGAGTTTGCAGGAAAGCTACCCATCAGCGTCGGGCACCCGAAGAGTGAACATCTGATCTGCCATATTTGCTGCCCACCATATCCTACTTTTCGCCGGCAGCGTTTCTCCAGGTCAAATACAGTCGGGGTTCACCTGCGACCATCCGCCCGAACATATGTTGTATGCTGGGCCATCCAAATCTAACCAGCGACTCAGACTTAGAACGTTTATTCCCTTCTGATACGACTAGGATAGGTGGCGTGCGAAGGATTCCTTGCGGCAGCCTTCGTCGCACAAGAGCCTACCTCCTGCATCCTTGGTGGTGCAATAGATGCAGCCGCGTTGTTCGATGGATGCGAGCAGTCAATAGGACGTCTTGACCCCTCGGATCTCGTGGCCTCGGCCAGATCCATTTCGCGAGGTCCTATGAAGCTGTCGGCGCACTCCATTTGCGGCCAATGTGTGCACGACCCGTTCATACGCCCCAAGGGTGCAGCCAACCTCCAGCAACAACCACCCGCCGCCTCGCCACGACAATGCCGTCGGCCACCAATTGCGCGGCCCAAACTGGGTTCCTTCGGTGAGTTATCTATCATCACGAAGGTCCCCTCGGGTTGTTATGCCAATGGACGCTGAAAACGAGGGAAGGTTTCAAGGCAGTCTAGTCCACACTGCGCCAAAGTATAAGTTGAATCGCAATTTTGATAGCGATTTCAGCCAGACCAAACCATCGTCATTCGAGCAGAGTTTAAACCACCAGTCAAGACGCCTTCTCGTACACGTGCCCAGAGCTGCGCGGAAGCCGCGCCATCCAGCGCCAGTAAACGGGCCATGAATGAGACACCGGCACTGCCAGCACGGAAGGCGACGCGTGCCGGGGTCATCCCGACAGCCATCAGTTCAGATCCAGCAAAAAGGTGCAACCCATGCCCCAGTCCCACTTGCCGTTTCTGCGCCGGCGGGCACGCAGTAGATAACAGGACGTTCGCCGGCCGAGGGAACCGGGCTCGGATCGCAAGTGTGGCTCCCACGCCGAAAGGCATAGGTGCACAGCCTGTCGGATGACATAGGCCCCCAAAGTGCTGGTATCCGCGGAACGGTGCTGGCCCCGCATGTCCGCCGCGTGAAAACTGGCCGGGTTACAGAAATCCGGATGCGATATCACCCCTCAGGGAAAATGCAAGCCCCATTGCGAATTGATAAACCGCTCGCCGCTGCAACCCATCGCGACAGAACGTCAAAGTAAATCACGCCACGATCTGGCGCGACAAAGGTTGGTCGCTGCCGCGCGAGCCCCTACAAAGCATCAGTTGATTCACCCCCGCACGACAAAATAAAACAAGGCGGCCGCGGATCACCGCGCGAACGGCCGCACGCCCGCTGTCCAATTCGCCCGTACTGCGTATCGATCTGGCTTCATGCCAAACCCCCACCAGAATACGCTTACGGTGAATCTGCCGCAGTAAGAAAACGGGAACAACTGGACAAGACGGGTGTCCGGCGAAAAAAAAGCACAATTACGCGCCAGGCCAGACGCTCGCTGCGGACCTCACAAAGGTAATTTCTAGCATGCACAACTTGCCATTCTATCTATCACGAATGAGAAGCTGTGTACCAGATTCACATATATCCACATACTAGATGTATTGGTACTGGATAACATCAACACGATGACAACTCTACAAACACCATCCGTCCTGACATTCTCGTATGCGGAAGGACCTGCTCACCCGCACTGCTTTCTTACATCCACCTCATCGGATAGCAGACACGCTGCAGTGGCACCTCTACTATCGATGCTATATAGGACACTCTTCTTCGCCCGCAACTGATTGCGCGGAGACAGTATCCGTCCTCCCAGACCATAGTGGACTGGTCAAATACCGTGTTCGACACAATCTGAGGCGCCCAAAGGAATGTCGGGAGCACCGGGCCGTCGATCTGTCGCTACTTCCACGTGTTGGACAGGATTGACCTCCGAATGTGTGATGAATGACACACGGATCGCTGCTCGGATTCACCCCAAGTAAATTCCCCAAGCCGCGGCAAAGTCGCGAGCGCCGCCTGCGCCGGTCGGTATATCAACGAGGATCGAAAAACTCTGCGGATCTGCACTTCAGCGCCGCAGCCTGCATTATACGATGCCCCTTTTGTGCTGTATGCGACGACGGGCGAAGGGAAAAATCATCTCGCAGAACTCGAAGCGATATCCGCGCGCGAAGATCTTCTTTTGGGCGCGTGCTGGAAAAGATTCGCATCCGACGCCGATCCTGTATCGCCAGGACCCCGCCAAAAGTTACAGCGCCACTCTTATGCGCACGGCCAAATCCCTTCTCTTCTACGCTAAGGATTTCTAACCTGTGGGGTATCCCACGGTTCCGGATTACAGCATACAATCTGAGCAAGCCCGATCTAGGGACCGTATGTCCAGCAGAACGCCATGACGGGCCTATCGAACCACTCACTCCATGTCTCTCAAGTCGACTGTTCGTCCACTCAGCACGATAGACGCCTGATCATCTCACGATAGGCTCATCCCTATGCTCAAGGGGCCGCTATGATGATCTGTGTCGCCCACCTGTCTGGCCGCGATGAAATCAGTCACCGAGCTGGCAGGGACCGCTTGCTTTCCGAGCGCGTCAGGCCTGCAGGGGAATCCAGCAGCAGTTGGTCGCGGCTTCGGCTTGAAGGGTCTA
>Ga0163217_1047050_pt1 | contig 11075 bp, 6 predicted proteins | sample SynspAceP_FD_185933 | JGI IMG/M metagenome (GOLD analysis project Ga0163217, IMG submission 185933) | Saline lake microbial communities from Ace Lake in Antarctica - Synechococcus sp. Ace-P (PacBio error correction) | ecosystem: Environmental > Aquatic > Non-marine Saline and Alkaline > Saline ... | reverse complement strand
TTCCCCCCTGTAAGTTGCTAACGCAACGCAAAAATCTCTATGATCAATTTATGAATGATGGAAAATACCAACTTTTGAAAAAATCATAGAATAACATATCAGGTTATTCTAACGGAGCCAACTAATCAAAAATCTGTTAAAGGAATTACGGATTTGGCCGGTTGCGAACGTTCCTTTTATTTCATCCTCACCAATCACTCCAGCTAAGGGATTCAAAAGGCAAGGAGGGCCTTAACGCTTTTTAATGACAGCTGGACAAGAATGATTTCGGTACATCACAGACAACAATTCAAGAAATTGAAAAGAAACAGATGTTAAACTGCCTCAATTAAAAGTTAGGCAAAACTTTACCCATAACAAGGACATCAACTAAACCCAAGAAGGAAGGAGAGTATGCTAAAAACTTTCTTTTTCAGAAAAAGGAGGATATTCAATGACTTAAATAAAATAGATTTTGACACATCGATTGAAAAGAGCCGAATGAAGTTTGGTTAAAGGCAAGTATTATTCCACGCCCGATAGCTTGGGATTTACTAGTCTGAATTGAAAATGGGAGTGTTAAACTTGCACCTTTGTTATTTTTAAGAGTGTGGTATCGCCAAACGCTAGTTAGTTCGTATCTTTTTCCAAAGGAACGGAGACAAACAAAAAAAGATTACTTTTGTAAATATCTTTTAGAGAAAGAAGCTGTTATCCACATTGTCGATGAATCATTAATTGATGCAATGGATAAGTCATCGATACACCCATTAGAGAGAAATTAAAAGCGAAGTGGACATAACCAAATCTTAACGCTAAGTTCAAGTATGAAATTTAAAATCACCAGGAAAGAAGAAGCACTCATTCGTTTCGAAAGTAGTCCTAGAAGAATTCTTGGATTTACGCTTAAAAATTATCAGAAAGACGATGAGGAAGCAGATTCTAGTTATTCTTCGAGTTATTGGCTTCTATTGTGGATGAAAAAGTTCTACGCATTCGAAGCAAGGCTACGTGTTTGTCTGAATTCTTACGTCAATAGGCTCGCTTAGGTGGAAACCAGATATGCTTAGTATTAAAACTATCCCTTTCAAGCGCCCAATTTTTGATTAAAGGGAAAAATTAAATTGAATAAGAAACACCTCTTGACTTGAATAAAAATCAGAGTGTTTTTTGTATATTAAGTAGCATTCCAGGGTCATTTATTTCAGTCATTAGTTTGTCAATCAAAAAAGCGCAAGGCTGTCTTTATAACTGATTTCTATGGCTTCTTTATTTGGGATCCTTTAGAAAGACAGGCCACAACAAAAACAAGAAGGAAACCAAATAAAATCATTAAGGACAGATAATTCTTTGCATTTTTTTTCGAAATAAATCCTCCTATTTGAAAAAACCGGATAATAATAGTTTTTCGGTTGAAAAAATAATAGTTTTATTTTAATAAGCCAGTCTAAAAATAAACAAAATAATAACTAGTTATTAAGTAATTCCATTGTTGTATTTATAGCCAGTTTTAAAAAGCATCCCCTTTATAGCATTGATGCGAATAGGGTTCCTTTTTTAAAGGATTCATATAGGAAGCATATTTTTTTCGTTCTTTTTCTGTAGCGACGTTCTTAAAATCCCCAGACATGCGAGCGGCAGCATTAATCGTTGTTCCTTCAGTTGGTTCTGTTGCCTAAGCTTTGGTCGATTAAGGCATAGGAATTCTATTTTTAGGGGGTAAGAAACTTTATCTTTTAAAAGCATTCAAATTTCTTCGTATACGTTCGGGATTATGTTCAAGGATATTGTATTTGTATTTAGCCCATTCCTTTTCTAAATCAGAGATTCTTGCATTTGAAGCTTAAGTTAACTGCTTTAACAGCAGATAAAGTTTTTGTCTTTTACTTCCAACATGATATCTACATCAGGAATACTCTTCAGGACTCATTAAAGATTTCTAAATCAATTGTTTTAGAATGGCTGCAGCTCTTTTTAATTTAGCTCTGCGAGTTAGTGGATTTTTTGAACCCCATCTTCGCGCAGTCCAAGGTTTTATTTGCTAGCACAGATATAATAGCGGTCATCTTTAGCCAACATTCAAATGGCAAAAAACTTTGGTTGTGCAAATTATCGTAAACAAACAGGAATTATGTTCGTTATGTCCAATAGCTAAAACGTCGCCTATATTGGTAAGACTTATCATTCATTTTCAATAATCAAACGATCTTTTATACCTTGACTTAAAAGGTGATAATTTTCGAATCTTTGTAATAGCTGCTTCTTTATCTCCGTGATTACTCCACCCAATATGAAGAATATTTTTACTTGGATTTAGCTGTTTCTAGTGCACTTTAAAAAAAACCGAGTATGATACGTAAGATCTTCACAGCTCTTTTTACAACCTCTTCCATTTTTGGTGGAATTTATAGGGACAGTAATATTGTCCAGGATGCATAGAAACTCTTCACATTATGAGCTTTTAATTTTTCAGCGATCAAGTGGAATTCTCTTTTGAAGATAATCATCCCAGTTTAAGATCGTTATCGGACTTTGAGCCAAAAAGGAATGATATCTGCAACTAATTCTTAAAATGGGTAATTCCCATACTAATATTTGTAATCAATAATTCGATCTAACGTATCTAAGTTGTGTTTAATCCAGTATAAGTTAAATGGTCGGGTTGGGCTGTTTTAAAGAGTACACTTTTAAAGGTTCGTTATTGTATACACCAGACGTTAAGCATTTGCGTAACCAATTTTCATAGAAGGCTCCTTTTATTTGACAGTTTATTCTTAATCTTATATTGATAATCATAACGAAGCTATAGAATAAGAAATGAAAGAGGATGAATTTAAAAAGATAGATATAAATAAGGGGGATTTTAGTTGCGGAGAAATGAGATGGACTCCCTAAATCATTTTAATTCGAATAGAGTAAAAACTGCCGAGTTTTTTATAAACTCAGCAGTTTTTTTATGCATTTATTGCGACACCAAATCGCATACCTCTTTCAGCCACTTTCTTTTGGAATCTATAAGTGAACGGTGGTTTTCTGACAAACTAAGACCGTAAGAGCACGGATAGTGTTGTCTCCAGAGTCTGCTGATTAGGTTGTCCCGTTTAGTGCTCGAACTCGACTAAAGCATTTTCTCCTTCTGATTAACAAGGTACAACTATGGGACTTTCTTGTCAAATAAGGCAAACCAATTCTTTCAAAAAAAGTTTGCTTTGTGCTCAGCTAATGTGGCTTCGTTGTCTCTTTATAGCAGTCATTAAGTTCATATCACTAATCTTAAATCATTTCTTTTCATATTCTGATAAGATTTCCAATTCAAATTTTCGTTCTACCGCATTCCGGTTTTTATCAAGACTTACTGTTTTTTCCTACATATTGAAAACCCTCCCAAACCTATATTAAATAAGATCTCTAAACATGTTTAAGCTTTTTGTGTAAGGGATTACTAATCGTTTATGGAAAAAAAAAATGCACAATGATTTTCATAGCACCAAGGGTACGTGGTAGCAAAATTTGGTTAGTCTATTGGTTAAACGTAACTAAAGAGGAGGTTTATAAATGGAAAAATTATTGATCGTAATTGTGTATCGGCCAGTGGCGTTGGAGGTATGGCGCAGGCAAAACGGCTTAGCGCTGTGGAAAAAAGTAGCCATTGTAGAAATCGACTTATTGGGGAGAACGTGTCCGTAAACCGAGGGATGTGACCTAAGAAAGTATTGTATTCAGTAGTTGAAGCTTAAAGAGCCCAGTCACTCAATTGGCGGGCAAAGGTTTTCTTCTGTTCTTCCTCAAGTGGAATTGCGCCTGAGTTAATGGTCGTTTAAAGAAGCATTAAAATCCAGTGTCAAAAGATCTAAAGGACAGCCTTACAAAGAGCTGGAATCGAAACCTTATAGGAAAAGCTAAATTTATCAACAAAAATACAATCAAGTAAAATGAAGATACTTATAACAGCTGAAAAAAATTCATTGTTTGCGAACTGGTGCTAGGCGCTTCGATGATTCCAATCGAGATAAGAACATTTGCTAACAAGTGCAGATTTTTTATCCTTATCTGATATGCCTAAAACCGAGTAAACGTTTATCGTGTGGAGGTTATGCGCTTTTGAATTTAGCAACGATTGCAAATGCAAGCTGGAGCAGAGGTTCATATCGTGCATCATAATGATAGGACCCCTTAAAAGCTTTGACTCGAGGAACTGTGTTTAAAAGATTATCGTTCATCAACTGGATCAAAAGCATAAATTTCATTTTCAATATGGGATACTAAAAAATGAAAAACCAAACGATGCTTTTAGGTTTTAACAGCTGAAAATAAAGACCCTTTTTATTAACTGATTTAGTATTTTGCTTGTTGCGACAAGGACGAGAGCCCTTGAACATGAAGAATTAAGATCTCGAAAAAAGCGGGAGTTGCCTATATAAAAAGGGCATTCAAAATCAATGATTATCTTCAAACAAGCAATAAAGATATTTTGCTTGTGGGAGATTGTCGTTGTCAAAAAGTTAAGGAGAAAATTAACACTGTAGCGAGCCTTTGAAGGGGTTTATTAGCACAATATTTGGGCTAAAGAAACAACTGAAAGAATAAAGTTGATCCTTGTATTCCTACTGTAATCTATTCGAGTTCCTAATTAGCTCAGGACAGGGATAATCCTGCACAACAAGCAGCCTGAACCAAGAGAATAGTTACCAAAAGTATCTACAATTTGATTTGCAACCTTCTGGTTTAGCATCAGTCGGGTAAATGAAACCATTTCAAAAATTAAAAATTATCACCAAATCTGGAGACAGGATATTAGTTGGAGCAACTTGTTTAAATGAAAAAAGCTGATGAGTGATAAAATTTATGAGTCTTTTTGATTAATCCAAAGCAATGACAGCAGGAAGAGACGCCGCAGCTGATAATGCTTATCCATCGATTGCTAGTGATCTAGGTCCCTATATAAAATAAAACGTCAGTCCAACTAGTATACTGCAAAATTGTTACAAGGATCAAACTTTAATGATAGCAAACCAATCGTTTCGTCTGCCAACAATAGATACCGAAGCTGACAATATAAGTGAAAGGAATCAAAGTGGGAGCGGGGATCAATATGGACAAGGAGTTGTAAGTTGTTCGTCATGGACAAAGGAATGGAATGCATTAAATAAGTTTTACTGGGTGGGTTGACGTTGGGTTTAGTGGATGCGGGACTAAAAGAAGCTCATGAAGCAGGGAAAAAAAATAAAAGAAGCGTGGAATTTGAATTTGACAGAGCCATTTACATCTGTTTTAAAAAGAGCGACTAAAACGTGCCACCATTGTGTTAGAGGGAATCCGATCAACTTTTGGGTGGCCAAGAAAGTTTTAAAAAACATGGCGCTTGGAATGAAACGCCACTATGGAGCTTTGCAAGGACTGAATAAAAAGCGACAGCTAGATAATAGGCGTCGAAACAAGTCTCAATTGTGGCGACGCTCGTTATGATTTACTTTACCACCTTATTAAAACCAGATGACCCTAATTCAGCACTAAATGATCGACGTTTTACTCAAATTTACAAAAACGGTTGTTCCCAATGGAGAGAAAACTTAGAAACGACATTGGAAAGAGTTATTCCGTTCTGGGAAGATCATATTGCGCCAGCTGTTTAGAAGGGAAAAGACGTTTTGGTAGCCCGCCATGGCCAACTCTTTACGTGCGCTAGCTAAATTCATTTGAAGAAATTTCTTGACGAAGACATTATGGAATAGGAATTCCAACTGGCCAACCGCTAGTTTTATGAATTAAACAGTGAATTAGCCGTTATCAGAAAATATTACCTTTAGGAAAGAATAAGAATAAAAGTCCATTTCCTTTTATCTGTATTCTTTCGTTTTTTTTGAGATTTTTACGAAATGTTAAAAAGTAGGAATAGACGATTATTATTTTAAAAAGGTTATACTAATACCAACGTGGAATGAAAAAGCTGAAGATTACATTATTTTTAGTAACTAGTTAGAAATGGTTAAGTCGTAAATTTCAAGTCGTAAAAAGATGAAAGTTGGTGCAAGTTAATTATTATCGTCAACATTAAAAAAAACTTTATGAAAAAAAATGAAGAAAATCATTCGCTAGTTGGTTTTTTGGAGGATTAAACAAACACTAGTTAATTTTGTCGTGTCTTTGCATTTGATACGGTATTTGATGCTTTCCAGTACTTGATGCTAATGCTATATCTATTGGAGCACATCATTATTTTTGCTTTTTTTACTGAATAAAAATATGTGTTTAAATCTGGAGGACAGTGACTAGTTGTGCTGGGTAAAAGAATTTTTTTTTATTTTTGTAGTTTCCGATTAATTTCAGCCGGATTTTGATATGGTAAGTATTTTATTTTAATTGGTTACTCAATGGATTCTAATATCTCTAAGTAGTTACTCAGTTAATTGTTGTGTTTTTAAATTATTTTTTTTCAGTAGTGGTTTATTTTCCAAAATAAGCAGATTGCATTAGTTACTAGGAACGAATCTTTGTTTCAAATAAAAAAGTGAACTCAAAAGAGGTGGTTGGAAATTATTCAATTCTCCTTTTTGAGTTTAAAAAATCTTTAATTGTACGAATCCTGATGACTGAATCCAATTCAGATAAGTCTCCCACAATTTTTGTAGAACCTAATTTATCAGGGATAACTCAATGTATAAACAATAAGATAAACAGCTTTATCTTCTTTATAGAATCAAACTAAGTAATCCATATCCATTACGAGAATTTTTTTGCCGGATCAAAATAGTCTTGAATGGCTTTCTTCGTTTCTTTTCTTTTGTTAATAACTGATTTCAAAGAGTTTTTATAATCTTGTACACGAAAAAAACTTTTCTGTAGCCATTAAAAACTAATCAAATAATAAGAACAACAGAGAAAGCGATGAAGTTAATAGCCCATCCCAACAGCGATTCCCAGACTAGCAGTTGCCCAGATAGAAGCAGCAGGTTGTTTAATTCCAGTTACACTTCGTTTAGTCACAATTTAATTTTGTACCAGCACCAAAGAAACAATCCGCTAACATTTTGAGCAGGTAAACGTGTTAATGTCAGTATTTAAAAACTTGAATAAATTAGACTTTCCATTGTAGTTTACATGGTTGTGTAAGTTGGCTTGAATCTGAACGAAAGAAAAAAGAGTGGCTTCCAACACAGACTAAAAATATGAGTTCGTAAAAACCAGGGCATTGTGCCCTTTTTATCTCTCGTCATATCCAATGACACCTCAAAAGATAGCAGCAAGTAATCGACCGGTAATTTCTAAATTAGTCTAATTCAAAACATGGTTAGACCACCGCCCTTTCAAATTTGAATAAAAAAAGGATGTGAAACTTTTTAATTGATTGATAGGCTTATTCTAGAACGTTTGATTAGTTTTCAAAAAAGTTAAAAAAATATTGAAAAATGTTGATTAGAAAGATGTGCCAAAGAAAAAATCATCTAATAGGTTAAAGATTTTTTTCTAAAAGAACCACCAAGGAAACGTTATTTTCGTAGAATTCATCGGACACGATTCTATATCCAATTCTTCATAAAATAAGAGTAGCCGTTTTGTCAGAATGAATGGGATGGCTTTTTTACAACCTTTTTCACGCCCGATTTCTTCTAGTTGCGTGGATAAATAAGAGCGACTTAATTTTTGCCCACGATATTCTTTTAATGTCGCAATTGCGGCCAATTCGAAGGGTTTCACTTCTGGTTAGCTTCGTTATCTTCCTGTGGATTACAGGTTTTTCCGTTGGTCATACATGACGGCTAATCAATTGTTCGAGTCGTCCAAATTATTCAAATTCTTACAGGAAAGTTCATCTGCCTTTCTAGTACAAAAACAACATCCGGACGTAAAAAGCACCGGCTTTATTCCAAATGTCATTACCAATATAAAGTTTCATGTAGGTTTATTCCTCCTTGTATCATGTAAGTCAATATAGGTCTGACAAAAAATTATGAAAAGATTGTCCAAATGATATGAAGGGTCTGTAGGGAATAGTTTAAGGTCTAGTGAATCAGTTCTCTTATGATTATTCTTGTATTTAAACCGATTTCTACAAGTATAGTGAATATGAAAAAAAGGATGTATTTATTTAAAGGCGAGGATGTAATCATGTTCTATTTATTTAGTGATTGGGGGCACGGGTTTTTAAAAAATTTCTTGTTTTGTTGGGACTATAGCTTATTTGTATAATAATTGTTTTTTACGGATATTGGAAAAAAGGACTTTAGCCAAAATGAAACGCTTTCGACTTTGTTGTTACAGTAGCTTTGGTTCTATCTGGCCTACAATATTAAAATAGTCGAGATTTGACTTTTTATTCGATGCGAAAACATTAGCTTTGTACCCACTATTATGGTATTGCAGTTTTATTCTGACATAAAAAGGGCGCGGAAGATAGAACGGCAAACTTTCGAGCCCGGACCACGCCGGCGGCTTCTGGTATTTTCGCTTCACGTGCCGCTGGATCGTACTGACAATCTATTTTAAAAACTAGCAATAAATAGTGAAACCCAACCAACATTATATATTTTATAAGGAATGAATTTTGTATGCTAATGCTGATGCAAAAAGAAAAGAGTCTCAAAGAAGAAATTTTACAAGCTGTTCGTTCAGGGATTTGCTTCACTAAAGGATATATTGGGAGTTTGTGTTAGAAACGGACAGAGTGGAATTTTCTGTCCTTAGAGGGAGATTCAGATTACCCAGAAAGTAGTACGCTGGAGGACATAGACAAAAAGTTGTTTTTTATCAGTAAAATAACTAAAGCAGCTTTTTTTATCTCATGGATTAAAAAAGCTGGCTTTATTGTCAAGCAAATGGAGTTGAAAAAGTGAAGCATGATTCCCTATAACTCCTGGCAAATAACATAATATAAAAAATAGGATTATAATTTGAATGTTCTTGAAAATAAATAGCTTAGTATGAATATTCAACTGCACCCAACTTAAGCAATTAAGTTGAACAGGAAAAGCTATCTTTATTAAAAAAGCCGTTAATAAAATAGATAATCCAGCAGAAGCAATTAAGCGACAACAGCGGGTCTTAAACCTTGGATAAACTCCTTGTTACCAGGGCTTATTCCTTTGTACTGTATAGTACTTAAACGGTAGCTAAGGTTATACTATGATCAGCAGAAGGTGTTACACATCCTAGTGTAAGCAACGATGGCTTCCTGTAGACCGGGCAACTTTTTGTTCCAAACAAAAGTTGAAGTGTTAATGGCAATGGGCCAGGCAGTCATTCTTGTGAAATTCGTTAAAATATCAAATGATTTCTGTTGGTGTTAAGCCATGGATGAACTTCAAAGTACTTGTTCTTGAATAAGCGGTAAACGCTACGCATAAACCGCCACCGGAACTAAATTAAACCCACTTGGAAAAAAACTCCAGTATAATTGTAAATAAAAGCAAGTTAATCCCCCCTCCTTTTTCTTTAGAAGATTAACTCGATTACGTAGTGTATTGCTCCAATTGTTCCAGATATAAAATAGAACATAACAATATTACATCAAAATAGCTGTTGCAATAAAGCTAAGATCATCACCGATAATAGGGCAATTACCTTTTTATCAACTACAATAGAGCATTCCCATGTTGATTACAACGTCAACAATTACTTGCAGGCTACTCCGGCTTAGCATACCAAAGCCAAACAAAGCATTTATAACGGCATTTCTCGAAAAAGCGATATAAAAATAGAAATAGCTGTTATGATAAATAAAGGGGCAAGGGGACAGTTCCTAAATGTAGTTAAAGTGCTTCCTGAATGCCAGCCCCAATTCTATATATCCTACGAATATAGACGCATTTACAGCGACTAGGCCTGAGCAGACTGAACCGATAGGCAACTGATCAACATTTCTTCTTCCCTCCAATCCATTTGTAAGTCCTTAAACAAATCGTTTTTGCATTAAAGGGACAATGACAATACCCGCCTCCAAATGTAAAACCTTAATGGTTAAAGGTAGAAAAAAATAAAGTCCAATAAAAATTTTCTTATCTTTCTCAATAAAAAACTCTCCCCCAGTTGATGTTTCACTTATTTTCTTGTTTTTCAGGTATACCTTAAAAATTGCCGATTAAGAAAAAATTTTGCCTGTTTTAAATAAAATTCCTTTTTTAATTCAGTACCTGTTGGTTACACATAAGGTTCTAACTTGCAAAAAAAAGCGGGTGCTTAATAATAGAAAAGCTATGAGTAAACCAATCAACTAAAAAATTGAAAACTAGCGAGGGTATGCACCAAAATGAGTAAAATGGAGAGTGAAAATGTTGGGAACGTGGAAGTGTTTATTAATTGTTGGCACTATTTCATTCTCGCTTCAAGGCAGTTTAAATTGCTTATGGAGAAAAAAGTATTGATTTATTTGGACGTTATTTATTTGGCATTTTAACTGCTTTGGCGGGGAGCCGTTCGAAATACATTAATCGTGCCTCCTGATTTATGAATTGGTGGCAACAAGGGTCGCTTTGTTTATTAGTGCGATTGATTGCTTATCACATTGATTTTACTGTTCCCTAAACCTTTTTCTCGCAAGCAGAAAATTATGGGAAAAACTTTTTAGATAGTCTTGCGTTGATTGCTTTTTTCAATTTCATGGTGCAACAGTTGCCGTGAAATTAGTTTGCCAGTGAGTGCGTGGTGGGGTATCTGCTTTGTTAACAGCTTACTGGGTGGTGGACATCATTCGAGACTTGCTTTCGCAAAGACAGACCAATCGTATAGGAGAAGTGGTTTCACGGGTTGTGGGGTGTGTTCGATTGGGTTGATTATTGGGATGGGATGGACGACGGAAACCTGGCATTTGGTATCTGTGTTTATTGTTTTTACGCTATTGCGAGTGTTGTCTTTTCTTTATGACTGGAAGTTTCCAGGTCCGTAGATATTTCGAATAAGTTGGATTTCCAACGGATTTTTCATAAGATGCAGATTCTTTAGAAGAATTACTATTTTAAATAAAAATCAAAAAAAAAGCGGGCCTCTTTTGTGTATTTTTTTAAGTTCTTACTTTAAATTACAACGAACTGTGTTTAGGGAATTGCAAAAAAAAAAAAAAAAAATATAGAATTAATAGAAAGAAAAAAACCCAGTCATTCAGT
>Ga0163217_1100595_pt1 | contig 11077 bp, 5 predicted proteins | sample SynspAceP_FD_185933 | JGI IMG/M metagenome (GOLD analysis project Ga0163217, IMG submission 185933) | Saline lake microbial communities from Ace Lake in Antarctica - Synechococcus sp. Ace-P (PacBio error correction) | ecosystem: Environmental > Aquatic > Non-marine Saline and Alkaline > Saline ... | reverse complement strand
AAGATGCGGCATAACTTTGTATGATCTCGATAAACTTGAAAATTTCTGTCCATCATTTATGTGTAGCTGTTTCGGCGGCAGCCTGGCCGCTACTTACTTTGCCCTTCCTCCATCCAATTTGGGCTGGCCAGAAAGGAAGGAAAATGGCTTCTTCGTCAGAGTTGATTTTCATGTTCAATTCTGCGTTTTGATTGGCGCCTTTGTCACCTCATGGCTGCGTTATTTGTATATAAGTGCTGAGATGCAAATCCATTAGCTCCTACCACATTTGAGCTATTTTGCCGAAAGCTCATCTATCTGCCAGCGAGATGCTGGCTTTGACTGTATTTCCGATTCTGGCCTATCGCTCGCTGGTCTTTCGGGAAAATACAAGCGTAGTAAACAACTCGAAAAAAGAAAAATCGAAATTCGTGGCAGCCGCCGGAATTTTGACAGGACGCTGATTGCAGTGCGAAGCGATTTGATTTACATACAATCTTCCCGATAATTACGTGGAGCGTCTTTATTCAAAGAAGGCGCGAGAAAATTAAAAACACAAATTGCATCCGAAATAAACTTATCCACCACTAGGGCAGCTACTTCCAGAGCTGCATGCCGGAACGGCATCGTTCTTTTTTGATCAATCCAGTCCATTTCAATCAAGTGGAAACAGGCCTAAAGAAAATTGGCTACAGTCCGCCCCTGAGTGAAGCGATAGAAGCTACCCGTATCCAAGACTTACCTTGATTCTTTGAAAGCGCCCTGTCAATTTCACCACAGAATAGCACAGTTTCGCCACAAACCTCGTTTATTGTCTCCAGAGGTCGATTTGAGTTTGTATGTTTGCAAGCCCAGTCAAACACATAAATCAATCCACATGTAAAAAAGTACTCATCCTTGAATTCTGTCTGCCCTACAATTTAAACTTAAAGCTTGCCAGCCACAATCCAACTACGAGTTTGCGACATCCGAACTGCGATTTTGTTTTACGAGCAAGTCCACGTCAACAATATCTACTTCAAAGATACAGATTAAGGGCCCGAGAAAGGAAGCCAATTCCGAGGGAGTTACCAAAAGCTAAGAGCTCAAATGATAACGATTAAGCCTGAGTAGCAAATTTGCCTTTGGAGTCTGAATCAACTGATGTCTCTTTGTGGGTGATGCAGGATAAGCCATGCACGCTGCCCGAAAATCCCCTGACACCGACTCTTACTGAGAAAAGTCTTCAGCGACTCTTAGTTTTTTAGCAGCGGCTATAGGAGCCCAACCGAGAGTTCAGGAAATTCCCTAAGACGGACAGAATGTAGCCCGAGTTGACAAAAATGTCTAAGAAGGCCGAAAAGTCTGCGATGAGCTGAAGGTATTATATACGATTGGCAGCAAGCTAAAGATGGGCGTGTATCGCGGTTGCTCCAGATAGTTTGGTTAGGGGCTGATTCCTTCCTCGCAAGTTGCAGAATCTGGCGTAGCCTGCGGCAAAATTCTTCGCCTTATTCAAGCATTCCACAATCGAGTACATTTCCGATATCATCCCACTATGAGCAAGCCAGAAAAAATCTCAAATTCCTCTAAATAGTCGCCAATTCTATCGATCATGGCTGCTATTTCCATCTGTGTTGAAGGGAGGATCTTAAATAATAATTACGCATGGATTGATAAGCCGGCGGCAGGAATCGCTACACCGTTCAAACTTGACGCGCATGATATTCAATACGTTTTTGGTCTCAAACAGTTCAGCCGGGTGACCCAAGCTGAGGAACGGGATGCGCTGATCGCACAAATCCAGACAGATCTTACACGCAAAGAATCTGTATCATAGACCTTAGGAATAATGGTGGCGCGAGCAGGATAAAATCTCGGTTCCCATCCTTAAGGCAACTGAAAAAAAGAAAAGTCAACATCTATGTGATTACCAATTTTTTCACCCGGCTGTCCAATGGCTGAAATGAACCACCGTGCGCCATAAAGGGGAATGATATTTGATGCCATTCCATATATTGGACAGGCGAACATTATGGTGAATTAGCTATGGATCAAACTATGGGATAAAGCTTTGATTCGCCTTCCGACTTTTAATTTTTGATTCCCACGGATATGCGTCACCGAGAATTTATTGCCTAATGAAGAAGTGGGCTGTACAGCCCAGACGCTCAAGCTAAATCAGAATCAGATTGGTTGGAGGCAGACGGTTCTTACATTTAAATCGGTAGGATAATCGGGAGATTCTAGTACTCCAAATAGCGGTAACGTAAAGTTCAAATCTACTAGACCGAAGGTGAATTGCAAGTGTTTGACTACCGAGTTATAATCCGGCTCAAAAGGGGTCCGGCCTTTTGAGCTCGGCGTCTTTTTGCTGGCTACAGGTTCAATATATTAAGTAGAGGCTTACAAGCTATGCAAAGCCGAGATGAGCGTGACTACTCTAGTATGGAGAGCGTTTAGGCGCCTGCATAGGGACGCGACATCGGTAGCCGGGCGGTTTTTAACCTGCATCGTGTGCTGTAGGTGAAGGAAATAGCATTGTCTTTTTGTGTTGGCCAGGAATTGCCCGCTATTTCCAGGAGTAAAGGAGGGTTCGCCAAAACGGTTTTTGGGCCGTGATTCGCTACTTTATTGACAATAAGTCTCTGAGCTGCGCTCATAGATTATGCAAATCTAGATTTATAGAAAGTGTAAGCTGCCATCCGCACCAAGTACGCGATAATACTCCCTACGCCGGCCATATCTACTCCTAATTGAGGGCTAACACGACCGCTCGCAATATCTAAAGAGCCGCTTATGAGTATTTCATTGTATGCACAAGTAGCTCGTTTAATACTCTTTGCTGCCAAGTTAACTCCTTAGTACATATTTGCCCCCACCCAATAACGCTGTGCTTGCCACAAATCACTTTTATTAGTTAGTGTTCATTAAAGCGAAGGCTAAGTGAGCTCTATTCAAGAAAAATGAGACCCAAAGGATATGATTTTTATTTTCCTCATATGGTCTTTGTGTAAAAAACACTCATTTTCAAATATTAATGCCGAAAACAGGGTGTCGTAAGGCCTGATAATCTGGATCAATTTCGATCGAAATGAAACCATCAATATGCCCCATTAAACCAATCTAAATGAGTAAACAGCTGACTAGCTATTGATTTTGACCTTCTTTTTTCTTTTTTTTTTTTTTTTTTTTTTTTTTTCTTTTTTTTCTTTTTGTCCTTTTTTTTTTTTTTTTTTACTTGACTACCCCTTCAATCAGACTCAACATTAGTTTGGCCAATTCATAACGCCCTCGATTTCCCCCACGCCCAACCCCCCACTTTCCATCCTCTGTTCGCCCTTACGTGATAGGCGTACTCGTCCTTATAATCTTGGATGATCATTGACTGTGCATTACAGGATAACTGTTTTTCAGCGCTCTGAACCCTCATGGATCACATCTTCAGATATTTCCCTGACGTTCTGTGTATCTCACTCTCTTCCTCCCTGCCTATACGTCTCGCTGATGCGACTCGGGCGTTGACGACGCGCCTGCGCATAAAGATTGCTCTCTTTGGCGGATCGTGTTCGTAGTGTTTTCTCGTGAGGTCAGTCATCGCTACGCTCGGTGCCCACATCATTTCGTGGCGGGTCATTCCCATTAGAAGTTTAAGAACTGATGAAGATAAACTCTAGGAATTTACTCTGGAATTGTGCTCTAGTGTGTCGTTACTAAGGGCACGATCGTGAGGAGCTGAGCCGGGACTATGGACGTCGAATTAATTTCAGAACGGCATAATTTGCTACAGGCGGTCTGATTCCCGTCTTACGTTGGATATCCTCATAAGACGGCTTGACTGCAAAGTCCTTTTGTCGTGTCTGAAGCATTAATCTAGTCTTGTTGCCCGGATCGAATAACAGATGCATAGTGTGAGTATGACGATTGCGGAAAAGACAATACTCACACTTTTATCCTTTGTTTTGAGTATTAATAGCGCTCATATATACAAACATACATGCAGGGAGATAGGTGTACACCCATCGTATGTACAATACAAAACAATGATACCGAGCATCTTTGAAGTGCGGGAAAGACTTTATCCGCCTAGCCTTGACGCCGCCTCGCCCCCAACCGCGTATTGCGTCTGCGGCGGGCGGACACGACCTGTTCTGGAGTCTCCTTTATCTAGCGGAGCTTTTCTCAGTAGGGGATTTATCACTTAAATTGTAGAAACGTTTAGGTTTAGCTCTCTTCTCCGCATCTTTAGTGTATGGCGGAAAACCACAGCTGCGAGAGATATCGGAACCATCAATATGATAACCTGTATGTGCTTCTGCTATTTCGCGTTAGATGAAATTCAGGGAATACCATCGATCCTTGGAATTATTGGGTTTCTTAATGTGGCGTAGTGTACGCCAAACAATTGAATTATAAAGAATTGTAGCAAGCAATCAATGATGCGGGTGGAGACATCAATATCGAATGTATCAGAGATAAGTGCGAAAATGTATTCCTATCGGCCCCGCACCATAGATGAAAGGCCCTGAGCAAGCAGACGCATTCAAAAAGTACCAAGACGTGTGGATAACAATGGCAATCGCCGGCTTTTTGATGAAGGCGCGTAACCAGTTCATCGATGAAGTGCGAGGATAAATCTTGATGTATCAGAATTTGGATTTAGTCACCAGCTGGTGAAGTCTATATTCACCCCAATGCATGGTCTATTTGGATATGACTATTGCAGGTTGTCAGGAACACCCGCCTTTAATTATCAGTTTCAGACCAGCTTTAGACCAGGTGTGAATACAATTTTTTCCGCCCGAATACAGTGCGAATTCTAGCTTCTAAGAGTGAACTATGCGGTGAAGTCAGGAATAATAGCTATGTCGAAGAAACGATTTCCGGTGCTTCGTAATGAAACCAGCGATCCTCCATAGGTTTGAGAGCCAGTCTGGCGACTAAATCAACGTTGGGGAACTTTGCGAAATAGGGTTATCGCTCTGAGAAATTATCTAGATGATTTTTCAGCTCTTGGTCCACAGGATTTGATGTGGAGTGCCAGAATGTCGTGGTCAACTGGCGAAGTTTTTCGTTCCTTTAATTTTCCCGAGCTAAGAAGGATAAATCTAGTGTAAAAGACCAGATTTACCCTCGGCATCGGAGATTTCAACCGCAACAGGATAATTTTGAGGGGAGGGGTGACTCCTACCTTCAGCCATTTTATAATGTCGATTTCCAGATTGGCGTTTAATTACGGTTTGGATTAATCTCAATAATTTCGCTGAATCGAAGATTCTTTGGAAGGGCCAATTTTTGTTGGGAATGATTAATGGATGATGGTTTCGTGAAGACACCAAAACACGGGGACACAAACACTGGTGATGGAAACACCCCTCGGGATGTTACATATGGGTAGCCAGCGGTTTCTAACCTTTGGGTAAAAAGATTAGAGTTTAGAGTTTTGTTTTGGCCGGCGAATTCGTGTTAATCCAGAAAAAGGAGGTTCGCCAAAACAATTTTTTGCGTCGATTGTATTTCATTGCTAATTGGATCTCTTGCGCTGTGTACTAATAGAATTACAAAGTTCTGAGATATATAGAAAGGTGTGAGATTACATGGCCGACCCACGTGATCTTCGTAGCGGATTTACCACCTTTAGGCTAGCGCCTCGTTCTAACACCATAGATGCGAGATAGGTTAGGGGCGTAGTACACAAATGCCAATAGCCATTGCGAGATGCAGGAAGCATGAGAAACAGCCAATATGCGTTGAAAATTGTATGCATTGAATTGAATTTATATTATGTCTGTTGTCTCACTCTCACTGACATACCTCTTCCTTGATCGCTTATATTCCAGTCCGTACCCTTATATTTATTTTTAACTAAATCAATTACGATGAAAAAAATTTCTTTTTTCTTTTCTCTCAGCTTGCATTGTGATTTTCTCTGTCATCGGTGCACAAGCCGCCGTTCATGCGTCCACCAGTATTATCCTGTTGCGATCATGCTTCAAATTGCTCCTGCCTGAAGCGAAGACTCATTAGCTTTTCAGAATGCCAAGCCAAAAAATTAGCAAATCTTCTGTGCTGAGCTTCGAAAATCAGCGAAGAGGTGCTATACAATTTCAATGTAGCATAGAGTTGAAAAATCCGAGAGGCGTGATTCTACTAATTTTATTGGTGCTCCTTGTTGAATTGGATGATGCAGGTTTTAAAGCTAATACCCAAAGTTTTTTTTCGGAGGAAGCCAATCCTGATATTTTAAGCTTCTGTAGAGCGAAAACATGCCCCTTTAAATAGAACAGTATACAGCAGTATATGGAATAAATCAGATGCTCTAATGCCTGCTGATTTAAAAACAATGTCTGCTCTAGCCCTAATAGATGTACCCGAAGGTTGGATTATAAGCGCTGATCCAAGCTTTAGCAGTATGAAGATTAATAGTGGACTTCTATGGCCCTGTTACGAAGCCTAGATCCCAAGATGACGAACAGCGATGAAATCAAGCCTGCCCGGCGACAGAATTGGGCGTTTGGGCCAATTGCCGGCGACAGATTAATTCTGTCATGTGGCTGCCCTGGATTCCCAAGGAAAAAATCAAGCTGTAGCGGCAGTACATGCGAGACTGCCCTTCCGAGTCATTTGATGATAACGAGGCGTATCAAGCAAAAGTTATAAAATGGATAATCTCTAACTTAGGCATCCTCAATGAGCCCTCCATGAGGCAGGAGTGGAGTTTTTACTGCGGACAAACTCTGCGGACCAATTGAAAAGTAGCCGATTTGTATACCCTCTCGCCTAATAAGTACACTTCACAGCACAAACAACGTTTATGGAATTTCAAGTTTGAAAGGCTATGCACTAAAACTTATACTGAATGATTAAGCCTGCATAAGTTAAAGTATAGCAGAAAAATTTTGACGCATCAAGGAACTCGGGACTATACCTGAGTTCTTATTTTTACCTCAACGCGATTACGAGAGGTTTAATCAAGAATCAGAATTAGCACTACGTCTAGCACCGTTCAGTGAGGGACTACGGCCTGCAGCTTCAACGCCTGTAGTCTACGCCTCAGCGGGAAGTTATGTCCTTTTGCCTTGACGCAAAAGAGGCTGGGACGTCTATGGAAATGCCAGAGGGCGTGTTATAGCGAAAGCCAGGTAGGGCGGCCGAGCTCAGCATGCCTAGCAAAGCTTCCACCGCACATGACCACCGCCGGGCCCGCTGCTACGTCCACCCCAACGTGCCATCCTATGGAAACGATTCTACTCAAAGAGGCAATGCTATTAAATCTCTGAACCCCAAGCCTTGAGTCTTTTTTTACTCGGCGATAGATGTGTCTGCCCGAAACAAATAGATTAACTTGCTGATGCACCAAAAGGACAGCACCCAGAATGGAGTCAACTTGCTTATAGAAAAAAAGGGTTAGGGGAAAAAGTATTGGACCCTCACGGCGGTCAAATCAGCTATCGGTAAGGATCGGTCGCCCTATACGTGACGATGAAATCCCTTCGGGCACTTTGGATCCGGATTCAGCGACATAAAAAAAGGGAAAATGTAAACCTGCTCTCAAAGCGCTACTCAAAGCCGCGTTTTTGCTGGGCGGAGTAGCTATGGAGAGACACAACAAAAAGGCCTGTTCGCAAAATTAGGAGGCTGAATCAGTAGGAATTGCAAATTCTTATACGCTATAAAAGCCTTTTTTGCCCAACACTACGCTTACGGCTAGCGCCCTCTCACGCCTACGGATGGGGAATGGGTTTTGCTTTCTTTTCTTACAAAAGTTAAATCCACTCGAAGCCTTGCGGATCAAGTTCAAAGGCTCTCTGGTTTCTCCTGCTGTTTTTGTTCGGTGATAAGTAAACTTGATCGTTATATTTCACAACACCTGCGAGACTATGCTATCAATTTTGAGCTCTCAGCTACTTCTTCCATTTGCCTTTATAGACTTATCCCTAAACAGCTGACAATTTTTGTCCAGTACCAGGGAATAATCTAAAAAATTTGCATTTGGTCAATCAATTAGGAATTTGCTCCGATATCGGTTGCATTTTCCCAGTTGACAAATTTTGAAAATGTAACCTCAGATTCGAAATCCGAAGGTTTTCCATTACCACTTCTACCTCGGCTTGTCATCGGTCGGCCTCTACCTCTCCCCCGTCCAAAAAATCGCCAGAGCAGCACGATATCAAATTTGATGGAGATGTTCTCGGGCGTTCTGAGCGCTTTGCCGCTCGCCAGTTAGGTAGAAAGTGCAGTAGAACAGCGTTGAAATTAGTGATAAGTTTCATTTAAAAGTGCATGATGGTATGGGTAAATTACACTGCATGATCATTAATATATCCCAATTATTTGAATTTTATTATACAATTTTTTAGTGAGAAAGTTAATTTCATGTTCCGCGACGTAGTTTCCAATTAGATGGCCTGAATTGAGCGTCGAGTTCAGAAAAATGAGACAGTCTACCTCTTTAATAATACGCTTGGATAGTTAAAATGGAGAAAGAGCAAAGGAGTTGGAAGCTGTCAGTCAAGGTTTTAGCGAAGGGCTAGCTTGAAGAGAAAATTAATACACCAAATCTACACTAGGGCTGGGCCATCGCTGACTACGCTTAGTCCAACGTCAAAATACGCTGTGGAAAGGGAAGTCCGCATAGCGGACGCGTATTTAATGTCGCCCGCAGCTCAGCTCGGGGTTTACGAAGATCTCCATTGTTTTCCGCGGTTTTGCAGACCGAAAACGATGTCAATGGCAGAAAAGAAGCGGTTCGCCCCAAAACGATAATTGCTCGATTCATTTTAGGATTGCCCATTACTATCCCTAGATCAAGGCCGATTCGAGATTACAATCCTCTCATTTTCAACGAGAAACTGAGCCAGAGAATTTCAGAATACTAACATCTTCTGCGATAATCGCTTCCGTTACGCGCAGGGCCTATCTAATGCTTGTTCTGCACCGAACCCTAGCTCAGTGGAAGTGCCATTCCAGTGCATCATGGGACCCTGGGCCGTCTCTGTGCCTACTTCGACTAGTATTTGTAGCCCGAGCTCTCAGCTCGGGGTCTTACGAAGATCATTGTCTTCCGACGCGTTTGCCGAAAACCCGTCGATCATGTTCGTTCCAATGTGGGAGAAAAGCTGCTATAGGTGCTGTCTGCTCCTAAAAACGATTACATTGTCGACTGTATATTTACCGGCTCAGATTTGCTGATTGATAATCCCATAGACTCAAGGGTTCTGAGTAATGTTAGGCATATGATATATAATACTCCTTGTTCGACGGTATAACTCACATCGGTGCATCAGGCGAAGCGCAAACTCTCCAGCGATCATCTAGATATCTATCGCCTATGAGATTAGTTGATCTGGTAGGTGTGCATGTGGACATATAACATGATAAATCTCCAAACATGTCATGACTGTAATCGCGCAAAATCAACATTAAAACGTTAATCCCATTTCATTTTTTATCGGTTTGACTCTTTATATTCATAAATCCAAAAGATGGTCCATGAAACCTCGCGCTGCCCCATCGATAATCTGGCTACCACATTCCATTCCATATGATAATTTCGTCATAAGCTCACCATCGCACGACACTAGTTCTGAGGTTTTGGATTCAGGATGAAGAGAAATGTCAAACCTGGGCCTGCGGGTGGTCTTTGCCAAATAAGGTAATCCAGTCGGAAGATTCTTGACAATGGCCTTGACAACACATTTCCAGGTACTGTGCAGCTAGCCGACCAATATGGTGTCGAACATTGATCATCACTGCTGCTTACCTCCGGCCCACTCGCTGAAGCTAAAAACGGACAGGGAACTCTCTTCTAGACCGATGACTCCAGGCACCTGTGGCATTGTCCTCCCCAGCCCCTCTGCCTCTCCGCGAAAAGCCAGCGAGTCCAGACCTTGATTTTTCTTCGCCGGCACACGTCAACATAAAACCATAGACCCCTCTAGGGAAAAGAAAACTCGCGTCCCATCGCGTCCTTGAGATCGGCGGTGGAAGTACTGAGGCCCCAAGTTGGCTAGGAAATCGGAAGCCACAGTACCTGTTCATGCAGCATTATGCAAACTGGTGTCCTGAGACTGATTAATCGCCGGTAGGAACACTCCAGCCGACATCTCCCCCCAGCACCAGAAACAGCAAAAAGAGCCTCAAAGACATATCCGTTCTATTGCCAGTAAAAAATTACTCAAAAGCTTCACAGGCTGGGCATTTTTCTAACGGTAGTAGGCACTCACGCGTACCATCCGGACCCTGGGACGAGGCCAGCTCTTGGCCCCTAACATGATAAAACCGATCATCAGTTCCGTCAACTGCGCGATGGTGGTCAAACACAACAGGATCTGAAAAAATCATCGGTAAGCTCCTGGAAACTTGGCCTGGGGCAAAAAGAGCAGCTATTCCGGGATCAGTGCCCAACGCGCTACGATGCCACCCATTCTGGGGGCACTGTTTCACTTTTGGAATTGTTTGAAAATGTCCAAGGTGGATGAAACTCACCCTTTCGGATGCCTTCCTTGAGAGACGAGACTTGATCACCTCGTAGACCGTATTCTTAGTAGAAAAGCCCATGGCCAGGAAACATACGACCGCCTGGTTAGAAGCAGGGTAAAGATGTCCGGAAAGCAGTTCGCCTCGATGATGGCCTGCGCCCTATGATACGGACCCTATCGAAAGAAACAGAAAAAGCATATCTCGCACCCTTAGCACTTCAGCTTTCCTTGACCCAACTGAAAGACCTGCCCACGGCCCTGCGACGGCCATTCACAGCCCGCGACGGGAGTTGCCCTGCACCATGCAAGTCTGACCTATCGATCATTGCCGTCAGTTTCGTGAATTTTAAGGATTTCCATAAAGCATTCCGCGTCGGACTTTGATTTTGCAGGATAGGCTGAGCGGCCTTTCAACTGATGAAACTGCAACATTACCTAGCCACCCATTTGTCCAGGATTACCACAGGGAAATCTGCCGTCCAAAAAAAAACGCTCACAAAAAAAAAATTCAAAAAGACTGAGTTGATAGAGAATTTATCTCTGTGATGATTTGCGTGTCATATAGAAGTGAGGAAGAACCTTTCATGAGAAATTTGAGCCGTGCCTTTGGTTATGATTGGATAATCCTCCTCTCCTTT
>Ga0163217_1090032_pt1 | contig 11077 bp, 3 predicted proteins | sample SynspAceP_FD_185933 | JGI IMG/M metagenome (GOLD analysis project Ga0163217, IMG submission 185933) | Saline lake microbial communities from Ace Lake in Antarctica - Synechococcus sp. Ace-P (PacBio error correction) | ecosystem: Environmental > Aquatic > Non-marine Saline and Alkaline > Saline ... | reverse complement strand
ATACACGATGTATATGGCTTCAAAAATCCATTGAGCCCTATTTAGAAACCACCATACAAAGGCGGCTTATACTTTGGAACGGGAGGTGCTCAAAAAGTCCGTGGCTTTGCTACTTCAATAAATCTAGGATAAACACATAAATTTGTTTTCCAGAAGTCCAGCGGCCAACAGCTTTAAACTATTCAGACCTTAGCAAGGAGGGGTTATTGTGGACCATACGGTAATAGTCTAATTGTACGCCTTTGGGAAACCTTACCCCCAATATTAATGACAAGCGGACAATCCTTTATAACTTTTTAATCTAACCAACATTGCTTTTCGATTCTTATTTACAAATCCAGAAAAAAAACAGCTTTTTATTGGCTGGGGCAAGAAGGTGCGAAATTTGCAATGGTGCCAACCATGCTTCAATTTTCAGGCAGGAAAAAATCCTGGAAATATGGAATTCATAGCATAAAAGTATTACTTAAGTTTTTCTGAAACCAAAAAAAATATCGTTTACCCCCACTTCTAGGAATCCTTAAAAAAGAAGTTTCATTACCTTTGATATTAAAAACGGATGTAATTATATTTCCCGTACTATTACATATTTAGAAAAGCTATAAACATTTCATTAAAATGTTAGAAAGATAAAGAAGACAAACCTGCAGCATAATGTAGGTACAGAGGTAACGTTCGGAAACCACGAGACCCATAAAAATTTCGGACACCGAAACTGAAGCCAAATTCGCTCCGACCCTGAGACAACGGATACCAATTTTTTCCCGGGGGGAAAAAAGATGGGGGATTTTTTACGGCATGAAGTTAACCCAAAAGTAAGTGCGCCAAACGAAGCTAATACTGAAGAAAAAGGAAGATAATTATAGAAAAATTCGGAGAACCTGCTCCAGAAAAGTATCATACCTGCCAATTCTTCTGTTATGGAAACAACGGAAAATTCTAGTATTCAATAACGATAATGTGGAAGATACTACAACCGGACCAACAGTCAGCTTGATGGGGAACTGTAGCAAAAGACGAGGATGTTTTGGAGGAAAATAGATAATTCAAACGGCAGAAGATGCGGGGAGATTTCTGACAATCACAAAGACACCAGATTCCTTTATGCCGAACATGCCATGTCTATGGAGAATTTTGGTAGGGGAGCTTTCAGCGGTTTTGGTAAGAAATTGAAAAAAAGTCCAGGCTATTAAAAAGCATGTGGATGGAATTTAAAATATGAATTTTGATCTAAAATTTCAAGAATTCATAGAGAAAAGAAGGAGATTTGTTATAGCGTGGCAACCGGAAAATAGATTTCAGAACAATTCTGTTACAAAAAGACAGTTTTAACGAGGTTATTCCGATTACGGGAAAAAAAGAAATAGTTATTGACAAAAGCCTCGAACAGGGACTTAAATCCAACTTCCCAGAGATTTGGAAATAATCAATGAACTTCAAGTTCTTGGTAAATGTAGAGGAAGACCATCAACACTACTTATAAGAACTTCAAGGACCTACAGAAACGCTGGAAAATGCGGCCCAATACCCCGTACAAATTATTAATGATGTTTGGAGAACTTACCACCATCATATTGAAATATTCTATTGACTTTCTTCCATTTTAAAAATAGCGAGCTCAGAAGATTTGGAATGTTCAAGGGCACAACTTCGAGGAAAAGCTAAATTGTGGGAGCGGGCAGAAGAATTGGTCAAATGGAAGATTTAAGCAAAGCCTTTCAGGAACTACAACCTTCATTAAAATATGGAAAGGAAAGATATTGGTCCTGTCGGCAAAGATCACAGGAGGAGATTTGGGACCCGCTTAGCAATGCTACCAAATTACTACATCAAAGAAGGACAGGGTAATATTATAAAAGACTAGAAAAAAGGGTTTACGAACAAAAAACTTGGAAAGGAAAACCGAGAATCCAATCCATAAGTACAAATAAGCCTCACATATGCATCTAGTCACAAAAGAAACTACAACAACAAAATAAGTGAGGGTCGAAAATTACGTGATTTCTTCTTTAAAAGCCGGGAAAAGTACCTCAGAAGTCCAATGAGGAAAAAAACTTGGGGAAGTTTTCAAGGATTGGCAGTACGTGAATTCAACAGAAACAAGAATAACTATTACAAAAACTTAAAGAAAGACAGCAAGTTAACCTGGATTTAAAAAAAGCGGCCTTATTAAAGAGCTTTGCCACTACTTTAAAGGATATGAAGGAACGGAAGCCCCACTCAGGAGCTAAAAGAATTCAGGAACGAATGAAGAAAAATCGGGCATGTCCCGAAAATACTCCGACCAAAAATCTGGAAGGAAATTTCAAAAGCGCATGTAACCACTATTTTGACGTTTCCATGCTTTAAAAAATGAAGCTCATAAGGGAAGAGCTGAGAATTTTGAACTAAAAAATGCCTGCCTAAGAAAATTTAAAGAATTTTGAACTAAGTGGGGATAAGGGGCCCAAGGATAGGCCACCATTAAAGACTTTATTTCAGAAGGAAAAGGCCGGAGGGACCCTAAACAAAAAGAGGTATAAATTGCAAGTTCAATAAAAATTCTTAGATGCACTTTTCAAGAAATTTAAATATCAATTAGGACAAGAGCGAAGCTATTGAAATACGGGAATAAGATTCAGCAGGTTGCGCCAATTAATGACAACGACTATGCGAATCTTCCAACGAGCTACTTATTAGAAGAAAAATTGACGAAAGTAAAAAATGATAAAGGACAATTGGAGAACAACCTTTTCAATTTTTTCGAATGCCTCCGAGGACAATCCCTAGTAAAGGATGTAATTAAAACATAAAACATCACCAAAGATCAGTTTGGCACATGGAAGCTAAAAACTTAAAAAGTTGAACATTCTGGAAAATAATTTTTGATGAAGAGCGAGGATATGGAAAGTGAGGAAAACAACAAACTACTGACGAAGAATTTAGAGATCAACCTATATAAATTAAGCATAAGCCCTTATTGGGATAAGAAAGTTTAGTTTTATTATAGCAGGTGTGTTCTTGTAATTAACAAGCTGGGTTAACTCCTAGAGTTTAAATTGTAGAGGAAACAGGAATAGGCCTTGCCCAAATCGATATTGCAACACGATTTCATTTTTGTTATAACAAAAGAAAACCAAATCTAAATGACTCTCTTTTAATCGGCACATTGCCACCAAACATAATGCCTTTACAGGAGATTGCAACCTGCGACAAGTTAAACAAACGAGCCAAAAATTAAATTCCATGGCAATATTGGTGGTAATTTAATTTTTATAACGGAACATAAGCGCCCAAATCTGCTTTTAAAATCCATGCCAAATAGAATACAAGGTAATATTATACGCAGTTCCCAATCCAGAAGGACTTTGAAAAAAGAAATTCTTTTGGGAAGGCCTAACAGCGGAAACTTAAAAGTCACGGACTTTAAAAGGAATGTAGAGGGGCAAGCCCTTTATTGCGGCCACAAATGCCTATTTTGGGCTATTACTACCAGCTGAAAAAACCAAGAAGAACTAGTTATCGTAAGAAGTGCGATACCTTATTTTGGACTGCGAAGCCTCCTACTTTAAAAATAATTGAGAAACCAATCCCTTTTTGGTATAAAATCACGAACAACTACCACTTTGATATTACCGAAATCTACGCTAGGAAATTTACAAAGATTACAGCAAGAGATTAAAGAGTTATAAGGAACTTAATAAAAAAAAAGTGGAACATATAGGACGATGAAGTCGATCAGGGAACTTCAATTAAAAACAAGCAGGCCTATGACACTGAGGTCTATAGTAATTTTTATCGCCAAACAATCCCTTTTTGAACGAAATGGACCGAAGCGCCATTTAGAGGGAACTGGCCATTTACAAAAATTAAGGACTATAATAGGCCTTTATAAGGAGGATTTAATAAAGGCTTTCCTTTACCTGATTTCAGGTTAGATATACAATCAATATTACATAGGAAAAGCCTTCGCTACAATGATTGTTTTAATTCATTTTTAAGGAAGCTCTTAAAAAAATCTATATATTCTTACTTGGCCACGTTACCGCTCTAGTTTCCCTAATTACGCGTAACTTTCACCTGACCAGGATAAGTCATACAGTTTTGCGATTTTTTTGCGAAATTTTCAAAAGATAGTTCGGCCGCCTTATCATCACTTCACTTTTCTCACTTTCAACGATAACCCTTAATCTCTACCTGCCTGAATGGCATATGCCTTTTTTCACACACCAAATCCAAAGGCTATCTCTCTAAATCTTTCAGACGCTGAATATAAGAATCCAACCCACCTTGTCTTCTTGCCCCCTGGCCTTGCTCCGCTAATGGCATCACACACCTGTACAATGGGCAATGAGGGTTTTTCATTTCAATTCTTCATCATGGTGAGCACCTATCGCTTACAAATATCTGGTTCTCTCCAAATATTTTCCGGGCCAATTGCATACCAAGGAATTGCTGTGAGCGTTTCTACCTCAGCCTCGGTATTGGGCAACGCTTCTATATCATGTAAAAAGACGGCAACGCTTGGCCAATTTTGGATTTAATCCCCCAACTCGGCAGGCCCATTACCGCCACAAAGTTTGGCAACCTCTCTGGAGTGTTTAAATAGTTTGGCCATAGGAAGAACGATATTTCATTCTACCCACTGCTTTGATCAATCAGGATTTGCAGTCCATGTTATCCCCAAAATCGATTACCGTACGTTTGCCTATTTTCAAACCAATTTTCTCTATCTGTTTCGGTCTTTTTTAACGATCTCTTCCAATTCTTTGCAGGGTGTATTCTTCCGTCCGTCACCAATTTGTGCAAAGACAGGCGTGCACTTTCTCTACGACGAACGAAAACATGAAAGAATAATGGCCTCAGGGAGTGTCGTTCTTACTTATTATTTCAAACCCCTGTAGGCTGCTTCAACGCTCTAATATTTTCGCCCTTCACACCTATTATTCGCCCCTTTCACATTCATCGGATTCCAGGTTAATACGCGAAACACAATTTTCGACGGCCTCTTCCGTACCCAATGCGCTGTATGGTGTTGATAATTATTTTTTTTAGCTTTCTTGTTGTGCCGTTAAGCTTTGCTTCCTCCACTGTGGCTTGTATATAAGCCATAAGCATCTGATCGCGCGTATCTTTAAAGATTCCATCCAATTTGTTGATTTGGCATCATCGGCGGACAAACCCGAAAAACTTCCAATTGTGCCACTTGACTCTTTTATGCAGCTTTTCCAACTCGATTGTTTTCTTTTCTAGAAACTCGCCTTGTTTAATTCTACCTCTTTTAGTTTTTCGTCTCGAGTTGCTCGCCCAATTTTTTTACCTTTGCCAATTTCACTGCTTATTTGGGACTCCTTATCCCTAGTCCGTTTTTCTTGATTCGAGACTTTTCTTATCCTTATGATAATTACCTTCTCATGCTCGCGCTTTTAAGTTCAAAACTTTTTTCTTTGGCCTTAAATATTTTATCCTTCTTTATATTCTCCCCTTCAATACTGCTTCTTTTATTAAGTTCGCCGCCTCTTTTTTTGCGCTGGCGATGGTTTTGGAGGCCTTGCCCTTTCCATAAATTTTGCAATGGCAAAAAACCAATTTGCCAATCCAACCAATTTCCTATTATATTTTGCTATTACTATCCATATTTTAATTTGAAAAATTGATTTATAAAAAAGCCCCACATAGATGGAAAGTTTTTTGTACAAACCCGATGAACAGGTTTAGGGCTACCAGACTGCTCCAAGGGATCCTTATACTAGTTAAGGCATTGCTTTTTACACCTAAACTCACCCTTTTCAAACAAATTAGTGTTGAGTTTGTCAAAAATTAATTACCAATGTGGCAGTAACTATATTTTATTTTTAAAGGAACGTTTATTTCATCCTAGCTTGGAATCTACCAACAGGATTAAGTGCTTTTAAGTCGCTCTGGCAGCTTCTTTCCACCCCTTCTGTCTGATCTATTCCTTTTTGCTTCAATCTTGGAAGCAAACTGAAGTGCGCACATGGCCAACACATCTTGCTTATCCCTAACGGCATAGTTTGCTCAAATTTCTTTGCAGCTAGTTCTATGTTTTTAGGCTGCCTTTCTTAGCCCCTCCTCTTGAGGAGGATCTTATGGTCAAAGGGATTATAACCCTATCTGCTATAGAAAGCTTTATCTTGAGGCTTCTCTCCATATTATTCATTTACACTATTTCTGAAAGTTGGGCTATACAATGCGTCAACTCTCTTATCAATGTGTTTATTTTAAGCTTAGCTTCGGTTCTTATTTGTATTCATGCCAGCCATAGAACTTGCCATTTTTAGTGAATTGTATTTTCCTGCCATTCACTCACAGAAAACCCTAGTTGCTTCGTGCATCAAAAATTTTTTTACAAGAAAACTAATTCTTCTTCCAATTTTATATTCGATGTTGGTGCAATTAGCTCTAACTTATGCAGCAACTTACTATTTTTATTTTCTAAAAATTCAAACAATATCTACCAATTCACCCATTTGCAAATATTCAATGCATTTACACAAAGTTACACACTCTCTTTATACTTAGGCAATATCTTTTTCAATTATCTTACAAGTTAAATTTGCCACCCTCAATTTAAGAAAAAAAAATGGACCCCATCTTCATTTATATAACACAGGACTTTTTTTCAATTACAGAATGTATTAATTACATCGTTACCAATTATTAAAATAATTTATGAAAGGCCTTTATCTTAGGATTTTTTTTATTTACATTCAATAATTTTATTGCCAAAGCTCCTTATTCCTCAGGATTTTTTTCCGAGCCCCTTAGATATTCAATAATTATTATCCGAACATTTGGCGAATTTGCGTTCCAACCATTTTTCATTTCAGGATGATATAAAAACGCAACAGCGCAGGGATTACCCGTTTATGCAATGGCGATGGTACAATTACGCGATCAAAGTTTCTTGAATGGGGTTTATGGCAAAGCACTAATATTGCCCATCCTAATGGTTACACTCCGGTCTATGGCCATCTTTCAAAAAGTTCTCACCCGATAAGAGGCCTACATTCAAGAAGTTCAGTATCAGAAAAAAAATCTTTTTTTGAAAGTGGAAATTTTTTCCCGACTTTTCGGAACTTATGTTCGAAAAAAAGCGAACTAAATGCCTTTACTGGAAATACAGGTGGATCTGCCGGGGAACCCCACCTACATTTTCGGAAAATTAAGGAGCAGTGCTCAGAAATGCCAACTAACCCCCTCCTACATGCGATGAAGTTAGACGCTACAGACCCGGACCTTACTGGATGCTATATGCTTATCCCCTTCAGGAAACTCACAGGTTACCAAAGTCAGAAAAAAAATAAAACTAAAATACCATAGACAAAGTTGATTGGGACTTATTTCTGGCTGACAAAAGTAACGGCAATGGGAAACCATTTGGATTGGGATTAAATGCGTTTGACCGCCAAGATTTGGCTGCCAATAAAAATTTGGAGTTTATTCTGTTAAAAAACAAATAGTGAACGGGAAAACATTATACGAATTCAATTTTTGAAACCTTCTCCTTGTTGAAAAGTCGCTATATAACACCTTGATAGACTATGACCATTTTTAGCACTTATAGGAACCCGAATTCAAAAGTGTTTTAAAAGGAAGAAAAAAAAGGCAATCTCTTGGGTATTTACAAAAAACTATTTTTAAACAATGGGTGAAATTGAGGTAAAGCGAAGGCCTCTCCTATAATGTGGAAGATCCACATCAATGATCTTTGCAGTAATCTCACCAAATTGATAATCCCTGTGGAAGGGAAAACAACAGAAATAGTTAATCCCTAAAATAGAAGATGAAACAGGACCAGTATATTATTACAAAAAAGCCGAATAATTTTGATTTGGGTGTGCAAAAGTATATTTCCCATCGAATACCTTTTTTACAATAATTTTTATATCGACCTAAAAAAAAGGGCAGGACACCGTTACCATACACAACAGTAAAGTACCAGCCACATAGGAAACTTACCATAACCTTTTGATGTCACAAAATATTCTGACAAGAAAGAAAACAAATTATTTATAGGAAGATTGGATAGCAATTTTTGATTCCGCAAGCTACGCCTCCACTTACAAAACGCGGGGACGCACCTTTACAAACACGAACTTAGGAATTTGGAAACTTATACCTTGGCGAAAAGATACCAATTGCTCCTCAGATTAGACCGAAAAATTTTAAACATAAAACAATGGTTAACCAACTTTTAGTTATTTAATTTTAAACATTTCTGATAATCTTAGTGGAATAAGCTCCTTACAATGCAACACTAAACGGAGAATGGATACTTTTGGAATATGAGCCAAAACCAATACCCATTTACCTACAACGTTTGATAGATTCTTATATTTGGACAAAAAGCCAATGCTGATTTTGAAAGTTCGTGGTTACCGATAATGTAGGCAAAAGCCAGTACTTTCACAAGTACGTTTACAGAAAATAAAACATTGAGAACTTTATAAACTATTTTTCTGGTTCTTTTTTATGGGGACAATCTCCCCTTTTAAAGGCCACAAAACGGCTACCATTAACAGGTGTGGTTTGATGAAAAAACCCAAACCCCTTTGGCCCAATGTTTAATTTTCACCACGGAAAACAAAAGGGACCTTTTTTCCGATATAAATGGTTTATATATTGGAAAATTGTAAGCGGACCAGGGAAAACATCATAACCTTTTTCCCAATCTCGGTAACAAAAGCTAATACTAGGGACCTAATTTCTAAACCACTAAACGAGGGAATTACGAATTTAATTCCCGTTCTACCTAATGAAGCGATACTAATTGCTGGAGTTCGTTGTAACCCCTTCCGGGAACCAGATTATGCCGAAGGAATTACCACCATTCTTCATCGGATATTGTCGAAATATTCCCGGATCCAATTGCCGGGGTCGAAAATATTTTAAAGCTTTTACCAGGGTGTTTCCGTCAACAATGCAGCTCAGTACCCAGTTACATGGTAAGAGGTGGCAATTATGTACGAAAACCTAGTTTATGTAAACGACATTGAATATATCGACCATTTCTAATTCGCTTCAGGGACAACAAGAAGGGTTAAGTTTTATAAACAGTGATTATTGGGTGGAAAATTACAATTTTCGGCTGGCGGCTTTCAAGCCAAATACGGTGATAAACTTTCCTCGGTTCTTGATATCAAACTATAAAATCTCTGCTGCCTTTGGCCTTAAAATAAATGCAAACCTTTACCTAGGCACAAAGCAGTTACTTTGGAAGGTGTATCAAAAAAAATAAAAAATTATCAATCTATTTACAAGTGTAGGCTTAGGGGACAAACAGCCTACTTGTAAAATAGCAGACAACAAAAGTAAACTATTAATCCAGCATTTTTTGATATTCAAAACAATACACTACCTATATCTTTACACCAAGTTCCGGATTAAGCTATTTAGGGTAATCTTTCGATTCAACAATTACAGAAACAAACCCTTACAGGCAGACCAAATTTTGGAACCTTGGACGATATAAAAAAATATTAACCGTTATTTTACCTAATGCTGGAAGTGAAAAAGCCAATCAGGACCAACCGTCAATGCCTGAAAGCCAGAGTATAGAATTAACGACAAAGAACAATATTAAAACTAAATTTCTTCTTTATATTTCAATAGGGCAACAAGGAATATTCAGATGTCATATCCACAATACCAGCTTGGCGAGCCTAAATGCCAACTATTGAGGATGATAATTTGGGCCAAACCCTACACCATCCAATGGATGGGCAACACAATACACGACCTTGCGAGAAATGATTTTTGGATGCCTAAAATTTTTAATTTGGGAAACATAAAGGAAAACGCATTCCAAAGATGGAAAAGTTACCTCAGGGGGCCTTTCAAATATGAACATACAGATTATTCGTGACCAGATCAGAGAGTCAGAATTCATAGATTCTTTAGGTTTATGATTCGCCCGCCCTAATTCAGGATTTCAGCGAAATGAAAAACCTGAAATCCCCTTCGAGGGCACCGCTTGCGTTCCTTTCGCAGGATAATTGCAAAGAATCGGTAAACACCAATAAACTATTCCGGGATTTGTACATATAGCCAACAAACGCAATGGAACGGCCATAACCTTTTATTATAACCTAGGGGCCAGAAGCCAGTCATTGGGGTGCGGTAAAAGGCAAAAGATCTTACGAAAAAGTTACACCCACACCATATTTAGTCCCCGAGCCAAGTTTCAATAAACCGGATTGGGGACAAAAGATATGTTATTCAGGCTCCGGGTGGCGTCTACCAACAACCTCCTTTCTATAGGGAATTTAAGGGATAACTCCGGTTACGGTCCATCCCGAAGTTTGAAGGCCAAAAATTCTTTTCATTGTGGTTCTTGGGAAATTCAGTACAGTTTTTAAATTTGTGGCAAAGGCCATTTTACATTTAAACTGGGGGAGCATTATTGGAAAAAATGACAATGTAAAACCCATATACTTTGTAGGACGTTTCGTATTTACGTTATGGCCGCACTTAACAAAATTACCCAAAAGCCCCTATTGCCTTATGGGGCAGAATTTAAGACTGAACGGGAGCTTTTGTTCCCGGAAAAAACAGAATCGTGGTTTTAGTTTTAGGATACTTAAAAACCAAAGGAAAACATTAATGACCAAAGGGTTATATCTTCCAAGGAACCTTACAGACCAGCGCTTTAAAAAGTTGGAATCCTTTTTCAGGATTATTATTTGCCAGAGGTCCCCAAGATATTTTTTAAAATTGTATTTAAAAAACCTAGTATAATTAATTACAGGTTTGCCGGGTTGTGTTCACCAAGCTATTGCCGGATCCTTATCTTTTTTCAAAATAGATTGAAGGGGATTATTAAACGTGCAGATTTAGGGAATTTCCTAGATTTTTGTTGGGGAGCGGCAAAATAAATCCTACGGACCAAAAAAAACTCGTTCTTACGGCTTTTTAAGGAATTAAGTGAGCGTTGTTGGGAAAAATATTTTTAAATTTAAATTTAACAACATCAAAAATTTTTCCATTTAACCAAACCACCTTGGGTTAGGGATTTTGATTCAGAACAGCAATTTTGCCCGTAACCCAATTATGACGGGCGATATTTATCTCCTCT
>Ga0163217_1070742_pt1 | contig 11077 bp, 19 predicted proteins | sample SynspAceP_FD_185933 | JGI IMG/M metagenome (GOLD analysis project Ga0163217, IMG submission 185933) | Saline lake microbial communities from Ace Lake in Antarctica - Synechococcus sp. Ace-P (PacBio error correction) | ecosystem: Environmental > Aquatic > Non-marine Saline and Alkaline > Saline ... | reverse complement strand
ATCACCATGTCGCCAAGAAACGACCACATAAATCGAGTTATCCCTAGAAAGCGGCTATAGAATCGTTGTCGGACGAGGAGACGTCGCCGTCGCGTATGTCTCTTCCACGAATCGCCGCGCGCCTCAGACCTGGCGCTCGGCCGGTGATGCCACGCCCGCGCAGCCAGGAAGCCTGAAAGGCCAGGTATTCCAAGGGTTCCTCGCCTGATCGCGACACGCCATTGCCTGCTGACGCCTGAATATCGAGGCGCGGACAAGGGCGAACTCCTCGACGGTTGAACCGGCCATTATCGATCATCATCCCACATGCCGCTTTGCTGCACTCGAGTGCAGCGGGCAGACGCGAGAGATGAACCACCTACCTGCAAGTTCTGTCTCTCTTCTCTAATCAGCCACTTCCAGTGCCCCAAGCCCCAAGCCCTTGGGCGATGTTTGGCTAGACTTGCTGCTGAAGGCTCAACGCCGTCAAGACACAGAGGCTGAATGTTTTAGGGGTCCATTCCCCAGTTTTCAATTGCTGCATTCGGAACTTTTCCGACCGGCACGGTGTTTGCAATTCGCGTTCGGCAATTGCGTTTCACCGGCTCATCCATAACTCCGAACTCTGCTTCGGAGTTCCCTTGAAACCCCCCATTAACAGCACAGATAATGCCAATATTATCAGCAAAATTAGGCATGATATCAGCAATTATTTGGGACTCAGAACTCCGAAACTGGAATATCGGCAATATCTGTTCTTGTTTAAATGGCAAGATATTCAATTATCCGGTTGCGACATTGTTTTGAAACCAATACCCCCAAACCCACCGACCCTTTCGCAGAGGTTCAAAGAGAAAGGAGCAACCATGACGATCACCAAAAAATGGATCGCGCTCGCATCAAGGCGAGGCTTTTGCGGCAGGCGGAAAAAACCCTTACCGGAATAGCCCGCGATGCCGGCCTTTACGACAGCGCTGCCGTGCGGGAATTATCGGAGCGAAGCCGACCAGGAGCCGAAGCTATTGCTGAGGCACTTGCGTTTCCGTTCCGTGGAACTCTTTTCCCGACAGCTACACGCTTGGCCGTCACCGGATGCTCGAAGACTACCAGCAACACCCAAGCGCAAGGCGAGTCAAAAGACGGGGCTCTGTGGACGAACGGGCTTGCTGAGATGGACCAACCAGCACTCCTTTTCACCCCCGGTCGCCAAAGCCGCTGGGCCGGCGAGCGATGGGAACGCTGGCCCTGATCGCAGGCGTCATTCCCTGGTCGGCGCTGGCCGCAACAGTGAACGGCGATGCTGCATCGTCTCAAAAGATGCCAGGAGCATTCTGGGCCGCTTTCTCGAATCGTTCGTCTTTCGCGCGCTGCGTTGTGGGCGGCGGTCGTCATCGGGGCGCGCCGCAACTTGGCCGACCAGTCTTCAACTAACCTTTCAAAGGGCACCGCGGGGGGGATGTTTCAATGCGGTATTGAAGAATATCGAAATCGATTGATTCGACATCACCCAGGGCCGGCGTGTCGCGGGACCCGAAAATGGGCGAGGCGGCTTGCCGCCGACCATGGTCCGCCCAACGGCCAGATCAAAACCCGATCGAGCGTGGTGAGCCGGAGAACCCGCTTCCGGCTGGATCGACGGGTGCCCGCCTTCAATGCCCGCCGCCATCGCGCGGAGTTCACGTGACCGCTAGAATCAAGGACCGCAGCCGAGGTCGCGACCGATACCGAGGCTACACTTCGGGAAATCGCGCGAACTTTCATGACGCGCAGGGCACTCAGTGTGCTGGCAAGGCACGGTGATGTTGGCCCGGCTGGCGTTGAGGCATACGAGGCAGGCCGCAGGCGCTATCAAACCGGGCAAGAAAACCAATTAGGTCAAACTGACCCTAATTCGAATGAGCGTTGAACGCGCAGGCGGAGCTGTTCCGCGGCAAACGTTCTCGGAAGCGGCACAGGCCGCGCCTCGGGCATGAAATAAGAGGCAATGAAGCAGCTATCTGCGGATCGCCAGGATTGGACGATGCGGTGCGCATCGAATCTCGCTTGCACCGGGTTGGCCGAAAAACCAGTCAAACTGCTGCGTCAGCGCCGAGCGCGAGCGCCAATCGGCCATAGCCGGGCTGCTGCTTTCCGATCCACCTGGGCTGCTCACAGCATCTCTGACGCGATCGCCGTTCTTGATCGTGTCCCGCCACAAGCCAAGTCGGAGCCATGGGCAAAAAAGCTGTCGGAAATTTTCGGCCAAGCTGCCGGAGACGCAAAGCGCCGGTTCATAGAAGAGAATTGGGACTTTATCGAAACGCTTGATGGCCGAGAGGCAAGCCGCCTGATGAGCAAGCGCCGCGACACACTCACTTTCCGACCTGGTTCGACTGGCAGCCCGCGAAAGTGGTTTGTCGGTTACGGGAAGATGTGACCGGGCGCGCGCGCTCGACAACCGAATCGGCTTCGGGCTGTTTCGGCAGGCGCCTCAAGGAAGTAAAGTTCGCAACGTCAAACGCAGCAGATCGCCCAATCCATGAGCGATTATCTGGGGGCAGGACCAATCTCCGAAGGACATGGAACAAGTGGGCCTCGGGAGGCAGCGGACAGCAACGGAATTCACGCTACGCCTTTGTGTCGTTGATCGACGCGACCAAAGGCTCATGATCTGCGTGGAGCCTGGTTGTCTCCAGCTTTCGGTTGGTGGCTGGTACCGAGGCGTAAGCGAACCTGATCGAACTCCACCTGATTGAAGAACATGAACGGCGATGTCGTTTCCAAACGACAGGCGCTGAAGCACGCGTGAGGGGCAAGGCCGATGAAGGGTTTCCACTGAATGGACAGATCGCAGAGGTCGACGCGAAAATCGCGATGCGACAGCGGGTTTTACCCGGAGCAGATGCGCAAGGGGAAAAATTGGCGTCAGGCCGAGCCCGACCTTCTGATGCAAGGCGCATCCAGGCGGTGCGGGGAGAAGCTTGGTTTTTCTGAAGGAACACTTAAGAGCTTCATCCGCGCCGATGCGATCGCTTAGCGAAAATCGCAGACCCTCTGATGGGGAGGCGATGAAGATAGCTGAGGAACAGAAAGACAAAGGCGGCAGGTAACGTCCGTGGCCCGGACACGGCAGGGTCTTACGTTTCCCTTGAAGGAGGGCGCGCTAGTGGCTCAGATCGCCTTTCGGTTCATCCGGCAAAGGCCGTCATCAACGTCTCGCGAAAACTCGCCCCAAAGCTTTTTTCCAACCGTCGCAGGCCAGTCTGAGTGTCTTAATAGATAATGGTTTCCGAAGTGGCCATGCCGTCGTTGAACTGCCCGGCGCTGGATATTTGGCCTCAACCAGGCTTACGGCAAGGTTCAAAAGGAGTTTTTTCTTTCGTCACTGCGATTTTCCTCGGCGTGGTGATGACAGGTGCCGTGGAGCGTTGCTGCGCTTCGCGGCACCAAACTTGCATGAGTCTCACTTCGGCCGCCAACGCGGCACCGGAGGCCGGTCATGAAGGAGTGGCTGACAGCGCGGGGAAATCGCCGCCGAGAAACCTGGCCGACATGCCGGATACGAACGGGAGTTCAACTGTCCGCCGAAGCGCCTTGGATGGAACGATCATCCTTATGCGCGGCCAAGGCAGGGGCCGTGGCGCGGTGTATGGAATACAAGTACATGATCCTGCCTCGCTGGCGCAGGTTGCCTATGTGCAGAAACAACCAGGCTGATCGGCGCAGGGCGGGCCTCCTGCTGATCTGGTGACGCAGGGCAAGTGTTCGGCTCTCAGGCGAAAGGCCTGCCGCAAGCCACGCACGTAAGGAGCGCGACGGCGCGGTTTGGCCATCCTCGCGGCCTAGATGATTTCCCTGCGCGGCATGCGCGCCAATGGGCGTGCGCCGTCGACGGCGCTCTTTCTGTTTCGATGAAGTAATAACAACGCTCACTGCAGGCGGCGGACTGGGAATCCGGGAAATTGTCGTATCACCAGGACAAGCATGCGCTGGCGCGGTCGGCTGTCAAAGAAGGAACACCAACGGCTTGGCAGTGGACAGATCGAAAGGCCGCAAGGGTTCGGGTGCCTGGAGACGGCCAATGGCGGGGCCTCAGGTCGTTCATTCTTGCGACTGAAGCGCATTCAGCCGCACCTTTCGGGCAAAACAGGTGCGCCGACGCTGTTGCCGATCGGGAATTCGGCGACACGTGAAGGTGGGTTTCAAAAGGGTGTTGACAAGCCTTTTGAAAAATGCCTTCCGGTGCGAACCTTTCAGCATTTCGAAAGGGACTGAAGGAAAGATCACAAGGTCGAGCTGATGGAGCTCACCAATCCGACAAGATAGCCGCTCGACGGATTGCTGCCTTCGGGCACCGGTACGGCCTCCAGCACCATCAACAAGAGCGAACCGCGCTCTGGCAGATCGACGCCTCGCCGGTGGATGCGCTTTGCACCGACGGGCGGCATTCAGGTCTATGTGTGGTGTGGATATCGCGACGCGGCGTATTTCATAGACCTACATTTTCCGAAGACACCGCGGCATCGGCGGTTGGGTTTATTGATCCGGCCCAAAGGGGGGCATTTTTCCTCGCCTGGGCGTTGCCCGACACGATCAAGACGGACAACGGATCGGATTTTACGCGCAGGAAACCAAGCGCTGTTTGCGGCGCTCGGCATCGAGATGGACCTTGTTCCGACGCCTAAGCCGGCGCAGAAGGGCCATGTCGAGCGCGCAATCAAGACCTACCAGCCATCAGTTCGTGCAGCTTTGTGCAGGGCTATGTCGGGCACAGTGGTGAGCGATCGGAAGGGATCGATGACGCAAAGAGCTTTGCCCGCCCGGCTCGGCCAGGACACTGCGAGGCATTTAATGTTTCGCTTTCGGGAGCGGAGCTGCCAGGCTCTGGTCGACGAGTGGTGCGAGAAGCTTCTATGACCAAACCAGCCGCACACCGGCTTTGCATGCGCCGTTCGCCGTTTTCAGGGGCGGCCAGCGGCTCGGCTGACAACATTGCGGACCGTGGATGAACGTTGCGCTCGATGTGCTGGCTGCATGCGGCGGCAGGCGGCAACGGCACGCGGCGCGTCACGAAATTTCGGCGTCCGCGTCGACGGCAACCACTACCGCGAAGGGCTGGATGATGCCGGGCCTCGACGTGTTTGTGCCGGATGGACCCGAACGACAGGGGCTGGCGCGCATCTTCTCCGCCTCGACAGGGACGAGTATCTGGCACTGCCACTTGCCCGAGCTGCGCGCATACAATCCGAGACATTCGAGGAAGGGCGCGCAAAACAGCTCAATGCCAGCTTCTGAAGGAGGCGGGGTTGCTCGATCAAGCGCGAGATCGGGCAAAGCTGATCAAGGGGGCCGTCGCTGATCGAAACGTTACACTCGACGTGCGCGTCGTTGAACCAAACAGCACCCATGCCAACGTTCGTGGCCGCTGCCCCAAGCGCAACAGAGGGAACAACTCGACGCCCCAGATCGCCGCCGGGCTTTGAGCGACTGGTTTTTCGCGGATCGGAACCACATTCTTCAGGGCCTCCTCGCGCTGGATCATGGCGTTGATTCCGCGATTTCCGGTTCAGTCGGCGTTGGGGTCGAATGGTCCTTGTGGCAGCTTCCGCTGCATCGAGCGCGGCGGCGATCTTGGGGCGTCGAGTGTTCCTCTGTGCGCTTGGCAGCGCCACGGACGGTTGGGCACGTTCACGACTCCGCCACGTTCGCAGTGTACGTTCGATCAGCGACGGCCCCTTGATCAGCTTGCCGATCTCGCGCTTGATCGGAGGCAACCCGCTCCTTCACGAAAAGCTCGCATTGAGCTGTTTGCGCGCCCTTCTCGAATGTCTCGGGATGTATGCCGCGCAGCTCCGGGGCAAGTGCGCAGTGCCCCAGATACTCGTCCCTGGTCGAGCGAGAAGATTGCGCGGCCAGGCCCCTTGTCTTCAGGTCCATCCGCCACAAACACGTCGAGGCCCGGCATCATCCAGCCTTCCGGAAGTGGTTTGCCGTCGACGCGGACGCCGAATTTCGTGACGCGCCGCGTGCCTTGCCGGCCTGCCGCCGGCATCAAGCAGCACATCGAGCGCACGTTCATCCACCGGGTCCGCATGTTGGCAGCACGAAGCCGCTGCCGCTGAACTGCGAACGGCCATCAAGCCCGGTGTGGCGGCTGTGTGGTTCATAGAGCTTTCTCGCCACCACTCGTCCGACAGAGCCTGCAAGCTCCGCTCCCGAAAGCGAACATTAAAATGCCTCGCAGTGTCCTGCCGAGCCGGGGCTGGCAAAAGCCTTGCGGTCCTCGATCGCCTTCCGATCGCCTCACACTTGCCCGACAGTAGCCCTGCACAAGCTGCACGAACTGATGCTGGTAGGTCTTGATTTGCGCGCTCGACATGGGCCCTTCTGCGCCGGGCTGTAGGCGTCGGGGACAGCGTCCATCTCGATGCGAGCGCCGCAAACAGCCGCTGGTTTCCTGCGCCGTAAAATCCGATCCGTTGTCCGTCTTGATCGTGTCGGGCACGCCCCAGGCGAGAATGGCACTTGCGGATCCAATAACCCAAACCGCCGATGCGCGCGGTGTCTTCGAAATGTAGGTCAGAAACGCCGCGTCGCGATTCCACCACACACATAGACTGAATGCCGCCCGTCGGGTGCAAAGCGCATCCACCGGCGAGGCGTCGATCTGCCAGGAGCGCGTTCGGCTCTGTTGATGTGCTTTGGAGCGTACCGCGTGCCCGAAGCAGCATCGTCGAGCGGCTATCTGTTCGGATTGGTGAGCTTTCATCAGGCTCGACCTTTGTTTTGATCTTCCTCAGTCCCTTGCAGAAAAATGCTGAAAGGTTTCGCACGGAGGCATTTTCAAAGCTGATTCAACAACCCTTTTGGAAAAACCACCTTCACCGTGTCGCCGAATTCCGATCGGCACAGCGTCGCCACCTGTTTGCCGCAAAGTGCGGCTGATGCGCTATCAGTCCAAAAATGAACGACCTGACGGGCCCGCGCCATAGGCCGTCTCCAGAGCACCCCCGAACCCTTGCGGCCTTTCCGCATCTGTCCACTGCCAGCGGGTTGGTGTTCTCTTGACAGCGAGCGCAAGCGCATGATTGTCCGGGTTTTTTGGAGATCGACGGGGACAATTTCCCGGATCCCAGTCCGCCGCCTGCAGGACCGGTTGTATACTTCATTCGAAAAACAGAAAGAAGCGCCGTCGACGGGCGCACGCCCATTGGCGCGCAGCCCGCGCAGGAACTCATCAATAGCCGCGAGGATGGCCACCGCGCGTCGCGCTCCTTACGTGCGGGCTTCGGGCAGGCCTTCGCCTTGAGAGCCAGGACACTTGCCTCGTTCCACCAGATCAGCAGGAGGCCGCCTGCGCGATCAGCCGGTGTTTCTGCACATAGGCCAACCTGCGCCAGCGACGGGCAGGATTTCATTGTACTTGTATTCCCATACCCGCCGCCACGGCCCTGCCTTGGCGCGCCATAAGGATGATCGTTCCATCCAAGGCGCTCGGCGGACAGTTGCAAACCCCCGTTCGGTATTCCGGCATGTCCGGCAAGGTCTCGGCGGCGATTTCCGCGCTGTCAGCCACTTCCTTCATGACCGGCCTCCGGTGCGCGTTGCGGCGCGAGGTGAGACTTCCATGCCAAGGTTGGCGGTGCCGCCGAAGCGCAGGCAACGCTCCACGGCAACCTGTCATCACCACGCGAGGAAATCGCAGTGACGAAAGAAAAACTCTGGGAAATTGCCGTAAGCCTGGTTGCGGCAAATATCAGCGCCGGGCAGTTCAACGACGGCATGCACTTCGGAAAAACCATTATCTATGAAGACACTCAGACTGCCTGCGGACCGGTTGGAAAAGCTTTGGGGCGAGTTTTCCGAGGACGTTGATGACGGCTTGCCGGATGAACGAAAGGCGATCTAGCACTAGCGCGCCCTCTTCAAAGGGAACGTAGACCCTCCGTGTCCGGGGCACCACGGACGTACTGCCGCCTTTGTCTTTCTTTCCTCAGCTTATCTTCATCGCCTCCTCCATCAGAGGGTCTGCGATTTTCGCTACGATCATCGCGCGGAGAAGCTCTCGTGTTCGCTTCAGAAAAACACCAAGCTCTCCCGCACCGCCTGGATTTGCGCTGCAATTCAGAAGGTTCGGCTTCGGCCTGAACGCCATTTTCCCCTTGCGCATCATGCTCCGGGTAAACCCGCTGTCGCATCGCCGATTTCGCGGTCGACCTCTGCGCATCTGTCCAATCAGTGAAACCTTCATCGCCTTGCCCTCACGCGTGCTTCCAGGCCGTTCGGTTTGGAAACGACATCGCGTTTCATGTTCTTCATCAGGTGAGTTCGATTCAGGCGCTGTACCGCTCGGGTACAGCACCAAACCGAAGCTGGAGACAACCAAGGCTCACCAGATCATTGAGCTTGGCGTCGCGTCGATCAACGCCCACAAAGGCGTTCAAGCGTGATCGGTTGCTGTCCGCTGCCGGCGAGGCCCACTTGTTCGCATGTCTTCGAGATTGGTCTGCCCAGATTAATCGCTCGATGGATTGGGCGATCTGGCGTGCGGTTTGACGTTGCGAAAACCTTTACTTCTTGAGCGCCTGCGAAACAGCCCGAGCGATCGGTTGTCGAGCGCGCCGCGCCCGGTCACATCTTCCCCGTAACCGACAAACCACTTTCGCGGCTGCCAGTCGAACAGGTCGGAAGTGGTGTGTCGCGGCGCTTGGCCTCATTCAGGCGGCTTGCCTCTCGGCCATCAGCGTTTCGATAAAGTCCCAATTCTCTTCTATGAACCGGCCGCTTGCGGTCTCCGGCAGCTGTGCCGGAAAATTATCGACAGCTTTGCCCATGGCTCCGACTTGGCTTGTGGCGGGGACCACGATCAAGACGGCGATCGCGTCAGAAGAATGCTATGAGCAGCAGGTGGGATCGGGAAAGCAGCAGCCCGGCTATGGCCGATTGGGCTCGGCGGGCCGGGGCGCTGAGCGCAAGCAGTTTCTGACTGGTTTTCGGCCCACCCGGTGCAGCGAGATTTCGGATGCGCAACCGCATCGTCAAAATCTGGCGATTGCCGGGCAGTAGCGCTTCATTGCCTCTTATTCATCCGAGCGCGGCCGTGCCGCTTCAGAGAACAGTTGCCGCGAAACAAGCTCCGCCTGCGCGTGCAAGCGCCTTCATTTCGAAGGATTTAGGGTCAGATTTGACCCTAATTGGTTTCTTGCCCGTTGATAGCGCCTGCGGCCTGCTCGTATGCCTCCCACGCCAAGCGGGCAACATCCCGTGCCTTGTCCAGCACACTGAGCCCGCGCGTCATGAAGTTCGCGGCGATTTCCCGAAGTGTAGCCTCGGTATCGGTCGCGACCTCGGCTGCGGTCTTGATTCTAGCGGTCACGTGAATCTCGGCCGCGAATGGCGGCCGGGCATTGAGCGGTGCAGCCCGCGATCAGCCGGGAAAAGCGCGTCTCCGCCTTCAAACCACCTCGATCGGTTGATACTGGGCCGTGCGGACCATGTCGGCGGCAAGCGGCCTCGGCCCATTTCGGGTCCGCGGACACGCCGGCCCTGGGTGATGTCGATCAGATCGATTTCGATATCTTCAATACGCATGAAACACCTTTGAAAGGGTTAGTGGAAAGGACTGGTTCGGGCCAGTTTTGCGGCGCGCCCCCGATGACGACCCGCGGCCCACAACGGCAGCGACCGCCGAAAGACGACACCGATCGAGGGGAAAGCGGCCAGAATGCTCCTGGCATCTTTGAGACGATCAGGCATTTCGCCGTCACTGTTGCGGCCAGCGCCGCAGATGACGCCTGCGATTCAGGGCCAGCGTCCATCGCTTCGCCGGGCAGCGGCTTTGGCGAACCGGGTGGTGAAAAGGAGGCTGGTTGCCGTTCAAAATCTTCAGGCAGCGCCGTTCGTCCACAGAGCCCACGTCTTTTTGACTCGTCCTGCGCTTGTGGTTGCTGGTAGTCTTCGAGGCAATCGTGACGCCAAGCGTGTTTAGCTGTCGGAAAAGAGTTCCACGGAACGGAACGCAAGTTTGCCTCAGCAATAGCTTCGGCTCCTGGTCGGCTCGCTCTGATAATTCCCGCACGGCAGGCGCTGTCGTAAAGGCCGCATCGCGGGCGTATTTCCGTAAGGGTTTTTCCCCTGCCGCAAAAGCTCACGCCTTGATTGGCGAGCGATCCATTTTTTTTTGGTGATCGTCATGGTTTGCTGCCCTTTTCTCTGACCTCTGCGAAAGGTCGTTTTGGGCTGGGGTATTGGTTCAAACAATGTCGCAACCGGCGAAATAGCAAGATCTTGCCATTTAACAAGGACAGATATTGCCGATAATTCCAGTTCGGAGTTCTGAAGTCCCAATAATTTTGCTGATATTTCATGCCTAATTTGCTGATAATATTGGCATTAATCTGTCTGTTAATGGGGTTTCAGGAACTCCGAAGAGAGTCGGAGTTTCATGGATGAGCGAGGTGAAACCATTTGCCGACCGGAATTGCAAGAAACCACGCTGCCGGATCGGAAAAAGTCCGGAAGTCAGCAAGAAAATTGCGGAATGTCCCTAAAACAATTTCGCCTCTTATTCTGACGGCGTTGAGCCTTTCAGCCAGCCAAATCTAGCCCAAAATCGCCAAGGGCTTGGGGCTGGGGCTGGAGTGGGGCTGATTACCGAGGAAGGGCCAGAAGCTGGCAGGGAGGGATGGGCATTCCGCGTCTGCCGCTGCATCGAGTGGCAGCAAGGGCGGCATGTTGATGATCGATATGGGCCGGTTTCAAAACCGTCGAGGGATTCGCCCTTGTCCCCGCGCCTCGATATTTTCAGGCGTCAGCAGGGGCAATGGGCGTTGTTCGCGATCAGCGAGGGAAAACCCTTGGAATACCTGGCCTTTCGGCTTCCTGGCTTGCGCGGCGTGGGCATTTCAACCGGCGAAGCGGCCCAGGATCCTGGACCGGCGCGCGGCGATTTCGGATGAAAGGGGAAGACCCATACCCCGCGACGGCGACCGTTCTTCCTCGTTCACCAACCGGTTCACTATAGGGGCCCGCTTCCAGGATAAAAACTTTCGATTTTATTGTGGGGTCCCCGTTTTCTTTGGGCGACATTTGGTTGGGAATTCCTTCTTTTTTTCTTTTG
>Ga0163217_1064439_pt1 | contig 11077 bp, 12 predicted proteins | sample SynspAceP_FD_185933 | JGI IMG/M metagenome (GOLD analysis project Ga0163217, IMG submission 185933) | Saline lake microbial communities from Ace Lake in Antarctica - Synechococcus sp. Ace-P (PacBio error correction) | ecosystem: Environmental > Aquatic > Non-marine Saline and Alkaline > Saline ... | reverse complement strand
GGAATCGCCGTGACACGACAGCACCAGCCACATTCACGGCTAGCAATCAAAGAAATGAGAGACCCACCGGCAGGACCGAATAATCCCGCCCGTTCGAGGCTGCGGCCAGAGGCCACCCGAAATTGCTCGCCGCGTTCAAAATATTCGGCCTATTCATTCGCCCGTGAGGAGCGACCAATAGCCCCAGCCGGCCCCAGGCCTGCCGAACGCGCAGGCGAACCGGAGGAGTTCCGCTCTTGTCTTTCGCGCGCCATGGAAACCAGATTGACCGCGTCATCGAGCGACCACAATGTCAGGAGTGGCGGCCAATTGGCCCATCTCACGCCCCGTGGCCTGCCCTGCCTGCGATAATGGGTGTTTGGCCTGTGATCAAGTGTGACCTTCGCCATGTGAATTTACCCCTGTGGAATGCTGGTGTTCTATGACGGCGCCGGACAGCCTAGCGAGACACGCCGCCGATGGCCATACCGGGCTGTGCTGAAATTGCACGGCAGAAATGAAAAAAGAACCGGGAAACCCGGCCTTATCCAGACACGATCGTCTGAACTATTGGGCGGCCCGGGGCCGGGCGGTCTGATCCTGTAAGCATCCGGCCAGATCGTCCGCGAAATAATGACCCGTAGGCGCGCGGTTCGTATTTGCAGGTATGTTGCGGCGGATGCAGGAAGCTTTCACGCGGCACCGATGACATCGTCGCGAGGTCGGGATTGAGGAGAAAGAACGCGCAGCGAATACCGAGTCGGCGCCGTCGCCTGCGCGTCACCCGATGGGGCGATGCGAGAAGCGATCATTCCGACAGCGGGCCCGCAGCTTCGGTTGCCACGACATTGACGATCACGCCTATGCTGCCGGATCGTCGGGTGAATCGACCCATTCCCCGTAACGGGGGTCTTGATCTGCAGACGGGCTGAGTTGACGGCGGCCTGGTGGGTATAGATGAATGCGGCAGACATCGGTTCATGAAGCCGGCATCCGTATGGAGGCAAGAGCCAAACTGTCGTGTCGCAGCAAATTACGATCGGCCGAGATACGGTTTCACCATCCGCCACCACTCACGGAGGGGATCCCTGAAATAATCGTCAAATAGTCAGCGCGGCATTCCAGGGCTCCGAGCGATAACGGGCATCATCCGGGTATTCCAAGTCGCGGTCATCCATGGCGTGGAAATTGCATCTGTGATTCAGCGGAAACCCCCGGCAGGACCGACGGGTCGGCCAACGGTTCATGCACGAAACCGTTCCACCGCGAGAACTTCGGGCTCGTCAGGCGCGCGGCTCCTGATAATAAGTCAGAAGAATTCTCCAATCGCATTGGTCTTCAGGCCCTTGGTTGCCGTCCACCCGAACTGTTTCGTTGTTTCAGGGCGTACAATCCCATCGCGAACATAGACGCACTGGCTGCATGCCTCATCAACCTCGCTTCATCTTTCTCGTCATGGGAAGAGTCATGAAAACTGCCGGGAAAACGGCAAACACGACTCGATTGTATGTAGTCCTGAGTCGAGATCTGTGGTTGATCCACATCTTATGAATCCCGACCGCTCCAGCGCATCGCGCACCTAGCGCTTGCCAGCGCATCGGGCTCCGTCCTCGCCCCGCCAGTCGGTGCGCCACATCCAGAATGGGGAAAACTCACTCATGGCTGGCGCGTCCGAACGGCGTGCGGTGTGTCAAATTGGTATTTGTCACTGCGAACGAATCGATTTGTCCTGATGCGATTGCGCGCACTGCTCGGCCATGTCGATGACAGGACGCAATACCCGAGAATGCACAAAATGTCGAACTGGTGAGACAAGCCACATTGCGCAACAGCGAGCGCCCGGTATCACTGTGGCTTATAGGGTGCTCAAAAGGACCGTAAACGCGGGTCGGTGAAAACCTGAAAAGCGGAGAGCGAAAAGGTCGAAAACTGGTCCTGGATGGTGTGGTCTGGGGGCCAGTGCGGTCAGCTCAATGGGCGATTCATGCTGGTCAAGCGGCTTTGAAGGTGCGTCGGCTTGACCTGCGCGAAGCGTCGAGGTCGCGCTCGACGAGCTCGAGGCTTAACAGCGGGCGCAAACTGCGCACATAATTGGCGATGTGCCGACTACTGGCCAGACGTACAGATCAATGCCTCTGCTGTGCCATACTGCGCGAGAGCGTCCAGCGCGTCGTGTATGAACTCAACGGTCAGGGCAGCGTTGACGATCGTCTCGGCAGGCGACGGTGCGGGATTACTGACTCGTGACAAGTTGCAACCATGCTCGGTCGCTGATGCAAGGCCGGAAGGGGCCGACTGTCTATACTTTGCGGGCAGATGTGTCCGGAATGACACTCCGACCAGCGCACCGGTTCAGGCGGCAACCGGGACAGAGTGCGTCGGCCCAGAGAACAGACTCAACCGCCTATATGTGCGTGGCCCGATGAGGTCGCTTCGCGCCCAGTTCTGCCCGCACCCGTGATGTTCAGCTTGACCCGCAAGGCACAGGCTTTGCGGGGAATTCGGAATCCACAAGATCGAAGTTCGTCATAATCAAACCATGCTTGTCTGCGAGTGATGGACAGCCGTCGCAGACGCCGAGCCAAGTGGCGGATTGGGCCTCAATAGCGGGCCTCAGGCCGACAGGTATTCTAATTGTGATCTGGTGAAGCGACAGCGGCGCCCAAGTTCGGGCTGCTGGGGAAATTTCCGTGGGCCCGATGAGGGTCAGCCGGGCGAAGACTACACGTCATCGCGGGGAATCTTCGGTGCATGCCTCAAGGTATGGTACCGGTGATGGCGAATGTTGCTCAGATGATGATCTCCCGAAGGTACCTATTTTTCAGTCCGCCCTGCAAAGTGCATCATTTGCAGCGGTGGGATTGGCGATGTGACGATATCGACACAGCTGCGCCATGTGCCGCTCTAATTACGAGACGAGTGGGGCCGTTGCCGCAATGGAGCGCAAGACGAGGAAGTAACATTGGGACTGAGATCGTCATCTCAATCGATATGACGGAATTGGCTGAGACGCGCTGTATGCCCCGCAGACAACAATCGCGGGACACACTTCCGGGCGGAGTCAGCAGACTACGAGTACTCCAGTCGTGGTCATTCCGACCCGATATATGGCCCTGCGAAGTAGAACCAGGCGCAGTCAGTCGGCAGCAGCCGGCGCCCGTGTGCGCGAAATGAGAGCCTCGGGCGCCAAGCCGCAATCAATCTCGATACGGTGACGGGTGCTCGGAAAACCTTCGACCTTTTCCTGCCAGGAAAAAATGACAATGACCGCGGCTCTTTCGCCATGTTATCCATTGGCGGCTGTACTGGCAATGCGAACGGAGAAGAAGAATTCACCGACCTTTCTCGCATAATCCTTCGTGGGCGGATTGGGCTCCAAATAGCGAGTCCGCCTCGTGTCGACCGTCACGCGCAGTGAAACAAGCTGGTCGATCAGATTCGACGCGCCTGTGCGCTCAATTCTCTGGCGAATGCCCGCGGTGATTCTGCGAGATATCCAACCGGGAGAACACCATCATGAGTCAGCGGCCACTCGGCGGGGGTATGCATCCTCGCCGCCGGGTCGTCCGACACGGACTGGGGCCGCCTTTTGGGGAGTGACTGACCGCGCCAATCTGCCGTCTAGTCGCATCGCGGCAGATGCCAGATTTTCAGCAAGGGTCTTCGATGCTGAGCCAATGGTGGCGGCACACGCCGATCGGGGACCTCTGGACTGGGGATGCAGGCCACAGCGGCGGGATGCCAAGCCATGTTCAATCGAGCCACTGCCTAAAAGCCAAAATACGTGATCGCGGCATGGGCGCTCATGAGGGGCGGAAGTGCCGCCGCAAGCGAGAGCTTATGGCGGGCCCATGCACGACGCGGGGTGACGAATGTACGAGAATCAAACAGGTTGCGCGGACGAGACGCCACTCAGACAGTGCTCAAGAAACCCTGAGGCGGAATTCCGACGGTAGCCTTTTCAAGTAGAAAAAGAAGCTGAAATCACCGTTAGCGCTCCGGGCTTGTCCGGCGCGGGAACCCGAACGTTCCAAAATCCCGGACGCGCAATTCATCGCAGGACGGGCAGCAACCGGCGGTGGCAGACAGGCAGCTTCAATTATGCTTATCCCTACAAACCGACCACCCGCGTCCTGCACGCCTGGGCCGGGTGTCCGTTGGTACGTGCGTGACCCCACCACAGCGCTGCCGTGATCGGATCCTGCTCACCACCCATTCGGTTCAGCGCCGACGTCTCGTTGGTCGGACAATGCCCAGCTGTGACACACCGCTGGACATTAAGCACCAAGAAGACCCGGTTGACTAACGGCCAAGATTGCAAGAAACACGCGTCAGGTTGTCGGTTATGGATGCGGGGCCAATCAGGGGCTGCGCACAGGTCGACGCGGCGGAATTCGGCCCTGCTCGCAAATCCGACTCCCAGACGACAACGGCCCCGCAATGCACCGCATCTGCCTCGTGCCGCCGAACCGATCAATACCCCGACTAGTCCTGCTGCTTGTCTCTCGCGTGTAGTGCGGTGCTCGAATTTCAGGATGCGTAAGGACGAACCGCCCATGACGTCGAGATGTTCGGGACCGGCGTTGGCCTATCCTCACGGGCAAGCGAGAGCACCACCAACGGCCGGGGGTCTGCGCCGCTTATCTTTTCGGGCGCCCAGTAGTGCTGTGCGCATGTCGCGCTTCATAGGCAGATTCGGCCCGTTCGATGAGAGCCGATTTCACATTCTACTCGAGGGATGATATTTTCTGCATGTGCGCCTGCGCGCTGTCCGGTCATAGCGCGATCCTGGTCGACCCGGTGCCTGGTCGGCACGGCGGTGGCGGCGGGGTTCGGCGGCCCAAGATGCCCCTAGCGCTGAGGAAAGGTCTGGACACTATTGCCTGGGTCCGCGGGCTTTACCTCGAAGACAAGTGCCGTGGCTCCCACGCGCGCGGAAACCGGCTCGCATGGTCGTTTGTCCGGCTACTATGCGCTGAAGGTGCTGGGGAGCAATAGTTACGCGGTTTGTGCGCAGGCAAAGACCCATTTGGCGCCGATCTGGCACGCGTGACTGGGAGGTGGCACAAATCGGGTACATGTTGTGGTAATACCCGCTTCCGCGGCACAACCAAACGTGGCGCGCCCTCTCTGCCAGAACGACGACGGACAGGGACCGAGGCACGAATGACGTGTTCCTCCCAATGGTCGAATTCTGGCGGCGACCGCCGCGTTCTTTGTTACCGGCCATACGGCTTCAAGGCGCCTGGATATGCGCCTTGGTGGCGGAACTCGGGGCAGATTGTCACGGATTTGCCTGGAACTGACCCGGGCGCGAACCTGTTCCGTGATCCGGCCCCGTGTCAGGGGTTCAAGTCGATTCATTGGCGACGTGCGGGATCGTGACGCCCTGCAGCGCGCTGCGGCCGAGGCGCGTCCGGAACGGTGGCCATTCACATGGTTCCGCCCCAATCACTGGTTCGCGCCGCAGCTTTCTCGATCGCGCGGCAATATGCAGAATGTTTCAGGGCACCGGCAGATCTCCTCGAGCCCTGGAGCCATGCGACGAAAACTTGCGCGCGATTTCTGATGCGCTGACCAGCGAACAATGCTACCCGCAACGCCAATTCCGGTCGGCCCTTCGTTGGAACTTGACCCGTTGGGGTGGCAATGATCCCTATTAGCGCCTCCAAGGCGGCTCAGGAGCGATGGCCATCGGCTGGCGGCCGCGGCTTGCTCGAAACGGGACGGCGCAGCCGACTTGGACGGCCCGCGCCGGGAATGTCATCCGGGGGTGGCGACTGGTCCGAATGACCGGATCCTGCCCGACCTGTTTCGTGCCATCCAGCAGGAGAGGCGCTGGAAGTGCGCAATCCCGGGGCCACCCGGCCCTGGGCAGCAACGTCTTGATGTGCTGGCCGGCATCTCGGACTATGCCGAGCCCTCTACGCCGCGCAGACCGGGTACTAACGCCAGCGCCCTGAATTGCGGCCCCCGCACGACAGGAGCCAAGCCGTCCAGTGCTTTGTCGAACGCGCGCTGGACCGTGTTGCGCGTGATGGCTCACCGCCAAAGACTGGGCGGTGTGTAACGGTCAATGGCCCCCATGAGGCCCGCTCATCTCGCACTTGATGCCGGGTCGGCAGCAACGTTACCCTGGGCTGGCGGCCCTGCCTTACACAAGAAGATGCCACAGACTGACAGCGGACTGGCACGCGCCTGATCGGCGGTAACCCGCCGCTTGCACTGTACGCGAAACAGATTTCCCGTTTTTCAGACCTGACTCCGCCAGCCCATGAACACTGGACACCCTGACTGCAGGTGCTGCTGCACCACCACTGCGGGACCCACACTTTGCCGATCCGGTCGCACGCCGCTGGCAAACAGCTATGTCGCGCTGGATACCGAACTTCCGAAGACCCCACCTACCCCCTGCATTGCGCGGGTTTGTGGGCGAAAATGCCTGCTGTGCAGGTCGAGGATGTGGTCCCGCAGAAAGACATTCTTTTTCCGACTACGCCTATTTTTCCTTCCTACGGCCCAGAGCTGGGTGAACACCCGCGCGTAAATACGCGATATGGCGATCGGAACGCTCGGGTTGGGCAGCGGCAGCTTCAAGTGATCGAAGTTGCGAAGCAATGACGGCTATCTGCCGCAGCATTTTCCGCCAATCAGAACATCCCGGTGCTGGGGATCGAACCGGCTGCCCAATTGTTGCCGAAGCTGCCGAAGCCCGGGGGGGTTCCCCACCGCGAACAGCCTTTTTTTTTGTGCCGCGCTGTCGCAATCCCTGCGGCGACGAAGGGTACCACCGGCCGCGAATCTCTGGCCGGCAACAAAATCGTGCTGGCCCATGTGCCGACCTGAAGATTTCGTGTCAGGATTGGCGATTCCTGCTCGCCGGAAGATTTGGGCGTTGCTGACCAGGGAATTCCCGCTTTTCTGCGCCTGGATCGAAGGATGGCAGTTCGGACCCACCATCTATCACGAGCATTATTCGTATTCTCGCTTTCTGGTGGTCGAGCGTGCTTTGCGCGCCACGGATTGAAGCTTTTCGACGTCGAGGAACTGCCGGGACCCATGGCGGCAGCCTGCGCATCGTTGCCGGTCGCTCCGATGGCCGGAGTCGCCGGAAAGCAACGGGGCCTTCAGGCGTCCGTGCTGCCCGGAACGTACAGCCCGGCTTGACCGGGTCGAAACCTATACCGGCTTCCCACCCGCCGTGGAGGCGGTTCGCGAGGGATGCGCGCCTTCGTTGAACAGGGCGCCCGTGACGGAAAACAGGTCGCAGCCTATGGTGCGCCGCAAAGGGCAATACCCCTGCTGAACTTCGCGCGATCACGGCCGACCAGATTCCTTTGCGCCGTGTCAGCCCCCACAAGACAGAACCACTTGCTGCCTGGCAGTCGCATTCGGTCATGCCACCCGAACATCTAAAACCGCCAAGCCGGATCATGTGCTGATCTGCCGTGGACTGAAGACCGAATCACACGATCATGCCTATGTCCGGGCTGGGTGGCAGCTTTCGTTTTTGATTTGCCGTTCCCGAGCTGCACGGTCCTGCATGAAATTCCATGCGACCGCCATTGACGGGGTCCTTGTTGCTGGAACCGAGCCGGTTGCAGATGGATCCGCGGCGATTTTTCGCACGCAAGCTATTTGCGCCCGATTGAGTTTTGCCGCAGCCGGGCTGGACTTTGATCCCGTCCAGATGAACATCTCCCGTTAACAAACCAGCGCGGAACCTTGCGTGGCCTGCAGCTTATCAGGATGCCCCCACACCGCCCGACCGGGAAGGGGGTTTTTGTTTTTGTCGCTGCACCCGGGGCCGCATTTTCGATTGTAGCCGTCGATCTGCGCGCGGGTTCGCGACATTCTGCCAATGGGTCTCGGCTGAATTGTCGCCCGAGGACCCAGAACGCGCTGATCGTTCCGGGCCGGCTGCGCCCGATGGTTTCATCACCTGGATGACGACAGCGATGGTCCCAGTACCTGATGGGCACGCCGGCTATTGTGCCCGACCTCGCATGTGGGTCCGCTGGGGAGTGATACGGCCTTGTGGAATTGCGTGGCCGATGGCGCCGATCACCATCGCACCGCGCGAATTGCCGCCTATCCTGACTTTGATGGTGGGGTGCTCGACCATGGTGGTTTGCGGTCACCAGCCTTGAGCCCGCCTGTTCGGTGCGCCCGCAAGACGCCAATATCCTGCCGGATTATGTTGAAAAAAAATCGAGCCAAGGCCCTTACGGGCTGGAACCGCAAACGCTTTGCGGGTCTTGTCCCCCGAAATGTCCAGTATCCCATCGGAAATTTACTCTTCCTCGGTCCAGAGGTTCTTTACTGTTCTGCCGCACCGAACCATCGACCGATTTTGCCGTCGAATGCCTATCCGTTTTCGCAGCATTGCACGCCGGAAAACATCCGAGAACACCGCGCCCATCACACGTGGCCGATCACCATTCGCCATGATGTCTGGGTTGGCGACACGCGCCATGATCCTCAGCGGCGTACCATCGGCAAGCGGTCGATCATCGGCGCGCGGCGCCGTGGTGGCCCGGGACATCCCGCCATTTCGGTCAGGCACCGGTGTTCGCACAGATTGAACCGGATTGCGTTCGAGGCCGCCAGATCGCGCGGCCCTGACAGAGATCCGCCTGGTGTGGGACTGGCCCGAGGCAATGATCACCGCACATATGGACCTGTTCTACACCGGATGCGACAGCTTCATCGCCAGGCGCGGAGATCGGCTCATGAGCGACGGCACCGACCAGTCCAGGCTTTCCAGGGCCCTTGTGACGGGTGCGACAAGGATTTCTGGGCGAACATCTCTGGCGCGCTGCTTGTCGCCTGCGGGGTTGCCACCGCATCTCTTGTCCGCCCCGCATCTGCCGAAACAACCATCGCGCGGCCTGCGGAAGACCACCACCGTGATCTTCTACGGAATGGCGCCACAAAGGGTCTGACAAGGCTCTCGAAAACAGGCCAAGCCCCGAGATCGTATTCCACCTGGCGCAAATAACATTGCCGCCCATGGAGCAGAGGATGTGTCCACCGCTCGTCTCGGACAAATGTCGGAAACTCACAGCAAAACTCTGCGAGCGTCGCAAACCGGGTGTGAGAGACTTGTTGGGTCCGCCGGAACCGCCTGGCACCGACGCGGGAAAGAAGGCCCGATCGGGCGACACGCGCACCAATCTTCCCAACACGCGTGTACGCGGCCGGACCAAAACAGGCCGCAGACAAGATGATTGATTGACTACGCGTCTGCACGCATCCGTGGGACTGCACTGCGGTCACCGCTCAAGCATTCTAGCGGCGTTATTGGCCCCGGCGACCCCCGGGCGGAAGTTTCTCAAACGTACCTCGGCGCGAATACCGGCCGCGACGGGACGCAGACCGCCCATGCGTCGCAACTCACATAGGTACCAAAAAGGGCTGCATTACGGATCGATGCTGGAAACGAGCATCATCGAGCGAGGTTTGTCACATCGCCGGCACCTGGCCGAATTCGGGCGAGACCCGGCAAGGGGCGGAAAGCTTCACGCTTGCGCCTGCGGCCCAGGGGACCAGAATTACCCCTGCAGGATTGCTGGCCGTGACCTCGGAAAGGAACCGCAGGACTCGGGTGCGATGTGCGCGGGATGGGAGTGGGGGGCATAGCCCCATTCGCCCCGGGAAAGTTCATGATCCGCTGGGAAGAAGACAGTGCCCTGCCGGGTTGGTCACCCGGAGGTCGCGCTGTGAGAGGAGCGGGCTGGCGCGCGCTTGCTCTGAGGTGTTACGGACCCGAAAAGTATCGCCAGGCCGCTTTTGGCAAGAATGGCCGGAGCGCAGTGAAACCGAAAATCGCCGCGCAGGTCGCGGACGCGTGGATCGAAGTACGAATCGAGGTTACATTCGCGCCGCGCCCACATCTGCCTGGCGTGAGTTCGCTTACCCGGAATTCAGCGTCGCCCGCCATACTCAGCACGAGGGGCAGGAGCGGGACCGGGACGACACAGGGATTCCCGAAAGACTGTGAAAGATTGCGCCGATCCAGTCCTCCCAGTAAGGCCAGGGTTTCGCCGCACGCCCAGCGCATAGCTGCGTCCAACGGTGGATGTCGTATAACCCAATGCGTGGCCAGCGCGGCGGTGGCTCAGATCGCCAGGGCTATGGGACCGGCTGCCAGTTTTCCGGCTGCCTCCTTCCCGTGGACCGGATAAGAACTCCAAAACCGGCGGATAAGAATCGCGCCGCCGCGGCATCTTCTTGTCGCTGTCCTCACCGAATAAGATCAGCGTGGGCACGAGGGATCGGTTGAGCGCCAGCAAGCCCGTGGGCGGTGCTGCAACGCGCTGATCGGTGCTGGTGCGGCTTCCAGAACATCCGGCAGCCGACACGGCGCGGTCGATGGAATTCCGTGTTTCGGCGACTTTCCGGGAAAAGGGAGGTCCGTTGCTGTAAGAACAGACCAGACGTTGCAGTCCCCGGTCCGCCATGTGTCGATCAAAATGTGGCTGAAAAGCAACCAGGGAGCCGGTCACCGTTGCTATGGGCAGCCGCAGGCCGTCTTGCGGAACGGGTGTGGGTAACGCCTGATTCAAAAGCGAAGCGACTGTCTGACTGGCAATTCTGCCTCGCGTCACCTTGAAACTCCGTGGTGGGCGTCGCCAAACTCCCACAGACCGGATCGGATAAGCACCTGTCGCAGGATTATTCCGGCCAATTTGCCCCGTTGGCGCCTGATCAACCAAGCAGCGGGCAACGCATGCTTGCGAGCCGCCGTCTCGTACCAGTTAGGCGCTGAAGTAAAACTACCATAGTCGGTTTGACCCGTAGAGAGCGCGAATCGTTCATTCACGCCGCTCAGCGCATCAAATCCATTGCCCGCTCCCGCAATGCTACCTGTCGGTACCCCGATCCTTTGACCCTCCTGATCTTCACGCTGTTGGCGGCCGTTGGTTGCGAGCCACGAGCAGACTGGCCTCCAGGAGGCCTGTCGGCGTGGCCCCACGTATCGAGCCCAGAGATACGGCGGTACTTGGGCAGCGGACAGGGGACCGGATACAGAAGCGACCTGCAAAGAGATGACTTGTTTGTTAGCATCTGTGATTTGCGATTTCCGCGCGCGGGT